>ENA-UOOD01004065-UOOD01004065.1-human-gut-metagenome-genome-assembly--contig:-CS67-NODE-4065-length-11634-cov-15.328699_pt1 | contig 11634 bp, 7 predicted proteins | sample MGYA00242464_ERZ724011 | MGnify/ENA metagenome assembly ERZ724011 | reverse complement strand
ATCCTGCCCTCTATTTTAGGAGACCAGGAATCCATAATTGGTTGGAACAGAGAACGTGAAGCTCCACGGCTTGAGTCTCAGAACTTTATGAGATCCTGCCCTCTATTTTAGGAGACCAGAGATCCACAATTGATTGGAACAGAGTGTGTGACGTTCCACAGGTTGAAGGTCAGTGCATTATGAAGTTCTGCTCCCTGGAATTGACTACCAGTAATTTATAAGTAACGAACCCATGATGTTTTACGGTCCACACTCTTGCTAATCATAGATTAATTTCCCATATTTGTGAAGCATCGTTCTCTGGTCTGGAATCAACCAGTCCACCTGAAAGAATGATGTGGGTTAACTATGTAAAACTTTTAAAGAGGGGAAGGCTATGAGGCGTCGAAAGTTTCTGTCCGGTTCACCGAACCACATTTATCAACGGTCACAGAACGGTTCTGTGATATTTTACAGTCTGGAGGATTGTCTGGTTTATTTCACTGTGTTCTGCACCTGCGCCAAACGGTACGGAGTGACAGTTCTGGGTCTGTGCGAGATGTACGATCATATTCATCAATTGGTTGAGGCTCCGGATTTACCTACGCTCAGCGGGTTCGAAAGAATGGTGAATATGACGTTCTCCTATGAATATTATGGTGACTTGAAGCGGGGGGCTGAGGGCTTTGTGTCGGATAGGAACATCACTTCCGGTTCTGTAAGCGTCACGATCCCGAACATTGGCCATCTGTTCCAGTCTCCATTCGGAAGCGCTCCGAAAATCGGAAACAAAAAGATAAGGACCAGCATTGCCTACCTTTATAACAATCCGGTTGAGAGGAATATCCATCAGGAGGCGATCAAGTGGCGATGGAACTTTCTGGCCTACGCGTTTTCCGATCATCCGTTTTCGGAAAAGCTGTCGCGTAGAGTGGCCTCGACCAAGATGCGTAAAAACCTCAAGGAGATTGAAGGATGTTGTTCACGGGGCAGCTACTTGAGGTACCCTCAACTTCACAGGATGTTTGATGGCCTATCACCTGAAGAGAAAAACCAACTTATCGATTTCATTGTCATTACCTATAATGTTATTGAATATGACAGGCTCTCTTCCTATTATGGAAGTCCGGAAAAGATGTTGCTTGCCATCAACTCCAACACCGGCAGTGAATATGACATCAGGGAGGAACGGCATCATAATCCGGACACCTCCTACGGTCAGATGATGAATTATGTTGTCAGGTATGACTACGTCACCAGGGCCAAGGATGTCATCCTACTGCCCATCAAGGAGAAAAACGTCCTTATGCGGATTCTGGTCCGTGACACGATGGCCGATGAGTGGCAGGCCCTGAAGTTCCTCGGAATGGATCTCCCTTCAAGGTAGTGCAACAGTTGGGGCTTGGTTTGGGACTCCACTCAAGACGGCGCTACGGTCTTTTGGTTGGAAACGGCTAAGGTCGCTATGTAGCGCTTGGTTTGGGACTCCACTCAAGATGGCGCTACGGTAGAAAATGATAACCGTGCACTTAATTGTCTGGCGTTTAGAAAGATCTGAAGTCCTGCTGGTCATTTTAAGAGGCCAGGAGTCCATAATTGGTTGGAACTTGGAGTGTGGTGCCCCATGGCTTGAAGGTCAGCGCGTTATGAAGCCCTGCCATCCATTTGGGGAGACCAGAAATCCGTAATTTATTAATATGTATCGTAAAAAGAGTTCGCCCACCATACATATTCTGGGATGAGATATGAGACCTGTTGAGCATAGATTGCCACGATTTGCGGAAAATGAAATTGCCGTTGAATGTCGCTTGTTAATTCAACGAGCCTAGAGACGAGTTGATTAACAGGTGATGAACTTGCTGAATCAACGGGCTGCGTAAGGTGGAGATGATTCCGGGGTCGTTGGAGCCTATGTGACCGACAATGCGGGTGTCGCTTACGGGCTGTGACCGCACTAATTCCGCGGAAAGTAGAACGGGCTGCGTAAGGTGGAGATGATTCCGGAGCCACCGGCGTCTATGTGGCCGACGATGCGGGTGTCGCTTACGGGCTGTGACCGCACTAATTCCGCGGAAAGTAGAACGGGCTGCGTAAGGTGGAGATGATTCCGGAGCCACCGGCGTCTATGTGGCCGACGATGCGGGTGTCGCTTACGGGCTGTGACCGCACTAATTCCGCGGAAAGTAGAACGGGCTGCGTAAGGTGGAGATGATTCCGGAGCCATCGGCGTCTATGTGGCCGACGATGCGGCGGGCGCGGACAGGCTTGCGGTTGTAGAAATCGGCAGCGCTGGAATCCAATGAGTTGACACGCACGACCTGGGCGGAGTGGATGAACTTGCCGTCACCGATGTACATCCCCACGTGCGTGATCCGCTCCCTGGTGGTGTCGGTCGCGGCCTTGCCCCAGAACAGAAGGTCGCCAGGAAGCAGACCGCTCCAGTCAACATCCCCGTTGTCCTTGAATATTCCCACATCCTCTCCGATCCTTGCCTGTTGGGAGGCGTTGCGCGGAAGGAGCACTCCGTTGGCGAAATATACGCTGCGGGTGAATCCGCTGCAGTCCACGTTCTTGATGGACGTGCCGCCCCACATGTACGGTACGCCGAGGAACCTGTAACCCGTGGTCAGAAGATCCTGCCTGAAATCATTCCCGGCCGTGGTTCTGTCCTTGCGGTCTTTGGCCCATTTGTAGAACACCGCGACATCTTTAGCGGGAACATAACCGGTCTTGCCTGACGGCAGCACGACTCCGACAAACTTCTTCTTCAGAACCGCCTGCCCCTCCTCATAGCCTTTGTAACGTCCTCCGGCATGCGTCCTGACACTGTACATGATTCTCACGATGTCTCCGAGCACGAAATCGGAGACAATCCTGGAATCCATCGAAGGCTCCTCGTAAATGTGTGAGAAAGCCGCTGTGCAGATGTATTTCGGAGCCTCAAGGTAGTCCTGAAGCTCTTCCTCGCTCATCGGCACGAGCCCCATCTCGTTGACCCAGGCCGTGTAAGGCTCCGGACTCTTTATCTTGACCCAGTAGCTTGACTTATCCAGGACCTCGACCACCGTCCCCATCAGCGCCTGGTCTCCAAGCTCGGCGGCGTAGTCCGGTGCCTCGCGCATAAAGTTGGCGGAAAACTCAACCACAGCCCATTTCTTAGGGGCTTCCTGCGCTGAGGCGGCACAATTGAATGACAGAGCGACCGCGGCCGCCGAAGACAAAATTTTCAGGAATATGTTCATATCGACATCTGTTTATAATCAATAAACTGTTCTGCTTGAAATGCCCTTTCGTGGTTCAAACCAATCAAAAACCTTCTCTTTCCGGAACCAATGATGGATCCAACTTGTAAAAATATTCACAATTCATTAGTTTTGCAAGGAATATGTCGTACTTTTCGGTGGCACGTGTCGGGAAAAGGGGATAGGGCAATCACATCCGGACGTGGAACAGGAGTTCTCCTTAATGGATTTCTTTGAAAACCGAATGCCCGGAATAGGACAATCACAATTGAACGTGGAACTGAAGAGGACGCGAAGGAAAGGTGAATCGGAAGAAGGAGTAACGGCTGCATTATGTTTGGTTTTTCAGAAGGGAAAAGATACAATTCGTTCGTGGGTTATTACCTCCGCAGGTACGGTGAGCGGCTCCAGAAACTTGTTCTGGACGCAGGGTTCTCGTGCCCTAACCGGGACGGAACCGTGGGGCGGGGAGGGTGTACCTACTGCGACAACACCGCTTTCCATCCTGGTTACAGTACTCCGGGGAAGCCGCTTCTGACACAGATTGACGAAGGAATAGAGTTCCAAAAGGTGCGATATCCGAGGGCGAGGCACTACCTGGCATATTTCCAGGCATATTCAAACACATACGGTCCGTTGGATCGGTTGAAGGCTCTTTATGAGGAGGTCCTGAGCCATCCGGAGGTGGTGGGGATCGTGATCGGCACGCGTCCGGATTGTGTCGATGAGAAGAAGCTGGACTATCTGGCTGGCTTGGCGTCGGGGCGTGTCCTTTCAGGGTGGCAAAGATCCCTTCGGCAGGCTCCGGGACCGACTGTCCAGGCCCCGGTTCCGGATACCCTCACCGCCCCCATAGTGGTGGTAGAGTACGGCATCGAGTCCTGCCACGACAGCACCCTGCGCCACATCAACCGCGGCCACAGCTTCGAGTGCGCCCGCAAAGCCGTGGAAATGACCGCCGAAAGAGGCATCGACACCGGAGCCCACTTCATTCTCGGCCTCCCCGGCGAGACCAGAGAGATGCTCCTCGACCAATGCGGCCTTATCTCCTCCCTCCCGCTGCGCTCCGTCAAATTCCACCAGCTCCAGATCGTCAGAGGCACAGTGATGGAAAAGGAATATGCCGCCGACCCCTCAGCCTTCTACCGTCCCGGTCTTGATGAATATCTTGACTTTGTCATCGACATCCTCGAACGCCTGCGCCCCGACCTTTACATCGAACGGGTCGCCGGCGAGGTCCCGCCCCGCTTCGTGAACGACACCCCTTGGGGACTCGTCCGAAACTTCGAGATCCTCCGCCTTCTGGACAAACGTCTTGAGGAACGGGACACGTGGCAAGGCCGTTTATATTCAAAGCCTTCTTCTGGACAAACGTCTTGAGGAGCGGGACACGTGGCAAGGCCGTTTATATTCAAAGCCTTGATTAATCGGCTGGCACAACTTTCGCTTGCCGGAAGGCCGGCTGTCGGGCCGGAAGCCGAATTTTTTGAGGCATAGAGGCAGAACAACCCTCCGGCCAAGCCAACTATTGCGTGAAAATTCTTATATTTGTCAAATTTATTTGATTACAATGGCGAAGTTTGTAAACCGAGAGATTCCTGAAGGCCTCACCTTCGATGACGTTTTGCTGGTTCCGGCACATTCCGATGTACTTCCTCGTGACGTGGATGTCACAACAAATTTCACGACTGACATCAAGCTCCACACCCCGATCGTGTCGGCCGCGATGGACACAGTCACAGAAGCCGATCTTGCCATAGCGATGGCGAGGGCCGGTGGTATCGGTGTGATTCACAAGAATATGACCATCGAGCAGCAGTGCGAGCAGGTGCGTCACGTGAAGAGGGCTGAGAACGGAATGATCTACGATCCTGTGACGATCAGCCCGGACGCGAATGTCGGCAACGCCCTCGCGATGATGAAGAAGCATCACATCGGCGGCATTCCTGTCGTGGACGCCAACGGCTTCCTCATCGGAATCGTCACTAACCGTGACTTGAGGTTCCAGGAGGATATGCAGCTGCCGATTTCCGAGGTTATGACAAAGGAGAACCTCGTGACCGCGCCTAAGGGCATCACCCTGGCCGACGCCACGAAGATCCTCCAGCACAGCAAGGTCGAGAAGCTTCCTGTTGTTGATAATGACGGCAAGCTCGTCGGCCTGATCACCTACAAGGACCTTATGAAGATCAAGGACAACCCTATCGCCTCCAAGGACAGCAAGGGCCGCCTCCTCGTCGCCGCCGCCGCCGGAATCAAGTCCGACACGCTCGACAGGATCGGTCTTCTGATCGACGCCGGAGCCGACGCTGTTGTCCTCGACACCGCCCACGGACACTCCGAAGGTGTGCTCAGGATGATCAAGAAGGCCTGCGACGCCTATAAGGATTTTCAGATCATAGCCGGAAACGTCGCCACCGCCGCCGGTGCCAAGGCTCTCGCCGATGCCGGAGTCAAGGCCGTGAAGGTCGGAATCGGCCCGGGCTCGATCTGCACCACGAGAATCATCGCCGGAATCGGCGTGCCGCAGCTGACGGCCGTAATGGAGGCCGCATATGCCCTCAAGGGAACGGGCGTGCCTGTGATCGCTGACGGCGGTATAAGATATTCAGGAGACATCGTCAAGGCGCTTGCCGCCGGTGCCAGCACCATCATGGCAGGCTCCCTGCTCGCCGGAACGGAGGAATCCCCAGGCGAGACAATCATCATGAACGGCCGCCGCTTCAAGTCCTACCGTGGAATGGGATCCCTCGAAGCGATGGAGCAAGGCTCGAAGGACAGGTATTTCCAGGACATGGAGTCCGACATCAAGAAGCTCGTACCAGAAGGAATCGTGGCCCAGGTGCCTTACAAGGGGACCGTCTCAGAGGTTGTCTATCAGCTTGTCGGCGGACTCAGGGCCGGAATGGGCTACTGCGGAGCGCATACTGTCGAGGAACTCAGGAACGCCCAGTTCGTGCGCATCACCAACGCCGGCTTCCTTGAGAGCCACCCACACGATGTGACCATCACCAAGGAAGCCCCTAACTATTCCCGCTAATCAATGATGCTCAGGAGGTTCCGCATATTCATGATGGCCGTCGCCGTTGCCGCCCTTCCGTCCTGCAAGGCAATATCCTCGCTGATTCACGACGGGGAGGTTGTCGCCAGGCTGGGAGACCATAAACTCTATCGCTCGGAACTGGACGATGTGATCCCCAAGGGCACGTCTCCGGAGGACAGCGTGAACCTTGCGAACCTCTACATCAACTCGTGGGTGAAGGACAAGGCTTTCCTCGACATAGCCCAGCAGCGTCTCTCCAAGGAGGAAAAGGATGTCTCGAAGGAGCTTGAGGCCTACCGCCAGTCGCTTCTGCGGTACCGCTACGAGCAGCGCTACATCAACGAGCGCCTCGACACCACCGTCTCAAAAAAGCAGATTGATGAATATTATGGCTCCCACAAAGAGTCCTTCAAGCTGGAGCGGCCGATCCTCAAAGCCCGTTTTATGAATATTCCGAAAGATTCTCCGAATCTTCAGAAGATCAAGAAACTGATGTCTTCGGACAAGGTTGAGGACGTGGTGGCCGCTGACAGCATCGCCTTCAATTCGACCCAGCGTTACCATGACTATTCCAATGGCTGGATAGACGCGGTGAAACTGGCCGCCGAGTTCGGTGTGGACTATGTTCAGATGCTCTCACAGCGTAGCGGCAACTTCATAGAGATGCCGGACGGGGATGCCAACATCTCTGTCGCGTTCATAGTGGATTACCGGAGGGCCGGGGAGATCGCTCCGGTGGAATACTGTGAGGACAGGATAAAGGACATCATCATCAGCGGAAGAAAGCACGAGCTCCTGGCCGGTTTGGAACGGGACTTGATAGAAGACGCCAAGGTTAAGGAGAATTTTGAAATATATTCGAAATGATAAAGAAAACAGCAATCACCATCTTCGCCCTCGCAGCGACCTGCGCGATGGCTTCTGCCCAGAAATACAAGTACGTTGACAAGACCGTCGCCGTTGTCGGCAACGAGGCGATCATGATCTCCGACATCGAAGGGGCGGTCAAGGACCGCAGCGCCCAGGGCTTTTCATCAGACAGGAATGTCCGCTGCGAGGTGCTGGAATCGATTCTCGAATCGAAGATATTCCTGATGCAGGCCAGGATCGACTCTCTCACGGTCAATCAGGACATGGTTGAGGGAAGCCTTTCCCAGCAGGCGGACAGGATGCTGACCTACCTCGGCGGCGAGGACAAGGTTGAGGAATATTTCGGCAAGCCTCTCTACCGCCTCCGTCAGGAATGGCGCAAGCAGTACGAGGACATGAGCCTCACACAGCAGGCCCAGCAGGAGATCATGAAGAAGATCCCGGAGATGACACCTTATGATGTAAAGGAATATCTTGACACGGTTGACACCAAGAACCTTCCGATAGTTCCTATCAAGTACCAGCTCAGTCAGATCTGCCGTTATCCGGACCGCGAGGCCGCGAACATGGCCGTGCGCGAGAAGTTGCTGGACCTCCGCGAGAGGATCATCAACGGAGAGAAGTTCTCCACTCTTGCTCGAATATATTCGGAGGATCCGGGTAGCGCCCGTAAGGGTGGCGAGCTTGGAATGGCCTCGAAGTCAATCTTCTGGCCTGTGTTTTCAGACGCCGCTATGGCTTTGAAGCCGGGTGTTATCTCGCAGATTGTCGAAACTCCTGACGGATTCCACATCATCGAGGTCATCGAGAAGAAAGGCGACATGTTCAACGCCCGCCACATTCTGATGAAGCCTAAATACACTGATGACGACAGGGATAAGGCGTTCAAGACTCTGGACAGCCTCCGTACCGAGATCAACAATAACGCCGTGACGTTCCAGATGGCGGCGAACTTCTACTCACAGGATCCGGCCACCAGGACCAACGGCGGTCAGATGTCCGATCCGAACACCGGCTCGGCATATTTCGAGATTGACCAGCTCAAGCCGGAGGACTATCTGGCCATCAAGGACTTGAAGGAGGGCGAGATCTCCGAGCCTGTGGAGTCCACTGACAATGATGGCCGTCAGGATCAGGTCAAAGACTATGTCGTTGGAAAGACCATCTACAAGATCATCCGTGTTGACAAGATCATTCCGGCCCACACTGCGTCGTTTGAGGAGGATTTCAGCCAGCTTCAGGAGCAAGTCCGTCAAGACAAGCAGATGAAGGCCATCGATGACTTCCTCGCCGGCAAGATCAAGGAGACCCACATTGTCATCGACCCGATGTTCAAGGACTGCGAGTTCCGTCGTCCGGGTTGGGCTTCAAAGTTCTCTGAAGACTGATGCTTGCGAGACGTCTGGCATATTCATTGATCCTTCTGCTGGTTTCGTTCGGCCTTTTCGCCCAGAACACCGAGCAGAAGGACAGTCTTGTGCGCCTGCTGGGATGTGATGAGCTTCAGCAGGTCGAGGAATATGGCCAGAGCTACAGGAAGGCTTTGGGACATGCCAGATTCGAGCACAATTCAACTCTTCTGATCTGCGACACCGCCTTGTGGAATGTCAACCAGAATGTTATAAACGCTTTCGGCAACGTCCAGATCATTCAGAACAACACAGTGCTCAGCAGCGAGAGCCTCGACTATCTCATCGACCAGAACCTCGCTCAGTTCAGAGGCGCGCTGGTCCAGCTTAGGGACAAGGACGGGAACACCCTGCGTACCACTGACCTGGACTATAACACCAAGGACAGTGTGGCCGTGTTCAGGAACGGCGGTGCCTTGCGCGACAAGGACGGCCAGATCATCGAGAGCGATGACGGCCATTACTATTCCAAGCTCAAGACGTTCAGTTTCACGAACAACGTCAACATGTACACTGACTCGATATTCGTGAAGACTGATGATCTGGACTACAACACAGGCACGAACGTGGCCACTTTCGGAACCGGCACCAACGCATGGAGGGACAACAACATGCTTTCTTCTCAGGCCGGTTTTTACGAGCGGACTTTGGAAAAGTTCACGTTCTTCAGGAACGTGCATATTCTTACCGAGAACCAGGAGGCATGGGCTGACACCTTGGTATATTACCGGGTTCCGAACAATGTGGAGATGTTTGGCCATGTGGAACTGCTTGACACGACTCGCAATGTGGCCGCGGTGGCCGGTTATGTGCAGTATATAGATTCCTTGTCATTCATAAAGTTGACCCGTGAGCCGGCTGTGATAGCGATCAGCGAGCAAGGGGAAAAGAGAGATACAGCTTACATCGGTGCGGACACATTGATTCTGCGCTCCATACCGAAATGTGATGTGGATTCATCGGAGATTTCCAATTCGGCAAGCCGTCTGAAAGAGATAAACGTGGATCCTGTCACGGAGTACCGTCGCAAGGCCTACGAGGCAGCCAAGGCCGCGGCCGAAGAGGCCCGCAAGAAGCGGGAAGAGGAAGACCCTAACGCCGCCGGAGCCTCCGACAGAGGTGCCTCCGCTGTCAAGCCAGGTGGAAAACCGACCGGGAAACCGGCTGGCAAGGCAGGTGGAAAACCGACTGGGAAACCGGCTGGCAAGGCAACTGGAACGGCTATAGGAAAGACGGCGGGAACAACGGCTGGAACAACGGCGGGAACAACGGCTGGAAAGACAGGTGATAATTCAGGAGGAAAGGCGATCTCGAAATCCGGAAAACTGTCAGGTGACGCGATGATCGGCGATCCTGTGACGAAAGGCCATCAAGGCCTTCCCGCTCCATGGGATGATGTCATTGAATATGCTCCTCCACGGTTCCAATTGCCGGACACCCTGAAAACGTCGCCCGACACTGTACGTGTTCCAAGCGACAGTCTGGCGGCGAAGACCCTTTCCGCGGTCACTGAACCTGTTTCGGTCACTGAGCCTGTTTCGGTCACTGAACCTGTTTCGGTCACTGAGCCTGCCGAAGTGACCAATCCACAATCACCGGATTCCCTGACCGTCCCTACGGATTCTCTTACCGTGCCTACGGATTCCCTTACCGTGCCGGGTGATTCCCTGCATGTTTCCACTGACTCTTTGTCTTTGGCCCCCAAGGATTCCACGAAGATCAGTTTCATCTATGGCATACGTAACGTCAAGGTGTTCCGTAACGACATGCAGGTCGCATGCGACTCTCTTGCCTACACGGATCTTGACTCTTTGATAAGGTTGTATGAAAACCCGATTGTCTGGAATGAGATCAAGCGGCAGTACAGTGCCGACAGTATAACCGTCATTGTCAAGAACCGGTCCATTGACCGCGCCAGCTTGATGTCCAATGCCTTTATAATAGTGCAGGAGGACACCTTGTCCTATGACCAGATCCGTGGAACAGAGATGATGGCATACTTTGACAGTACCGGTGCGTTGAGGCGGTTCGACTCGATGGGTGGCGCGTCCGGAGTCTTCTACATCGAGGAGAACGGAAGTCTGGCCACCGTCAACAAGTTCGAGTCAAAGATGTTGACCGCGACATTGAAGGACGGTAATATTCAGGACTTGAACTACTTCGATGCCGTGAAGACAGATGCCTACCCGGTCGTCCAGATGAAAAAGGACGAGAAGATTCTGAAGGGATTCGACTGGCAGCCGGACAAACGTCCCAAGGGACCGGAGGATATCACGCCATATAAGCCGCGAGAGTCCCAGAGGAAAGTCTATGAGAATGTGCCGAGAGCCGAATTCGCGCAGACGGACATCTACTTCCCGGGCCACATGAACAGCGTCTATAAGATGCTGGCCAGACAGGATTCCTTGAAACGGGTCCGTAACGCTGAGCGCAGAAGGCTTGAGGCCGAGCGCAAGGCTGAGGCTGCCAGGATTGCCGACAGCCTTAGGATCGTTGCCGCCGCCGACAGCCTTGCTTTGGCGGACAGCCTTGCCCGTGCCGACAGTCTGGCTCTGAGAGACAGCCTTGCCCGCCGTGATTCTTTGGCGCGACAGGACAGCCTTGCCGTGAAGGACAGCCTTGTGGTTTCAGATTCGTTGTCGGTCAGCAAGGCCGATTCATTGGCCAATGATCCTTCGGCCATAAAGAAGGCTGAGCAAGAACGCAAAAAGGCTGAGAGAGAGAAGGCGCGAAAAGATCGTCAGGCGGCCAAGGAGGCCAGATGGGCTGAACTTGACGCCCGTGATGCCGCCAAGGCTAAGGCCAAGGAGGAGAAAGCGTTGAAGAAGAAGCGTCAGAAGACCCTCAAGACATTGAAGGCGATGGAGAAACGTCGTGCTAAGGAAGAGAGGATGCTTGAACGCTACAAGGCTCGTTACGAAAAACAGAAAGCCAGAAAAGCCGCACGGAAAGCCGGTAAAAAATAAGGACTGACCTGAAGGCCAGTCCTTGATCCTTTATAATAGAATCCTTTTTTAGAGAAGTTTCTTCTTGAGGGCGTCGATCATGTCCACGGTCATGGTCTCCAGATCATAGGACGGTGTCCATCCCC
>ENA-UOOD01004063-UOOD01004063.1-human-gut-metagenome-genome-assembly--contig:-CS67-NODE-4063-length-11640-cov-20.392577_pt1 | contig 11640 bp, 10 predicted proteins | sample MGYA00242464_ERZ724011 | MGnify/ENA metagenome assembly ERZ724011 | reverse complement strand
GCTTTCACTGCAAGCAGTGAAGAAGAGTGGTGTTTCGCAAATGCGAAACTTGAGTCAAATATACATCAAATCCGGCATAGAATAGTTACATTATTTAGGAATATGTCCTATCTTAGCCGTTGGAAGCCGCAAAAGGAGCGGCTCGGAATGTTTGACGCTGATCGGTGAATATGTTATGGCACAGGAAATTGAAAGAAAATTTTTAGTGGATGGCGACTTCCGGTCGGAAGCGTTCAAGGCTGTCAGGATCACTCAGGGCTATCTCAGCAGCGCTCCGGAAAGAACAGTCCGCGTGAGGGTGAAGGACGACAAGGGCTACATCACCGTCAAGGGTGTCGGCGACGAGAGCGGCGTGAGCCGTTTTGAGTGGGAGAAGGAGATTCCGGTAGATGACGCAAGGGAACTTCTCAGGATCTGCGAGCCGGGAGTCATCGACAAGACCCGCTACCTTGTGGAAGTCGGGACCCACACCTTCGAAGTGGACGAGTTCTACGGTGACAACGAGGGACTTACGGTCGCCGAGGTGGAGCTCTCCGACCCAAACGAAGCCTTCGGGAAGCCTTCCTGGCTCGGCGAGGAGGTCACCGGAGACAAGCGCTACTACAACTCTTTCCTGTCCGGGCATCCCTACAGAACCTGGCGCAAGACGGAATGATGACCTAAAAAACAATTGAATATGATCGAGATAGACCCAAGAATACACGACCGTTACTCGATAGAGTTGAAAGTCAGCTTTGTCACCCGTAAGAAGTTGCGGATGAACGACTTCTCTCTGGCGATGTGGTTCTTCCTACCCGGAAGCCTCGACATCAACAGGGCCACCTATCCCAAGGACATGTTCTACCAGGATGTCAAGTCGAACATCCGTCTGATAACTCCGGTCTTCCTGCTCAGGGAGATCGCCGAAGGCCCGGCTGTGCCTCTTGCCAGCATCCGCGAGGCCTTCACCCGGATGGCCTCGAACCCGACCCGCACCCTGGTCTCCGACTATGAGTACCAGATCAAGATGTTCACGGCCATCGTCAAAAGCGCCCTGCGTGACGAGCTGGCCCACATCAAGCAGAACCGCATCGGCTCGGACACGGAAGCCCTGTGCGAAGGCTTCATCACCAACGCGGGGAAGATTTGCGAGGAATATGTCAGGCTGCGTCCGATCATCAACGCTCCGACAGTCCCGGACGGTGTGATGAGGATGTACCTTTGCGGTGACGAATTTCTCTGCGACATCACGTGCAGACATATTCTTGAACTCATCGAGTGGTTGAGGGTCAGGGAGTTGGATGAGCTGGCCGGCAAGGCGGTCGCGCTCTATCGCAAGATCGGGAAGCACATGGCGAGAATGGGCTACCCGACGATCCGGGAAGGAGACCGTCCGCACAACCGCATATTCATTCATCGCTTCAGCACCCTGAAGAAATACATCGAGAGCGACCTCTACCTCCGCGCCCCGAAGCGGCGGGACGGCGTGGTCGTGGAACAGCTCTACCTCAGCATCGCCGCCGGGATCGCGATGCTCTTCGCCACCGTCGTGAGCTTCGCCTTCCAGAGGAAGTTCGGCTCGCTGACGCTTCCGCTGTTCATCGCCCTCATCGTCAGTTACATGCTGAAAGACCGCATCAAGGAGCTGATGCGCTACTATTTCGCCCATCGTGTCGGCAGCAAGTACTTCGACAACAAAGCGAAGATCATCCACAAGGAGACCGAGCTGGGATGGCTGAAGGAAGGGGTAGACTTCATCGAGCCGGAAAAAGTCCCGTCAGACGTGATGGCCCTTCGCGACAGCTCGCACCTCACCGAAGTCGAGTCCGGCATCGTAGCCGCCGAGAAGGTCATCCTCTACCGCAAGTCCGTCCACATCGACGGGGAGAAGCTCCGGGAGAACTCTGAATATTCCTTCAGCGGCATCAATGACATCATCCGCCTGAATGTCACCAACTTCATCAAGAAGATGGACGACCCCACGATCCACTTGCGCGCCCTCGGCGACGACGGCGCCATCCAGACTGTGGAATGTGACCGTGACTACTACCTGAACCTGGTCCTCCAGTACCGCTACGACGACACCACCGAACTCAAGCGTTTCCGCATCGACCTCTCCCGCGACGGCATCCGCTCCATCGAGGAGGTCGGAGCAAGTGAAAGATGAGGAGTGTTGAATATGCTTGGAAAGTCACTTGAAAAAATACAGAGAGGGCGGCTAAAAGTGATTCTTAGCCGCCCTTTCTATTTTGCGCGATTGGTAATCGTTAAATTAATTGCCGCTTACCTAACGCCACATCATCATTACATCACCTGAGAGACCGCGACGGCGACAGCCACCGTGGCTCCGACCATCGGGTTGTTACCCATTCCGAGGAAGCCCATCATCTCAACGTGCGCAGGAACGGAAGACGAACCGGCGAACTGGGCATCCGAGTGCATACGGCCCATGGTGTCGGTCATACCATAGGAGGCAGGACCTGCGGCCATGTTGTCCGGGTGAAGTGTACGTCCGGTACCGCCACCTGATGCTACTGAGAAGTAAGGCTTGCCGGCGAGCACGCGCTCCTTCTTGTAGGTACCGGCAACCGGGTGCTGGAAACGTGTAGGGTTCGTAGAGTTACCGGTGATGGAAACATCCACGTTCTCCTTCCACATGATGGCAACGCCCTCACGGACATCGTCAGCGCCGTAGCAGCGAACGCCGCCGCGGACACCATCGGAGTACTTGGTCTCAGAGATGACCTTCACCTCACCGGTGTAGTAGTCGAACTGAGTCTGTACGTAGGTGAAGCCGTTGATACGGGAGATAATCTTGGCAGCGTCCTTTCCGAGACCGTTAAGGATGACGCGGAGAGGTTTCTGACGAACCTTGTTGGCCATCTCGGCGATCTTGATAGCGCCCTCGGCGGCGGCATAGGACTCGTGACCGGCGAGGAACGCGAAGCACTCCGTGGTCTCGCTGAGAAGACGGGCTGCGAGGTTGCCGTGTCCGAGACCTACCTTACGGTCATCAGCGACTGAACCTTTGATGCAGAATGCCTGAAGACCTTCACCAATAGCCTCGGCGGCCTCGGCAGCTGTCTTCACGCCTTTCTTGATAGCGATAGCCGCACCTACGACATAAGCCCATTTCGCGTTCTCGAAACAGATTTTCTGGGTGTCCTCGCACATCTTGTACGGGTCGATACCCTTCGCATCGCAGATAGCCTTGGCCTCGTCGATGTCTTTGATTCCATATTTGTTGAGAGTGGCATTGATCTGATCAATACGACGCTCGTAGCTTTCAAAAAGTGCCATGTTTTCTTACTCTTTACGTGGGTCAATATACTTAACTGCGTCCTTGAAGCGGCCGTAGGTTCCCTTGGCCTTCTCGATAGCCTCCGGGCCTGTAGCGCCACCCTTGAGAGCGTCCATAAGCTTGCCGAGGTTTACGAACTCGTAACCGATAACCTCGTCGTTCTCATCAAGAGCCATCTGCGTGCAATAGCCCTCGGTCATCTCAAGATAACGGCTTCCCTTTGACTTCGTGCCGAACATGGTACCTACCTGGCTGCGGAGGTTCTTTCCGAGATCCTCAAGTGAGGCACCCACAGGAAGACCGTCCTCTGAGAAGGCAGACTGGGTACGTCCATAGACAATCTGAAGGAAAAGCTCACGCATGGCGGTGTTGATCGCATCGCACACAAGGTCAGTGTTAAGAGCCTCAAGAAGGGTCTTTCCAGGGAGAATCTCAGAAGCCATGGCGGCAGAGTGAGTCATGCCTGAGCAACCGATAGTCTCGACAAGAGCCTCCTCGATGATGCCGTCCTTAACATTGAGGGTAAGCTTGCAGGCACCCTGCTGAGGAGCGCACCAACCAATACCGTGGGTAAGGCCGGAGATGTCTTTGATTTCCTTTGCATGAACCCACTTGCCCTCTTCAGGGATAGGCGCATTGGCGTGGTTAGCGCCTTTTGCAACGCAGCACATCTGCTGCACTTCTTTTGTGTAAATCATATAATAAAATTAATGAGTTTATGTTTTATTCTACAAAGTTAATGAACTTTTGGCACAAGAACTTGCATTTCGTCCACAATCCTTCAAAATTATTCAAAAAGGGTGCCGCCCCCCAAATACCAGCCATATTCGACATTGCGCCTATTCCGCACCATCCTGTATATGCCATCGCTCCGACAACAAAACCAGCAGCCGCTGCCGCACCGGCAACAGCGCCTCCTATCGCCCCGAACATCGCACCGGCGACCATAAGACCCGTGGAACTGTCTTTCCACTGCCGGTAATGTTCCACCTCAATCATCCGCCGTCCCGGAAGCACCTTACACTTCGACGGAGACCCCTTGAAGTTGTTTCCCACCACCTTGTCATCCACCTTGCAGAGATACGCTATCTCCCAACTGCTCTTCTTGCCGATCGTCACGTTGTGCTTCTGTGAACTGACCACCGCCACATTCGCCTCCGACCGGCCATAATAACCATTAGTGCTGGCGCAGGAGCTAATCAGCAGCAGCATCAATAACAGAACAAGGACCGATTGAAATGCCACCATTAATTTTTTACACATGACACCATTTTTTTGTTTTTTGTTACTCTATAACAGTATTAGTGCTCTCTCAAAAATAAACTACTCTGAAGAATACATTTCTAATCTTAATATTGAAGAGAATACATAGTCTGGAGCAATCTCTGCAACATATTCCATCGCGCCATACTCATTAATAAAATGCTCTTTCCCACTTTCTGAAATTACAGTTGCCATCATTTCCATCCTATCATTCAACAATGAACCTCCTATTGCTCCGAAATTCTTTGTCAATTCTGACATACCTCCCTGACTCGCTAAAGTAGCTCCAGAAAGCTTGCTCAATCCTCTAACAACCGTTAATGACTCCAACTTACAATTTTTCAAAATTTGAAATATACTTTTCAGTGAACAAATAATCTTCTGGGTAGTTCATTCTAATATTATTAATAAACCCCATCCCCTTAGACTTGTCTCCTGTAAGATAATACATTATAGGAAGTCGTATGAACAGGTCATACTTTGCCGATCCGAACTTCAGACCCTCTAAAAAAGAGATTATCATATCCAGAGTTGCGAATTTTTCGTAATATGACACGGCATATTTTTGTACTGCGGCACTAAGGTTTTCGACAAAATGGATGACGTTTTCACAATATTTGTCAAAATCCCATTCGATCCATTTATTCTCCGGCATCAAGTAACCAATAGGACTTGATATTGTCGAAGAAAACCCTTTACACCAATCCTCATCCACTACCTCAATCAATAGTCTTTCTACAGTCTCATACCTTACTCCGATCTGTGGAGCGACAGAGCGATGTGTTATGGTCTGACCTGACGCGATGTTGAATCCCACCGTAGAAGATACCTCTGAGGTCAGCTGCTTGTAAAAGAGATATCCTTTCTTTTTGTATCCAAGATCTTGGCAAAGTTCTTTAAGCACTTGATTTATATTTGTTTCCATACTGCACTAAAATAATTCTTATATCCATTTTTTACACACATCATTTCTTAACACTTCCATTTAAATCAAAATAAAGTTGGGCATTTTTCATTGCACTATCCATTCCTTCAATATAATAATCTCCAATAGGACCTCTATCGCAAACTTCCTTCACCAATTCCGCATCCGACAACAGCATCTTTGTATAATCATAAATATCCTTCTCTTGATCGTTTTCGTTCGAATAATGACGACCACCTATACTAGACCATAGATAAATCTTATTTAGAGGATCCAGCCTATGAGCATACTGCATCATATTATCCGCCGCCGTTTCATCCATACCATACAACCACTCACACCAAGTCGTAATAAAACCCATAAAGAACATATATGATGGATCATTCTTAAATTTTGCACATCCTGCTTGAAAAGTTTCAACAGCAAGAGCCTCACATTCATCGTAGAACATCGGTTCACAGTCAATAGTTCCCAACGACCGCTCCTCCACTAAAATCACCTCCAAAAGGTAAACCATATTCAAATATGCATCCGGATTATCAGGAGTGTTCTTAATAATGTTCTGCATTAAGACTATAGCCTCACTCCATCGGCCATCCAACATCATTGTTTTTAATTCTGCTTTCCAATTTTTCATACTTACCTAACAATATACATAGTTCCAACTTTAGGGACACCGTTAACAACACGCCCCGTAATAGTCACAGTTTGATTATATATGTTTACATTTGCTGAAAACAATCCTTCTGTTGATACGGAATACGCACCATTTGCTCCTTGGATAGCAGTACGCACGAGCTCTCTCTCATTACCTCCAAAAGTTTGTAACAAATCTCCAAAGTTGTGATTATGAAGATTTCCATGAAAATAATGATTCAAATTATTAGGACTTGTAGCATATCTAACCGCATCATTTATTGCACTATCAGAAAAAGTCGTTCCCGAATGAGACAATTGTTCCACAGGTGGCATTCTTAGTGTATGCTGTGGCGAAATGATATCAGAACCCCTTGAGGCAGGAAGGTCTGCCAAAGGTTCCGGACTATTAAGTTCTATAGGTTCAATCTTAGGTCCATCAGCCTTCAGAGGTGGTCTGATGGCTTCTGACGGAGCAGGGACCTTCGGTGAACCAGTCCAGAAAGTCTGCTTGTTCTTTAACGCAATGCATCCATTGGTGACACCGCCAACCAAAGCTCCAGTTGCAGCACCTGACAAAGCGCCAAGACTCGCACTTTTCAACATGTCCTCCTCATCTCCACCAGCAAGCGAAGTCATACCGGCACCAGAAATAGCACCTCCTACCGCGCCACCTGCAGCCCCAGCAATTGCGCCTCCACAAAAACCACCTAAGCTACCAAGTGCTCCAGCTACGGCTCCTCCTGTATATATTGATGCCGCACAAGATACCGCACCAACCGCACATCCACCAACAACTCTCCAAACCTTATCCCAACCTTTAAGGCCATTCTTATCTGCGATTGTGTAGGCTTTATACCCTCCATACGCAGCACTTGCCAATATTGCACCTGCTATTATAATAGTAGTGGCCGTTATAACAAACTCCCCATTCGGATCACCATATTTTAATGGATTATTAAGAGCGTAAGAGTAACGATTATAATTCTGGGTGAAATCCGGCGCCTGAATGTAAGGGTCGGGACTGAGGAAACGGCCTGTGAACGGATCATAGAGACGGGCGTTCATATTGATCAGCCCGAAATAAGGAAGATGTTCGTGGCCAGTGAAACCTCTTCCGAGGAAGAGTTCCGGTTCTTCGCCGCTTGCGTACAATTCGAGAGTCTCTGGATTACGGAGACGTCCCCACGGATCATAACTGTACTCAGCCACAAGTGCCCCATCAACTGACGTGATGCAGGTCACACTCCCAAGATAGTCTCGGCCGATGTTGTAAAGCAACCACGGACTGGAATCATCCTTGACATACACCATCGGTGCGGAATAGGCATCTCCACCAAGATATAGCCTTTGGACTGTCCCATCAGCCTTCGCATCAATTTCATACTGTCCTCCAATATAATACCTCGAAAGAATAGGTGTCGCTCCGTTTGCTATCAGCATCTTTGCCCTATTTCCATCGCCGTCATAAGTAAAAGAGCAACTTACTCCATTCTCAATTATCCGGGAAGGGCGGCTGTAGCAAGTATATGAGATTGACTGCGGTACCCGTGGGACATCCACGCCGCTCTCAAGGTCAATTTTAGTCAGTTGATAAGGTCTTGCATTGTTTTCATAGGAGAAAACTCCTGTACCCTCCTTCTCAGAAATATTGCCGTTGGGTCTGTAAGACACTGAATATTGAGACAAATCACCGCAAGCATCCGGGATAACCGTATCCAATCTATTGAGATCGTCATATCCAAAAATTTCCCCTGCACTATTAACAGCGTCGAATCTATCATCAAGATTTCCTGTGACAGGATCAAAGTCATAAGCGAATTCTTGGACTGTCCCAAGAGCTCGTCCAGTAGGAAGGCCGTGTGCATCAAATGAATAGAATCTGTCAACATTCCCTGTTAATGCACGGGTAGGTTGGCCAAAGTTATTCTCTTCAGCAAGACGCCAAATAACCGTTCCTACGGCAAGTGCAATCTGAACATTGTAACCATTGGAATATGAATACACCTCGGTTGCAATCTCACCATCCTGACTTGAATACTTTACAGTATTCACAACACTGCCATCTCCGTAAGTATATTCCTTCAAAAGCCATTTGCCGTCAGGCACTGTGGTCTTTACACTTGACACCCTATCCAAATTGTCATAAGCATAGACAGTCGATGTTCCATTAGTAGAAACCTCACTAATAAGAAGGTTATCGTCAGAGTAAGTGTAAACAGTGTTATATTCTCCGGGCCTTTCAACCTTTGTCTTACGACCATACACATCCAAGTAGGTGACTACAGATCCATTCGGATTTGTTTCCGTTACAACGGAGGATCCATCATTATTATTCACATAAGAAGTGGATCTGACACCTGCGCTTGGGTCTATGATCTTTATTCTTCTCCCGTAGGCATCATACTCAAAACTTGTCAAGACACTTTCCGGAGCCACAACCTGATCAAGTTGACCATCCGGACGATAACTGTAGGTTATCTCTCCTCCAGGATCCTGTATGCCGCACACACGTCCTGACTGATCTGAAGTTTTAGTAGAGGAGATGCCTTCTCCCGTTGTTGTCATCGACAACCCTGAATAAGCACAAGTAGAGACTTTCCCTGAAGCCTCCTCTATTTTAATTGGACGTTTATAAGCATCATAATCATACAAAGCCCATCCAGATGCCGAATCCCCCTTGAATGGCAATGAGACCTTGTTTACCAAACCGTCAGCACGATATTCAGTGTCTGTGACAAGCCAAGTACCATCAAAACGTTGAACCTCTGACCTTACCTCTTTTCCAGTGGCATCGTAATGGTTTTTCGAGGTCGGTTGTTTGGTAACTGATTTAGTCACAGTATAAAGACCCTCTCCACCCCATGCGGTTGTCACTGTTTCTTCAGACAAGTCAGGATATTGTTTTCTTGTCACATTGCCGAAACAATCATAACTATAGTAAGAGGAACGACCTTTTGCATCCTCGACAATCATAGGTGACCCATAAGAATTGTACTGTGAATAATTGGTCGTACGTCCCAACGCATCAGTCTTGGATTTTATAAATCGGCCATCGTCATCATAGACATAAGTATCTCCTACAAAAACGGTACTTGAATATGATGCCGACTTTTCAGACAAGACATTGCCATAACCATCATATGTCCACCTTGTCTCCCCGGTTTTCTTGCCGCCATCCACACCAGTAAATGTTACGACAGAAGATGGTCTCAAAACAGACTCATCATACGATGTGACAGTCCGGTCAATCCACGTAGATTGATTGGCAGATTTTCTTGTAACCTTACGAGTGGCCTCCAAGCCAAGAACATACTGTGAAGGATTCCGTTTATGCGAATATGTGATTTCGACCGTCTCAGAACTCGAACCATCCCCAACACCCGTGACAATCTTTATAGGATAATCAAAAGCATCATAAGAATAAGTTGTCGTGATCTTCTTCCCTGTCAAATTATCTACCGATAATGATGAATACAAACGCGGATGATACTTACTATAGGTACCATATACCTTATTCCAAGTATATGAAATAGTTTCAAATGGCGATGTGGAGGACGTCTCATTACCAAGATATCTATTCATCTCAGTAACCACTCCCGAGTTTTCAGGATCCCGCCTCTCCATTGTTGTGATCCATTCACCGGACCGCTGCGACAGCATATCAAGAGCGGAAACTTTCCCGAAGCCACAAAAACCAAGTCCACGACTGTTGGCAACAGCATCGTAATAAATGTAACTATTATGCGCCAACCTTGTTGAGGATAAATCCGTTGTTGTGGATTCTCGGAGAAGATTCAACGGAAATATCCTCCGCACAAAGCCATTCACCAGCGAATATGAACGAGATTTATCTATTGAATAAACCTCTGAGTATGGAGTGCCAGAAAGGCTCAATATCTCTTGACTCGACATATCAACATACCTATCCTCGGTCACAGTCCCGTAACTATCAACAACAGAAGTCAATAGTCTATTACTTGAAGTGTTTGCGCTGAATCCATAGCTTTTGACCTCATATCCAGTAACCGAAATCAAACTGCTTGTGCCGCGATAATTTGTGATATTACATGGAATGAGATTGGATGCAGACACTGAGGAAGATAGACGATGTTCTATTTGGATAGCCCCGTTTATATTTCTGTATATTGATATATTAGAACCTCGACCAGAACGACTGGTATTCCGATTATAACGCCCTCGCTCCACCAAATCAGGATATCCATCCATATCAACATCTAAAAACAGGTAATCAGAACCGCCATGGACAGGCAACAAAAAGTTAGAATCAACAAAAGACGAACCTGTAAATTTGAATACTTTCCATGAATTTTCAACAGGAGTCGCACGTGTTGATCCTCCTTCCGCTATATATCTCGGAATAGATCGATTTATCGCTCCATCCAACACAGCCGGAGCTATGACAATATCAAGGTACCCATCGGCATTCAAATCGGTAAAAAACATCGATTTTCCTATTGCGATATCAGTGGAAGCAAGGCCCCAATATGTCTTTGTAAGGTTGAATCGGCCATTGTAAAATCTATAAGATTCGACTCCAGATGATGTTAAATGGCACAATTCAGCCTGACCATCATTGTCAAGATCTACAGAGAAGATTGCTCCACTTGCATAATCTTCCCGTGAAAAATCAAAAAGGGTCAAATCACTTAAAACGCTTCCGTTCATTATGTCGACAACCGCAAATCTGGAACTGCGACTATTACCCTTGATATCTTCATCAAAAGTCATTGCGAGCAATTCCATTTTGCCATCACCATTATAGTCTCCGAATTGATAGACTCGCTCAAGTGGACTTGTGTATCTTTTAACAGTGATTGTCCCTTCCAATGACACCGTCTTTGATGACAGCACCGAAGGCGCTCGCCCATTGGTGTACTGATAAACCGTAAGGGTCAACGTCGTCTTGTCGTCTTTGACATCCCCGAAGTTTATTTTCACCAATTCCTCTATCCCATCTCCATTGACATCCACCGCTTCTATAGTCTGAAAGCCCGCTCCTGTCGTAAGCGTGCGATCAACATCAAACACGCCATCCTCTACCCGAGGTGCGACCAAGATAACTTGATCTTCGGGATACCCACTGCCATATTTGTAGGAACGTTTCGTCTCATACCACTTCTTATCCCAATAGACCACCTTGTATGGTGAGAAATAAGGATAGATGATCAATCCATCATCATAACTATTTGGAACAAGTTTCCCCCTATTCTTTACGGTGGTTATACTGTCATTGAAGTAAGACATTAGATAGCCATCACCCGTCTGTCGAAACGATCCATTCTCAATATGAACTACAGTCTGCCCTGTTCCTTCCCCTCCATAATGGAAACGCAGAGGATTAATCGATTGATCTGCAACCTTGCATTCCACGTTATTTAAAAGATTGACACCATCGGACAGATTGTGACTCAAATTGTACTCGTGACGTATGCCGGGACTACTCACCCTCGTAAGCAACGTAAGCCTCCGACGAAGCACGTGTGACACCCATTAACAGCGAAGTGGCAGCAAC
>ENA-UOOD01004058-UOOD01004058.1-human-gut-metagenome-genome-assembly--contig:-CS67-NODE-4058-length-11646-cov-5.704426_pt1 | contig 11646 bp, 22 predicted proteins | sample MGYA00242464_ERZ724011 | MGnify/ENA metagenome assembly ERZ724011 | reverse complement strand
TTCTATACTCTACTTCCCTTTACTTTACTTCTCTTTACTATACTTTACGGCTTTCCGCTGTCGGAAATCCGGCTGCGAGCTCTTTGTTGGTCTGCTCCTCCCCGGATATTCCGTTCTGCTGGGGTTTTCTCCCCGGAAACTGCCGCATAGTGGGCTTTCCTCCTCCCGAAACGAAAGTCCACAACTCGAATTATTTGGTGTATTTTCCGCCTAAATTCTCGCAAAATTGTGGGAATTTGTAAAATATGTTTTCCGTTTTGGTGTTTTTCGGTAAATCTCTTCCCGGTAATCGCCGTTTTTTATTTTTCCGGCTCCGGGTCCTCCATTTCGAATCACTTTATGGCCCGCTGCCGCTTGATGTACTGCTCCTCCCCGACGGCCTCGAGCTGGTTCTTGTGGGTGAGGAGCGTAACCGTTCCGCCGTAGGCCTGCACCACGAATCCGTACTGCGCTGCGAGGCCCACGACCTCGTTCCAATGGCTGTCCAGCTCCTTGAGCTTGTCCATGTTCACCATCATGCTCCGCCCCTCCTCGCGGTCTTTTTGGTCTTGACGATACTATCCAAAAGTTGGTCTCTGCAACGGCCCTTTCCTCCGGCGTGAGGGGTTTAAGAGCCGACCGCATTCATTACCCCCCCCCCGCGCGCGATTCTGCGCGTCGGGTCGAACTCTCTGCCCTCTGCGTAGCCCTGTCGGTACGCTCCGGCGGAGATGTTGTCCTCTGCGCTGGATTTGAAATGCTCATGCCCGAGGTGCTGCGCGGCCTCTGTGACCTCTTTCGGCATCACCAGTACAAGGCCCCATTCCTCCCGGTTCTCCTCTCCCTGACGCTCGAAAGCTGCGTCGATGCCCCGAACGAAACCGTAGCCGTAGCTGTCGCACTCCTGCTTGATGAACTTCGGGTAGTAGGCGGTGTAGTCTGCGTACTCGCGCTTGATGTTCTTCACCCCGGCCCGTATGCAGTCCACAGCGTACTTGAACACGGCTATGCAGATTTCCACGTCGTCCTCGAGGCCTATGAATCCCACGTGCTGCGTCTGCTGGCCGTGGTAGCGTTTCCTGTACCCCTTGCAGCAGTAGCTCTCCCCGATGGTCGCGGAAAGTGGTACAATCCAAGGCTCCCGCCTCTTGCTGCACGTGATGTCCGTCAACACGTCCTTGACGGCCTGCTTCTCCACCTCCCGGCACTCCCGCTCCGTGAGCTTATGCTCCGCCATGAGCTGCCGGGCCTTGAGGAGGGCGGCCCGCGTCTCTGCCTCTACCGGGCTTTCTGCCAGCGCGAGGAGCTTCCTGATCTTCTCCTTGTAGTCAACCATCTGCCTCAACCTCCCTCCGGGCCTCGTCGATGCGCTCCTCGAGGCGGGATTTCCGGGTGTAGCGGTTCGTGTTCTCCTTGTAGAAACAGTAGCCATCGAACTGCCAGTAGCCTCCGCCGAGGTCGTGGAACGTGGTGTACGTGGGCCTGCTGGCCCCGCGCTCGTCTACCTCGCTGCTGTACGGCTCCCCGCCCTGCGTGCAAAAGGAAAGCATAAGGACGGGCGGAACGCTGTCTACAAAGTGCTGCACCATGTCGTCGTCCACCTTGTCTCCGGGGAAACAGTAATCCTCGAACGAGGGCAGGCCGCTCACCTGCCAGCCCTCGTAGGTCTTGACCGGGTAGCTGTCTGTGATGCGTTTGCGCTCCGCCTGCACCGTCTCGAGGATTTCGAGCCGCTGCTGCGCCGTGAGCTTCACGTCGTCCCCGTTGCCGCAGGGGAAAGCCTTAATCCCGCAGAGGAGGAGCTGCACGTCAACCACGCACGTCGTTACGTACTGGTTCCCTCGAACGATGTCGTATGTGACGGCCTCTCTGCTGTTCTGTGAGCCGCGATAATATACGTACTGCGACATTACCTTACCCCCTCCTGCAAATCTCCGTGACGGCTTTCTCAATGCCTCTCTTGAGGCGCGGGTCGGCCAACACCTCGTCCGCCGTGTACCCCAGCGCGTCCAGCGTGTCCTCCGTGTCCATCGTGTAGCCGTACTCGTGGTTGTCCAGCTCGTAGAGGAACATTTCGTAGATGAAGCCATCCCCGGTCTTGTCCTCCGCGATGGCGGCCTCTCGCTCTGCCTCGTGTCTGCTGAACGTGTCCCGGATTAGCTGCGCGTCCGACTTCTTGTAGTAGCCGCCCGTGCTGCCGAGGCGGTAGATTTTGTCGAGGTCTTTCTCCGGGTCGAGACTCCAGCCCCGCATCATCTCCGCAAACTGCGCGTTACCAAAGGCGAAGCCGATGGGGAGCGCGTTGACCTCCTGCTGGTGTCTCTGACAAAGCTCTGCGTATCTATTCATCGTCTGTTCCCTCCAAGTTCGTGTTGTGTGTCTCGTAGTAGCGGATAAGGGCTTTCAGCCCGCCCGCGTCGATGGTGAGCGTCCGGGTGTCCCCGTACCAATGGCTCAACCGTGCCCCGTAATGCTCCCCGCTGCCTGTCTCATGGGAGAGCATCTGCCGGAGCTGCTTGACCTTGTAATCGTCCATCTATGTCGCCTCCTGTACTCGCTGGAACCAGTACGGTATGCCCGCTTGGTATGGGTAGATGGTGAAATCCTCGTCGCTCCACACCCGCATTGCGTGGCCGCCCTTGCTCTTGCTGATTACAGCCCTCTCGCTGTTCTTGAACAGCATTTTGATGCGGTCTGCGCTGTATCGGCTCTTTAGCTCGACAAGGTGGAATATGTACGACTTCTCGCTCTCCTTGACCTCCATCGTGATTTTGTAATAGTCGAGGTAGTGGTCGCCGCTCTCCGCGACGTAAATCCCCGGTTTAAGCACTTGCCTCCCTCCTCTCACTGGAACTCCGGCATACTGCCGATAACCTTTCGTACCCGCGCCTCGCTCACCCGGTAGGGCCGCTTGCGCGTGGCGTTGTCCTCCATGATCTGCGCGTAAACCATGAACGGAAGCTCGAACAAGGCCGCGCACTTGGGGTAGAGCCGCACCGCCTGCTGGCGGATTTCCAGCTCGATTTCCTCGCTCCGCGTCATGCCTGCCGCACCTCCTTTGCCATTCGTGCGGCCTCTGCCGCGCAGTCCCTGCACTCCTTGATGTCCTTGATGGCCTTGCGGAGAGCCTGCGTGTAGAACGCCGGAACTATCTCGCCGTATGCGTACTGGCAGGCCGCCTTTTCCTCCCGCAGCTCCGTGAGGAGCTTGTCGTAGTCAATCATGGCCGCTCACCTCCACGAACGCTACGGGCCTGCCGTTGTCGCTGTACGTTCCGACGAGTACCCGGCCCTCCGTGCCTCCCGGCGTAAGCTCGTATGCCCGCGCCGCCTCCGGTGTAATCGGCTCCCGGTACTCTATGTACCCCCATGCCTCCCGTCCAATCTCCTCGCAATAGGTGGGGCCGTCAAAGTTGGTGACGGTTTCCGTCCCGCCCTGCCGGGGGTATGTCCCCGGCCCTACCGGGCGTTGTGTGCTGTAGTACCTCATATCTGCGCCTCCTCGCTTAATGGAGCCTGTAGGCCTTGCCTCTGTAACCAACCGTGTAGACCCCGTTGTACTTGCTCACGCGGATGTCTGCGTCGAAAATGCGCTTCACGCCAAATACCCGACGCACAATCCGCTTGGCTACCTCGCGGCCCATGTCGGTGAGGTCTTTCGTCTCCCGGCCATTGCTCTTGTTCCTGTACCGCTTGAATCGGATTTCCGCCGCAGCCTTGGCCTCCTCCTCGGTGCCGTACTGCGTGCCCGTCCGTCTGCTCTCGCCAACCTTGTAATAGCGGCTCCACTCAATGACCTCGAGCCTGTCATTCCAAATGGTTTGAAAGTCCTTGCTCACGTGCGGGGTGATGTCGCTCGGTGCCCTGCCTACGAGGATTTCCGCGCCGTCCAACCAGAGGTCGCCCGTCTCACTGAACTCCCGGACAAGGACGCGGATAACCTCTTTCCCGTCCGTAAGGTCGATTTTGGATAGCTCGCCTTGGCTCCCGGCCATCGTCGCCGCGTTGATGGTGTAGCCCTTGCTGATGTAGCCGGAAACAATCTCGGTGTATCTGCGGTTGATGTACTCGAATTTCATTGCTTTTCCCTTTCTGCCCTGCCATCATCAGGCCGGGTAGGGCAGCTCCCGGCGACGGGCCTGCGGCCCGTTTCGGCTCATTGTGCTGGTTTTAACCTCGCTTCCCGCAGGTCGGAAAGCTCAAGGGGATATATGCCGTACTCACACGGAATGGCTCTGCCAGTGGAAATCCAATGCGGGTTTGTCGCGTCCGTCCCGAGCGTCCCGTCTGTGGTGAGGTAGAGCTTTTCTTCGCGCCCGCTTTCGTAAACAATGGTGTCCCCATCGTGCAGCTCCTTGCCGTCCCTGTCGAAGTAGCGGTAGGCCCCGTTTTCTTCAACGATTTTTGCCTTGTTCTCCATATTCGGCTTCCTTTCTCCCCGTTCTGCCGATAGGTCAGCGTCCCTTTCTGCGTCAAGTTCGTTTCATGTGAAACACTGTCGCCCCATTTCGGGGCGCACTATGGTAAAAAAATTTAGCCCCGGTTCTTGATTGTGTTCACCCTCGAAAGAAGCTCCGTCCAGCGGCTCAAATCCGCCTTGGCTGCCCGGTGGTCTTTCACCGCGTTTCGGAAAGCTGCGCTCTCCGGCTGGTCTGCCACCTCGACGATACGTTCCGCCGCGTTGCTGACCTCTTTCCCGAGGTCAAGCACTGTTTTGGAAAGGAGCCGGGAGATGTCCGCGAGGTCGTCGTCCGCGAGGAGGCGGCTTTTGAGGGCCGCAATCTCTGCGTCTTTCTCGTCCGCGATTTGGTGCGCCGTGGCGTGGGCCGCCTCGTAGTCCTTTTCGCTCTCCGCGAGCTTGTCCCGGAGTTCTTCGATGGTGCCGTTGGCCTCGTTCAGTTTTCGGTCTGCGGCCATCCAGCGCTCTTTCATGCTCAAGGCCCAGTCGTTCTCGATGTTGGTTTCAGCGTCCTCGAAGCACCCCTCAAAGGCTGTTCCGATGTAGCTGCCCTCCCCGAGGCTTTCCACGATCTTCTTTATCTGCGCAAGCGCCTTGCGTTCCTGCTCTTTCGTTGACATTGCCACGCCTCCTTAATTCCACTTAACGATGTATATCTCTTGGTTAAAAGCGTCTCTACCGCTCCAAACCTGTCCACTGACTTGTTTCGCAAACTTTATCGCTCTTGCCTCACTGAAAAAGGTTCTTGTGTAACTCCACATTGCTGTTTCCTCCTTGCCCCGTTTCGGGGAACTCTGTCGTGTTTTCCTTGACTGTAGCTTTATTATAGTCCCTATTTGGGGCAATGTCAACCAAATTTCCAAAATATTTTTCCAAATTGACACGTTTTGGGGCATTTTGTTGACTGTGCTGTATTCAAGGTATTGGAATTGTGGACTGTGCCCCATTCAGGGCAAAAAAATAAAGCCCCTCCCACGGATTTCTCCATGAGAGGGGCTGGCCCGTCTTTTCAACGGGTTTGTTATTCTGCTGTCTGGACGGTCGGCTCGGATTTGAGCTGATTTACCGCCGTCTGCGCGATGGTCGCGGCGGTGGCTGCTGCTGTGCTGGCGGCGATGGCCGTGGTGTCAGCCTCGCTCTCCGCTACCGGGAGCGCAATGGCGAGCGGCGTGTCGAGCTTCTGCTTGCGCACCTCCGCCTCGATTTTGGTTGTCAGGTACTCTGTGATGTCGCCGTAGGCCGATTCAATAAACGCCTGTGCCGCCGGGCTGATGGAGGCGATACAGGCAGCGAGAGACTTCTGTAGGGCCTCTTTCTGTGCCTCCACCGTGAACTCCCCGGCGTTCTTGAGCGCGTCCACGTAGGTCTGGCTGGTGGCCGCCACTGCGTCCGCGATGGCGTTGGCAATCTCCTTGATATACCCCTGTACCTTGATGTCCTCGGTCTCCGCTGCAGCGTTGTCCCCGGCCTTGCGAATCAGCACGATTACGTACCCCGCAATCACCGGGACGGCTGCCGTAACGACCGCCGTAAACAGGTTCATCAGAAATTCTTGCATCACGTTCTCCTCCTTAATCCGGGAGCTTCAATACCTGTCCGGGGCGAATGGTGTCGCTGGACAGTCCGTTGAGGCTCTTGATTTCCGTGTAGCGGCTGCCGTTGCCGAGGTATTTCGCGGCGATGGCCCAAAGGCTGTCCCCGCTCTTGACGGTGTAGGTCTTTGCGGCCGAGGTGCTGCCGGACGCGCTGGAGATGTCCGCCTCGTTTACCCAGCCGTAGACGGTGCTGCCGCCACCGCTCACGGCGACGAGGTGGTACGGGTGCTTGCTCTTGCCGAGCTGGTAAATCTGTGTGATTTTGGCCTTGCCGGGCTTGCAGCTCACGCCGCTGGCCGCGTTCGCGCTGGTGTAGTGCGTGCTGCCCGTGAAGTTCACCACGTCGCCCACCTTGAGGCTGCCCGTGGTGGTCGTCCCGGTGCTGCCGCCCGTGGAGCCGTCGGAGCTGGTGGCCTTGCTGCTGTACTTGGGTACGCCGTAGCCCCGGATATTCTTCCCGTTGACGGTGATCGTGCGACGCTTCACGCTGTTGGAGTAGTTGCCCTCAATGACCGTAATGGTCTTGCCGCTCACCTTTTCCACGATGCCAACATGGTCTGCGCTGCCTGTGCAGTCGCCGGAGCCGTTGTCGTCCCAGTCGTAGAAAATGTAGTCGCCGGGGGAGGGAACATAAGCGTCGTTCTCCTGCCAGCTCCCGAGGTTCTTAAAGAGCTGGATATGCTTCTCGCACCCGCACTCCGTCGGGATAATGTCGGTCAGCCCTGCGGCGATGGCGACCGCGCTGGCGAACGTGCTGCACCATGCGTCCGTGTACTTCACCGCGTACCCTCTGGCGAGGGGCTTGTGGCTGTTGTAGAGGTCGATGATTTTCTTATGGCTGCCGTCGGCCTCGTTACACCCGAGGTAGCTCTGCGCGATGCTGACTACCTTTTGTCTCAATTCCTGTTCTGTCATACTGGTTCCTCCATTTCCGGGCGTGCTGGCCGTGGCCGCGTACTTCTTGTAGTAGTTCTGGCCGTAGCCCGCCCTCTTGTTCTTTACTGCTGTGCTTTGGTCTGCCGGACGCTCAAAGTTGAGGAGTACGCTGTCGCTGGCCGTCTGCACGTCGCTGGCCGTCTTGAGGGTGTCCAGCACCCCCTTGTACCCCTCTGTCAGCTCCTTGAGCAGGTAGTCGAGCTGCATCTCCAAGTCCCCGATGGACTTTCCTGCGGCCTGCGCAAAGGCGAGCAGCCCCTCTTTCCGGCTCCAAAAAGTCCACTGTGCAAGGCCGTAGCCCGCGCTGTCGTGGACAAAGTTGCTGTAGCTCCCGTTGTCTACGGCGGTGGTGTACGTCGCGTCGGTGTAGCCCAGCTTCGTCTCATAGCTGTTCTGTAGGTTCTTCGGGTTGAGCGCGCTCTCCGCGTAGAGGTTCCCCATCAGGCCCGCCGCGCCCGCTGCGCTCAATCCTTTCCCAACGAGGTAGTTCCATATCTTCTCCTCGTTCGTCTTTCCTGTCAGCATTGCCTCTCCTTTCTACTGGCCCACGCCGGACGGCTCCTCCCGTTCCGGCTCCGGCCCGGCGGTGTCGGCGGTCTGCGTGGCCGCCGCCCGCTTGTCCGGCCAGTTGTTGTTCTTGCTCAAATTCTCCACGAGGGATTTGATGGCGTAGGCCAAAACCACGCCGATAATCTCCGTGACCGCGACCTGCGAAAGGCTCTCCGCAATCTGCATCTTGTCGAGGTACGCGAGGATATAGCTGCACCATACCCACGCAAAGCCGTTGCCGAGGCAGACCCAAACCACCTTTTTCATGGTCTCCGTCCGTTTCCTCTCCTCGCGTTTACCACCCGCCCGGAGGGATTTTACCCTCCGGCGCAGGCGTTCGACGGTGCCCCGGAAAACCAAAAAGCTCACCAAGGCCCCGGCGAAAAACGCGAGGACGGCGAGGAGGATGTTGTTTCCTGTTTCCATCGCCGTCCCCTCCTCACATCGGTAGCCCGAGCTTCCCGAGGAAGTAGGCCACGACCGCCAAGGCGACCGCCGCCACAATCCCGCCCACTACTTTCTCCCACTGGCGGGCGGGCTTCATCTCCAAGTCGGTAACGCGCTTGTTCAGCCCCTCGACCTCCTTGCCGATGTTCCCGAGCTTTTCCAATCCCGAAACGCGGGAACTGAATCCGTCGATTTTATCTCCGAGGCCATCCAACTTCTCCATGATGTGTTCGTCCCGCTCCTCGCGCTTGGCATCTCCCTTTTCAAGCAGCTCCAACCGTTTCAGCAGGTCTTGGTGTGTCCTGTCGGATTCGTTTAGATGTCGGTCGATAATTTTCTCGAGCTGGCGGGCTTTCTCAAGCCCAAGACAGTCCCGGTACGGGTCTAAAATGCACTTTTCATCTGCCATTCAATAGACCTCCGTAAATTTCCGCCTTTCAGAAAATGAAACGGGAGCGCGCCTGCGCCCCCGCTCCGTCACTCTCCGATTAGCTTCTCCCTTTCGGCTGCCGCCGCCTCCATCTTTTTCTCAATGTCGGCCACGGCCCCGAGCTGCGCAAGCGCGTCCGCCTGCGCCTGAATGATGTCGGCCTGCTCCTTGACGAGGCCTGTCAGCCTCGCTACAAGCTCCGCCGCCGTCATTCTGCGTACTCCTCCCCGGTGATCTCCGCGTACTGCTCTGCGGTGATTTCGCCGTCAGCGACGCGGCCCGCGAGTACCTGCTTCACCCCGCTCTGGCGGGCGGCGGGCATCTCCGCCCAAGTCTTTGTTCCGGCCACCAGTCTGTTCGCCCAAATTTCGTTCATCAGTTTTCACCTCCGCTCATTGCCATAATCATCTCGTCCAGCTCACACAGCGCGTCCTCAACCGCCGTCGCGTTCTCTGTCGAGGCCGTGTCCAGCTCGCACAGGGCCTCCTCGATTTCCACAATGGCGGTGTTGGTGTTCTCCTCGTTCTCCGCAATCCGTGCCCGGTTGCGGAAAACGTACTCGGAGACCTCGCCCTCCGTAATGACGGCCTGCGGCGCGTCCGGGATTGCGCTCCCGCCGCCGATGTTGTAGAGGTCGCCGTTTACGGAAATGCCCTCCGCCTGCGCTTCCTCTGCCTCGACGTATGCGCCGCTGGCCTCATTCTTCCTGACGTAGCGCGGCTTGTCGCAAAGCGCAAGCAGCACCCCGCCGCTGATGATTGCGTACATCGTCTCTTACCTCCTAACCTTGATTTTCAATGCGTCCGCGAGCTTTTGCAGTTCCTCCGGCTCCGCCGCAAAGAAGTCCTCATTGAACAGAATTACCTCCACGTCCTGCCGCAGGAAGTGGCTCCAATCCCTTTCCAGCATCTCAATCTCCTCGTCGCTGAAACGCTGCCGCCGCCCCTGCGCGCTGTACCGCTCCCGGTTGCTGTAGGCGATGGCGTAGGTCAGTGCGCCGCGCTCAAGCCCCCGCCCGTCGTCGTTCCGGGCAAAGTGCTTTTTCGCGTTCTCGCTGGTGCTGTAGCAGACCTCTCTCCCGTCCGGCAACACGAGCGAATACCCCTCCGTGTGCAGCTCTGTCCCATAAGGGATGTTCAGCCGCTCCCCGCACAGGGCCAGCTCCTTGTACCTGTGGTGCGTCACGTAATTCATGCCGCTGCTTCCTCCTCTCTGACTGAGCCGTGCCGCCTGTAAATCCAGCCCGCCTCCGTCTTGGTCGCTTTCATGGTGCATTTGAATTTCTTTTTCCGCGCCGACAGCTCCGCCTCGAACAGCCGGACGAACTTCTCGTCCATCGTCCGCAGCGTGTCATAGCTGTTGCACCGCAGCGCGTGCGCCCTCCACGACTGGTAGGACTGAAAAATGTCCTCCGCCGAGAGTTTGCCCTCGTCCAGCCACTTCCGAAAAACTTTAATCTTCCGGCGCATGGCCTTGATACTGCTCCTGTTCAACTTCATCGTCACCTTGCCTCCCTCCCCGAGCGTTATCCGCATCTTGAGGAATTTGAAGCTGTGGTGCCGGAACGGGGTAATCCTGCATTTCTTCTCGCTGAGTGCTATCCCCATCTCCTCCGCCATCTTGTGCAGGCATCGGTCGATGTCCCGCAGCTCCTCGAGTGAGTTGCTGATCGCGTACCCGTCGTCCATGTACCGTCCGTACCCGTGTATGCCGCGCACGTCTTTCACGTAATGGTCTATCGGGCTTGCGTAGTCCAGCGCGATAATCTGGCTTATCTCGCTCCCCAGCCCCACGCCGCGCTTGCGCTCCGCCGTCTTGTCCGCCGTTTTCATCCTCTGAAAATCGTCCACAAATTGGCAGAATAGGTCGTAGAGGCGGTCGTCCATGATTTTCGCCCTCGCCCTCCGCTTTATCTCGTCGTGGGGCAAGCTCGCAAAATACCCCTTGAAGTCGAATTGGTAAATCCCACCCTCTGTCCCGAACTTCCTGTAGTGGTCTTGAAGATGCTTCTTGAGCCGCTTTAGCTGGAAGTCCATACCCTTGTCCGCAAGGCTCGCGCCGTTGTCGTAGATGAAACTGCGCGAATATGCCCGCGTCAAAAGGTTGCTGCATAGGCACTTCTGAATCGCCCTCTCCTGTATCGGGAGCGCGTCGATGTTCCGTTCTTTCCCGTGTTCAATGGTCGTGAAGCTCTGAAAGCCCCGAAACTTCCTCGTGCCGTTCTGTAGTGTCTCATAGGTCTTGAGGCTTTCTGCCAGCAGGTTCGTCTCGAAGTTTATCGTTGACGTTTTCCACCTCGCGCCGTTGCAGCAGGCCTTGCCCGCCTTGCAGAGGTTCCCGAACGACATCACCTCGTCGAAGCTCGCGCCTCCGGCCTCCTGCGCTTTCTGCTGCCTCCGCGCTTTCCGCCGTTGGTATCTCGCCTCGCGCCTTTCGCTGCTGTTCAATTTTCTCTTGCCTCCTGTGCCGCCAAGATGCAGTCTCCCACACGTACAGCGACATGGCCCTGCGGGTGGTTTGCGGGGTGCATCACTCCCCGCACCTCTCCCGCCAGCCATGACGGTTTTCTCGTAGCTGCGTAACGGCTGCTCATGTAACCGGGGCACTCCCGTCAAAATCCCCAGCCATGCAAGAAGCGTCCGGGCCTCCGTATCGTGTGGTAAGTTTAGGATTGAAGCCCCGTCTCCGAGGCCAGTCTCCAAGGGTCAAGTCCTCCTTTAAGTTTTGGGGCGCGGCTTCGCATTTCGCTACTTGTTCTGGCCCCAGTCTGTCCTTAAATCCCGGCGCGAAGCCATTCGACCAGTTGGCGTTGTTGTTGTTCGCGCTGCCGTCCGTGTTCACATTGCAGAAGTTGTTGCTGTTCCTCGCATTCACGGAGCGGAGCCACCAATTGCAGGCGGTGCCGTCAGGACTTGCCCTAAAAAAAGTTACGCTTTCCCGGCCTCCGCCGCCTTGCGGCGGTAGCCGTTCCATCGCTTTTTGTCACTCTCCAAGACCGCCCGGAGCCGGGAGAGCGCGTTGTTTGCCAGCGTCGTCCACGCTTGGAACGCCTTTTCGTACTCCGCCTTTCCCGCAAAGAAGTTGTTCCCCGCGTCCACCATCTCATAGCAGAACGTAATCTCTCCGCAAATCGCGTCCGCGCTGCTGCACGCTATCATAAGATAGCGGTGCCGCAGCTCGTAGTCGTGTTCGTTCATGTCCTTGTGCAGGTAGATCGCGTTCCCCTTGAGGGCGTTGAGGTATATCTCCCTC
>ENA-UOOD01004052-UOOD01004052.1-human-gut-metagenome-genome-assembly--contig:-CS67-NODE-4052-length-11662-cov-6.523822_pt1 | contig 11662 bp, 8 predicted proteins | sample MGYA00242464_ERZ724011 | MGnify/ENA metagenome assembly ERZ724011 | reverse complement strand
AATGAGATAGTTTATACTATCACGGAAGAAAAGGTAGATGGCTATACTACGAATATTGATAAGTTCAACATAACCAATACCCATATCCCAGAAACAACAGAGATTACCGTTGTTAAGCTGTGGAGCGATGGCAATGACCTTGATGGTATCAGACCTTCATCAGTTACCGTTCAGCTTCTTGCAAACGGCTCCACGTATGGAGACAAGGTGGTTCTCAGCAATTCCAATATGTGGACTACCAAGTGGGAGAATCTCCCGAAGTATGAAAACGGTGTCGAGGTCAAGTATACCGTTGAGGAAGAACAGGTCTTTGGATACATTGCGTCTTATACTGATATCGTAAGCAATACCATCACGATAACAAATACTCATAATCCTATGAAGTATGATTATGTCAGCATCACCGGTCATAAGATTTGGGATGATGACGACGATATCCGTGGAATCCGTCCGGACAGCATAACAGTAGACCTTCTTGCAGACGGAGTTGTTGTAAGAAAGGCAACAGTTACCGCGTCTAACGGATGGCAGTGGTGCTTCAACAATCTTGAAAGACATCGCAATGGCACACCGATAGTATACACCGTATGTGAAGAGCCGGTTGAAGGATATATTTCAATGGTTGACGGTTATAACATTATCAACTACTATATTCCTGAGCCTGTTGAGCCGGATACTCCTGTAGAAGCAGATCTTGGCAATGACCGCATAGATTACTCTGGCAACGCCGCTGACAAATGCGGAATGGGAATAACACTCTCCGCTCTGCTCGGAACTGCACTTGCAATCGGTCTTTCTAAGATATTTGCAGGAAAAAGCAACGACTGATTTCCGCCACTCACATTGAGTTAAGCGATTGTCAGAGCTGACTTGATCTAAAAAGAAACAGCATAAAACCGCAGAAGGGAAACAACCCTCCTGCGGTTTTGCTTTATCAAAGGAATTTAAAATACTACTTTTTTCAAGTTTTGCAGCCTTAAAAACTGTAATCCGTATGTCACGCCATCAATGAAAAATAATCTTAGGCAAGCTATCCCGACACATACACTTGTATCTTCTAAGCCTTTTTCCGATACTCCCTCGGCAAAACCTGATAACACGCCTTGAACGCTGCCGAAAACTTGCTCTGGCTGTCGTATCCTACTGCCTGCGCTATTTCCGCAACGCTCATGTTCGTTTCTCTCAGCAGTTTTGCTGCACGCTCCATTCTGTGCTGCTTCATGTGGGCGGCGATAGATGTGCCGTAAACCTCCTTGAATGCCGCTTTCAGAGTTGTAGGGTTCATCAGATACTGTCTTGAAAGCTCTTCGATGGTGATTCTTTCGCCCATTTGACTTGCCAGCCGGTCATGAATCTTCTTTATAATTTCAACCTGTTCGGATTGATATGCTACAGACCGATTCCTGCACATGGATTCCGGATCTGAAAGATATAAAAGCAGCTCCAGAGTTTTGATTTTTTGATACGGTAGTCTGAGCTGTTCCGGCTGGTCGTAAAAAGCGGAGAAAATGCTTTCCGTCTTTTCATTTCCATTAATAAAAACGATGTCGCCGCCGCAGAGCCTGCCGAATATATCCGCATCGCTGAACAGCTCAGGAGGATTTGCAGCGGCTTCCTGCAAATCGATGAAAACGGTAAGACCGGAGTATTGACCGGAAGGGAAGCTTATTAATGAATCCGTACAGACGTTTATTGCGTGCAAAGAAAAATCCCCGGGATTGAGATAGATGTAATTGCCGCTGTCCATTCTCCAAATCATCTGTCCCGATTTGCAGTAGTTTATCTGTAAGACGTTGTTCATGGCTTTGTGCTGTACAGCAAATGAGCCGGATTCGATTTCTAAGTATTTGAGCTCTATTCCCGGGTAGAGCTGTATTGTTTCTTTTTGGTATATGCCGTTCAGATTTTTCATGCGTTTGCTTATTTCAATAAGATTTTCGCTCATTTTTTGCCTCGCTTTACTTCTCGGGGCAGGCGATTTCCATTACCTGCTCTATCATAAGATGCAGAAGCTGGCTTTGCGGCGTGTCTGCGGCGCGGTAATAGACCTCTTTTCCTTCACGGCGGCTTACAATCAGACCGCTGTTTTTTAAAGGCCTCAGATGATGTGATACCGCCGGACTCGACATATTCATCATTGCGGAAATGTTGATAACACATTCCTCACAGTGGCATAAAAGCCAGAAAATGCGGATTCGGGTGGGGTCTCCAAGCTGTTTAAAGATGTCCGCTACCACCTGAAAATTAGTCACCTTGCTCATCTGCTCGTGTATAGAGTTCTGTTCGCCCTCGCCGTGGTTGTGGGGGAGCTTGATATAGTCCATAAATATTCAGTTCCTTTCCTGTAAGCGATTTAATCCAAACAGAAATTCATTTCGCCCATTTGGTAAAAACGCCTTTCAGTATATTGACTTCATGACCTGCATATATTATACTACAATCATGATGATTAAACAAGTACTTAATCATAAAATTCAAATATATTTTTAAGGAGAGATACATATGAAGAAAACTTACGCTATCGAGGTTGACTGCGCAAACTGCGCTAATCTTATGGAGGATGCTGCCCGCAAAACAGAAGGAGTGGCTTCCGCTACCGTCAATTTTATGACCCAGAAGATGATAGTAGAGTTCGCCGAGGGAAGCGACCCTAAAACCGTTATGAAGGATGTTTTAAAGGCCTGCAAAAAGGTTGAGCCTGACTGCGAAATCGCTCTTTAATAAAACCGCTTTTAAACTGTTTATATAATGTATAAACCGGCGTCCTGAAAACGTGTTTTGAACAGTTTGGGGATGCCGATTTTACCAAAATATAAATAAACAATTAAGCACACATTGAAAGGATGATATTGCCATGCAGGAAATAATTATAGATATACTGCTCGGAGTAGTTATTATAGCGGCAGCGGTGCTTCTCTGCGTCGTAGGGACGCGTAAGGACGGTATGACAAAGAAGCAAAGAACGATGATGATTCGTATTCTTGTCTGCTCAACCGTTCTTCTGGGACTTCAGTTTGTCACAGCAGAGATGTTCAATTCTCTTGATAAATTCCTGTTCCCGTCAGCGGGAAGGTGGATACGCTTTGCCTGTTACCTTGCCGACTATTTCATTATCGGATATGATATTCTGAAAAAGGCTGTAAAGGGTATTAAAAACCGCCGCATATTTGATGAAAACTTCCTTATGGCCGTGGCAACTGTTGGCGCGATGGCCTTGGCGATATATCAAAATGGTGAATATCTCGAAGCGATTGCCGTAATGCTGTTTTACCAGATAGGTGAGTGGTTCCAGGGCTACGCCGTTGGCAAGAGCCGCCGTAATATCAGCAGCTTAATGGATATCCGCCCGGACTACGCCAATATCGAAAGGGATGGCAAGCTTGAGCAGATAGACCCCGATGAGGTCGAGATAGGCAGCGTTATAGTTGTTCAGCCGGGCGAAAAGGTACCGATAGACGGAGTCATTTTGGAGGGAAGCTCCAGTCTGAACACCGCCGCTCTGACAGGTGAAAGCCTTCCGAGGGAAGCAAAACCCGGCGACGAGGTTATAAGCGGATGCGTCAGCATGACCGGCGTTTTGAAGATAAAAACAACCAAAGAGTTCGGCGAATCTACTGTTTCAAAGATCCTTGATTTGGTGGAAAACGCCAGCTCCAGAAAGTCAAAGTCTGAGGATTTCATTTCAAAGTTTGCGCGCATTTATACCCCCGCAGTCTGCTATAGTGCCCTTGCTTTGGCGATAATCCCGCCGCTTGTGCGTATGCTTGTTATGGGTCTTTCGGCGGAGTGGGGAGTATGGATCTACCGCGCGCTGACCTTCCTTGTGATAAGCTGCCCCTGCGCGCTGGTAATCAGTATTCCTTTGAGCTTCTTTGCAGGAATAGGCGGAGCGAGCCAGCAGGGAATATTGGTCAAGGGTTCAAACTATCTCGAACTGCTGTCCAAAACCAAGACCGTCGTTTTCGACAAGACCGGCACCCTGACACAAGGCGTTTTCGAGGTGAACGGAATCCATCACAGCGATATAGACGATGCGCAGCTCATTGAATACGCCGCACTTGCCGAAAGCGCGTCATCCCACCCGATAAGCAAAAGCCTCCGCAGGGCATATGGTAAAGAACCTGACAGAAGCCGCGTAAGCGACATTCAGGAAATAAGCGGCAACGGCGTTATTGCCAAGGTGGACGGCATAGAGATAGCCGCTGGCAACGATAAGCTTATGGAGCGTCTGAGCATCCCGCACATCAACTGTCACAGCACAGGAACGATTATCCATATGGCGGTCAACGGAAAATATGCGGGGCATATTGTAATATCCGATATAGTAAAGCCCAATTCCAAGGCTGCAATATCCTCGCTCAAGTCGGCTGGAGTGGAAAATACCGTAATGCTCACCGGCGATGCCAAGAAGGTTGCAGATCAGGTAGCGGCAGAGCTTGGAATCGACAATGTTTACAGCGAGCTTCTTCCTGCCGATAAGGTCGAAAAGGTAGAGGAGCTTTTGAAGAATAAATCTGGCAAATCAAAGCTCGCATTCGTCGGAGACGGCATCAATGACGCTCCGGTTCTTTCACGCGCGGATATAGGCATAGCAATGGGAGCCATGGGCTCGGACGCCGCAATAGAAGCCGCAGATATCGTCCTGATGGATGACGACCCGCTGAAAATTTCCAAGGCGATACGGATTTCCAGAAAGTGCCTTGGCATAGTATATCAGAATATAGTACTTGCGCTGACAGTCAAATTTGCCTGTCTGGCGCTGGGAGCGGTGGGCATTGCGAATATGTACCTTGCGATTTTCGCGGATGTCGGGGTCATGATATTGGCTGTGCTCAATGCTATTCGGTGTCTGTTTGTGAAGAAGGTGTAGTATCACGGATTGGCAAAAGCAGATAAAAAATATATCTCCGCAGGCGATACCACATTGATAACAGACAATGCATAATAGATAAAATGGAGGATTGGTTATGGCATTCAGCGATGTGTTTAAAGAGTTCATCCCGATTCTGGTGGATGAGGATATATATCTTCGGCAGCATGAGCCGGAAAATGACGCAAGACCATTTTGGGAAATATATTGTGATGAAGAGAATTTCACATATTTCGGCGGCTATAAAGAACCTCGCGATTGGGACGAGGAGCGGGAAATCCAGGTAGAAGCAAGCCGCATAAAGGGATTTAAAGGCAAGCGGGAATACTCTTGGGTCGTAACATATCGCGGAGAAGTAGTTGGACAGATACAGCTGTTTAATTTCATTAACCATAACGCCTGCGCGGAGGTTGGCTATTTCATCAAGAAAGCTTATTGGAACCGTGGAATCAATACAAAGGTGTTAAAGGCAGTGTGCAGGTTTGGAATAGAAACTATGGGATTGGAAAGAATCGAAGCATTTGCTCATGTGGATAATATCGGTTCCAACAGAACATTGCAAAAAGCAGGGTTTGTGATGGAAGGAACTCTGCGAAAAAGGTTTGAAGTAAAAGGTAAGCTGTTTGATTGTAATGTGTATTCATTTGTCAAGGATAATTTAGGAAAATAGATAACTTTTAAATTGTCTGGTGAACGAAGCTTTTAGTTCACGGGTAGAGAAAAGTACAAAAAGAAAAGTCACCCTGCCGGTGGCTTTTCTTTTTGGTTTCTATAGTAAATGGCTGAGTGCAGGTGCAGGGCAAAACTCTTTGAATAGCTTGTCGTTCTTTATCCGAAAAATCTTTCTTTCAACAGTTTGCGGACTTTCTCCAAATCGGGATCACAAAGTATCGGCAAAGTGTCGACAAGTATCTCCGGCGGCATATCCCACCAGCGAAGCTTAAGAAGAAGCCCTGTCAATTCTTCATCAAATCTGGACTTGATCAATTCAGCCGGGTTACCACCAAATACCGTGTATGGCGGGACATTTTTGGCAACCACCGAGTATGCGGCAATAATTGCTCCGTCGCCGATTTTTACGCCTGGCATGATGGTGCTTTCCCGTCCGATCCAAACATCGTTTCCGATAATCGTATCGCCCTTATGTGGAAGCTGGGACATATGCGGCGGAGTATGCTCGCTCCATGCGCCGCCAAAGACGTTGAAGGGATAGGTTGTCACACTACTGATGCGATGATTCGCCGGCCCCATAATGAATTTTGTGCCGGACGCAATCGCGCAGAACTTTCCAATGATGAGCTTGTCACCAAACTCCGGATAGTTGAAAAGAACATTGTTTTTCTCAAATCCGGCAGGGTCATTTTCATCGTCGTAGTAGGTGTAGTCTCCTACAAAAACATTAGGTGCTTTGATAACATTTTTTATAAAGCATGAAGTCTTGTATTCGTTTGGAAAGATCACATTCGGATCTGGTATTTTATTCATATATATTCTCCTCTCTTAATTTTATGCTTATCTCGCATTGCAAGGGTCTGTAGAATTGCTGCAAAACCAATCGTACAGCGGCTTTACGCCGATTCCATAGTTGTAATTTTATGCGAAATAAGTATTAGCATCACATCCTTTCTTGATTTGATGGCGTAGCGACCGCCCTCATTTTTCTTATTTCCTTCATTATATCACCGATTTCAAAGTAGTTTTTTTGCCTTTTTCGTGGCGAGTATACCACATCATCAGGAAAAAGTACAGGGTAAAAGAAAATCGACAAACTCCTTGCCGAAGTTCGTCGATTTTTTGGCGGAGCAGGAGGGATTCGAACCCTCGGTCCCTGTTAGGGGATTACTCGATTTCGAGTCGAGCCCGTTATGACCACTTCGATACTGCTCCATATCAGTCAACGCACTCATTTTCGTATAAAAGTGTTCCAAAAAACAGGTGCAAATTCCATCGTATAGTGGTTTGTGTCTGTTTTTTTGGTTTCACTTTAGATGAAAATCAGTGATTTATATATTATCACAAATCCGAAAATTTTTCAACCCCTTTTGGCAAAAAATTTTTTACGAAAATGGTTGACAAATGTCTACCTACGTGTTATCATATAGGTAGACAAATGTATACTTGTGCAAATCGCTGGTAAATATAACAAAATCAAAGGGGATTATCGCTATGACAAAACTTTCTGAATCCGAATGGAAGATACTTTCAGCACTGTGGGAAAAGGAACCGCAGACTATAATGCAGCTCACCGATACTCTTAAAGAATCCACCGGCTGGAGCAAAAATACAGTTATAACTCTTTTAAAGCGGATGGAGGATAAGCAGGCAGTCGGGTATGTTCAGTCGGGCAACGCAAAGAATTATTACAGTGTTGTAAAACGAAAGGATGTAGCTCTCAAGGAAACTCAGGGCTTCCTAAAGCGCATCTATAGCGGAAGCATCGGCATGATGGTCAACTCGCTTATAAAAGAAAAAGCTTTGACAAAGGAGGAAATCAGCGAACTTTACGATATCTTAAAATCAGCGGAAGGGGAGAATAACAATGATGCTTGAAATAATTCTTACCTCGTCGGTCCTGATATTGATAATAATGCTCCTGCGCGCCTTCTGCCGCAAAAGCATAAAGCCTACGCTTCGGTATGCTCTCTGGCTGGTTGTTGTGGTGCGCCTTGTTCTGCCGTTCAGCCTTTTTTCGAGCAATGCAAGTGTTATGAACTTTTTCGGCAGAGCCGAGATGGTCGATTCGCCCGTGCCGAGTGCGGATATCACCCCATCTGCACCGATCGATACTTTAAATGATACCCCAGCTGTTGACGCTCCTGATGATGCTTACATCCCGAAAAATCAGAGCGCGCCGGAGGTTTTGCCGCCGCTCGGCGAGGGATATATAGACACGATAACTCCGGCATCCCCGGCAAATCAAACAGACCCAATAATCTCAGCAGCCCCATCAACCCCGATAAGCCCTACCGATTCGGATTTTGCTCCGACTGTTCAGGATTATCCCTATCAGCAGTACACATCTGAACCCTCCGAAGCTCCTGTTTCTCCGATTGAACCTATAAAGGGTGAAAGCGTTCCGCCATCGGATTCTTATGATATTCTGTCTTCCGAAAGTAAACAGCCGTCGGTAAGCATTTCATTGTTCGGAAGAAGCTTTGAAATCCAGCCGTGGCTTATGAATTCCGTGAAGGCAGTCTGGCTTGTGGTTGCCGCAGCTATGGGACTTTGGTTCTTTGGCGTGAATATTGCTTTCAGCCTGTCTCTTTGCAGAAACCGGCGAGAGCTTGATGTCAATGCTCCGCTTAAGGTTTATGCCTCGCCGAACCTTGCTTCTCCCTGCCTCTTCGGGTTCTTTCGCCCGGCAATCTATGTGAATGAAAAGGCGGCGCAGGATGAATCATCCCTGCGTTTCGTGCTCGCTCATGAATACTGCCACTATCGCCACGGTGATATGTTCTGGTCGCTTTTAAGATGTACTCTGCTTTCAGTTTACTGGTTCAACCCGCTTGTATGGGCGGCGGCGTATCTCTCAAAAAAGGATTGTGAATGCTCCTGCGATGAAGCCGCAATTAAGCTTCTGGGCGAGCCTTTGCGCATTAATTACGGCAAGGCGCTTGTGAGCATGATTCCTGAGCGCAGGGCAGACCCGAGGCTGATAGGAGTAGCCTCCACCTCAATGTCAGGCAGCAAACGTGCAATCCACGAAAGAGTTAAGCTCATAGCCAAGAAGCCAAAGAATACAGTTATAGCGGTTGTTCTGATAATTGCCGTGCTTGCAGCGGCGGTGGGATGCACCTTTACCTCCGCGGATAATGACAAGGGAAAAGACTTGCCAGAGGATGACATCGGGGAGGATATCTCCGAGCCCGACAATCAGGAGGATGACACATCCACCGAGCTTGACAGTACCGTAAGAGCAAGCGGGATGACAACAGAAACGTACGACGCACTGAAATACTACGGAAAGCCATATATTCTGCCGATTAACACTGCAAGCGGTGTTGTGGACTGTCAGGTATATGTAGATGTCGATGGTGATAGGCTGCTGGGAGTATCCACATTTGCTCCTGTAGATTATAGCTTAGACGTTTTTGCAAGCGGATACGACCATTGTTACATCTATGACAGTTCAAATTTACAGATATATTATTATAATGTGACCACCGGCGAAACAACTCCTTTGCTTTCGGATTCCTACGAGGGATACACAAAGGACGAATTCATTAAGTATTTCGAGCGATTCAAAAGCTCTGATTATTACGACTCGTACAGAGAAATGTGGCTGTCGCAGTACGAACTTAGTGTTAGCAGCGACGGCAAATGGCTTACCTACACCAGCAGTAAGTGGGTGGAAAACGGCGAAATCAGCGCCAAAGAACATCGCTGGCTTTACAACCTTGAAACCGGTGAGGAGCTTATAGCCGATGATCTGCTTAACTCTGCAATCGGCGAGAATGCAAGCTTTAACAGGATTTTAGACGACAATAAGCTTTTAGCCGAAACCACCACGCCCGACGGCACACAGGTATTTATCACGGTGGATATCCTTACCAATGAGGCTGATGAAGTTCTTAAAGTACCGCAAAACGTCTTCTATTGTTCAGTATCTGACAAATACATCTTAACCTTCGATGGCAACGCTGACGTGTATGACATCACAACCGGCAAAACTCACAGTTTTGAAATAGGAGTTGAGAATTACGATTGGGACAGTTTGTATTTATCACAGTGTAAAGCCGATTGCCTTGCTATCACACCCAAGCATGATGTTGCTTATGTGATAGATCTTGTTCACGACAAAATAGATGAATTCACCCCGCCGGATGCAAGATACGGCATCAGAATCGCAGAGGTATATGAGGACAGTGTACACTTTGATGTCTACAATATAAGCTCAATGCAAGGGTACGGCAGTTTTGTCGTACAAACAGAGATAGAGCCCGAGCCAATTGATTCTGAAACCGAGCTGAAGCTCTATTCGCGGCACGTTGAGTATTCCAAGCCGGAATATCAGAAATTCATCCCCGAAGTTTACGATCTCACCCCGATTTATGAAATTCTTGGCGAGGAAGCCGCCGACAGGGCAACAGCGGAGTATTATAAACTGAATATGAACGAGCGTCAGTCCATCCCGCCGCTGTACAGGCTTCTGCGCGACACCGGCATTACCCGCGAACAGTTAGAAGCCTACAACCAAACCGCCGAGAATAAACTCTCGGATGAGGTTATAGAGGCGCTCTACTCCCTGTATGATACTATGGTGTGCGAGAAACTTATCGGAAATCTGGGTATGTTCTACGATGGCAAGGCGTATAACTTCCACGAAGCCGTATACTATCTTATATACAACCTGCCCGGAAACTCGGGAGCTGCGTTCTTAAACGACGTTGCCGAATACATGACCAATACCGATAACATCATAAGATTTTCGGATATCGAAGCTGCGCATAAGGTTATAGAGGAATATCTTAACGCCCTCAATGCGGGCGAGCCGCTGGAGGACTATCCCGCGACATCGACCGATTATCTGAAGTATTTCATCAAGAACGAATCCTGGGCAGAGAGGCACGGCTCTATCAATGTAGAAGTCTGCGACCCGAGCACTGAGTACGGCGTGTCCAAATGGGAGGAAATCCGCAAGGCAAACGCCTATTCGACCTACTATCTCCCGATTACAATAGGCTCAAAAACGGTCGACTGCGAAATAAAAACGGTTACCGCCGGAACTGGCAAGATTGCCAATATTTCCTACAGAACGCTTTCGGGCGGGCTAAGAATCTTCGGCGAGGACACGCGCGGCTGCTACGTTTTTGACGAACTTGGGCGGAGTATTTACCGCTTCGACCTTGCTACTGCGGAGTGTACGCCGGTATTGTCCATTGCTGAGAGCGGATATTTAATAGAGAGCCCGGTGCATTACGAGCATATTCCGCGAGACTCGGACAAAGCGGGCTATCCCCTGCAGGTGTCTCTGGATGGCAAATGGCTTCTTTACCGCAGCGACAAATGGCTCAAGGAGAACACCCAGCCCATCGAAAAATACCACACCTGGCTTCACAACATCGAAACCGGCGAGGATGTTCTTTTCGATGACGCTGTAATCTATGTCGCCGGCTATGAAAAGCATTTTGAGTATCTTCTTGCCGACAATAAAATCCTTGTCAGCGCCGAGGAGTCGGACGGTTCCACCGGCTACAGCATCGTAGACATCCCCACAAAGAAGTCTGAAAAAATACTGACCGTTCCCGCACATATTTATAATTTAGTGGTCTCCGAGAATTATATTCTCTATTACGAAGCCCCGAAAGATGAAAACAAAAAGGCTGTCATCGCGATATACGATATCTCGGACGGCAGTGTTCACCGCTTCCGCTTTAACAAACCGTTAGGAAATATTTATTCCTGGGATTGTCTGGGCAAATGTATTGCCATGAGAATCGACGGCAGCAGCGACGGTGCTATGGTGATGAATCTCGAAGACGATTCCGCCGTGAATCTGATAGTTCCCGACAACATAGAATACGGCAGTATGTTATTCGAGCTGGTATCCGATAGGCTTGTTCTCATAGAGGAATTAGCCACTGGATACAATATTAATATCGCCGTCCAGACAGGTCTTGACAGACAGGCAAGAGATACAAGCTTAGCTGGCAGATTATACGGCAGACACGTCGAGTACACAGCGAAGGAATATCAGAAATTCATCCCCGAGGTTTACGACCTCACCCCGATTTATGAGATTTTGGGAGAGGAAAAGGCGGCGGCTGCAATCGCGGATTACTATTCGCTTAT
>ENA-UOOD01004043-UOOD01004043.1-human-gut-metagenome-genome-assembly--contig:-CS67-NODE-4043-length-11690-cov-9.686119_pt1 | contig 11690 bp, 8 predicted proteins | sample MGYA00242464_ERZ724011 | MGnify/ENA metagenome assembly ERZ724011 | reverse complement strand
ACGGCTGGCGGTAATTACCTTCCATTCTCTGGACGACCGCATTGAAAAAAACGCCATGGCAGAGGCGGCGAAGGGCTGCACCTGCCCGCCCAGCTTCCCGGTGTGCGTCTGCGGCAAGAAGCCCCAGGTGCGGATCGTGACCCGCAAGCCCATCGTTTCCGGGGAAGAAGAACTGGAACGGAATCCCAGAGCACGCAGTGCCAAACTGCGTATCTGCGAAAAACTATAAATTATAACAGGCAAATTGCCGGAAAGGGGATAGAATCATGACGGAAAAGCCCAAAATTCAGTACATTGGTCAGTTCTATGTCCCCGGCAGCGAGGCGCAGGTGCTTGCGCCGAAGAAAAAGAAGAAAAAGGCCAAAACAAAGCTCCCCATCGCAAAGCAGGAGCAGGTAAAGGCAATCTATATCGACCCCGTGGCGCTGATCGGCATCACGGTGGCAGTGGTGATGCTGGCAGTCATGGTGGTGGGAGCATTGCAGCTGCGCAGCGACTGGGCGCAGTATGAGCAAATGTCCAACTACGTCTCCCAACTGAACCGCGACAACGCCGAGCTGGAACACACCTACCGGGACGGCTACGACCTGGAGGACATCCGGGACAAGGCGCTGGCGCTCGGCATGGTGCCGGTGGAGGAAGTGCCAAGCAGAACCATCACCGTCACACGCTCCCAGCCGAAGCCGGAACGGACGCTCTGGGACGACATCGTCTGGTTCTTTGGCGGCCTGTTCGGGGACGGAGAATCCGCTTCCTTCGGCTGAGCGGCAAATGTATGGCGTTCCCTGCATAAAGTCCGTCCCTCCTCATAAAGTAAGATAGCAGCTGCACTGGGCGGCGAGGGATTCCCTTGCTGCCCAAAGTTGTATCTTGACGGAAAGGCCGGTGGCTTATGGGGAGGAAGAAGCGGGAATTTAACCGCCTGCGGCTGGACAGCGGCCAGCACAGGCGCATCATGCTGGTATCCGCGCTGCTGGGGGCGCTGGCCTTCCTGCCGGTTGGGCTGCGGCTGTACAGCCTGATGGTGACGAACTACGATTATTATTCCTCCCTCGCTCTGCGCAACCAGACCCGCACGACGACGGTGACCGCCGACCGCGGGGACATCTTCGACCGGAATATGAATATTCTGGCGACCTCCGTCAGCGTGGAAAATGTGTATCTTGACCCCCACGAGCTGAAGCAGTCCAAGGCGGATATTCCCGAAATTGCCCGGACGCTGGGAGAAATTCTGGGGAAAGACCCCGCCTGGATCGAGGAACAGGCGGCGGACATCAAACGGCGCTACAAGCAGGTCGGCACCCGCATTGACGAGGAGACTGCCGGAACAATCCGGGATTACATCAATGAAAAGGGCATTTCCGGCATTCATCTGGAGCCCACGTCCCAGCGGGTCTACCCCTATGAAACGCTGGCGGCGCAGGTCGTCGGCTTCACCAACGCATCCAACGAGGGCTGTGAAGGAGTGGAGGCCGCCTACAACAGCTTCCTCGCGGGCAGCACGGGCAGAGTCATCACCACAAAGGGCAATAACGAAATGGATATGCCCTTTTCCTATGAAAACTACGTTTCCTCCCGGCAGGGGGACAGCGTGATCTTAACGCTGGACGCCACGGTGCAGGCGTGCCTTGAAAAGCAGCTTTCCGCCGCCATTGCCCGCTATGATGTCCAGAACGGCGCCTTCGGGCTGGTGATGAACTGCAAGACGGGAGAAATCCTCGCCATGGCCACGCTGGGCAGCTATGACCCCAACAACTATCTGGAAATCGCCGACGAGGGAACGGCGGCGCAGCTGGAAGAAATGAAACGGGTCTACCTCGCCGAGCCGGAGGGGAGCGAAGCCTACGAGGCTGGGAAGACGGCCTACGGGGAAGCCCTCTCCGCCGCCCGACTGAAGCAGTGGCGCAACCGGGTGATCTCCGACGGCTATGAGCCGGGTTCTACCTTCAAGGTGCTGACCATGTCGGCGGCGCTGGACTGCGGCGCGATCGACCTGAATACCCCTTTCCGCTGCTCCGGTTCTGAGCAGATTCCGGGACGTGCCCAGCGGCTCCACTGCTGGCGCTCCACGGGACACGGGGCGGAAAAAACGCCTCAGGCGCTGCAAAATTCCTGCAACATCGCCTTCGCCCACATCGCCCTGAAGCTGGGCGGGGAGCGGTTTTATGAATACGTCAAAAACTTTGGGGTGCTGGAAAAAACCGGTATCGACCTCGCGGGAGAGAGCAAGGGCGTCTTTTTCGACAAGGCGCTGGTCACGGACACGGACAAATGGGGGACGGCGTCCCTGACCTCCGGTTCTTTCGGCCAGACTTTTAAGATCACCCCCCTGCAGCTGGTGCGGGCGATTTCGTCCGTGGTCAACGGCGGGCAGCTGCTGGAGCCGTACATCGTCTCGGAGATTCTGGACGCCGACGGCAATACGGTGATGAAGGCGGAGCCGACGGTGGTGCGCAGAACCATTTCCAAGGAGACTTCCGACACGATGCGCACCCTCATTGAGTCCGTCGTTACGGAGGGAACGGCAAAAAATGCCAGAGTTGCCGGGTTTTCCATCGGCGGAAAGACCGGAACCAGTGAAAAAATTGACGTTTTTGACGAGAATGGCCAGCGCGTGCAGGATAAAATCGTATCTTTTGTGGGGATTGCGCCTATGGACGATCCGGAGTATATTATACTTGCCGCATTGGATACACCGTCCCGGACAACGGGAATTTACATTTCCGGCGGCGTCATGGCGGCGCCCACCGTGGGCGCGGTGATGGCGGACGTGCTGCCATACTTAGGCGTGAAGCAGTCCTTTTCCGAGGACGATATCGCGGGAAAGCTGATCGTCATGGAAGACCTGACCGGCATGACGGCGAAGGATGCCCAGACGCTTCTGAAAAAAGAAGGGCTGACGGCGGCAATTTCCGGCAGCGGCGAAACGGTGACGGGGCAGATCCCGTCTCCCGGACAGACCGTTCCCGGGGGAAGCCAGGTGCTTCTGTTTCTGGGGCAGACCCCGGAGCCGGAAACGGTGAAGGTCCCCGATTTTTACGGCATGAACCGTCAGCAGGCCAGCGACGCCGCGGGCGCGCTGGGGCTGTACATTCTGGTGACGGGGAATGATGAAATTTCCACCGGCGTGACCGTGACGGCGCAGAACGTGGCCAAGGATACCGAGGTTCCCGCGGGAACGACGATCACGCTGGTATTCGCGGATACTGCGGCCAGAGACTGACAACGGAGGATAAATATGAAGCTGAAGGAACTTTTGACGGGCATTTCCGTTCTGGAATGCACCGCGGACCCGGAGCTTGAAATCAAAGAGATTTTCTACGATTCCCGGAAGGTGACCCCGGGCAGCCTGTTTGTGGCCGTGTCCGGCTTTGCTGCCGACGGAAATAAATTTATTCCCATGGCCGCGGAAAAGGGCGCGGCGGCGGTGGTCACGGCGAAGAAGCCGGAGACGGATATTCCCTATGTTCTGGTGGAATCCGACCGGCTGGCGCTGGCGCTGCTGGGGCGCAACTTCTTTGGCCGTCCGGCGGAGCATATGACCATGATCGGCATCACCGGCACCAATGGAAAAACGTCCTCCACGCTTCTTCTAAAGCAGGTTCTGGAAACCTGCCTGGGGGCGAAGGTGGGGCTGATCGGCACCATGGCCAATATGATCGGGCAGGAGACCATCCCCACCGAGCGAACCACCCCGGAGAGCTTTGAATTGCAGGCGCTGTTCGCAAAAATGCGGGACGCGGGCTGCACCCATGTGGTGATGGAGGTTTCCAGCCACGCCATTTCCTTGGAGCGCATCGGCGGCATTCATTTTGACGTCGCCGCCTTTACCAACCTGACGGAAGACCATCTGGACTTCCACAAGACCATGGACGCCTATTGCGAAGCCAAGGCCGAGCTGTTCCGCCGCTGCCGTCTGGCGGTCGTCAATGCGGACGACAGCTATTCGGACAGGATTCTCGCGGCGGCCGCCTGCCCGGTGCTGACCACGGGCGTACACCGTCCCGCCGATCTGCGGGGCGAAGATCTGGAGCTTCTGGCGCAGGGCATTCGCTTTACGGCCGTATCCGGCGAGGAACGGGCGGCGGTGTCTCTGCCCATCCCCGGAAAGTTCACCGTCTACAACGCGCTGACGGTTATGGGTATCGCAAAGCAGCTGGGCATTTCCCTGACGGACTGCGCCGCCGCACTGAAAACGGCCTCCGGCGTCAAGGGCAGGGTGGAGGTAGTCCCCACCCCCGGAAAGCCCTACAGCATCCTCATTGACTATGCCCACACCCCCGACGGACTGGAAAACGTGCTTTCCTCCGTGAAGGATTTCTGCAAGGGCCGGGTCATCGCGGTATTTGGCTGCGGCGGCGACCGGGACCCCATGAAGCGGCCCATTATGGGACATATCGGCGTGAAGCTGTCGGATTTTGCCGTCATCACCTCGGATAACCCCCGCACGGAAGACCCCATGGCCATCATCGAGGACATCCTGACAGGGGTAAAACAGGAAGACGGGGAATATATTGTTATCGAAGACCGGCGCGCGGCCATCAGATATGCTATGGACATTGGGAAAAAAGATGATATAATTATTCTGGCAGGAAAGGGTCATGAGACCTATCAGGACATCGGCGGCGTAAAGCGCCACTTGGATGAACGGGAAGAGGTTGCCGCCCACCTGCGGGAAAAAGAGGAAACGGCATGGGAAAATTAACGCTCAGACAGGCCGCCGAGTGGTGCGGCGGTGTGGTGGAAGAAAAATACGCGGACGTCGAATTTTTAGGCGCGGCCAATGACACCCGGGTCATGCAGCCGGGGCAGCTGTTTATCGCGCTTCAGGGCGCGCGGGACGGCCACGACTTCATCAAAAAGGCTATGGACAGGGGCGCTGCGGCGGCTCTGTGCAGCCGCAAGGTGGGGGACTACCCCGCGATCTATGTGGACGACCCCCGCATTGCTTTGGGGAGAATTGCCCGGGAAGAACTGAAACGCATCGGCGCAAAGGTGGTGGCGGTCACCGGCTCCGTGGGCAAGAGCACCACGAAGGAAATGGTCGCCGCCGTGCTGGAACAGGCTTTCGTCACCAGTAAGACCCCGGCCAACCACAATAACGACATCGGAATGCCCATGGCGGTGCTTGCCATGCCGGAGAATACCGAGGTCGCGGTGCTGGAAATGGGCATGAACCATTTCGGCGAAATTGCCTACCTGTCCCAGATCGCAAGACCGGACGTGGCCGTTATCATCAACATCGGCACCGCCCACATTGAATTTCTGGGCACGCAGGAGGGAATTCGGCAGGCGAAAATGGAGATCGTGGAGGGCATGACCCCTCACGGGATGCTCCTGCTCAACGGCGACGATTTTCTCCTGCGGAATCTGGACAAGGAGCCGCAGCAGCGGGTTACATACTTCGGTTCCTCCGAAGGCTGTGCCGTCCGGGCGTTTGACGTCAATCAGGACGGCGACTATCTGCGCTTCCGGGTGGAGGCCGGGCGGCTGTCCTTCCCGGTAAAGATGCTGCTGGAAGGCGAGCACTACGTCAACGACGCGCTGGCGGCGGTGACGGTCGGCCTGAAGCTGGGGGTGCTGCCCGAAAAGATTCAGGCGGGGCTTTCCCAGTTCCGGAACATTTCCGGCCGTCAGGAGATCATCCAGGCCGGCGGCATGACCATCATCAAGGATTGTTACAACGCAGGCCCCGAATCCATGGCGGCGGCGCTGGCCGTCCTTGGAAAGAAGCAGGGGCGGCGGATCGCGGTGCTGGGTGACATGCTGGAGCTGGGGGACTGCACCCAGGCGGAGCACTACCGGGTGGGCAGGATCGCCGCGGAGAAAGCGGATTTTGTCTTTGCCTACGGCCCCAATTCCGGGCGCATTATCAGCGGAACCATCACCGGCGGTATGCCGGAGACCCGGGGAAGAGCCTTTACGAACCGGGAGGAGCTGGTCGCGGCGCTGAAACGCACGGCAAAGCCCGGCGACGTGCTGCTGTTCAAGGCCAGCCACGGCATCCATCTGGAACAGGTTATCGATGCGTTCTTAGGCGAAGAGAAGTAACGGAGGAAGAAGTCATGACAAGAATCTTGATTACGGCGGCGGCGGGCTGCATCCTGACCGGCGGCATTGGGTATCTGCTGCTGCCGGTGCTGCGGGCGCTGAAAGCCGGACAGTCCATTCGGGAGATCGGCCCCACATGGCACAACAGCAAGGCCGGCACCCCCATGATGGGCGGACTGATGTTCATTTTCGGGACAATTCTCTGCCTGGTGGGCAATTTCCCCGCCATGAGCGATGATTCCCCGTTTTATGTGCTGGCGCTTGCCCTGTGCTTCGGCCTCATCGGGTTTCTGGATGATTTTACCAAGGTCAAATTCCACCGGAATCTGGGCCTGACGACGCTCCAGAAGGCCATGCTGCAAATGGCGGTATCGGCGCTGTTCCTGTACGCCATGTACCGTTCCGGCTTTATGGATACCCATCTGTACATTCCCTTCATGAATGTGAGCTTCCAGCTGCACCCCATCGTCTATATTTTCTTTGCCATGTTCGTCATGGTGGGGACGGACAACGCGGTGAACCTCACCGACGGTGTGGACGGCCTGTGCGCCAGCATCACCCTGCCTGTGATGATATTCTTTACCGCTGCGGCCGCCGCCATGGGCAAATACGATCTGGCACTGCTGCCCGCGGCTCTGTCGGGCGGACTGATCGCATACCTCTTTTATAACTGGCATCCCGCTAAGGTCTTCATGGGAGACACCGGCTCGTTGTTCTTAGGCGGCGTGGTGTGCGCCATGGCCTTTGCCCTGGAAATGCCCCTGATTCTGATTCTGATCGGCTTCGTGTATGTCTGTGAAGCCATGTCCGATATTTTGCAGGTCTCCTATTTCAAGGCGACCCACGGCAAGCGCCTGTTCAAGATGGCGCCCATCCACCACCATTTTGAAATGTGCGGCTGGAAGGAAGAAAAAATCGTGCTGGTGTTTGCCGGTGTGACGGCGGCCATGTGCGTGCTGGCCTGGTTCGGCATCGCCGGTCTCGTCGGTTAATTATCCACTCCTGAAAGGAAGTATCTTATGGCGTCGGAGCGTAACCTCCATGCCAAAGAGAAACGCCGCCCGGGACTTTCCCGGACGGGGGAAAGCGTCGATTACCCCTTTTTGCTGCTGGTGCTTCTGCTGCTGACGGTGGGACTGGCTATGCTGTATTCGGCTAGCTACGCCCAGAGCGAATACGACACCAGCTACGAAATTTCCACAAAATATCTCCAGAAACAGGCGGTTTGCGCCGCGATCGGTCTTGCCGCCATGTTCTTTTTCAGCCGGATACCCACGGGCGTCTGGTACCGGTTCGCATGGCCGCTGTACGGCGTGAGTATCGCGCTGCTGCTGAGCGTCCTTGTCATCGGCGAGGAGGTCAACGGCGCGCGGCGCTGGATCAATCTGGCGGGCATTCAGTTTCAGCCCTCCGAGATCGCGAAATTTACCATGATCCTGCTGTTTGCCCGGCTGACCCGGCTGTACGGGCAGGACGCGAAAACCTTCCGCCACGGCGTTCTGGGCTTCGGTCTGGCGCTGATGGGGATTCTGGTCCCGCTGGCGCTGGAAAAGCACCTGTCGGCCATTATGCTCATGGGCATGGTGGCGGTGGTGATGATGTTCGTGGCGGGCACCCGAACCAGATGGCTTCTGGCCGGGGCGGGGGCTGCCGCCGTGTTCGTGGTCGTCTACATCAGCTTTATGGGCTACGCCGGCGACCGGGTCACCGCGTGGCTCCACCCGGAGCTTGACCCGGGAGACACCGGATACCAGATCTTGCAGTCGCTGTACGCCATCGGCTCCGGCGGCCTGTTCGGGCTGGGCTACGGCAAGTCCCGGCAGAAATATCTGTACCTGCCTTTTCAATATAATGACTATATCTTTGCGGTGATCTGCGAGGAGCTGGGACTGGTGGGGGCAATGGCAATCGTTGCGCTGTTTGCCGTCACCATCCTGCGGGGCTACTGGATCGCGCTGAACGCCCGTGACCGGTTTTCCACCGTTCTTGCGGCGGGGCTGGTGACGCTGATCGCGGTGCAGACCATTCTGAACCTGTGCGTGGTCACCAATCTGCTCCCTTCCACTGGCATTGCGCTGCCGTTTTTTTCCTATGGCGGCACGGCGCTGGCGGTGAATCTGGGGGAAATGGGCATTGTTCTGGGCATTTCCAGAGGGCGAAACCGGAGAAAAATACAGGAGGCATGACCTATGAATCTGATTTTTACCTGCGGCGGCACGGCGGGACACATCAACCCGGCCATCGCGGTTGCCAATATGATGCGGGAACGCCACCCGGACTGCAATATCCTCTTTATCGGCGCAAAGGGGCACATGGAGGAAAAGCTGGTGCCGCAGGCGGGGTATGACCTCAAATGTCTGGAAGGCTCCGGCCTTAGCCGGGGAAAGAATCTGGCCGCAATGAAAAAGAATCTCCACGCGGTGAAATGCGTGCGGGAAGGCGTGAAGGCGTGCAAGAAGATTTTCCGGGAATTCAAGCCCGACGTGGTCATCGGCACCGGCGGCTATGCCAGCTTCCCGGCGCTGTACGCCGCCCAGTCCATGGGCATTCCCACCTGCGTCCACGAGAGCAACGCCGTCCCCGGCGTCACCACCCGTCTGGCGGCGAACAAGGCCAGCCGGGTGCTGGTGGCCTTTGAGGAAAGCGTCCGCCACTACAAGCACCCGGAAAAGGTGGAGGTCGTGGGGATGCCTGTGCGCAGAGAGTTCATTTTCGACACTAAAGAGGGCGCGCGGAAGGAGCTGGGGTTGAGCGGCTTCGTGGTCGTCTCCGCCTTCGGCAGTCAGGGCGCGAAGGTCATGAACGAGACCATCGCGGACATGATACCTCTGGAGCAGGCCGACGGCTTCCCCTTCCACCACATTCACGCCACCGGCAGCTTCGGCAAAGAGTGGATGCCCAAGCGGGTCATGGACAACGGCGTGGACTGGAAAAACTGCCCGGCGCTGGATATCCGGGAGTATATTTACGACATGCCCACCGTCATGGCGGCGGCGGATATCGTCATCGGCCGGGCGGGCAGCGCCACCTGCAATGAGATCGGCGCTTCCGGCACGCCCTGCATCCTCATCCCGTCGCCCAATGTGACGAACAACCATCAGGAAAAGAACGCCCGTGTGCTGGAAGCGGCGGGGGGCGCGGTGGTGGTGCTGGAAAAGGACTGCACGCCCCAGAAGCTGTATGAGCTGATCCGGTCGCTATTGGCGGACGAAGACCGCCGCAGGGAAATGTCCCGGAAGCTGCACACGATGGTTCGGTTGGATTCCGCGGAACGGATATGTGATATTGTGGAGCAGCTGACCCAAAGCGAAAAATAACCCGCCTTACCCCAGGAGGAACACTATGGATACAACACAGGATAGCCGGGAAAACGGCGGAAAGCGCCGCCCGCAGACAGGCGGGCAGAATCGCGCTTCCCAGCGCCCCGGACAAAGCGCCCCGGAGCAGCGCCCCCGCCGCGCAGCGGAACAAAGCGCTCAGGAGCGCCCCCGCCGTCCGGCAGAGCAGGGGACTCAGGAGCGCCCGCGTCGCGCACCAGAGCAGGGGACTCAGGAACGCCCGCGCCGCGCACCAGAGCAGAACGCCCCGGAACAGCGCCGCCGCGCAGCGGAACAGAGCACTCAGGAGCGGCCCCGTCGCGCACCAGAGCAAAGCGCACAGGAACGCCCCCGCCGCCCGGCAGAACAGGACGCCCAGAGACGCCCCGCACGGCAGGAGAAGCCTGACCGTCCGGCCAAAAGGGACGCCCTGCCCCGTCGGAGAGCCGGGGAGGAGGCCGCAGCACGTCAGCGTGCAAAGCACCCCGCCGATTCCCGGAGGGGCGCACCCCGCCGCAAGCCCGTGGACGATGATGTCCCCAACAGGAAGCGCGCCTACGGAAACAGCAAGCCCAAAAAGAAATCGGCGCTGACCATGCTTGCCGAGACGCTCATGAGCGCGAAGAACCGCCCGAAGAAGCGAACCTCCCGGCGAACCGAAAGCAGCCGCCCGAAAACGCCTACACCCGCCGTGATCTATACCCAGCCCCTGCCCTTCAACCGCGACCGGCTGATCGTCCAGCTGATAACGGTGACGGCGGTGGTTCTGGCCATCGTCATGGGACTGTCGGTGTTCTTCAGGGTGGAGACCATCACGGTCACCGGCGCGGATACCTACAGCGCGTGGGCAGTGCGGGAAGCCTCGGGCATTTCCGAGGGAGACAAGCTCCTGACCTTCAGCAAAATCCGCGCCGCCAGCCAGATTATGGCAAATTTGCCCTATGTCAAGGGCGTGCGGATTGGTATAAAATTGCCAGATACGGTCAATATTATGATCGAAGAAGAGAGCGTGGTCTATGCCATCAAGTCCAGCGACGGACAGTGGTGGATGATGGACTCCGACGGCAGGGTCGTGGAGCAGGCGAATAATGCCAAGGCGGCCACGGCCACGCAGGTTTTGGGCGTCACGCTGGAAGCCCCCACGGTCAACGAAAAGGGCGTCGCCACGGAGATGACCCCTAGTGAGACCAACGAACTGGGAGAGCTGATCCCGGTGTCGACCACCGGTGCCCAGCGCCTGACTGCCGCGCTGCAGATCCTCAAGGCGCTGGAAAACAACGACATCGTGGGCGAAGCCGCCAGCGTGGACGTGACCAGCACCGAGGATATTATCCTCTGGTACGGCACCCGGTATCAGGTCAATCTGGGCGACACATCCCGCCTCGATTACAAGGTTGACTGCATGAACGACGCCATTTTGCAGATGAGCGACTACCAGAGCGGCGTTCTGGACATCAGCTTCACCATCTGGCCGAATCAGGTGGGCTATACGCCTTTCGCATGATGTTATTATTTTGTAAATAATTTGCCGAAATGCCAGATTTTCTATTGACCAAATCGGGTTTTCGGGATAGAATGGGAAAGTACAGATGCAAAATTCAGGCAGCAGCGGCTCCGCCGTGTCTGCGAAAGATACATAGGAGGAAGAGATTATGTCCGAAACTATACAGGATCGCGTTGTGAAAATCAAGGTGATCGGTGTCGGCGGCGCCGGCAACAATGTTATCAACCGCATGATCGATGCCGGTGTAGGCGGCGTGGACTTCGTCGTGGTCAACACCGATAAGCAGGATCTGAATAAATCCGTCTGCAAGAACAAGATCCAGATCGGCGAGAAGCTGACCGGCGGCATGGGCGCAGGCTCCAAGCCCGAGATTGGCAAGAAGTCCGCCGAGGAGTCCCGGGCTGCCATTTCCAAGGCACTGGAAGGCACGGACATGGTCTTTATCACCGCCGGTATGGGCGGCGGCACCGGCACCGGCGCGGCTCCCATCGTGGCCGATCTGGCTCACGAGGCCGGTATCCTCACGGTCGGCGTTGTCACCAAGCCCTTCAAGTTCGAGGGCGCGAACCGGATGCGTCAGGCCGAGCAGGGCATCACCGATCTCAGCGGCAAGGTCGATTCTCTGATCATCATTCCCAACGACCGGCTGAAATACGTCACCGACCAGAAGATCACCTTCGCCAACGCCTTCGGCATCGCCGACGATGTGCTGAAGCAGGCTGTGACCTCCATTTCCGAGCTGGTGGGCTTCTGCAAGAACGTTATCATCAATCTGGACTTTGCCGACGTGTCCGCCGTCATGAAGAACGCCGGACGCG
>ENA-UOOD01004042-UOOD01004042.1-human-gut-metagenome-genome-assembly--contig:-CS67-NODE-4042-length-11692-cov-11.191372_pt1 | contig 11692 bp, 9 predicted proteins | sample MGYA00242464_ERZ724011 | MGnify/ENA metagenome assembly ERZ724011 | reverse complement strand
GCCCGTAAGGGCGTGTCAACCTTCGGGAATACCGGAAAGCACCGCCCAGGTCCCGGTCCCGATCCCGACCGCGCCATAAGCCGCCATTCATAGTAGAAATACGCAAAGGAGTCCATCATGAAACTTTCTGATTTAGATACCATCATCGACCGCCGCGGCAGCGGCTGCCTGAAATACGATTTTGCCGTGCACCGCGGGAAGCCAAAAGACGTGCTTCCCTTCTGGGTAGCCGACATGGATTTCAAAGTAGCAAAGCCCATTCTGGACGCCCTGGAAAAGCGGGTGCACCATGGCATCTTCGGCTATTCCGAATCCGGCGAAGCCTATTTCAAAGCCCTGGCCGCCTGGCAGGAAACCTATTTCCACTGGATCATCCGCCCGGAATGGCTGATCAAAACCCCCGGCGTCGTGCCTGCCATCAACCTGGCTGTCAAAGCCCTGACCAAACCGGGAGACGGCATCCTCATCAACCAGCCTGTATACTATCCCTTCCTCAATGCGGTCATCAAAAATGGAAGGAAGCTGGTGAACAGCCCTCTGGTGCTGAAGAACGGCCATTATGAAATGGATTTTGCGGATCTGGAAGAGAAAATCGTAAAGGGCCATGTGAAGCTCGCCCTCCTCTGCACGCCCCACAACCCGGTAGGCCGCGTATGGACCAGGGAAGAACTCACCCGCTATGCAGACATCTGCCTCTCCCATGGCGTGACCATAGTGGCTGATGAAATCCACGAAGACTTCACCTACCCCGGCCACGTGCACACCGCCTTTGGCACCGTCAGCGAAGAAGCGGCTCAAAATGCAATCATCTGCACCGCTCCCTCCAAAACCTTCAACATTGCCGGCCTGCAGAACTCCAACATTCTGATTCCTAATCCCCGTATCCGCCGGGCCTTTCAGGAAGAACTGGACTCCTTCGGCTACGACCAGCTCAACGTCATGGGCCTTGCCGCCTGCCGTGCCGCCTATGAAGGAAGCCGGGAATGGCTGGATACCGTGAATGAATACATCCGGGAAAATCTGGATTTCACAAGAACCTACCTTTCCGAAAACCTTCCGAAAATGAAACTCATCGAACCGGAAGGCACCTACCTCATCTGGATCGACACCTCGGCTTATGGCCTTTCCAATGAAGATCTGGAGCACAAAGTCCTCTATGACTGCCACCTGTGGCTGGACATGGGGTACGTCTTCGGAAAAGAAGGGGAAGGCTTCCTCCGCTTCAATCTCGCCTGCCCCCGGAAAACGCTGGAGCAGGGACTTCGCCAGCTGAAAGAAGGATTTTCGAGATAATCTGCGCGCATTGGACACGCCTGCGAACGGTCAGCCGACAATAGGAAGGCCCTTTGATGTGCAGGCTAAGGGCCAACTTCGGCTGACTTGCGCATTCTATGCAGAATGCGCACATGAGGGTTGACGGGGCTTTGCCCCGAGGGTTCGTAAGGTTCTTAGGTTTGACGGCCCTTCGGGCCGAGGGTGATGGTGGCGGCTTCGCCGCAGTTTTTTTATAATGCCGCCTTCGGCAGCCCCCCTCCACCATTTCGTGGTCCCCCTCCCCCCGACGAGCGGTGGGAGGCAAGTTTGAAGGTCGTGGTACCCTTTTCCCCCCACAAAATGGGATATGGCGGTTTGAGGCAACGTTCTTCTCCTCCATGTTACCTGCCCACCCCCTTTCCGGGGGTGGGTGGCGAGCGCAGCGAGACGGAAGGGGGCGGCTGGATGGGCCGCTCCACGGCCCGGGTTCAGAGGGTGGCGGTGGCGGCTTCGCCGCAGTTTTTATAATGCCGCCTTCGGCGGCCCCCTTCCACCACTTCGTGGTCCCCCTCCCCCCCGACGAGCGGTGGGAGGCAAGTTTGAGGGGCGTGGTACCCCTCCCTCATAGATGGGAAAGGCAAGTTTGAAGGGCGTGGTTCTCCTTCCCCCCACAAAATGGGATAGAGGGTTTAAGGCAGCGTTCCTCTCCTCTTTTACGCAGCAGGGAGTATAATAAAAACAGTTGCAAAGGAGGTTTTCTATGATGAATGAACAGGTCAAGATAATTCTGGAAAACAATCTTTGGGAAGCAGCCACTGTATGCAGCAAGGGATTCCCCAATGTGGTGCCTGTGGGGTTCAAAGCGGTGCTGGACGACGGGAAGCTGGCCATTGGCGATGTATTCCTGAAGCAGACTCTGGAAAACATTGAGGCCAACCACCGCATTGCGATTTCCGCCTTTGATCCGAAAACCACGGAAGGCTACCAGGTCAAAGGAAGGGCTGACTATGTAACCGACGGACCGGTGGTGGAAAAATTCAAGGCCCTGGCAGAAGAACTTTTCCACGGCGCCTGCACGGCTAAGGGAGCTGTCATTATCACTCCGGAAAAAATCATAGTCACCACCCCGGGACCGGATAATAAAAAAATCCTTCCCCTGGAATAAATGAATAAAGTAACCTGAAAGAGGCTGTGAAAAAATGGTAATCATTTCTTCACAGCCCTTTTCAATGGCTTCCTTTTCGGTAAATGACAGTCAGTTGCCCGCCGGCATCGTCATCTCGAGCGCAGCGAAGCGGAGTGGAGAAATCTCACGCCGAAAGGTAGCACGCCCCAGGGTGGCAGGAGATCTCTCGGCTCTGCGTTTCATTAGAGCCCAAAGTCCTTAACACCCATACCGGCCCGTTCCCCCGCTCGAGATGACACAGGGGCGTAATGGTTACCATCAGAAAAAGAACATAGAAAAAAAGGCTGTAGAAAAATGATTACCATTTTTCCACAGCCCTTTGTCCACGCAAAAAACTCCTGATTCGTCCCATACTGATGCACGGTAGGGCTCAGGCGTTCTGCTTCGATGAATCGGCCAGGGATAGCCGCCTAAACGGAATGTCTGTGTCGTCAAGGAAGAACAGGTATAGCCATAGTTGCCACCAGGATTTCTAGCAGGTTTTCTTCAGGAGTTTTTATATGGTTGGCGCGCCGGAAAGGTGAATTTCATGAAGGCTTCTGTCCTCCCCTCTCCGCTTCCATGGATTGTGCGCTGCGGCATAGGAAGGATTTCGGCCCGGCCTTTTCGCCTCTCTGCTGATATAGTCCGGTAAAGGAAGGAACTGTCTCCCCATCAGCCCTAAAGACAAAAGGGCCGTGAAGAAATGCATGAATAACACCAATATCACTCCATCCCCCGTCATTTCGATGGTCGAAGCGGAGTGGAGAAATCTCACTCCGAAATGTGGCAAGCCCCAGGGTGGCAGGAGATCTCTCGGCTCAGAGTTTCAATAGACCCTAATGTCTTTGCCACCATACCGGCAGGTTCCCCCGCTCGAGATGACGATGCCTGCGGGCAGCATACAGTCATTCCCGGGAGCAAATTACCCAAAACGATGCCCTGACCACCGTCATTTCGACCGCAGCGAAGTGGAGTGGAGAAATCTCACGCCGAAATGTGGCACGCCCATAGTGGCAGGAGATCTCTCGGCTCTGCGTTTCATTAGAGCCCAAAGTTTTTGTCCCCATACCGGCGCGTTCCTCCGCTCGAGATGACGATGCCTGCGGGCAGCATACAGTCATGCCCAGGGGAGAAAATTGAACAGAACGCTGCCCCGCCCCCCGTCATTTCGACCGAAGCGAAGCGGAGTGGAGAAATCTCACTCCGAAATGTGGCAAGCCTCAGGGTGGCAGGAGATCTCTCGGCTCTGCGTTTCAATAAAGTCCAAAGTCTTTGCCCCTATACCGGCAGGTCCCCCTCGAGAGGACGCATGGTTGGAAGCTTACCATCAGAATAAGTCAGAAAAAAGGGCTGTGGAAAAATGATTACCATTTTTCTACAGCCCTTTCTGATGGCTTTCTATTTCTGATTACCAGTTTCTGAATTTAGCTGGCGGATTGTAGAGGCCGCCGGACCAGTCTACCAGGTCTTTCATGTTCTTTGCAGCCAGGAGGTCTCTGGTAGCGTCAGCAGGGTTGATGCCCAGGTCTTCCGGCAGTTTGACGATGCCTTCTTTGCGGAGTTTCTTTGTGATTTCCGGATCTTCCAGTTTGCCTACTTCGGTGTTTCCTGCCACGGCGCGGATAGCATCCATTCTTTCTTCCATGTTGTGGCACTTATGGAGATAAGCGATACCCACTTCAGAAACGATGTGGGTGAGGTCATCGGAGTAGATCATAATCGGTTCCAAATCCAGGTTGGCATTCTTTTTCAGTGCTACGGCGTCAAGCTGTTCTACGAAGCCCGGGAAGCCTTTGGCGGAGACGGTGGTAATCATCTGGACTACCAGTTTCTTGCCGCGGTTGGCATCGCCCATGAGTTCGAAGCGGTTAGCTACTTCTGCGCCTGCTTTCTGCCATGCCGGGGTGACATGACGACGGCCTTTGGCATCGCAGCCCATGTTCGGTGCGCCGCCGAAGCCTGCCACGTTGTTCTTGGTGGCGGTGGAGGAGTTGCCGTATTTATCGATCTGCATGGTGGAGCCGATGAACATGTCTGCTGCATAGTGGCCTGCTGCCTGACAGAAGGCTCTGTTGGAGCGCATGGTGCCGTCCGGTCCGATGGCGAAGATGTCTGGACGGGCTTTGATGTATTCTTCCATGCCTACTTCGGAGCCGAAGGAGTAGACAGCCTGTACCCAGCCTGTTTCAATGGCAGGAATCAGAGTGGGGTGCGGGTTCAGTACCCAGTGGGTGCAGATCTTGCCCTTGAGTCCCAGGGATTCGCCGAAGGTGGGGAGAAGGAGTTCTACGGCAGCGGTATCGAAGCCTACGCCATGGTTCAGGACTTTCACGCCGTATTCAGCATAAATGCCTTTGATGGCCATCATGGCTTTCATGATGCGGTCGTTTGTAATTTTGGCGGGGTCTCTGGTGAAGAGGGGGTTCAGCATGTAGGGGGTGGGGCTTTCGATAACGAAGTCTACCCAGTCAGCCGGAATATCCACGCGAGGCAGCTTATCTACCATTTTGTTGACCTGGAAAATCACGATGCCCTGGTTGAATTTCGTAGCTTCTACGATAGCCGGTGTATCTTCGGTGGAAAAGCCGGTGTAAATATTTCCGTCTTTATCAGCTGCATCGGCGCAGACCAGGGAAACTCTGGGCACCAGGTCGATGAAGTAACGGGAGTACATTTCCAGATAGGTGTGGATGGCGCCCAGTTCGATGCCGTCGTTCTGTACCATCTGGGCCAGCCGTTTGCCCTGGCTGCCTGCATAGGCGAAGTCCAGCTTGCGGGCAATGCCTTTATCGAAAACATCCAGGTGTCCCGGAATGGAAAGGGTGGACTGAATCATGTGGAGGTCATGAACCTTGGCGGGATCCACTTCGCACAGTTTCTTAGCCAAAAAGTCTGCCTGTTTCTGGTTGTCCCCTTCGATGTTCACTTTGTCGCCGGGGCGAAGGACTGCTTCCAGCAGCTTTACTGTATCGGCAGGATCTACGATTTTGCCATGGGCATAGGGAGCGGCGGCAGCGATTCTTGCAGCGGTGTCGTCTCCTCTGGTATGCCAGTTTTTATTGCTTGGTTTGATTTCCAACATAATATCAATCCTTTCTTATGAAATGCGATAAGCAGAGTGATGACCTGCAGCGCTTGGCTGGCAGGTTCTTTTTGATAATACAGTTCTTTTATTATAATATAAGTCCTTTACTTTTGCAGGTGCAGGGCATTTTCTGGATGCCCCGCGCCTGAAAAAGGAAGGGAATCATTCCGGATCCGCCTCCTGTGAGAGATGGGCGCTGAAGGAAGGGGAATCTTTCAGCTCCCGGAGCGCTTCCCCGGAATGGGATAGTGAAGGAAAGGGGATGCCGTAAAAGGAATCCCTCTTTCCTATGACCGACTCAGAAGAAGAGGGTAGTCAGGAAGTAGAATACCGAGGGGAAAAGGAGGCATCCCAGGCCGGTATAGAAGGTAGCGGTCATGGCTGCATAGGGAACCAGTTTCGGGTTGACAGCGGCCATGCCGGCTGCAGTGCCGGAGGTGGTGCCCATGATGCCGCCGAAAGCCATGGCGGACTGAGGATTATCAATGGACAGTGGCTTTGCCACGAAGGGGGTCACCACCATGACCAGTACCGATTTCACCACACCTGCTGCAATAGAGATGGCGATGACTTCAGAAGAAGCACCCAAAGCGGCTCCGGTAACCGGTCCCACTACGAAGGTTGCCACGCCGGCGCCAATGGTCACCAGGTCAACGGCGCTGGTGTATCCCAGAGGATAAGCCACTGCAATACCTGCCACCAGGCAGATGAATTCGCCAAAGAACAGGGACGCTACGCCGCGCCAGCCGATTTTCTTGATTTCACGAAGATCCGCACCGAATGCAGTGGAAACGATGGCGAAATCTCTGAACATGGCGCCGCCCACCAGGCCCATGCCTGCAAAGAGAGGAATATCGGCAATACCCTTATTTCCTCCGGTGGTGACACCGCCGATGTAAGCCAGTACCAGGCCCAGGAAAATGGCAATAGCGCTGCCATGTACCCGGCCCTTGGTGAGGCCGCCCAGTTTATAGGCCACAAACATGATGATGCCCAGAAGCATAAAGGCGAAAATCATGCCGTTTTTAACAAATAACTTTGTAATCATTGCTGCCATATCCATGATTTTCCCTCCTTATTTGTGATCCTTGGCCAGTTCGCTGTCCGATACCGGAGCTTCCGCTTTCTTCCTTGCGAAGAAAGGAATAGCCAGGAATCCGATGACCACTGCCAGCACACCGCCCAGAACAGCCACCACGCCGCCGGAAAGAGCAGCTGCCACGTTCTGAATGGAGCTCATAGCCACAACGATGGGAATGTACATGGCACTCCAGAATTTAATGCCCTGTTCCTCCGGTGCCTTCATATATCCCTTCTGAATGGCCCAGGTAGAAATCAGGATGAGGAGCAGCATGGCGAAACCTACGCCGCCGATATTGGCCTTCACGCCCAGAAGCGCTCCCAGCACATCACCGATGAAATTGCCTGCCATATAGCAGCCGGCTAAAAGTGCAACACCGTAAACAACCATAATAACCCTTCCTTTCTTTGAAAAACGTCCGTTTCCGCCCCCCCTCAGGGAGCTTCGCCTTTCAAAAAACTTGAACCCTGCAAGTCTCTATTTGTTATAATAAAAGCAAATAGGACTTATCAAAAATCCTTTGATTTCTTTCAGCCTTAGTATACCTGCTTTCTTTAAAAAATTAAAAAATTATGAGCCCAGATGCAGGAAACGGGGGATAAGATGCAAATAAAATGTATTGATTGGATAATGCATAGTTTATAAGTTATTAATTTCTCAAAACATAAAGGCTGTTGTCTATGATTTAAGAAAGTGCGCTGACCCTTGCGCCCCCTTGAGGTGGCAAGGGAACTTGATTCGCAGGGAGTCGAAGACGACTGAGAATCAAGTGACACGCTTCCCACCGGGGCGAAGAGGGCCACGAAGTGGCGGGGGGGTACTGTACGGCAAGAGCCTCAAATGACACTCCACCCAGGCAGGCCGCCGTTTGGCGGTCAGGGCAGCCTTTGCGCTTCATCTCTACATGCAGCCTTGTACACCCTTTTGCCGCTACGCGGCATTTCCCCACGGGAAAGCATGTCACTGGATTCGCGGCTCGCTTTGCTCCCCTATGAATCCAGTTCCTTTGCCACCCTCAAGGGGAAACAAGGAATTGTCCCGCCGAACCTTGCGCCCCCTTGAGGGGGAGAGGGCCACAAAGTGGCGCGGGGGTGCTGTACCGCAAGAGCCTCAAAGGACACTCCACCCAGGCAGGCCGCCGTTTGGCGGTCAGGGCTGCCTTTGCGTATCATCTCTACGCTCTGCCTCGTACACCCTTTTGCCGCTGCGCGGCATTTACCCTCAAGGGGAAACAAGGAATTGTGCCGCTGCCCCCCCCTGCTCCATTGGAGGCGGTGAAAGCACAAAGCACCGCTGAACCTTGCGCCCCCTTGAGGGGGAGAGGGCCACAAAGTGGCGCGGGGGTGTACTATGCTGAGAACTTCAATGAACAGCCATCATTAAAATACTCTTAATATATTTTTCTTTAAGGCTGGTATCGCTATGACTATAGATAATCGTCATGCACAAATCTTAGGTTATGCTAAGAATCCCCGTAAAAACATGACAGAGCAGGAAAGAAAGCTTTGGTTTACTTTCCTGAAAAATCACCCGATTCGATTTTATCGTCAAAAAATTGTGGACAAATACATACTTGATTTCTATTGCCACAGAGCAAAGCTTGCCATAGAAATAGATGGCAGCCAGCATTATGAAGATAAGCAGGAAACCTATGACCATGAAAGAACTGCTTATTTAAAAAAGTTAGGAATTCTTGTGATTCGCTACACCAATCGTGACATTTCCCTCCATTTCATTGAGGTAAAGAAAGATATTGACCGCATCCTGCAAGACAGGCTGGGATTTAACCCTTGGGAAAAACGCCTCTGACCCTTGCGCCCCCTTGAGGTGGCAAGGGAACTTGATTCGCAGGGAGTCGAAGACGACTGAGAATCAAGTGACACGCTTCCCACCGGGGCGAAGAGGGCCACAAAGTGGCGCGGGGGTGCTGTACCGCAAGAGTCTCAAATGACACTCCCCCAGAAAGGCCGCCGTTTGGCGGTCAGGGCTGCCTTTGCTCTTCTTCTCTACACGCGGCCTCGTACACCCTTTTGCCGCTGCGCGGCATTTCCCCTCAAGGGGAAACAAGGAATTGTACCGTTTCCCCATCGCCAGAAGTTCCCCACTTTTCCCATGGAAAGGATGATACTATGAATTCTTCCTGGATTATCGGCATCCAGCATGTATGGTTCGGCATTTCCATTTTCCTTCTTCTCCTGCTTCTGATCTGCCGCACCACGTTTTTCCGTGAAGCCATTTCCGCCAAGCATTTCAGCCGGCGGCATATGGGGTTTTTCATCCTGCTCTTTTCCGTCCTTTCCATCTGCGGCACCTACTGGAATGTGCGGGCCGGCGGGGGCATTATCAATTTCCGGGCGGTAGGCATTATCCTGGCCGGCCTCATCGGTGGACCGGTGGTGGGTACGGTGACAGGACTTATCACCGGTTTCCATCGGGCCTTCTTTATTCCCACCGATGCCGCCTTTATCCATGGGGGCCTCACCATTATTCAGGGCATTGCGGCCGGTTTCCTTTCCAAGCGGCTGAAGAAGCACCATCACCAGCTGTGGATGTGGGCTTTTCTGGATGCCTTTACGCTGGAAATCCTTTTCTGGCTGTTTTACGCCTTTCTCACCTTTCCCCAGACCATCAGCCATCCCGAGGATTTCTTTGCCCTGTCCCTGCCTATCATCGTAACCAATACCATTGCCGTTTCTCTTTTCTACATGGTGATTGAGTTCTTTATCCACCAGCGGGATTCGGAAAAGACCCAGACCACGAAGAATACCTTCGATGCGGTGGCTGCCCTTTTTGCCACTCTTCACGATGGGTTCAACGATGCCAATATTTCCAAAATTGCAGAGCTTATGACTTCTTCCCTGCCCAGTCTCATCTGGACGGCCATTTCCTACAAGGACCAGTTCTACACCCGCACCAATTACAAAACCGAAGCCGATGAGACCCAGGGGGATGCGGAAATCGCCATTCTGAAGCTGCAGAAGTCTCTGCCCGATATGCCCCATCTCATGACGCTGCCGGTAACTTACAAAAATGAGACGGTGGGATATATTATCGCCGCCAAAAGCAAGGGCGATACGTTCACGAAGTTGGGTATCGAATTCCTGCACGGCATCTGCCATGTGATGGAAGCCATTTATGAGTACGACCGCATGAAGGAGGAGGAAAATCTGCTGGCGGAAGCGGAAATCCGGGCGCTGCAGGCCCAGATCAATCCCCATTTCCTCTATAATACGCTGAATACCATCAGCTACTATGTGAGAAGCGACCCTGATACGGCCCGAAAGCTCATCCAGTACCTGTCCGATTATTTCCGCCACAGTCTGAACAATCCTTCCAAGCTCATTCCCCTGTCGGAGGAGCTTCATGTCATTGAATGCTACACGGAACTGGAGCGGGCGCGGTTCGGCGACCGGCTGAAAATCACCTACGATTTTCCGAAGGATAAGCTGAATGATATCCAGGTACCGCCGCTGATCTTGCAGCCTCTGGTGGAAAATGCGGTGATCCACGGTATTTTCAAGCGGCCGGAAGGCGGTAAAATCAAGGTGGGCCTCATCGAGCATCCGAAGTATTTCAAAATTTATGTACTGGATACGGGTGTAGGCATTCCCGCCAAGAAGCGGAAGAGGCTTCTCATAGATCACAAACGGCGGGACCAGATCGGCCTCATCAATGTGCATCAGCGCCTCATGTCCCTCTTCGGCAGTGCCTGCGGCCTCCATATCGTAAGTAAGGAAAACCGGGGCACCCTTGTATTTGCCAATATCCCCAAAATTGAAAAGGCCCCTGCCTCTCTGGCAGACGAGGAAGGAGCCATTACGAAAACCATCGTCCTGCCGACAAAGAAATAAGAAAGGAATATTATGGAAGAAATCAAAACGCTGGTGGCTGATGACGAGCTTCCGGCCAGAGGAGAATTGAAGTATGAGCTTTCTGCCATTCCCGGCGTGAAAATCGTGGGAGAATGCGCCAACGGCAGAGAGGTGCTGCAGTTTTTAAAGGCCCACCCCAATGTGGACATCCTCTTTCTGGATATTGAAATGCCTATCATGAACGGCTTGGAATGTGCCAGAGAGATTCTCAAGATGGACCTGCCCTTGAAAATCGTATTCGCCACAGGCTACAGCCAGTTTGCCCTGCAGGCCTTCGATCTGGAAGCCTTCGACTACATTCTGAAGCCCTATTCTGAAAATCGCATCCGCCGTATCATAGAAAGGCTCACTGACAGCCTGGCCCTGCAGCGCGGGAAAATAGTGCCCGGCGAAGTGCGGGTCACTTCCCAGAAAGTATCCATCCAGACAAAAAATAAAACCCTCATGATTTCCCCATCCGAAGAAATCGTGCTGGTATGTACGGAAAAATCGGACCGCTCCCTCTTTTATACCACCAGCGGCATCGTGGAATCCAGGATGACCCTCCGGGATATAGAAAGCCTCCTCACTCCTTTGGGCTTCTTCCGTACCCATAAGGGCTATATTGTGAACCTTTCCATGATCCATGAAATCCAGCCCCAGGACAACGGCACCCTCCTTCTCACCATGACCAGCTATGAAAAGCAGAAGGTGCCTGTGTCAAGGCACTATATCAAAGCCTTCAAGAGCATACTGCATATATGACATATGAAAAAGGACCGCCCGGGGCGGTCCTTTTTCATAAGGTCCAGAAGGGAAGGTTCTTAAGATGGACCGGCCTGGCGGCCGGAGGGTTCTTAAGTTTGACGCGCCTTCGGCGCGAGGGTTGTTGTGGCGGCTTCGCCGCAGATGATAAAGTCAGCGTTACGGGATTGGCTTTCTGGTGGGAGATCTCTCGACTCAGAGTTTCATCGAAGCAGTTCCCCTCTAACACCCATACCGGCGCATCCCCCCGCTCGAGATGACGATATTGGCTTGCACCCCTATCGTCATTTCGACCGTAGCGGAGCGGAGTGGAGAAATCTCACGCCTCAATGGTCAAGAAAGCGGGTGCGGCTTTCGCCGCAGGTTGTGTAGAAGGGCTGCATCACTTTTGCTCAGGGGGCGGGGAAAAGGTGCTTAAGATTGACCGGCCCACTGGGCCGGAAGGTTCTTAAGTTTGACGGCCCTTTGGGCCGAGGGTTGTGGTATCG
>ENA-UOOD01004039-UOOD01004039.1-human-gut-metagenome-genome-assembly--contig:-CS67-NODE-4039-length-11696-cov-12.627438_pt1 | contig 11696 bp, 26 predicted proteins | sample MGYA00242464_ERZ724011 | MGnify/ENA metagenome assembly ERZ724011 | reverse complement strand
TGTATTAACATCTTAGTTCTTTCTCTTTTGATGTTGACTGGATGCACGGAGAAATTATCAAAATACTAGTTACAGATTTGACGAATATAATCGTACTATTGTTTTAGATGGTGGCCATAGCTACGACATTGTAGAAACGGAGAATGGTTATGACCTTATTCTTCATTTTATTACAGAATGAAAAGAAAACCACCAGCTATACTTATATTGAGATAGGGCGAGTAACATACGCCGTCGCAATTTAAAAATCGTAATTCGAAAACGAAAATGGTTTTCGAGATTTTAATGGCGTGGGAGAACGAGTTTGTGAAAATTTTCACGCTTTTTCCCGAAATACACGCCCCCGTACTGTCGCACTTCATCACGCTAAAGCACTACAGTTAAACAGCTACCCCTACTTTAGTTAGCTAAAGCGTCTGTCGCTATTATTATGTATCGCGCGCGCGTAAAGAGGAATTGGTCAATCTGCACAACAGGATCGGCACTCACTTGTGCAAATTGACGAAACGCAGAAAATTGCAAAAAAGTTGTTGACAAGCAAGCAAGGCTATGCTATCATGCAATCACAGGCAAGGGAAAACAGCTTGCCAAGCACACCGAAAAAAAAATAAAAAAAAGTCTTGACAAGCAAAACAAGGTGTGGTAAACTAAAGACAATCCAAGAGGGAACACAAAAACAGTCAATCAAAAGAAAGTGAGTGTATCAAAATGACAAAAGTAGAAATGGCTCGTACTCTCCAGCGTATCCGCAAGGTGCAGAACGACATGGACGCCCTCAAGCGTGAGTTGGACGAACTCAAAGACACCGTAAAGGCGGAGATGGTAGCGACTGGCGAACACAAGGTAGAGGCTGGCGGCTGTATCGCCACCTATCAGGAAGTCACCAGCAACCGCTTTAATAGCTCTGCGCTAAAGGCAGAGGACAAGGCTACTTATGACAAGTATGTGGTAGCTAGCACCACCGCAAGACTGACCGTGAAATGAGTAGCTGTTGCTACTCAACCACCATAGGACTGCCTGTATAGGCAGGCAGTCCTAACCTTAGAACAAAAGAAAGAGGTATATATTATGGAGTTCATCAAGTATTTCACTAACCCGCAGTTCGATAACGCCAAGTTCGCAGATATGCTGCGCCTAAAAATGAATGTGCGTGCCAAGGCAGTAGAGGATGGTGTCATCCTTGACCGTGATGCTTTTAACGCTATGAGTGCCGCTCTCATGCCTAACTGGGCATGGCTGAATAAGCAGAGTATCAATAGTCCTCTGCATACCAGACCCGCAGGCCCGGCGGAATGGCCAGAGCTGACCCATGCCTATCGCTACTTGCTTGCCATAGTGTTCGATGACAAGGACGCTTGCCAGCTTGAGCAGGCAGACGGGCTTGAATACATCAGCGAACAGGCAGACATGGTTGCTGGCTATTGGCGTAAAGAGGACGGCTTCTATGGTGTGGCTGTCATTGATAACGACACTGGCGAAATCATGCACATGGCAGACTAAGACATAATTGGCGCTCTGCGGGAGCGTGGAGCGCCCAACCCGCAAACAAAAGAAGGGAGTATTATTATGACTTATAACGAATTTCTGAGCCGCTTCTGCGGTTGCTACGAGGATGAGGTCGGCAATCGACCCTGTGATAACGGCTGTATGTGCGACAAGTGCATGACGCCGGAGCTTGAGAAACTGTGGAAAGAGGTGCGGGATAATGCGTAAAGTAGCAAAGGTGACGCTGTACAGCGTATGTCTGGCAGTCCTGTTGTGGTTTTTCCTCTCATGGCTCGACATAGTGTGGGATAACTGTGAACCCAATCCGCACAACAGCCCATATAATATCTTTGTCCTTATGACGCAACAAGAGGAAAAGACAGAAGAGCCTACCGCAATAGAGGGAACTTGCGGAAGTCCGCTTACCGATCAGACAAGGCTGGCAACCGCAATCATAACCAACATTGACGGCAACACGCTTACTCTTGTTACGCTTGAGGATGGCGAGGAATGGACAGTCGAAGTCGGATATGGCGAGAACTTCTCAACAGATGACTACTTGTGTGTATTCTTCGATACCATGGGAACTGACTCGATCTATGATGACGAGGTTGCCAAACTCTGGAAAGAGGTCTGGTAAATATAGAGTGGAGAAATCCACCCTATATTTTTGTGCATTTTTCACAAAGACATTTTCGCCGGCGCGCTGGCGACCGCGGCGCGCCGAGTTTTGCGTTTGTGCAAGTTGCACAAATTTGGAAGTGAAATTTTGGTATAGGCAAGTTGCACAATCAATCCCGAAATCTTTGTGCAATTTGACAATTGACAATCCCTTGTGCCTGTGGTACAATGGTATCATCAAAAGAAAGGAAGTGCTCCAACATGGCTAATCGCATTGGATTTACTGACACCCTCACTGGCAAGGAAACTGTCTGCGGGACTTGGGCAAAAACGACTCTCGCAGTTATTCAGCTTTCCGTTTCACATAACGACTGGGCGAGATTTCTTCCATTCTGTAATGGCTGGAATCTTGACTACCCGCAGAAAGATGAATGTCCGATTGAGTATCGGGCAAGAATGATTGATATGGCTATCGGTCTCCAACTCATTTGAGTTGGAGACCCGGAGAAAGGATTTGAGATTATGTTACCGAGAAGACATTGCGCATACGACATTACCACCGGCGAAATCCTCTGCTGTGACCGCGGAAATCACCTCAAGCGTTCGGTTGCCCTGACTAAGAGAGTCAATAAGGAAATGTTCGGAGTGGCCGGGCAATGGCGTTTCTGCCACGACTTCGGCAAGAAGTGGAATAAGAAAGGAGTGCCTACCAGATGAAAAACTACCTGTTTTATGATGAAGAAACTGGCGAACATTTCTTCGTTCAAGAAGTCAACCTGTGGAAAGCTAACCAGACAGCGCATCTTTTCTTTCAGCGTCCCTTTTACAAGTGCTCCATGAGTGACGCAGAGGCTGAGATGTACGGATACGATACCTACTAAATAAAGGAACTGCGGGAAGGGCGTTCCAAAGCGTCCTTCCCCAAGACGAAAGGAGTTGTAAATCATGAGCATTGAACGTCTCCCGTATAAATATCCGATTGGATGCACAGTCCGCATTGGATGGCGGATAGGCACAATTCTCTTTCGGATTGGCTTATACCATCTAATCATTTGGGAAAAGAAAGAGCCGACTTTCTAAGCCGGCTCTTTTTTGATTTTTGGGAAAAATTTTGTTATAATAATTATAGAAGAAATGAGAAAGGAGAATTTTCTAATGACGCTAGAAGTGCTGAAAGCGCTGGCTGTCATTCTGGAGTTCTACATGAACCAAGATTCTTGCAAGAACTGCCCGATGGCCCAGTTCTGTTAGAAGATGCCATGTGAGTGGTAATCTAATTCCTTTCGGCAAAATGCCGCGGCTCCCGTCTGGAGTCGAATTTTCGCACAAGCTAGGTCTATAGAAATAAAAAACCAAAATGGCTGAATCTACTTACTCTAGAAAATTAGATGCAATGGGAAGAATTATGATTCCTGTTCGACTTCGTGACCAGCTCGGACTTATTACAGGCCGAGAGTATTCATTTGAAGTTCGTTAGATCGACGGCCGCAATTACATTTGTATTGATTGTGGTTTGAATACTGAACTGGAAGAAGCTATGAAACTTGTCCAAAATGCTGGACTAAAAGTTGTGAAAACTGACGATTGACAAACCATGCTTTCTATGGTATACTTAAACCATCAAAAGAAAGAAGGTTTGATGTTATGTATGAGTTTGAAGTCTTGTTAAAGAACGGCGAGCGCACTTTCATCTGGGGCTATAATTATCAAGACGCTCTCAATCGACATCCCAAGTTAGCGAATGAAATCGAATCGCTTCTATTTCAAGAGTACATTGATTGACCTCCCAAATGGGAGGTCTCTTTTTCTCTCGGCTGGCCGTTGGCGTACGCCGCGGCCAGTTTTTCGTGTCAATAGGCGATTTGCACAATTTTCCATACGCATTTTTGGTGAATTTGACGAAAGAAATTTTCCCGAAATCCCTTGACTTCCTTTGTGGGCTGTGGTATACTTATATCATCAAAAGAGAGGAGCGAAACACATGATGGTTGCAGTCATTATTCTAACCGCCCTGTTGTCTTTCCAGTTTGTCTCTGCTATCGAGCGAGACTGCATGGGGCTGGCGCTTATGTTTGGCGTTGAGATTATTCTTTTCGCTTATATCGCAAAAAACTTCATTTAAGGGGTTGACAAACTCCATCAAGTATGCTATACTAACAATGTAATCAAGGGTGACTACCTAAACAGTCAGAAAGGATTTGATATTATGAAAGCTACTGGTATCGTTCGCCGCATTGATGACCTCGGTCGTGTGGCCATCCCCAAGGAAATCCGGCGTACTCTTGCCATTCGAGAGGGTGACCCGCTGGAAATCTATATCACAGACGGCGGCGTTCTTTTCCGCAAGTACGAACAGCCCACTGAAACCAAGGCGGCTACCGCCCAGAAGTGACTTGAAGATAACGCGCTCCCCATGCGTGCCACCTCTGCTAAGTTCAGCATTGAGAACAAAACCACTACTTGCGAGATTGTCAGCAACAATTCCCGTCAAACTGGAACGGCAACAGCTACCGCAAAAGATACTTTTATCCCCGCTGTCGGTATGGTTATCGCCTTTTGTCGAGCCACTGGCAGACCTGTTCCGCAGGAACTGCTTGAGGACTAAAAAAAATAGCATAAAGGGCTTGACAAAACAAGCCCTTTATGCTATAATAAAACCATCAAATGAAAGGGGAAAATAAATGTTTATTCTTTTGGTTCTTCTGGCTCTCGTGGTTTCATTCCTTATCACAGCGGGCCTTGTTTGGCTTCTTTGCTGGCTTCTTCCCGCTATTGGGATTGTAGCCATTGGCACTTTCACTATCGTGTTTTCGTGGAAGTTGGCTCTGGCTATTTGGCTCATTATTGCACTTTTGCGCTCCATTTTTTCCTTCGTTAGCAAAAACTGAAAGGAAGTTATAAAGATGGATTTGAACACCGATTTTAGCTACATGACCGATGAAGAATTGGACGAACTCATTTCCCGGATAAAAGAAGCAAGGGAACGGCGCTCAGAAAGCCGAAAGACTGATCTCTGGAATAACGTCCGGCGAGCCGTAAATAACTATATCATGGACTTTGGCATGATTGAGCTTTTTACCGAGGACCACAGTTTTATGCTGGACGCTGATTCTTTCAGCATCCCCGGCGAAATCAATCCTGTGGATTAAAACAAAAGAAAGGGAGTAAGAAAATGGATGTTCAAACGGCTAAAGAATTTCTTGAGCGCCGAAGCGTTGATGACTTACAAAGCATCATCGTTCTTGCCCAACAGCGTATTCAACAGATAAGAGAAAATCAACAGGCAAAATACATGGGAGCAATTCGCAAAGCATTTGAAGATTACTTCGAGAATGTTGGACCGATTGAAGTAACTTTCGGTTATGAGGATGCAGACGGAATGGAGAGCGCTGCCACCATAGAAGTTAATTCCGATAATCCGCCTTGTTTCTGCCAACAGTCAATCGAATTTCCGTAAAAAAAGTGGCTCGATTTGAGCCGCTTTTTTGTGCAATTTGACGAAGTTTCCTTTAATTCCGGCGGCGCGTTGTGGGCCACCACGCGCCGAGTTTGCACAAGGGTATTATTACACAAATTTTTCGTTGCATTTTTGTGCAAATTGCCAGCTTGACTTTCTCCCGAAACGGTGGTACAATGAGTACAACAAAAGAAAAGAGGTAGACACCATGAAAAAGAAAACTTACTGCTATGAGAACCGCACTTTTGAGGTTATCGTTTCTGATGAATACCGGGGATGGCTTGTAGAAATCTGGGTACAAGAAGTTATCCATCCTAACCGCAAGTTCTTTGGTCGCACTAAATTTTTCTACAATCAAACCGTTGATATTGACAACTATGGCTCTATTGATGAAGCTGTACGGACTGTTATTGCTAACGGTTTGGAGAAAGAAGCGCATGGCAAAGTTATTGATGAAAAATGGAAGAAATGGGATGAAAAAACCTAATTAAAATTGCCTATTGACATTTTGGCAATTTTATATTATAATAATTATAGAAAGTGAGGGAGAAAGAAATGAACTTGTTGATTATCTTCATTTTGCTTTCGATTGTAAATGTTATCTTCTCCACAATCAAGAGCATTGTAACTATTAAATCCGGCCCATGGGTTGCAAGCATTGTTTCCGCTCTATACTATGGCTATTACAACATTGTATTGATTTACACTGTTGCAGATTTTCCCTTGTGGCAGAAAGTTGTGGTAACTGCGGGCTGTAACCTCGTCGGCGTTTTCATCGTGAAGTATGGAGAAGTTAAAGCGAGGAAAGATAAGCTGTGGAAAGTGGAATTAACAGTTCCCACCAAGTACAAAGACGCCATTGATGAATTGGGTGTTCCCCATTCTTACATTGAGTTAAGCGATAAGCACACCCTTTTCAATTTCTACTGCGCTACACAAACCGAAAGCGCAAAAGTCAAAGCGATTGCCAATCAGTACGAAGCAAAATATTTTGTTGCGGAAAGCAAAAATCTTTAAGAAAGGGGTTGACAAAACAATAAGGTTTGTGATATACTTTAGGTACACTAAAAGAAAGGACTGAATAGAATGAAAGTTAAGGTTGTTATTACAAAAGAGCAAGAAATGGAAATTGAAAATTCCGCATCTCTTGCTGTACTCCATAAGTGGTGGAAAGCACATCGGGTAACAGATTAGAAAGACTGTCCAAACGAGTTGGTTGAAAAGGCAATTAAAGAAGTCGAAGAAGCTACTGGACTGCCTTTTGGGCGCGATGATGTTCCCGAAACTATCAGCGCGGTTCTTACTGGAAATAATGATGCCATTTTAGAATGGTAAATCAGAATTTCTAAAAGGTATTGACAAGATGAAAGTCTTGTGATACAATATAATTGTCAAGAGGAGAGAAGCGTTGTACGCTTGCTTGTCGAGATAAGACTTCTCACAAAAATTTATAAAACCTCTTGACAAACCCCTAAAACTATGATACAATAAAATTGTTCCAAGGGAACAAAAAAAACAAGGAAAGAGGTACTTAGTTATGATGACCGAAAAGAACAAGATGGAATGCGATGACCTGCTGAAAATCCATGAGATGACGCAGAAGCTCCTCGACGCCAATACCGCGGACGCCGCTATGCTGGCAACCCTTGTCAAGATGGCCCGCAGAGGGAAAGACGAGATGGCGATGTATATGCTCCACAATCTCAAGCCCTACGTCATTGAAATCGCAGAGGGTGGCAAGGAAAAGAGTGAGCCGGAAATCGACATTGACGCACTGCTCAGCGCCCTGTTCGGCTAAACAATAGAAACTCGGTGGAGAAATCCACCGAGTTTTTTTTGTGCAATTTTCACAAACCCTTCTTGGGCGGTCCGCGCACGCTCGGCGCGGACCGAGTTTTTGTCAATACACAAGTTGCACAAATTTCTCGATCAATCTTTGTGCAATCTGACGATTGACAGCTTTCCCGAAAAGTGCTATACTGTTTACAGAAGTTAAGAGAAACACCCCTTGAACCTTGAAAAAAAGATTTTGAAAAAATCGAAAAAAACTCTTGACAGCAAGCGCAAAGTGTGCTATACTAAGTACAGAAGTTGAGGGAACGATGGTAAACCTCAATCAATAGAAAGGATTTGACAAGATGGAAAAAATTGATAAGCGCAAGCACTATGTTTTGGTACTTGATACCGAAACTGCCAACACTATCCAAGACGGCGATAGTCTGGATATGTCCAATGTCCTTGTATATGACTGCGGTTGGGCGGTTGTAGATACCAAGGGCAATATCTACGAAACCGCAAGTTATGTCAACCGTGACATTTTCTGCGAGGAACGCGACCTTATGCGGACGGCTTACTATAACTGGAAAATCCCCCGCTATGTCGAGGAACTGCGGGCAGGTAGCCGAAAAATGGCAACTACCTATGAAATCCGCAAGGCTATGCTGGACACTATCGAGAAGTGGGGCATTAAAGAGGTAGCCGCCCATAATGCCCGCTTTGACTATAACGCTTTGAATATAACACAGCGTTACATCACCGCAAGCCGTTTCCGGTACTGGTTTCCGTTCGACAGCGTGGAGATTTGGGACACTATGAAGATGGCACAAGATGTTATCTGCAAAATGCCCACCTATAAGGCGTTCTGTCAAGAGAATGGCTATGTGCTGAAAAATGGCGCTTGCCGCAAGACCGCCGAAATCCTGTGGCGCTTTATCTCCGGCAACAACGAGTTTGAAGAAAGCCACACCGGGCTGGAAGATGTGCTGATTGAAGCGGAGATTATGTTCTATTGCTTCCGACAGCATAAGCCCATGCGGAAAGCCCTCTTTGAGAACAAGAGAGAATATCCGCCTATGACAGAGTTTCAGCGAGAGTTTTCCGCAAGTTTGCGAGAAATGCCGGTAATTAGGTTCGGGGAGATTTAATCTCCCCAACCTTGAAAAAGGGGTTGACAAACGAAAAGAAACCTGCTATAATGAATGTATCAAAAGAAAGGAAGCGATAAGATGAAAATGATTTGCTTCGATATGGACGGCACGATTGCTGACCTGTACGCCGTTCCTAACTGGTTAGATAAACTGCGGGCAGAGGACGCAAGCCCCTATGCAGAAGCCGCTCCCATGTGGGATATGAAAGCTCTGCGAGAAGTCCTCTTGAAGCTGATTGATAAGGGATATGAAATCCGCATTATCAGTTGGTTGAGCAAGGACAGCACCGAGGAATATAAAACCGCCGTCCGCAAGGCAAAAAGAGAGTGGCTTGAGAAGTATAACTTCCCTGCTGATAAATGCCACTTTATCGCCTATGGTAGAACTAAGGCTGACTGTATCCGCCGCGTTGCAGATGCTCCCGCAATTCTGATTGACGATAACAAAAAGGTGCGGGACGGGTGGCATTTAGGCGAGTCAATCGACCCCACAGAAGTCAATCTGCTTGAAGTCCTTTCCGCTCTTGATTGAGCGGAAAGGCAGAAAGGAAAATAGAATGAAAAAGACCGTATGGTTTGAATTTATGAACGCCGACAGCAAAGCCGCCGCGATTGAAGTTATCAAGCGCATGGGGTGGGATATTGACGCCGAACATTTGACAGAGGACGGCGGACATTCGGTCACATTCCCAGACAAGGACGAAAATCTGTTTGAATTTTTGGATATGTGCTGGACCTAAGAGGGGCAACGCCCCTCTTTTTTCGTCAAAATGCACAATGCCCTCTTCGACAGCCCGCTGGCGCACGCAGCGGGCCGAATTTTCATTATACACCACCGCCAGCAAAAAGTCAATCGGCAAACTGCACAAAAAATCATGCCTCGGATCTCCCGAAATTGTGCAACTTTTCAGCAAAAAGTTCTTGACTTCCGACGCCGATGGTGGTATACTGTTTACAGAAGTTAAGAGAGGGACGCCGAAAGGCTTCCAAAAAGATTTTGAAAAAAATCGAAAAAACCTCTTGACAAACTCCGCAAGGCATGATATAATAGGTACAGAAGTTAAGGGAAAGCGGTTCTTGAAACGGCGAAAAGCGACAGTCAAGAAACTTCCGAAAAACTTCAAAAAGCCTCTTGACAAGCCAAGCGAAAAGTGCTATAATGAAAGCACAAGGAAACCCAATGCACCTTGAAAAGTTAACATCTTACTTCGGTATCAAACTTCCGAAAGTTTGAAAAGAAGTTCAAAAAACCTCTTGACAAACCGCCGAAAGTATGATATAATAAAATCACAAAAGGACAAGGACAGTCCTAAAAACCAGAAAGGATTTGAACATGGAAAAGACCAACAAGACTCGTATTACCAAGGCTATGCGTTTCGAGGACATTAAGGCTATGCTGAACGGTCAGCCCGTGACCTACGGCACGACCACCGAGGACGCCGTGGACTTCATCGAGCATGAGGTGGCTCTACTCGCCAAGAAGAACAGCGGTGAGAACAAGAAGCAGACCAAGACCCAGCAGGAGAACGAGGGCTATAAGGCGCTTATCCTGGAGTTCCTCGCCACCCTGTCTAATGCTTCGGCTGGTGTGACCTGCACCGAGATTATCAAGGGCGTGGCGGAGTTCGAGGGCTTCAGCACTCAGAAGATTTCCCCTTTGGTGCGTCAGCTCATGGCAGCTGATAAGGTCACTAAGACCGAGGTCAAGGGCAAGGCTCTGTTCCGTCTCGCCTAAGCCCCATAGGGGAGAGGGGTAAAACCCTCTCCCCGCCAATAGAAAGGAAGTGGTTATTATCGCCCAGCGAGTGACAGACGCTGAACGCCTTGAGCGTATCAAGCGAGTGTTTCCAGACGAGAAAGAAGCGCAAGACATTCTCGCCTATGATAAGGCGGTAGAAGCAGGCGAAAAAACGGAATATGACCTGCCGCCGGATAAGCTGAAAGCCGCACAAAAGTATGCCCATGCAGGAACGCGGAAAGCGCCCACAGCATACAAGTTCACCAAGCGAGAACGCAAGCCTAACGCAACTAAGGGGGGCATTATTGCGGAACTTGCGGAGTTCATGGAACACAACAGTAACTTTGATGTTTCTAACCTCGCCATCACGAACAAGGAAAGGCAGATTTCCTTTATGGTAGGCGGTGAAACTTTCGAGTTGACGCTTGTGCAAAAGCGCAAGCCGAAAAGCTAATAAGGATAGGGGCGGATAACCCCTATCCGCCCTTCCAGAAAGAGGGGAAAGCATACGACAAAGCGACCTAAAGAATTTCTATATGTCGGTCATTATATCGACAGGGACGGCAATTTCATTCTCAAGGTAGGCACTACAAATGACCTTGAGCGCCGCCGTAAAGAGCATAACCGCAACTATAAGAAAAGCCCCAACTACACCATGCCGCCGGGCGGTGAGTTCGTCTATGACTTTTCGCTTCCTCTTTCCAAGTATAACACCTTGAGATATGAGGATAAGACCCGCCAAAGGTGGCAGGACGAGGGCATAGGCGAGTTTGTCAGAAATGACAGATTTTATTGCAAAAAGAAACCCAAAACTGTCAAAGTGACGATACGCAAAACTTACGAAATCCCGCTCGATTGAGCGGGATTTTTTTGTGCATTTTTCACAAAGACATTTTCACCAAAAATCAAACGAGATTTTTGTATAAATTGCCTATTGACAACCGGACGGAAATGTGGTATAATGGCGGGCCGGTCGCGGGCGACTCGGCCCGAGTTTTACCGATCGGAAGCATATGCAAAATTTTTGTTCAATCTAGCAGACTTTCATATGACTTCTCGTTTTCCCGAAAATTTGACATTCTAGTCCAATTTTATCTCTATTCCACCATTGACTCATATTTCTAATTTCATTTGGCATATAGCCCACTCCACTTCCATGTAGCTAACAAAATTTTAGTTGCTCATAGCGACCCTCCTGCGTTGCCGATCGGGTCCAGTAAAACAAGAGGAAAGATAATAAGAGCGGAGAACCAGTTAATCCGATCGGGCCCGCAATTAGAAGACTCTTTTCTAGTTCTATTTCCTCTTGATTTTTATAATAAAATATGTTATTATATTAAAAAAAGATATAAAAACGCCTCGGTTCTAGCTTAAAATTGCTAATAACTAGACTAATTAGCGCAAAAATCTTAGGTTTTTGACTTAAAAATTTTGTTAACGCACTTTAAATCCTTCAAGTAAACATATTT
>ENA-UOOD01004033-UOOD01004033.1-human-gut-metagenome-genome-assembly--contig:-CS67-NODE-4033-length-11704-cov-3.852777_pt1 | contig 11704 bp, 11 predicted proteins | sample MGYA00242464_ERZ724011 | MGnify/ENA metagenome assembly ERZ724011 | reverse complement strand
CGGGCGTGGTGCCTCCGGCCGACGTCGACGTCATCATGGTCGCTCCCAAGGGATCCGGCGCCACCGTCCGCAGCCACTTCCTCGAAGGCCGCGGCATCAACGCATCGTTCGCCGTGGAGCAGGACTACACCGGCCGTGCGCTTGACCGCACGCTCGCGCTCGGCATCGGCATCGGCTCGGGCTACCTCTTCGAGACTACCTTCACCCGCGAGGCCGTCAGCGACCTCACCGGCGAGCGCGGCGCGCTGATGGGCGCCATCCAGGGCCTGTTCCTCGCCCAGTACGAGACCCTGCGCGAACACGGACACACCCCCTCCGAAGCCTTCAACGAGACCGTCGAGGAACTCACCCAGTCGCTCATGCCCCTGTTCGCGGCCAAAGGCATGGACTGGATGTACGCCAACTGCTCCACAACAGCCCAGCGCGGCGCACTCGACTGGATGACACCGTTCCACGACGCCATCAAGCCCGTCATGGAGAGGCTCTACGAAAGCGTCCGCTCGGGACATGAGGCGCAGATCGCAATCGACGCCAACTCGGCCCCCGACTACCGCGACCGCCTCAACGACGAGCTCCGGCGGATGCACGACAGCGAACTCTGGCGCACCGCCGAGACCGTCCGCCGCCTCCGTCCCGAAAACCTATAAAGACGGTACTCCCCGAAAACCATGCAGTTCCCGCAAGAATCATTCCCCGCCACCTGGGGCACGACGTTCAACCTCTCCAACGGCAAGGTCGTCGTCGACGACGACACCTTCTCGCTCGTACCCGATGGCGCCCTCACCGCCATTATCGGGACGGTGGGCAAAAAGGCCTACTCCACCCGCAAATACCCCATCTGGAACATCGTGGGCTATAAGGGTGTGTTCATGGCCTGGATGAAAATTCTGTTCGACGACGGAACGGAGCTGAAAGTCTCCATCGGCACCGACAGCAAGAAGCGACGTCTCATCGCCGCCCTCGAGCGGCGCCGTGCGGCAATCTTCGCTGCCGCCGGCGATCCCCTTCCGCCCCTCGTGGCCGACATCTGACCTTACAGATACAGAAATATAATCCAGCGACGGCGTGCGAGTCCCGGAAGGGCTTTCACGCCGCCGCCGTACAGATGCGCGCCGAGGCTCACAGCGCTATGTCCGACTGCCGCCTGTCCGTACGCAACGCATGCGGCGACAGCGCCACACCGAGGGTCAGCACGCCTATGCGGCCAATGTACATCAGCGCTATGATCACGAATTTTCCGAACACACTCAGTTCGGGCGTTATGCCGAGGCTCACGCCCACCGTGCCCAGTGCCGACGCACACTCGAACAGCACTTGCGACAGAGTGAATTTCTCCGATATGACCAGTAGCAGGACTCCCGCAAGCAGCACCGTCCCGTAGACTATGATATTGGCCAGGGCCGAGTTGATGCGGTAATCTGGCAGCCGGTTGCCGCCGAGGGTCACGCTACGGTCGCCACGTAGCTTCGACATCACGAAGGCGTATACGGCCGACACGGTGGTACATTTCACACCGCCTCCGGTACCCGACGGCGACGCGCCTATGAACATGATCACCGAAAGCACAAGTACTGCCGGCGGCATCAGCGTGGCCAGGTTGAATGTATTGTAGCCAACGGTCGTCATCGCCGACATCGTCTGGAAGAACGACTCAAGGACGCGCACCGGCAGCGACGCCGACTGGTCGGCAGCCGGGAATACGGTCAGCACGACCGTCCCCAGAAGCGTCAGCGACAGCGTCATAACCAGTATCACCTTCGTCGTAAACGTGATCCTGTACCGCCGGTCGAAGCACTTGTTTCTCAAGTCGGTGATCACGATGAAACCCATGGCGCCCGCAAAACTCAGCGCCGCCACCGTGATATTGACCGGCAGATTGTTCTGAAACGCACACAGCGAATCGGAAAAAGTGCTGAAGCCTGCCGTACAGAACGACGATACGCTTATGAACAGCGCGTTCCACGCCGGACTCTCCACGCCGAGGCAGCCGAATATGATCCATAGAGCGACAAAGCCGGCCAGTTCGAAGATAAAGGTGAAATGCACTACATTGTCCACCAGACTGCGCATGCTCACGCCCTGCGGCACAGGCAGCGACGAACTCATCACCCTGAAACTGCGGTCCGTCATCCGCCGGCTCAGATGCAGCATTATGTACGAACTCACAGTCATATACCCGATCGCTCCCGTCTGTATCATCAGCAGGATCACCGTCATGCCGAACGGCGTGTACACCGCCGGCACATCGACCGTCGCAAGGCCCGTGGTGGAGACTGCCGACACGATCGTGAAAAAATCATCGACAAGATTATATCCGCCGGCCCTGTGCGACCACGGAAGTATGATAAGCACGAACCCGACGATTATGTAGAACAGATAACCCAGCACTATATTGCGTTCGGGCACCTTGGAGTTGCACCCGAAAGTCACCAGACGCGACATCGACATTCTGATGAAGGCCTGCCTGAGCCACCGTAATGTTTTTATGACTTCATCTCTCATATTATCGTATCGGGGCCTTTCGGAGCATCGGGCCTCGATACAGTTATATCAACATCCTCCGCCACGATAAGGTTTGAGATGCTCCCGGACGCGGCGCGTATCAGAAGATGAACTCTCCGGCACCCTGGCGCACGACGGCGGGGGCTGAAGAATCGGTGAGGTCGATGACCGTGGAGGGAACCGTTCCGCCCGCGCCGGCATCGAGCAACAAATCGGCTTTCCCCGCGTAATGCATGGCGATCGATTCGGGCTCAACGGCCTCGGCATCGTCGTCGATTGCGACCGAAGTGGTCAGTACCGGGCGCCCCAGGGCGGCGGCCAGGGCCGTCGCCACGCCGTTGGATGGGATGCGGATGCCGACACTGCGGCGCCCTTTGAACACCTTCGGCAGGCGAGTCGACGCCGGCAGGATGAATGTGAACGGCCCGGGCAGACTGCCCTTGAGCATCCTGAAAGCGTGGTTGTCGATACGGGCGTAGTCGGAGGCCATGGAGATGCCGTCGCACACGATCGAGAGCAGCTGCTTGTCGGGGTTGATGCCCTTGACGGCGCAAAGACGCTCGATGGCGCGGTTGTCGAGCGCGTCGCAGCCCAGGGCGTAGAGCGTGTCGGTCGGATAGATGACGATGCCCCCTTGGTCGAGCACGCGGGCGGCGCTGGCTATGTGGCGGTCATTGACGGTGTCGCCGAAGAATTTCAGTATCTCCATGCCTATCGTGTATAACGTGTGAATGAAATGTTGCGTGCGTCGGCATACTCCGTGAGCAGGCGCCGCGTAAGTTGCTCCACGGCATCGGCATCGGCCGGCCCGTCGTACAGGTGGATCGTCATTAGCAGTGCCGTGGTTTCGGGCGATAGTTTGGTCCGGTCGTTGTCCGACGTCGGCGTCCCTATTCCGCCGGCCGCGTCGCGGAGCACCGGCAGGCAGTGGATGTTGAGCGGACCGCGGCCGATCGCCTCGTATGGCTCGCCCTCGCGTCCGACGCCGAGCCGCACCGTGTCGCCCTGCACCTTGTCGAGATCAAACCCGCCGATCGAGTGGCCGGTGACGATCGAGATCAGGTTGATAAGGTCGATGACAGCCAGCGAGCGGTACAGCTCCAGGCCCTTGACACACCGTCGGCACAGCGCCTCCGACGACGGGCGGTAGCGGTTCGGCTCCTTGCCGAGCGCCTTGTAGGCCGCGCGGATGGCGGCGACGGACGGCCGCTTGTTGACCATCTCCATCGGGGTGGTCTCGCGCACACGGGCAGCCGCAGCGGTGATTTCGGCCCACAGTCCGTCGGGCGTGGGAGGATTGGCCACGTCGGCCGTCACTATGATCTCGGTAAGCTGCGGAGCGGCCGCGGCCACCTCCGGTTCGATTTCAAATGCTATATTGCGTGCAGACATATCGTTCGGTTTTCAAGCTTCTGACAAAATTACAATTTTTTTCGTAACTTTGCGCGCGATATGAAGGAGTTTTTCAAAATACTCAGGCGCTTCGTACCGCCTTACAAGAAATATCTGCTGCTCAACATCCTGTTCAATCTGTTGACAGCCGTGCTGACCCTGTTCTCGTTCGCCCTGATCATCCCGATACTGGAGATGCTGTTCAAGATCAAGGAAGCGACATACGCATACATGCCGCTCGGATCGGCGTCGCTCAAGGATGTGGCGGTCAACAACTTCTACTACTACACCCAGGAATCGATCACACACTTCGGCCCCTCCGCCACGCTGGCGCTCCTGGCCGCCGCCCTGGTGGTGATGACCGGCCTCAAGACCGGCACCGCCTACCTGAGCAGCTACTACATAGTGCCGCTGCGCTCGGGCATCGTGCGCGACATCCGCAACTATCTCTACGACAAGATCACCCGCCTGCCGCTGTCGTTCTTCACCTCCGAGCGCAAGGGCGACGTCATGGCCCGCATGAGCGGTGACGTGGCCGAGATCGAGAACAGCATCATGTCGTCGCTCGACATGATGTTCAAGAATCCGGTCATGATCATCGTGTGCCTTACCATGATGCTGATGATATCATGGCAGCTCACCGTGTTCGTGTTCGTGCTGCTGCCGCTGGCCGGCATGGTCATGGGCCGCGTAGGCAAGCGCCTCAAGCGCCAGTCGTTCGAAGGCCAGACCCAGTGGGGCGTGCTCATGTCCAACATCGAGGAGACCCTCGGAGGCCTGCGCGTCATCAAGGCCTTCAACGCCGAGGATAAGGTCCGCCGCCGCTTCCATCAGGAAATTCAGGTATTCTTCCAGATCAGCAACCGCGTGGCCCGGCGCCAGTCGCTCGCCCACCCCATGAGCGAATTCCTCGGCACCACGGCCATCGCGATAATCCTGTGGTTCGGCGGCTCGCTGATCCTGAGCGGATACTCGTCGCTCAACGCGGCCTCGTTCATCTACTACATGGTCATTTTTTACTCGATGATCAACCCGGCCAAGGACCTCTCCAAAGGCGCCTACAGCATCCAGAAGGGTCTCGCGTCGATGGAACGCGTCGACAAGATCCTCGCCGCACGCAACCCGATCGCCGACCCCGCGGCGCCTGTCGCCGTGCCGGCCCTGAAGAAGTCCATCCGCTACGAGGACGTATCGTTCAGCTACGGCGACCGCCGCGTGCTCCACGACATCAGCCTCGACATTCCCGCCGGAGCCACCGTGGCACTCGTCGGGCAGAGCGGATCCGGCAAGACCACCATGGCCGACCTGCTCCCGCGCTTCTACGACGTAGGCGAAGGACGCATCACAATCGACGGCGTCGACATCCGCAACATGCGTGTGGCCGATCTGCGCTCGCTCATGGGCAACGTCAATCAGGAAGCCATCCTGTTCAACGACACATTCTACAACAACATCACCTTCGGCGTCGCATCGGCCACCCGCGAGGAAGTGGAGGCCGCCGCACGCATCGCCAACGCCCACGAATTCATCATCGCCACCGAGGACGGCTACGACACCTCCATAGGCGACCGCGGATGCCGCCTCTCGGGCGGGCAGCGGCAGCGCCTGTCCATAGCCCGCGCCATCCTCAAGAATCCGCCGATACTGATCCTCGACGAGGCCACCTCGGCCCTCGACACCGAGAGCGAGGTTCTCGTCCAGCAGGCGCTCGAGCGGCTGATGAAAGACCGCACCACCCTGGTCATCGCACACCGCCTGTCGACGATCCGCAACGCCGACATCATCTGCGTCCTGCACGAGGGCCGCATCGTCGAGCGCGGCAACCACGACCAGCTCATGGCCCTCGGAGGCCACTACCGCCGACTCGTCGAGATGCAGAGCCTCGGCTGAGCGCACCGCAACCAATGAGCGCCCCCGCTTGTTATAAAATATCGACTTTCAACTGCTGTTTATGATTGAGCACAACATAAAGGAAGAGGAACGGGCAGTGCTCGTGGGCCTCATCAACGACACCCAGGACGAGGCTCGCAGCCGCGAATACCTCGACGAACTGGCTTTCCTGGCCGACACGGCCGGCGCGGTCACCGTACGCCGCTTCACACAGAAACTCGACTATCCCAATCCACGCACCTTCGTCGGAAAGGGCAAGCTCGAGGAAATCGCCGGATTTGTCGAGGAGAACGACATATCTATGGTGATTTTCGACGATGACCTCACCTCCAAGCAGGTCGCCAACCTCGAGCGCGAGCTCAAGGTCAAGGTTCTCGACCGCACGAGCCTCATCCTCGACATCTTCGCATCGCGCGCCCAGACAGCCCACGCGAAGACACAGGTCGAGCTGGCACAGTACCAGTATCTGCTCCCCCGCCTTACCCGCATGTGGACACACCTCGAGCGCCAGCGCGGCGGTATCGGCATGCGCGGCCCCGGCGAGACACAGATCGAGACCGACCGCCGCATCATCCTCGACAAGATCGCCCACCTCAAGGAAGAGCTGCGCTCCATCGACAAGCAGAAAGCCATCCAGCGCAAGAACCGCGGCAAACTCACCCGCATCGCCCTGGTCGGCTATACCAATGTGGGCAAGTCCACGCTGATGAACCTTCTGAGCAAGAGCGATGTCTTCGCCGAGAACAAGCTATTCGCCACCCTCGACACCACCGTGCGCACGATCACCATCGACAACCTGCCCATGCTGCTCACCGACACCGTCGGATTCATCCGCAAGCTCCCCACCCACCTGATCGAGTCGTTCAAGTCCACCCTCGACGAGGTCCGCGAGGCCGATGTGCTCGTCCACGTCGTGGACATATCGCATCCCAACTTCGAGGAGCAGATCGAAGTGGTCAACAACACCCTGCGCGACGTCTGCGGCGGCGCCGACAAACCCGTGATCCTCGTCTTCAACAAGATCGACGCCTACACATACACTCCCAAGGACGCCGACGACCTCACGCCCGCCACGGCACGCAACCTTTCGCTCGACGACCTGAAATCCTCGTGGATGGCCCGGATGAACGACAACTGCGTCTTCATCTCCGCCCGCAAAGGCACCAACATCGACGAGCTCAAGCAGATGATCTACGACAAAGCCCGCGAGATCCACCTCACCCGCTTCCCCTACAACGACTTCCTCTTCCAGCACTACGAAGCCGACCCCGCCGACTCCCCCCGCGAATAACACCGGGCGCCGGCCGGTGTCATTGATACGGTGAACCGGTGGCGGCCGCCCGTGCATGTGTACGCCACGTGCCAGCCGTGGTAGTCACATATAGCCTTGACTATGGCCAGGCCAAGTCCTGTACCACCGCCGGGAACTGTCCGGCCCGCAGCGGTGAGGAATCGGCCGAAGATCTTTTCAGGATCGAGCGGTCCGTCCGGAGCCGGATTGCTGACCGCGACGGTCGGTCCGGAGCTGATGCGGATGTCTATGTCGTCGCCCGGACCCGAGTGGCGGATGGCATTTACCACCAGATTGTTGATCATACATTCGAACAGCGCCGGATTGGCGCTCACGCACATGTCGGCGGCGCCATCGGCGGCGAACGTCACGCCTCCGTCGGGCCGCAGCAGCCTGTACGAGGGCAGCAGCCCGGCAATGAACTCGCCGAGCCGCACTTCCTCACGCTGCTCGTACTGCGAATTCTCGATCTTGGCCAGTAGCAGCAGATTGCGGTTGAGATGCTCCATGCGGCTGTTGAGCCTGTAGAGGTCGGCCACCAGCGCAAGCTGCCGCGGTGTCAGGGCCTCCTGCATGAGCAGGTCGAGCTTGCCGCGCGCCACTGCCAGGGGCGTCTGCAGCTCGTGCGAGGCGTTTTCGGCAAACTCCTTCTGTATGCGGTACGCCTTGCGGCTCTTGATCATCAGGCGCGACAGCGACCCGTTGAGTCTGTTGAATTCCGTTATCTCCGACGCCTCCAGGCGCGGTATGTCGCCTTCGGTGAGATTGAAGCGCTCGGCCTTTGCGAGGCTGTCGTCGAAGGGCTTCCACAGCCGCCGCGACGCATACCGCACCGTGATGTACAGCGCGGCACACAGCACCGCGAAGGTAAGCGACAGCTGCATCACCATGCCGGCGACGATGTCGCGCTCCAGGTCGAGGTCGGGCAGACGCTCGCCGCGCTCAACCGTCTCGATCACATCCATCAGATCCTCGGCGTAAAAGTACTTCGTCAGCAGATAGAAGACCGGCACCGCCAGCAGGAAGATGACCGCCGCACAGGTGAAGAACCGCGACATGGTCCGGTGTATGAGGCTTCGGTTTCTCATAGTCATTCGTTCCATCTGTAACCGGCGCCGTAGTATGTGCGGATGCAGTCAGTAAGCCCAGCCGCCGCAAGTTTGGACTTCAGATTCTTGATATGGGCGTACACGAAGTTGAAATCATCCATCATGTCGGCTATATCGCCGCTCAGATGCTCGGCCATGGCGCTTTTCGACACCACGCGGCCGCGGTTTTCGATCAGGAACAGCAGCAGCTCGTATTCGCTTTTGGTCAGTTCAAGATCCCGCCCCCCGGCCGATGCCGTCCGACGCGGCAGGTCCACAGTCACACCTCCGCTCTCGATGACGTTTGCGGCGTCAAAGCACTTGCGCCGCAACAGCGCGAAAATGCGCATGCCCAGTTCCGGCAGATGAAAGGGCTTGGCCAGATAGTCGTCGGCGCCGAGCCGCAGGCCCGCCACCTTGTCGTCGAGCGAATCCTTGGCCGACACAATTATCACCCCCGTGCGCGGAGCCGACTCGCGGATCAGCCGCAGCAAGTCCAGGCCCGTACCCCCGGGCAACATCAGGTCCAGCAGTATGCAGTCGTACTCGTAGGCTGCTATGCGTTCGGCCGCCTCGCCAAACGTGAAAGCCTGCTCGCACAGGTAATCCTCGCGGTCGAGATACCTCACGATGCTCTCCGACAGCTGCCGTTCGTCTTCTATGATCAGGAGTTTCATGTCTTCGCGGTTTTTGGGCGTAAAGTTACGGCCTGATTCTGTAGAAATTCAGAATGTCTGCAAAATCGTGCGCTAATTTTGCATAAAAAATCATCACGCCATGAATTTTCTCTCCGATATTTCTGACTGCCTGGCCGATGCCGACGCCGCGCTGCTGCTGTTGATCAACAGTCGGCACTCACCGGCACTCGACGCAGTGATGTGGGCGGCAAGCGATCGCTGGATATGGGTGCCGCTCTACATGTCGCTCGCCTGGCTGCTGGTCCGCCGGTCCGGACCGGCAGCCGCCGCCGCGGCGCTTGTGCTGATCGGAGGCTTGATCGCGGCCTCCGATCAGACGTGCGCCTCGCTCATCCGTCCGGTCGTGGGGCGTCTGCGGCCGTCGAATCCCGACAGCCCGCTCTCGGCCGCGCTCCATCTCGTCGGCGGCTACCGCGGAGGCGCCTTCGGCTTCCCCTCATGCCATGCGGCCAACACAATGGCGCTGGCCGTCTTCCTCGCATTGGTTTTCAGGAACAAACGCTTCTCAGCCGCCATGATCGGCTGGTCGTCGCTGGTATCGTACTCGCGCGTCTATCTGGGCGTCCACTACCCCTCCGACATTCTCGCCGGAATGGCTGTCGGCAGCGCCCTCGCATGCATCTTTTACATGGCTTTCCGAATTATCAGCCATCGGCTCCCGGCCGCATCCGTCCGTCGGTTCAGACACCCTTGCCCATCTCGTAGGCCTGTGTCATAGCCGGATGCGAGTCGATGTCGCCGCGGTTGCGGGCGCCGTTGCCGCGTATCACGCCGCGCTCCACCGATCCGTACAGGCACACGGCAAACCCGTGGAAAGCCTCGAAGACACCGTCGGTCGCTGCCTCGTCGCCGTCGGTCGATGTCGCTATGTAGAAGAACTCCTTGCCGGCAAGATCCTTTTCATGGCCGTATGTGCGGTCGATCAGCGCCTTGAGCTGGCCGGTCATGTTGTAGAAATACACCGGCGACGACAGCACGATCACGTCCGCCGCCTTCATCTTGGCGATGATTGCGGCGGCATCGTCGGTCAGCGCCGCCGAGGCCTCGCGGTCGTAGTCGTTCTGGTCGAAGTAGCGGATATCGTAGTCGTTGATGTTGAGCATCTCGACCTGGTTGCCCGCCTCCTCGGCGCCCTTTTTGAACTGCATGCACAGCTGTTCGCTGTTGCCGCCGCGCCGCGGACTCGACGAAATGATCAGCACCGACTTCGGCCGCTCCGTTTCCTTGCGCAGGTCGTTGAATCGGGCAGCGGCCGCGGTGTTTTCTGTTGATTCTTCCTGCTGTTTTCCCGCGCACGATGGAAGCGCCGCCGCGAACACCGCCGCGGCGAACGCCAGCGCTAAAATACCCGGTCTCATGTGTCTGTCAGAGATTTTTACCGAAGAACTCCTCCATCTTGCCCACGGCGGCGTCGACATAGGCCGGAACATAATACGTCTGTATGTGGCTGGCTCCCTCGATCGGAAAATACTCCTTGTCAGTCGTACCGGCCTTGTCATATGCCTCGCGGCTCATATAGTCAGAATCCGACCGGCTGCCCGACATTATCAGCAGCGGTATGTCGATCAGTGCGCCGTAGGTCGTCGCGTCCCACGTCATCAGATCCATGAGGCTGGCACTGGTGTAGCGGCTCACCGAATTGGGATGCGCGTGGGTTATTCCGTAGTATTCGAGTCCGTCGTGATAGAGGGTGCCGGGCTGCAGGGTGCTCATTGCCTGCTCGATCTGCTCGCGCGTCTGCGTGGCGGCCGCACCCTCGTAGGCCGTCTCGCCGGTCATCACGAACCGCTCGCGGGCATCCGACGCCCGGCGCAGCCGCTCCTGGATCGTAGCCGTCTGCGAGTCCTGATAGCCGTTGCGGCGCACGCGCCCCGTATTGAACAGGCTCAGCGTGGCGGCCGCGCGGATGCGCTTGTCGCTCTGAATGGCCGCGTAGGTGTAGCCGCCTCCTCCGCAGATGCCTAAGGCGCCTATGCGCTGCGGATCCACGCCCGGATAGCGCGAGATGAAGTCGATCATGCCGCGCACATCGTTGATACGGTTCTGCGGCACATCGAGATTGCGGGGCACGCCACCGCTCGCGCCCTGATAGGAGGCGTCGGCGGCGATGGCCACGTAGCCCAGCCCGGCCAGACGCTGTGCGTACAGCCCTGCCGTCTGCTCCTTGACGCCGCCGTTGGGATGCGACACCACTATGGCCGCATACGAATGCTGCGGATCGTACCCGGCCGGCGTGTAGACATTGGCCGCGATCTGATTGCCGTTGAGATTATACACTACAGGGTGGATGTTGACCTCCCCGGGGACGTTTTCTGTGATTGCGCCTTCGTACACCAGCCCGAAAGGATTCTGAGTGTAGTCGAAGATTTCCTGGGAATATGCTTTTGCTGTCATGATCAGTAATGCCGCTGCCAGTGCAGCCTTTATGGATTTTTTCATGATTTATCTGGCGATATATTTTTTACCTCCGCTGATGTATATGCCGCTTTCGGGCACCGCCGCCAGCCGCACCCCCTCCAGCGAATAGACGGCCTGTGCGGCCGCGCCAGCAGGCGTCATGGCCTCGGCCACCCCGGCCCCGCCTTTGCCGTAGCCGATGCTGTCGAGCCAGCGGCGCACCGTGCATGCCGTGGGCATATCGATGCCGGCATCGTCGTTCTGCGGCGTACGGATGTTGTCGGGGTCGATGTCCTCCGGCAGCGTCGCCGGTATGTGTTTCGAGTCGGGCGTGCACCTGTACAGCTTCTGTATCGTCTCGTTGAGATACGTGGTGGCGCCGTACGTCACGAAGGGTATGATCACCTTGTCGCCCAGGTCGTAATGCTCCAGAAATGTGCACACCA
>ENA-UOOD01004032-UOOD01004032.1-human-gut-metagenome-genome-assembly--contig:-CS67-NODE-4032-length-11704-cov-6.216156_pt1 | contig 11704 bp, 12 predicted proteins | sample MGYA00242464_ERZ724011 | MGnify/ENA metagenome assembly ERZ724011 | reverse complement strand
AATTACGAAGATATTTTTATAAGGAGATTTATCTCCGTTTTTCAAGTCACATCATAAATTCAGGCAATCACTTCCCTTTTCGGGCAGTGATTGCCTTTTTCTATATATACATTCTATTTTGGATTCCCGTAAGTCCTTATCATAGGCTGGGAGAAAGGAGAAAACATCATGGCAAACTGTGTACTCTTCCGAGGGAAGAAAGGGTTCGATATCAGTACCCTTCCGTACGGGCTGAACTCGCTTCCCAATAGAAACACAAGTACGGTGTCCAAATGGAGTGCTCCCAAGCGCCCCTCTGCAAAGGGGTATTCTACCCTCCACAACTATGCGACCAGAGCTCTTTTGGCGTATCTGGGAATTCCCAATTTTGTCGATGACTACGCTCTTTTGCAGGTTTCTGATAACCTGTGGAGCGCGGAATATCGAGACGCCACGGAATCGAGGACGTATCTTTTCACCTACAAGACGGTCATTCAAACGAATGCGCCGGCAGTAGGTAAGCTGGCGGCAGCGTCAGCGGCTCCTTCCGGACAGTGGGCGGGAACCCCGTCTATTGGCTCGGAGTCGGACTCTCTCGACCTGAGCGGTGCTCTCCTTGCGATGACCCCGTTCACCCTCGCAACGTATTACGGCGCACCTGAACTGGCTGTTGTCGCAAACAATGTGGAGCTCAAGCAGGTACAGACGGACATCCTTGACCTGAGTGCCAAGTACCCCGCCGACTGGGGCAACCATATGGATGAGATTCCTGATGCGAGAGACTTTCTCTACACATTCAGTGATATGCTCTACTACGGTTGTGAAGCAGGGAAAATCCCTCTCAACATCCAGAACGGCAATATGGATACCCTGACCCGGCAGAAGGTAAACAGTGGAGCCTTTAATGGCACCGTCATCGTTGGCTCCCCGACCGTTATCGGTGGAACCATGGCCTCAAGCACCGGCTCGTCTGAAAAGAGCATGACCGTGAAGGATGCCAAACTCAGATATGCTGCATGGACAAACACACATACGTGGACGCAAGACGAAGAACTGCTGATTCCCACCTTTGACGACGACTTCAAGGTCCAGCCGGAGGTAATCGAAATCGCAGATAAAATCGTCGCAACGTCTAATATGCGCGTTCCGTTCCGCAACTTCCTGTGGCGCGGCATTACCGGTTACGGTAAGTCTACCGGCACGAAGGTGTTGGCGTGCATCCTGCACACCCCCCGTTTGGAGCTGACTTGTCATACTGATATGTTGGCAAAAGACTTGATTTCCGAGTTCGTTCCCTGCAATCCTGTGGATGCGGCACGAGGAGAACTCCCCTCCTTTGAGGAGATTTCCTTCGACCCCGAATCCGCGTGGAACAACATGACAGGAGAAGATGGCACGGGAATTACCTCCGAGGAGTGCTTTGCAAAGTATTCCGAGCTGTTGGTTGCACGTGCCGGCTGCACTTCCCCCGTAAAGGTGGTTGAATCCGCTTTTGTGAAGGCCGTTTCTCGCGGATACATCTGCGAGATTCAGGAGGTCAGCCGAATCAAGGATTCCGGTGTTATGGTCGCGCTGAACCAGTACGATTTGCCGGGAGCTATGATTCCTCTGGTAGACGGTGGGTTTACCTATCGGCAGAAGGACGCCGTTGTGGTGTTCACAGATAACGTCGGATATGCTTCCTGCCGCCCCATTGACCAGTCGGTTCTCCGCCGCTGCCGCATGATTTTCGACAGTACGGAAATCGAGAAGAAAGCCATGCTGGAGCGCATCAAGTACAACACCGGCTGGAGTCGCGATGACAGAACCCTGTACGCGCTCTACGATGTGTACGAGCAGATTCGCAGTTACTGTGCAGACAAGGAAATCACTGAGGGTTCTTGCACCATCTGTGAGCTCGAATCCCTCGTGTGCTGTGTGCAGTGCGATGACCGCTATCTGGCGAATCTTGAAAAGTATATTGACACGTGCCTTATCTCGAAATGCACGAACGACCCCGTTGAACAGAACGAAATTCGTTCCAACGCAGCACAAGTCATCAGCAAGGTGGCATAAGGGTCCGAAAGGAGAAAAGAGGCATGGTGCCTCTTTTCTTTCTTTTCGGATAAGAAAGAAAGGAGAAAAAAGCACCATGACTCAGAACTATAACAACATCAACTTTTTCAATCGTGAAAATTACAACGCGCTCTGCGCCAAGGTCGGTGAATGTGTCAAGAAAGGTATTCCCCATGCAGATAAGCTGCTTGAGAGCCTTGAAGAGCGATGCGCTGCCTTCCTCGACTATGTGAACACAGTTGATATGGGTGAGACCCGCATCATCATTGCTCACAACCGTCTTGAGGGCGAAGACCTCCGCGATGCATTGCAGACCATCGACAGGCTCCGTAAATGCTACCATGACGCTGCTTGCGATAGCTGCAATATCATTAACCGGATGGCGGCAGCAAACGGAATCGGTCCGATTTTTACCGGAGATTCCACCGACCGCCTGCAGGTGGCAGACTTCTGCCTTGAATTTACCGTTGAAATTTTCAAGAACCGGAAAAAGTAAGAAAGGAGAGTTGACGCATGGACCAGAAATCTATCTGGAGGCAAATCCGCGTAGGCGCCAAGGAAATGAGCGAAAAACTCACAGATGCTGACATCTACACCAGTGAAGCGTTTCGGAGTCATGTGCAGGCAACGGTCGATTCGATGACGAAAGACCTTGACAAGCACATCTCCGTTTCTCTGATGCATAACCCCAAATCCGACATCACCGCCTGTACTGACGGGAATAGTCTTTGTCAGAATACGGCAAACAGTGTCATCACATGGTATAAGCTCCCCTCCTCCCGATTCGCAACGGTCATGGGTATTGTCTATCACGAGTTGGCCCACATCCGATTCCACGACTTTCGCGCCGATGCGCTGGCAGACAAGGAACTGGAAGAGAACGGCACACTCTATGGACGAATGCCTGAACCGGACGATGAGACAGAGCTGGATGAGATGAAGGAGGCGCTGAAGCACCCTGAATACCGCAAGGTGTTCAAGTCGCTGCGAGACGAACTCGTCAACTGCATCAACGACGCACACGACGAGGAACGTATGAGCGACTACTACGGCGGCATTGTCGCTCGTGGTATTGAGATGGCAGCATCTTCCCTTCAGGGTCAACTCCAAACGCTTGAGGGCTATGTGAACAACAAGAACGAGTCTTTGTCCATTATGACAAGCCTTGTACTTCAGTTTGCACGGTTTGGTGAAATTCTCGTTGCGGATGAGCAAACGCTCTACACCAATGAGTATGCCAAGAAGCTGATGAGCCTCTCACAAGCCATTGAACTTGCCACCACTACGGACAACCCGAAGGAGCTGTATTCCCAAATCAATGTGATGCTTCTTTTTATGTGGCCTTACATTAAGGACGCGATTGAGAAGTGTGACAAGCAGCAGAGCTCTCAGGCAGGCCAAGGCCAGCAGGGGCAGGGTCAGCAGTCCGGCTCCGACCAGAACGGTCAGGGCGGGCAGCAAGGACAGCCCGCTTCCAGCGGTGGTCAAGGCAGTCAGAACCAGCAGCAGGGCGGCGGAGGTATCTCCCAGCCCAGTGCCAATGCCATTCAGCAGGTGCTCCAGCAAATTGCTCAGGGCGCACAGAATGGCGGTGGTTCTCAGATGCCTCAGAACCAGAAGGCATCCAACGTAGCCAAGCAAGCTACCAAGGATGCCCAGTCTGCCGACAAGAAGAAGGGAAAGAAAAACGACAGCGGTAGTGGTTCCGGCGGGAATGATGCCAATAAGGGCAACGTCCCCGCTGCTGTGGCCGGCAAGAGCGGCGATGGACAGGATAAAAACGGAAAGCAGGAGCAAGCCGACAGTATGTTGGCGAATGTCCTGCAGACCATTATTTCCTCCGTTGCCGGAAACATGGCCGAAGCACAGATGGAGCAGGATTTGAAGTCTCAAATCATCGCTGATGTTGACATCATGGACCGCAGCTCTACGCACAAGGGCCATAGCATCGACGTCAAACGCGAGGTTGAAGTGACACCTGCCAACATCAAGCTCTACGGAGAAATGATGGAGGATGTGAAGCAGTATTCCAAGCGTCTGGCAAAGTTGATGCAGCAGGAGTTGAAGGACCTGCAGGACGGCGATGTCCGCAGAAACCGAATGTACGGTAGAGATATCGTTGCAAGTGAAATGTGGCGTCCGGATTGCCGGTTCTTCAGCGACACAAAGTTGCCGCAGGACCTGCCCGATATGGCAGTTTCCGTGCTGGTTGACCAGTCTGGCTCGATGTACGGACAGCGCATGGGCGCCGCTATGAAGGCTACCATGCTCCTGCATGACTTTGCAGAGCGTGTTCATGTTCCTGTCGCTGTGTACGGTCACAATGTGACCATGCATGGTAGGGTCAACCTGTTCGTCTACACAGACTTCCTGAAGGCCGGTAAGCGTGACAAGTACCGTCTTGCCAAGCTCTCCACTGGCGGCTGTAACCGTGACGGTGCAGCGCTGGAGGTCGTTGCTAACCTGCTGAATGCGAGACCTGAGCGCACGAAGCTCCTCATTATCATTTCGGATGGCAAGCCGAATGATGATTCCTATGGTGGAGATTCTGCGGCGAAGGACATCAAAGACATCGTAGCCCGCAATCGCCGGCGCGGTGTTGAGATTGTCGCAGCAGCTATCGGCGACGACAAAGAGTACCTCAAGAAGATTTACGGCGACCAGTTCCTTGACATTACTGACCTTTCCACCTTTCCAAAGGCAATGGTCAAAATCGTCAAGAAGCGGCTGAAGGTCTAACAACAATTAAAGAGCCACCCTTCGGGGTGGCTCTCTTTGAAAGGAGATAATACTATGGATTTAGGTTACATTGCTCCCTGCCCCGTGTGTGGTGGCGAAATCAAGCTGTATTCCCACTGTGGTAAGCCCGATTGTAAGGCTGTATGTCAGAGTTGCAAAAAGGGGTTTCCGTTCCACGCAAATCTGAAGACCTATGCCGGCACAAAAATCTATGCCAGCAGTATCAGGAAGAGTGTGCGGATGTGGAATAACACGGTTTCCAAGGATGTCATTGCCGGTGAGACCCTTTGATTCTGTTTGCTGCAGGAAGGAGTTGAGTTTCTGCATATAAGAATATATAATGATATGCAAAAAGAAGCCGGTATTGTAGAATGGAAGGAGAAAACATAATGACATCAAAGCTGAAAAGCGATGCGCTGAGAGTTATCAAGAAACTCCGCTGCTACGGCACGGATGCTGAAGACAACTTCGGCTGCGGCGATAAGCGGTGCAAATACCGTGATGTGGACGGTGCCTGTAACATCAACAACATTGAAGCGGATGCTGCAGATGTGATAGAAAAATTATTGAAGGAGATTGAAAAGTATGAACATCGCTGATGTGGTGATGAAGTCCCGCAATGTTGAATCGTTCAACAACCTCCTCCCTGTTACATCTGTCACATCAGAGAAATCAAAGGCAGTTGCCAGTCGGAACGGATATATGGCGCTCTATACAGCCGATGAACTGCGGAAGAAGTTTCATCTGACCGACGACATCATTGAGAACCTCTACTACGGCTGCGGCTTTACCCCGTTTTATTACTGGGATAAGGATAAGGTCATATTCCCCTGCAACAGTCTCACAATGGCAGCCGACGGTGAAGATAAAACGCCTGAAATCCGAGGGGCTGTTGAGCAACTGAAGGAGAAAATTGCCTCCGGCAACTGTAACTTCATCATCACGGCACTCAACGACCGGATGCGGATAGAGTATCTGAAGAAGCTCGTTGATGATGGCTTTGATGGCGCTTACAAACTGTTCTACGATGTCTACCCTTTTTCCGATTACGGATGCTCCGCACTCGGACGGGATGGTATACTGAAGCTCAAAAGCATGAAAACGCCGGAACAGGTTCAGGCAACGGAGAAGGTGCTCAAGAAGTATCCTGACACACTGACGGTTTACCGTGGTGCAGGCGATGAAAGCGCAAGTCTGGAGGAAGCGTTCTCTTGGACGCTGAACCCTGCCGTAGCCGTGTTCTTCGCCACGCGCTTTCCGTCTGACCATGCAAAGGTATATCGGGCTACAGTCGAAAAAGCCTCTGTCATTGAGTATTTCGAAGGCGTGGAGGCTGAAGTTATTGTATCTCCCGATGACATCAAGGAGGTTGAAGACTTCCCCTTCTATGGTATCGACTGGCTCAACGAGGCAGCGGATGACGGTGCGATAGACGACTTCTGGCTCTATCAGAAGACTGCTGACTATGACGCCGTTCCATTCCAGATGGCAGGCAAACTGCATGGAAAGGCTCACGCTGGCCGTGTCCTATTCATGTGTATGCTGCTGGCATATATGAAGGGTCTGGACTTGGAAGACAAGGAAATTCTGATTGAGGCTGCACTGTATCACGACACAGGCAGACGTAGCGATTCCGAGGATAATACCCACGGTGGCGAGAGCGCAAGGATGCTGCAGGAAGCATATCCTGATACGGACCCCATCACTCTGTTTCTGATGGAGTATCACTGCCGCCCCGATAAGGAAGGCTACGACTTCATCTCGGAACACTGGAGGGATAGGCAGGATGCGCTGCGCGTCAAAACACTCTTTGATATTTTCAAAGACGCTGATGGGCTTGACCGCGTTCGGCTCGGCAATTATGAGCTGGATATGTTCCAGCTCCGTACCGAAGAAGCTCGCAAGTTGCCGCAAATCGCAAAAATAACTGAAGAGCAACTCAAATTCTAAACACAAAAGCACCTCTCTTTTGAGAGGTGCTTTTTGCTTATTTTTCAAGATTGCAACCAACTTGCGACAAACCAAACTAAATTGCAAGGAATAAATCTGAGATTCCAACAGGTAAATCTGATTGTTCATCATTTCTACCTGTTCCTCCAGAGCCTCGCGTTTGGCGGACAGCTCTGCCATCAGTTTTTCCTTTTTCTGCTCCAAGGCGGCCATGGCACGCTCGACCTCTTCCTTGAGGGCGCGGAGTTCATCACTGGTTCCGTTCTTGGTATCTTCGATATTGGCTTTGAGGGCGTTCAGCTCCGCCTCACGGTTGGACAGACCTTCGCGCACCTGAGAGACCGAAAGAGACTCAGGCACGGATGCCGGCAGCGTCGATGAAGCTCCATGCGTTGCGAGGGCTCGCATCTCGCCCACGGACATTTCGGAATAGTCCTTGACCGGCACATACTCCGCCACCAGAGAGTCCGGCTGGTAGAGAAAGAATCTGCGGCTGCCGAGACCAACGACCATACCGATGCCCTCATAATTGCTATATACGTTGGCGGGCTGCTCATAGGTCTTACAGTAGTCGATGAACTCAGAAAGGTTCTTGAGATAGTCCTCAATGTGTTTCCGCCACCATCTCGCATTGGTGTCACTATCTTGTGAGAGACTGGACAGGTCCGTAAGCCCCAAAAAGAGCGTTGCATCGTCTCTGTCATTCTCTCTGATAATGCGAGTTTCTTCCTGTCGGGCCTTTTCAAAGCACCATTCACGGCTTCTCGCTGCCCACTCATCCTTGTACGCCTCGATGTCATTGAAGCGCACCTTCCCCAAAATGGTGTTCTTCATTGTCCTTTCACCTCTTTTTTTGACTGCCTTTTTTGATTTTAAGTTTTGCAGTAGCGGATAAAGTCCTGCGCCGAGAACGGCAGGTTATCGTATCCGCAGTCCTTCAGATAACGGGAGACAACAGCAGAACTCATACTGATACGTCCATCTCCCGATGCCTTCATATGCTGTAAGCAGATGTCAGCATAACCATCTACCACATCAAGGTGTTCCAGACACCACTTCTCTACGCGGCGTTTGCGGGCCGCCAGAGACCGCTGTTCGGGATGCGGCATCTTCTTGTAGGTGTATGCCTTTGCCGCCTTCTCGCGGCTTGTATAACCGAAGCCTTGGGCATCATCTAAAACCGCGCCGGTATTCGGCTGTATCACGATGTAGCGAGGGTTATATTCAGCGGAAAGCTCCCGCGAGTAAACAACTTTGAAATAGTCTGCCATTTACAAGTCACCTGCCTTCCATGCCATTCCACCGATTTTTGATTTTTGTGCGCTTGCTAATGTTCCCCCAAGGTACTCCCACCTCGGCGTTGCACCGCCTCTCACGCAGAATTCAGCTCATGGCAAGTTCCTGCTTTAGCGACGGAGTTCGTCTCCACAGGCGTTAATTCCGGTTATACCATCCGTACTTTTTAAGTATGCAATCATTGCACACTTTTTCAAAATTTGGCATCTTGTGCTCACAAGCAACAGGCATGCGTGAGTGGTATATAACCCTATTGTTTTAAGGCCCTGTATACTGTGATTCCTGTAGTCAACATGGTATACAACCCTGCTATTTCGGGGCTTTATATACCTCTCCGGCACTCTAATGGGACTGCGTTGATGGTATACACCCCTGCTTTTTCAGGGTTTCATACACCCGACACAGGCATATTCAGTTCCCTAAAAGTGCTGACATCATCTCTCACATGAATGACCAGCTAACAGAGTATTCCTGCTTCCACGATGACCATGCATCTCCACAGGCGTTAATTCCGGTTATACCGTCCGTACTTATTTTTTACTTTTGGCGGAGAGAGTGGGATTCGAACCCACGGATGCTTTCGCATCGCCGGTTTTCAAGACCGGTGCCTTCAACCACTCGGCCACCTCTCCGTATTCCCCGCCGCAGGGAGTGCCTACGGTGGGGTAATTGTTTTTACTCGGCTTCGCCCTCAGTGACGGCGGTAGGCTCAACACTGGGAGCAGATGCGGGAACTGCGACCTTGCCTCCGACAAAGCCGGCCAGCAGGCTCCGCAGGTCGATACCCAAACCGTTCAGCATACCGTTGGAAACCTGAGTGGTAGAAGAAACGATGTCCTCAATCAGTTTCGTGCTGTTACCCTCGCCGTACATGGTGATGGAGTCCACGTTGGAGAGAGGTGTAGCCACGTTCTTGGCGATTTCGGGCAGTGCGTTCATAATCATCTCAACCACTGCGGCTTCACCGTACTTCTTCATGGCCTCAGCCTTACGGTCGATACCTTCCGCCTCGGCGAGAGCCTTGGCCTTGATAGCCTCGGCTTCTGCGGCACCAACGGCCTTGATACCTTCGGCAATCTGCTCCTGCTCGAAACGCTTGGCCTCGGCTTCCTGTTTACGGGCGTACAGCTCCGCTTCGGCCTTCTTTTCGGCAGCGTACTTATCAGCATCAGCCTTCTTGCGAATATCGGCATCCAGCCGACGCTCCTGCAGCGTGATTTCACGCTCGGCCAGCTCTGCTTCCTTCTCACGCTTCGCAATGTCGGCGTCGGTAGAAGCAATATCGAGGCTCCGGCGCTGCTTCTGCTCCTCAATTCTATATGCAGCATCGGCGGCAGCCTTCTTGATGTCGGAGGTCTCCTTCAGCTCGGCCTGCTTCACAGCCAGCTCGGTCTGCCGAATAGAAATCTGCGTATCGGATGCGACCTGCGCCTCGTTCGCCTGACGTGCCGCCTCCGCCTGAGCAATCTGAATATCGCGCTCCGCTTCGGCCTTGGCGATAGAAGCGTTTTTCTGGATTTGACTCATATTGTCCTGACCCAGAGCATTGATAAGGCCCTTCTCGTCGGTCACACGCTGGATGTTGCAGGAGATAATCTCGATACCCAACGCATTCATGTCAACCTGCGCCTTTGACTGGATTTCATCACCGAATTTCTTGCGGTCATTGCAGATTTCCTTGAGCGTTATAGTACCGATAATCTCTCTCATGTTTCCCTGAAGAGAGTCCGAAATCGCTTGCTCAAAGCCATGGGCATCAGTGATGTTCAGGAAGTTCCGCATAGCCAGCTTAATGCCCTCATCATCCGTCCGAACACGGACCTTGGCGACAGCATCCACATCGACACCGATAAAGTCCAGCGTGGGAATGTAGCCATCGGATTTGATGTCCACGGAAATCTGACGGACAATCAGCTTATCGACACGCTCCAGAAACGGAACGCGGACACCAGCACGACCAATGAGGATTTTGGGCTTCTTGCGAAGACCGGAGATGATATACGCCATATCGGGTGGAGCCTTGATATACCCCAAAATACAGATGATGAGGACCGCAATCACGATAATTGCGGGGACGAGAACGGCCTTGTTCCCAAAGAGCAGGTCAAACATAGTTCTTTCTCCTTTATTCTTTCTAATTTAGTTTTCAGCGGAGTATTCCGCGTCCGCCCAGTTGAGGCCGGTGCCGTAATCAATCTTGACACCGGGCTGCACATTATAGCAAAACACACAGAACTCAATGGCATCATCTTCCACAGAAAGGGCTTCCATTAGGACGCCATCTGCTACGAGGTTGTCATCTTCAAAAACGGGAGTTACACGATACAGAACGTGGTTGTTTGTTTCGTGAACATAATCAGCAATCTCGTTCTCAAACGGCAGCATACCAGTTACATTGAGGTAGCGAGTTCCAGTGATGAGGTTCTTGACATTGGCGTTCTCGCCGGTAAGCTGATAGCCCAGCAGATGACAACGATTGTAGAGGTACTTGCCATCCACGCAGTCGTATTTGTTCAGGTGCCAGCCTGACGGCTTCACGGAACCGATAGACCCTCGTTCTTCCGTAGGCATCAGCTCTTGGCACACATTTGCGTAGGCAGTCCCGCAGCGTCCAAGGTCATCCAACTCGGAAAACAATTCGAACGGCTCTGTGGTTATATCAGCTTCTGTAAAAAAAGGAACATTATCGTTTACAACGATATATGGCTCCCCGGCAAATGGAGCAATGTCGTCTAACGAAAGCCGGCTCTTATAACTCCCCTCGTAGATATCAGACGCTTCTGTATACGACGGATGGTTGTCGGAGCCAAGGTTCTCTGTGAGCTGCGGAATGAGTTCCACTCCGAGAAACACAGCAAGGGCAACAAGGAAAGCGAGGAGCCCTCGCAAGGCATTCGTGCCGTTGTTTTTCTTGTTATTATTCTTTACCATAACGCTTTCCTTTCGAGTCTTTTATGTTTCTATCGCAATTTTACTATAACACGAATATAAAATAATGTCAAGTCTACATGGTGCTTTTCGCTTGACATTATGTTCGAATATGGTAATATAGAAAATGTAGAAAAGCAAGTCCCGCCACGGTCTTTAGGGAATGTGGCTGTGGCGGGAACCTGCCAACGGAGGTATTTTATGCTTGAAAAACTTGTCAATATTTTTGAACGTATCAAAGTTTGGGTATTGACCCTTACCCCCGCACAAATCGCGAGTCTGCTGATTCTCATTGCCGCACTGTATGTAGCGCGGAAAGTAGTGAAAAAGGGACTGTCTGTTGCATTGACCATTCTGGCTGTTCTGGCCGGACTCTATTTCCTCGTACCGAGCATCTTCTACACTGTTCTCGGTTGGCTCACGAGCATCTTTTAACATTCTAAACTCACTGAGGCAATCAACGAAGCCTCCACAATGAAAGGACAAAATTATGAATCACTATGAAACTCTTCGCCTGCTTTGGATTGTAGGCCGAACCATTGGCACCTGCATACTTCTTGCCTTTATTCTTAAAAAGGCCAAGTATCCCATCTGGGCAGGGCTTATCCCCGTGTATAACATCATTTGCCTATTCTATTCCGTTTTTGGGAACCTTCGCTACATATGGCTGATGCTCATACCGGGTGTAAACCTCATCATGTGGATTATCATATGGGTGAAGTTCATACCTATGCTTGGCGTCGAATATCAAGGTCAC
>ENA-UOOD01004031-UOOD01004031.1-human-gut-metagenome-genome-assembly--contig:-CS67-NODE-4031-length-11704-cov-9.613701_pt1 | contig 11704 bp, 8 predicted proteins | sample MGYA00242464_ERZ724011 | MGnify/ENA metagenome assembly ERZ724011 | reverse complement strand
AGCTCTACGCCCTGCGCGACGTGACGGCGACGATCGACTCGCTGCCGCTCATCACATCCTCCATCATGTCCAAAAAGCTGGCGGCCGGCGCGCATTCGATCGTGCTGGACGTCAAGATCGGCTCCGGCGCGTTCATGAAGACGCTCGAAGACGGCCAGAAGCTCGCCGAGAGCATGGTCCGCATCGGCCGGGCCTGCGGGCGGAACGTCGTGGCCGTCATGTCCAACATGGATATCCCGCTCGGCTTCTACATCGGCAACGCGCTCGAGGTGCGCGAGGCCGTCGAGGTCCTGCAGGGCCATGGCTGCCCGGATCTGACGGGCGTTTGCATCACGCTGGCGGCCAATATGCTCCACCTGTGCAACGGCTGGCCCATCGAAGAGGCCACGAAGCAGGCGCAGGAGGCCATTTCCTCCGGTCGCGCCTTCGAGCAGATGAAGCGCTGGATCGCGGCCCAGGGCGGCGACGCGGCCGTGCTGGACAATGTCAGCCTGCTGCCGCAGGCGTCGGTCCAATACGAGCTCAAGGCGCCGCAGGCCGGCTACATCCACCACATGGACGCGCAGAAGATCGGCGAGAGCTCCGCGATCCTCGGTGCCGGCCGCAAGACGAAGGACGACGTGATCGACCCGGCCGCCGGTATCGTCCTGAAGGAAAAGACCGGCGCGAAGGTGGAGCAGGGCCAGACGCTCGCCGTTCTGCACACGGACCGGCCCGAGACGCTGGCGGACGCCGAGCGCGTCTTCCTGGAGGCCATCCGCTGGGGCGCGGACGCGCCCGCGGCGCAGCCGCTCATCTACGGGATCGTAACGGAATAAAAGAGGAGACAGCGATATGTCAGATGTGATCGTCATTGGGGTCGCCGGCGGGACCGGCAGCGGAAAAACGACGCTCGTCAAAGCGCTCGTGAATCGCTTCGGCGATAATATCAGCGTGCTCAGCCACGATAATTACTACAAGCGCCACGACGAAATGAGCTATGAGGAGCGGACGCATCTCAACTACGACTGCCCGGACGCGTTCGACACCGACATGATGATCGACCATCTGCGCATGCTCAAAAACGGGCAGGCCATCGACTGCCCGACCTACGACTATACCATCCACAACCGGGCGGAGGAGGTCCTGCACATCGAGCCGCGGCGGGTCATCGTGGTCGAGGGCATCATGATCTTCGTCAACAAGACGCTCTGCGACGAGATGAACATCCGCATCTTCGTCGACGCCGACGCCGACGTGCGCCTGTGCCGCCGGATCCGGCGGGACGTCAAGAAGCGCGGGCGGAGCATCGACTCCGTCATCGACCAGTATCTGACCACCGTTAAGCCCATGCACGAGCTCTACGTGGAGCCCAGCAAGAAAAACGCGCACATCATCGTCCCCGAGGGCGGTAAGAACCTCATCGCGCTGGAAATGATCATCAACCGCATCCAGCGTCACATCGACGCCTCTGCGGACTGACCCCGCAAAGCAAACGGCCCCGGCTTTCCGAATGGAAAGCCGGGGCTTTTTATGCTTCAGATACCGCCGGAGATATAATGCTTGCGCTTGTTTTCCTCCACGCGGTCCTCGATGGCGTGGGCGGCCTTGTAATAGCCGCGTTTGATCTCCCGGACCGTGAGCTTCACCAGCACGATCGTCAGGCACACGGCCGGCATGAGGCCGAAGAGCGTACCGAGGATCAGCAGCAAAGCCGCGTAGCTCTCGGCCATCCGGGCGGCGTTTTCCCAGTAGGGATAGATGACGCCGTTCGTCGTCATGACGCGCTTGCCGAACTTCCCGATCACCGAGATCAGGCCGGAGAGAGAAAACCGGCCGGTATTCTGCACGATCACGCCTTCGCCCACGGGGAATTTCTCCGTCATGAGCTTCTTGGCGAAGCCCGAGACGGGGTCGGGCAGGACGATCTCATAGCAGTTGATGGGCAGCTCCGCCATGGCGTTCAGCGCGGCGTAGCTCATGTAGATCATGGCCTTGGAGGCCGACTGGACGCCCGTGGGGTCGGAAGACGCCTCGGCTCCGGCGTCCAGCGCGGCGGCTGTGGCGAAGTCGTCCTCACTTTTGACCACGCCCGCGATGGGGAAGGTCTTGCCGTTGATCGTCACTTCCATCCCGGCCACATCGCTGCTGCCGAAGAGGTTGAAGGCCGTCTGCGCGTCGAGCACGACGCGGTCGGCCATATAGTCCTCGTCCGACACGTAGCCGCCGGACAGCAGCTGCAGCGGATGGAACAGGAAATAGTCTCCTCCCACGCCGATGGCCGTGACCGTCACGCTGCCGGGCGATTTGCCGGAGACGGACAGCTGGGTGCTGCCGCTGTAGGCGTCGGCGTAGAGGCGCGCGGAGGTGTCCGCACCCGGGTCCTGCGCGTCGGGTTCCGGCGCGAAGATGGAGTTCTGGACGAATGCGTCCTCCAGCGTCACGCGGAACGAGCGGATGGTATCGAGGTCGATCCTGCCGTTCACCGGCAGGAAGGCGGAGACCTGCGCAAAGCGCTCGCCGCTGCCGCCGCGCCAGACGTCGGCGGCGGACTGGGTGATGAGCGCGCCGGTCACCTTCCCCAGCATGGCGAAGCTGAACACAGACAGCGCCGTCTGGATCAGGCAGGCAATAAGGAGGGCAAGCTTCCCTCCGTGCAGCCGCGGCAGCCTGCGATGCCGCTCAAACCGCCCGCGCCGGATCATCCGTTATCGGCCAGCCGGACCTGCTTGCCGGCTTCGACGGGCTTGTTGCTGGTGGTGATGATGAAATCGCCGGAGCTGATACCGGAGACGGCGGCGGACTTATCGTCGCGCGCGAGCTCCTGCACGGTGACGCGGGTGGCGATGTAGCGGCTGCCGAGCGGCGAGCTCTTCGACTCGAGCACGTAGACGAACTTGCCGTTCGAATCCTCGCGCAGGCCGGAGAGCGGAATGATCGCGTCATAATTTGCGCTCTTCTGCCCGATGGAGAGCGTCACGTTCTGTCCGGCCTGGATATCGCCGGTGAGAGTGAAGACGAGGGTGCGATTGCCCGCGGTCTGGGAGCTTGTGATCTGGTCGAGCGTGGCGACGGCGTCGCCGCCCCAGAAGTTGACGAGCTCGGCGGTGTCGCCGGTCTTGACCTTCTTGGCCTGGTCGTTGGTGACGTCGATCTTGACGGTGAAGCCGCGATCGGTCACGTTGATGGTGGCCAGCGGCTGCTCCTCGCCGCCGATGGACTTGCCGGCCGAAGCGTTGATGGACGCAATGGTGCCGGACACGCTGGATTTGACCTCCAGCTCATCCGCATTCTCGCGCAGCTTGTCGACCTCCGCCTGCTTGCGCTCGATGGCCTTTTTTGACGCTTCCATATCGATGGAGGACGAATCGCCGAGATTCTGTTTGAAAACAAGGTCTTCAAGGGTTTTTTTCGTAGATTTGACCGTTTCAGCTGCGGAAGACGCGCTGGTGAGTTTGTCCACTGCCGTCTGTTGATCGGTGATCTGGCTGTCAAGCGAATCGCTCTGCTTCGTCAGATCGTCGATGGAACGTTCATAGTTGCCGACGATTGTCTGTGCGGTAGACATGGCGTGATTCGCTTCGTCAATTTTATCATTGATCGTGGCGACCTTTAAGTTGTTTTGCAAATCGACTAAACCAGTAGAAATCTTTTTATGCTCCTTTGTGGTTCCGCCATAATAGAATGGGAAAAGAGCGTCATAGGCGTCCCAGTAATTTTGTACCTGCTGGTCTTCATCTATTTCGCTATACGCGTACAGGCCATAGTCTTTGTTATCCCCTTCTGACGTGCTGGGCTTTGATGACCCGCCACTTCTTATCCTTGCCAGCATGGATTCTTTATGCAGTCTGCATTCTTCCATAATAGACTTGTCATCATTGCACAGCGACGAAAAAGTGGTAAATGTGCTTTCATACAAAGTTATATTTTTAATGTACTCGTTAAGGCCTTTAATATTATTAATTTCGTCTTGAATTGCCTTTGCATTCCTCGCACTTGGATTCGGAATATCTGCAGATGCCAATAGCGTCTCTTTTTCGGTTTCCAGACTCTTCACCGTCGCCTCATGCTCCGTTACGGTTGCTTGGGCATCCGTGTATTCTTTTTCGGCCTTCAGCTTCGTGAGCTGGTTGTCGATCGTGGTCTTTGCCGTCTGGAGTTCCTTGAGCTTGGCGTCTGCGGCGGCCTTCTGCGTTGCAAGCTGTGTCGCGCTGACGCTGCTGTACTGGTTATAGATCGCCAGCGCCTCGTTATACGCCTCTTTTGCCTTCTGCAGATCGTAGTTTTCCTGAGACGCCGTGTTTCCCGCTTCGATCAGACTCTTGTCGTAGTTCTGCTGGAGCGTCTCGAGGTCCGTCTCCGCCTGCTTGAGTTCATCCGAGTCCTCCGCTTCGAGCACGAACATCGTGTCGCCCACGTTGATCTCCTGGCCGGTCTTGACCAGGACACTGGCGACCTTGCGGGTCTGCTTGATGGTGACGTTATAGACCTCGCTGGCCTCGACGGTGCCGCTGCCGCGGATGCGGGCGTTGATGGCGCCGGAGGCGGCCTGCTGCGCCGCGACCTCGGGCAGGGAGGCATTCATGATCGTCTTGGAGAAGAAGGTCAGCACCAGCAGGACCGCCAGAAAAATGATGGCCGCGGTCTTGACCCATTCGCGTTTTCTTACACTGTTTTCCATGTCTCTTTCCTTATCCTTTCACAGAGCCAGAATGTGCGATGCCTTCCACCAGATACGCCTCGCCGTGCAGAAACAGCAGCAGACCGGGGATCATATAGATGACGGCGGCGGCAAAGGCGATGCCGATCTCGCCGGCGTTGATGCTGGACAGGAACATCGAAAGCGGCTGCTTCTCCACGTCGTTGAGCAGGATCAGCGGCTGTTCGACCATGTTCCAGTTGTCGATAAACACCAGGATCGCAATGGAATAGAGGGCGCTCCGGCACTGCGGCAGGCAGATGTTCCAGAAGATGTGCCACTCGTTCGCGCCGTCGATCTTGGCCGATTCAATGACGGCCATGGGGATGCGGCGCATGAATTTGGTAAGCAGAAAGACCGAGAACGGCGCAAACGCGCCGGGCAGGAAGATCGCCCACCGGGTATTGAGGATCTTCAGCCAGTCGCTCACCAGATAGTTTGGGACCAGCGTGACCTGATACGGCATGAGCATCAGGATCACATAGAAGAAGAACAGACTGTCGCGCACCTTCCCGCGCCAGCGGGTAAAGCCATAGGCCGCGATCGACGCGACCATGAGCTGCGCAAAGACGATCGGCGCGGTCAGGATGATGGAGTTCCAGAATTTCAGCAGATAGTCCGGGCTTTTGAGCAGGACGGTGAAATACTGGGTGAAGCTGACCTTGTCGGGGATGAATTTGAGTTCAATGGTCTTGGAGATGTAGCTCTTGCCGTCGTTGGCGTTTTCAAAGACCTGGCCGTAGCTGGCCGTGATCTCGCTCTGCGTCATGAAGGAGTTCGTGATGGTCAGAACCGTCGGCAGCAAAAACAACAGCGCGAACACCGCGCAGAGCAGGAAGCAGACCGTGCGGGAAAAATAGCGTTTTTTCTTCATCCTTCCACGTCCTTTCCGAAGATGTTCTCCACGAAGAACAAAAGGGCAATGAGGATGACGATGACGATCGCCAGCAGCACCGCCGCGGCGGACAGGCGCTGGTAGTCGGCGGAGTTGAACATGTTGTTCATGAAATGCTGCATCATGTAAAGCCCGTCGTAGGGGTAATTGCCGGTCAGAAGATAAATTTCCCGGAAGACCTTGAATGAGTTGATGATGGACAGGATCGTCACGAACAGCACCGTCGGGGACAGGTACCGGAGCTTGATGTGGAAGAACTGATACGCCGCCGACGCCCCCTCGACCTCCGCAACCTCGAGAAGCTCGCGCGGGATATTGCTGAGCGCGGCCATGAACAGGATCATGTTGTATCCGAGGTTTTTCCACAAAAACAGCACAACAATGACGACCATGCAGTAATCTGATTTCAGCCAGTCGATCTTGTCCGCGCCGAACACGGCGAGAAATTCGTTCACGACGCCGTTATAGTGGAACAGCACCTGCCAGATCAGAATGATGGACGCGATGGGCACCATCATGGGGCTGAGGAAAAACGTGCGGAACTCGCTCTTGAGCGGAATGCGCGCCTCGAGCATCAGCGCCAGTCCCAAAGACAGCACAACCGCCAGCGGCACGGAAAGGCCGGTGAACGTGAACGTGTTTTTGACCGCGATCTTGAACGCGCCGTTCTGCCAGACGTTGATGTAGTTCTTGAGCCCGGCAAAGCTGTGGTCGGTCAGGCCCACGGTGAAGGAATAATAGATGACGATCAGAAACGGGATGATATAAAACGCCAGCATCCCGAGAAAGCTCGGGCCGGAGAAGCACATGGAGGCGAGAAAATCGCGCACCTTGTTGTTCATCCGCGTCCAGAAGCTTTTCCCGGACGGCTTCGTCTCATATTTCCCGCGCGACCGGAGAGAAAGCTTTTGCACAGTCTGCGTCTCCTTTGCGTTGGAACATGCTCATAACTCCCGGCCGCCGGGCGATCGGGATTTATCGGCATTTTCAGGTTGGCCGCAGCCCATGCCTTCCCCTGAGGGAAGGTGGCCCACAGGGGCGGACGAGCTGTCCGCCCCTGCGGTGCTGCTGCGTATCGTTTTTACCGCTGCTCCTGCACGTACAGGTTGACGCGGCTCTGGATCATGTTGGCGGTGGTCTGGACATCCTTGTCGCCGGCGAAGTAGGCGCTGACCTCGTCGGAGACGATGGAGAGGATCTCGTCGTCATAGTCGACGATGCCGGTCGCGCTGTTGATGACGGAGAGGATCTGGTCGATGTCCTCCTGCGTCAGGGCGTAGACCTGCTGCCAGGTGCTCTCGCCGTTTTCAACGACCTCGTAGCTGCCGATGGACATCTTGTCGGGTTCGCCGTCTTCGTCCCAGTCGACCTGTTCGCCGTTTTCGTCGAGCTGATACTGCTCGGTCATGACAGAAGTCATCTTCTTATCAAAGGCCTCCTGGCTGATGGGGAAGGCGTACATGGACTCGGCGTCCTCGTTCGTCTGCCGGATCATGGTGCTGACGAAGTCCCACGCGGCGTCCGGATATTTCGTGACGGAGGAGATGGCCATCGGGCACTGGATATAGAACGAGTTGCCCGGCTCGCCGCTTTCCGACGGATAGCCGACGAAGGTGACCTTGTCCTTTACGGGGTAGATATTGTAGATATAGTCCTCAAAGCTGTAGAAGCTCGTCGTGGCCATGAGCTGCTTGCCGCTCAGAATGCGGGTCGCGTCGGATTCCCAGACAGGATCGTCCATGGTATCGACGGTGGCCGCCTCCGAAGAATAGGCGATCCCGTCGTCCAAGCTGCTGTCGTCGGGGAAGGAATTGCAGAAGGCCAGCAGCTGCTGGAAGGCCTCGGAATCGAAGGTGCACTTGCCCGTCGTCCAGTCGACGAAGGCGGCCAGATTGCGCGTCAGGCAGTTATTGAGCGCCGTGCTCTTCGTCCAGCCGGTGGAGAAGACCGTTGCGCCCTCCTGCAGCTGCGTCATGGCATCCTGCACGGCGGCGACGTTCCAGGTGTCGTACTGGTCGACGATGGAGGACAGGGCATAAGCCGTCTCTACGGAGAATTTGGTCGGCAGCTCATAGAGCTTGCCGTCCTTCTCGATCGCCTTCAGGACCTGCGGGACGAAGTAATCCCGGCTCAGGCCGCTGCCGCCGTCCATAAACGTATAGAGGTCGGCCACGACGCCCTTGGCGGCGTATTTGTCGATGGGCAGGCTGCTGGTCAGGAACAGATCCGGCACGCTGCCGCTGATGATCTCGGTGGTGAGCTTGGTGATGCCGGCGTTATAGTCGTCGTCTGTGGCGTATTCGCTGTAGTCGACGACCTGGATGCGGTACTGGTCGTTCGACTTGTTGTATTCGACGATCTTGCTGCGCAGGCTCCAGTCAAGGCCCATGCACGCGAGCGTCAGGACGGTCTTTTCCTTGACCTCGGAAGCGTCAATGCGGTGCAGGACGATAAGCTGGTAGGCGGTCGTGTCGCTGCTCCAGTCCTGCGTCATGCCGACGACGCGGCCGTCGGAGAGCATCCCGGAGTCATACATGTTGCTGGTGTCGACATCGCAGGCCATCCAGTCAACGAGCTTGTCCTTCGTATCGCTCGCGAAGGTGTAGCCATAGATGTTGTCGTTGTTCTTGTAATAGAAATCGTAGGCGTCGTCGCCCGGATAGACGTTCCAGACGTTGGCCGGCATCTTGATCTTCTCGCCCCAGGTCTTCGTCTCAAGATCGACGGGGATGAAGAACTGGCCGTTCTCGTCGGTGCTCTCCGCGGTGCCGGTGGCGTAGTTGTACCACAGGATACCGACCTGATTGGGCTGCAGGCGGCAGAGGCTGCCGCTGTACTGGCTGTCGTCGATCTTGAACAGGAGCTTGCCTTCGGCGTCCAGCACATAGATGTAGCTGTAGTCGGTGACGTAGAGATTGCCCGCCGCGTCGACGGCGAAGGACGAGATGTTGCTGCCCATGCCATCCTCCTCGTCCGTGCCATCGTCAGTCACGGAGAGGTCGACATTGGCGATCGTGCTGCCGTCGGCGGCAACGTGCATGAGGTAGGCCGTGCTCATGTCCGTCGAGGGGTAGTCATACTTGTTCATGGTGTTGGGATCGAAGTCCGCGGGCAGGTCATACTTTGCCGCATAGACGTTCACGAGCATCCAGAGCGTGCCGTCGTCGGAGCCTGCCATGTTGTAGCAGTCAACGTTGCCCTCGCAGTCCTCGGGAACCGTGGGCAGCTGCAGGTTGGGAAGCTGGGTGCACGCGCCGGTATCGGGGTCGACAGACAGAAGGATCAGCTCCTGGGTGTAATACGACCAGGTGTCGCCCGTGTCCGGGTCGGTCTGGACGATCTCGTCGCCCTGCACGTAGGCGGTCAGGAAGATCGTCGTGCCCGCGGTGCACATCGTGTTGACGTACTGGATGTTCTCGGGCAGCTGCAGGTCGAGGTAGTCGGCCTGATAGGCGTATTTCGCCGTCGTGGCGGCGGGCTTGGTCTGGTCGATGAGCGAGCCGCTGGAGTCGGTCTTGCTGCCCGGCGTATCAGAGTTTTTCGAGCAGCCCGCAAACAGGCTCATCACAAGCAGAGCCGCCAGCGCGAGCGCAAAAAAGCGTTTGAATTTCATGCTGTTCTCCTTTTTCATTCAGAAACTATATGTTGTACCATTGTATGATCGTGTCAGCCTATTTTGCTGCCTGTATCATACCAAATCAAAGACGCAAAGAAAAGTCCGGTGTTGCAAAATTCAGATATTTTTAAGAACTGCCGTCCGGGTCCCCTGCGGGCAGGATGGGAAGGATGACCTCGGCGGTGAACTTCCCGTTTTCGGTATAGCGCTTGAAGCTGCCCGACATCTGCGCCATGATCTTCGCGCAGGTGCGCAGGCCGATCTTGTTGGATTCGATGCGCCCCGCGCCGGGGTTCACGCTGTTGGACAGGCAGACGTGCAGCGCCCCATCCTCCAGCAGCGCCGCGATGGCCACGGGCCGGGCGGGGTCGGCATATTTGCGGATGTTGTCGAACAGATTGTCGAACACGCGCTTGAGGTAGGTCACGTCGGCCTCGATCTGCACGTCCTGCTGCGGCAGGAGCAGCTGGACCGTAAAGCCCTGCTGCTGCAACTGCGCGCGGCTCTCGCCCAGGAGCTGGCCGAGCAGGATCGACGCGTCATAGCGCTCCAGCTGCAGCGGCAGCTCCTTGCAGCCGAACAGCAGGGAGTAGCGGAACAGCTCGTCGGTCAGCCGCTTGAGCTGCTCGGCCTTGCCGTAGGCGGCGTCCAGATAGCTCCGCAGCTCCTCCTGCGTCCGGTACTGCCCGGTCTTTGCCAGATCCAGATACCCCAGCAGCGCGGTCAGCGGGTTGCGGATGTCGTGCGACATGGCGGTGATGAGATCGCTGTTCTGCTGCAGCGCCCGCTGCTCCTCGCTGGTCTTGCGCAGCAAAGACAGCCGCATCTGCTCGACGCTCGCGGTCAGCTGCGCGAGCTCGTCGCTGCCCTTCGGCTCGAGCTGCAGGTAGAGATTGCCCTCGCCGATGGACTGCACCTCGTGCGAGATGGCCACGACCTTGCGCGCCACGCGCCGGTTATACGCCAGCAGCGTCAGCGCCAGCACGGCGCAGCCCAGCAGCAGCGAGACGACCCAGGTCAGATCGTAGAGCCGGTTGTCCGAATTGTCATAGATCACGGCGTAGACCGTCCCGTCGCGGAAGGCGATCGGGTAGACGACCTCGGCCCCCTGCTCCTTCAGGGAATAGGCGTCGACCGCGGCGATGTCCGCGCCCCACCAGCCGATCTCGAGGATCTGCCGCTGGTCGCGGTAGAGCAGGATATAGTAGTCCTTCCTGCTCTCGCCCCACTGGGCCAGCGCGTTCGTATTGCGGGTCGTCAGCGCGTTCTGCCGGACGTAGCCCTGCAGCTCCTGCGCGGCCCGGTTCGTCCGCTTCAATACGGCCGCTTCGCTCAGATAGCAGCGCTCGATGACCGCCTCGCCCACGCTCTCGGCCAGCAGCGCCGCGCCCACGCCCAGCACCAGCCCCAGCAGCAGCACGAACAGCGGCTTGACGCTCAGCGAGAGGAATCGTTTCTTTTTCTCAGTCAATCTGATAGCCCTTTCCCCATACGGTGCGGATCAGCCGCGGGTTGGCCGGATCCTCCTCCAGCTTCTTGCGCAGATTCACGATATGCACCATCACGGTATTGTTGGACGCCGGCATGTACGTCTCATGCCAGACCGTCTCATAGATCGTGCGCACCGGCACGACGCGCCCGCGGTTCTGCGCCAGGCACTGGAGGATGGAAAATTCCGTCTCCGTCAGCTCCAGCGGCGCGCCGTCGAGCAGCACGCGGCGGTTTTCCTCGTCCAGCACGATGCCGGGGCGGAGCATCCGCCCGCTCGATTTGTTTTTATACACCCGGTAGCGCCGCAGCAGCGACTCCACCTTCATCATAAGCTCCGCGTGGGAAAAGGGTTTGGCCAGATAATCGTCGCCGCCGGCGTCGTAGGCGCGGCGCTTGTCATTCTCCTGCGTCTTGGCCGTGAGGAACAGCACCGGCGCCGTCGAGCAGGCGCGCAGCCGGCTGCACGCGTCGTAGCCGTCGAGGTCGGGCATCATGATATCCATCAGAATGAGGTCGATCTCCGGGCAGCGCCGGATGGTCTCGACGGCCTCGAGGCCGGTCGCCGCCTCCAGAACGGTATAGCCGCTGTTTTCAAGCAGGATCCGGCAGATGCGCCGGATATCCGGCTCGTCGTCCACCACGAGAATGCGGATCGTTTCTTCCATACTTGACGCCTCCTTTGCCCGTCCATTGTATCACAGCTCGCCGGAAAAGCGGGCGGAATTAAGAATTTTTAAGACATTTCTTTGCGCCTGTCCGGAAATGTGCCCGGAGTGGCCGAAAATGCGCGTGACGAAGGGCGAAAAACATGCTATACTATAGCAGCATCAACGCAAACAGGAGGGGCAGGCATGGAGCTGCTTTATACCGACGCGCGCATCGTGGTCTGCCTCAAGCCCGCAGGCGTTTTGTCCACCGACGAGCCCGGCGGCATGCCGGAGCTGCTGCGCCGCGCCCTCGGCGAGCCGGAGACCGGCTGCGTCCGCACCGTCCACCGGCTGGACCGGCCGGTCGGCGGCGTGAT
>ENA-UOOD01004030-UOOD01004030.1-human-gut-metagenome-genome-assembly--contig:-CS67-NODE-4030-length-11704-cov-12.892265_pt1 | contig 11704 bp, 9 predicted proteins | sample MGYA00242464_ERZ724011 | MGnify/ENA metagenome assembly ERZ724011 | reverse complement strand
AGCGCCAGCGTCATGTGGTAATCGTGGACAATGCCGCCGTCGGAGCAGATGGGCACGTAGATGCCCGTCTCCTTGAAATACTCGTCACGGGCTGCGGCGACCTCGATCAGTGCCGTTGCCTGACCACGACCAATGCCCTTTGTCTCCCGGGTGATGCAGATGGAGCCGCCGCCGATGCCGACCTTCACAAAGTCAGCCCCGGCTTCCGCCAGAAAACGGAATCCGTCCTTGTCCACCACGTTGCCGGCGCCGATCTTCACGGTGTCGCCGTAGGTGTCCCGCACCCATTTGATGGTCTTTTCCTGCCAGCAGGTGTAACCCTCGGAGGAGTCGATCACCAGCACGTCCGCACCGGCCTCCAGCAGGGCGGGAATGCGGGTGGCGTAGTCACGGGTGTTGATGCCCGCGCCCACCAGATAGCGCTTCTTGCTGTCCAGCAGCTCCAGAGGATTGTCCTTGTGGGAGGAGTAGTCCTTCCGGAACACGAAATACAGCAGGTGGTCATTCTCGTCCACAATGGGCAGGCTGTTGAGCTTGTGCTCCCAGATGATGTCGTTGGCTTCCTTCAGCGTGGTTTCCGCGGGAGCGGTGACCAGCTTCTGACGGGGGGTCATGAAGTCTCTGACCTTGTCGGTGGAATCCATACGGCTGACGCGGTAGTCACGGCTGGTGACGATGCCCAGCAGCTTACCGTTGGCGGTGCCGTCCTCGGTGATGGCCACGGTGGAGAAGCCGTTGCGCTGCTTCAGCGCCAGCACATCGGCGAGAGTAGCTTCCGGGGTCAGATTGGAGGCGGAGGTGACGAAACCGGCCTTATAGCCCTTCACCCGTGCCACCATGGCTGCCTGATTCTCGATGGACTGAGAACCGAAAATAAAGCTGATGCCGCCCTCCTTTGCCAGCGCGATGGCAAGGGTGTCGTTGGAGACGGACTGCATGACGGCGGACGTCAGCGGCACGTTCAGGGAAATCGCCGGTTCCTCCGCGCCCTTGCGGTACTTGACGAGGGGCGTTTTCAGGCTGACATGGTCGGGAACGCAGTCTTCCGAGGTGTAGCCGGGAATCAGAAGATACTCGCTGAAGGTGTGGCTGGGTTCCGGGTAGTAATACGCCATTGGTATGACCTCCTATAGTAAAATAGATTGCTTGAATGTATAACTGCACCGCGCAATCCCAAAAAGCAACTGCGCGGTGTTGTCTTACAAAGTTTTTCTGTCCCCCGCGTCCAGAACTTCCACCACTTCCTTGCCGGAGGAGCTGAGGTTCTTGAAATTGCCCAGAATCTCGCTTACGGGGTGGACGATGGCAAAGGTATGGGGATACTTGTGGACGATCTGGCTGACCAGCGCCACCTGGGTCTTGTTCACCACGCACAGAAGCACGCTGGTTTCCCGGCCGGAGTACATGCCCTTTGCGGGGAGGAAGGTCGCGGTGTGGTGGAGCTTACTGATCAGCTCCTTGGAAACCTCCTGGGGGAAATTGGTGATGATTTCAAAGCAGATGGCCTCCCGGCCGGACTTCATCAGCCGGTCGCCCACCGTGGTGGACATGAAGGTGTAGAGAATGCACAAAATCACCGGCTCCATCTGGCAGCCATAGACAAAGTAGCTGACGATGGCAATGGCGGAGTTAATGGCGAAGCTCATGCCGAAAAACGGCCGGTTGGGGTGATGCTTATGGACAATGGCGGAAACGAAATCCGTACCGCCGGTATAGGCGCTGGCTTTGATGAGAATGGAGTACACAAAGCCCTGAATGACGCCCGCGACCATGGGGCCGAGAATTTTGCTGGTGCCGTTTTCCGTGACGTAGGCGAAGGCAGACAGGTCCACCTTTTCCAGAATCAGCAGTCCCAGAGAGAACGTGACCACGTAGACCATGCTGCGGATGGCCATGGGCTTGCTGACCTCAAAATAGCACCAGATTGCCAGAGGGATATTGATAAACAGGCTCAGATAACCCACGCTGACGCCGGTGACGTACTGGATCATGGTACAGATACCGTTGATACCGGAGGGGGCGAACTGGTTGGGGAAAACAAACAGCTCGTAATTGACAGACGCCAGCAGCGCAATGAAGGCAATGACTAAATATGTCCAGACCTTTTTCATACAGAACTCCTCTGAATCCTACGGCCATTGCCGGGTTCTTAATTTTCGATTCTAGCATAGATTTGTCCACGGGTCAAGGTATAATTCGACGAAATTCGCCTTTCTTGGGAAAACAGATATGGGTGGATTTTCCGCTTTGGGCGGCGGGTCGGACACACTTTGTCCGATTCTGTTATCTTTCGGTGTCCCTTTCGGAAATTGATTGTATTTCAACAAAAAAGCCTTGTTTTTTCTGTGGAAATGTGATAAAATTTAGGTTGAGAGATTATACGCAAAAATCGAGCGTTTTCTACTGTTTTTACCTCAAATGAGTTAGAAAGGAGCTGCCCTATGTATTCATCTGCCTATGTGTGGGCAAAGGTTCTGAGCCATATGGAAGAGCGGCTGGGGGCTGTCACCGTTTCGGCATGGTTCGACGATGCCGAGGTGGTGGAGCTGAACGAGAACAATCTGATTCTGTACTCCCCCTCGGATTTCCGCCGGGAGATTATCCGCCGCCGCTGCACCGATTACATTCAGGACGCGCTGAAGGAAGTGTTCAATTCCGACGCGAAGCTGATGGTCTTCGGTGACGAAGAGCTGAACACCTTCAAACAGAAGGGGAAAAGCGTTTCTTCCATGGACTTCAATCCCCAGTTTACCTTTGACAACTTCGTTGTCGGCCCCTCCAACCGTTTCGCTCACAGCGCAGCCATCGCCGTTTCCAAAACGCCGGGGCAGGTGTACAATCCCCTGTTCCTTTATGGCCCTCCCGGCGTGGGCAAGACCCACCTGCTGTATGCCATCGCCAACGGCATCCGCAAGGAAAACCCTAACGCCAACATCGTCTACATCAAGGGCGATCAATTTACCAACGAGCTGATCGCCGCCATTCAGAACGGCAAAAATATTGAATTCCGCAGCAAATACCGGGAAGCCGACCTGTTTCTGATCGATGACGTGCAGTTCATCGCCGGTAAGGAATCCACCCAGGAAGAATTCTTCCATACCTTCAATAAGCTCTACGAGGAACATAAGCAGATCGTCATGACCTCCGACCGCAAGCCCAGCGATATGCTGACGCTGGAGGACCGGCTGAAGACCCGGTTTGAGTGGGGCCTGCTGGCGGATATCCAGCCGCCGGATTATGAGACCCGTATGGCCATTCTGAAAAACAAGGCCAAAAATCTTGGGCTGAACCTTTCCGACGATGTGTGCAACTATATTGCCATCAACGTCACCAACAACGTCCGGCAGATTGAAGGTACTGTCAAGAAAATTCTGGCTTACCGGGATCTGAACAACATGCCGCTGGATCTTCCCAACATTTCCCGGGCCATCGACGATATGTTCAAGAGCGAGGGCAACGCCCTGCCCACCCCCAGCCTGATCATCAGTCAGGTATGCAAGTTCTACTCCATTGACGAGGTGCTTCTCCGGGGCACCCAGAAAAACAAGGTTACCGCCGAAGCCCGGCAGATTGCCATGTATCTGATCCGCAAGCTCACCAACCTGAGTCTGCCGGACATCGGCAAGGAATTCGCCCGGGATCACTCGACGGTATTGTACGCCATCCGGAAAGTCGAAGTCGCGCTGAAAAACGGAGACACCACCATGCAGAACAATATCCGGGACATCACCGCGAACATCAATTCCTGCCTGTAAATTTTCTCCACAAGCCCTGTGGAATGTGGAAAACAAGATTGTGGATAAGTTGCACCCGGTTTGGGTCTTCACAGGCCCTGTGGAAAAGGGATGGATCATCCACATTGGGCTGTGGATAAAAAAGACTTGCGGCACTAAATAAAAAGGGACTTTTCCACATAAGTTTGTACTACCACTGTTATTACTACCTGAACTTATTGATAGAGAGATATATTGATTAAAATCAGAAAGAAAGGATTTTACCTATGCGTTTTACCTGTGAAAAAAACATGCTGGTCACGGGACTGAACATTGCGGGTCGTACCGTCGCCCAGAAGAGCAGTCTGTCCGTCATCGAAGGAATCCTCTGCAAGGCCGGACAGGGACTGAGCCTGACCGGTTATAATATGGAAACCGCCATTACCTATGAAATCGACGCGGACGTGTCCGACATGGGTCAGTGCATCCTCCCGGCGAAGCTGTTCGGCGATATCATCCGCCGTCTGCCGGAGGGACCGGTGACCGTGGTTGTGGACGAGAACTACAAAGTCTCCATCCGGGCAGGGTACGCTTCCTTTACCATTTCCGCCGAGTCCGCCGAGGATTATCCGGAGCTGCCGGACGTGGGCGACGGCCGGGAAATCTATATCCCGCAGAACAAGCTGAAGGAGTTGATCTCCGGCACTATTTTCGCTGTCAGCGAAAATCAGGGGCGTCCCATTCACACCGGTGTGAAATTTGAGGTAACGAATGACGCCATCACCGCCGTGGCCGTGGACGGGTTCCGTCTTGCCCGGCGCACCTTCCACCCGGAGGAGGGCACTGGACGGGAGCTGAATTTCGTGGTTCCCGCCGCCGGATTGAAGGAAGTGGAGAAAATCCTTACGGACGTGGAGGATAACGCGGCCTTTACGCTGGGTACGAAGCACATTCTGTTTCAGGTGGGAAACGCCACGCTGGTATGCCGCCTGCTGGAAGGCGAATTTCTGGACTGGCGGCGGGTGGTGCCTTCCAACTGCCCCATCAAAATGGTGGCAAATGTTGGTGATCTGGCGTCTTCCGTGGAACGTGTCGGCCTGATCGTGTCCGAAAAGTACAAAAGCCCCGTGCGCTGTGTGTTCGGCAATCAGGAGCTGCTGATGCGCACCAGCACCACCATCGGCGCGGCGGAGGATCGCTGCTCTCTGGCCGGGGACGGTCAGGAGCTGGAAATCGGCTTCAACGTCCGGTATCTGGCGGAAGCCCTGCGGGTGATCCCCTCGGAGGAGGTCACGCTGGAGCTGACAAATGGGTTAAGCCCCATTGTTCTGACCCCAGTGGACGAGAAGGAAGACTTTGCATATATGGTGCTGCCCGTCCGGATCAAGAACGGCTGAGCGAAGGAGTCGGCTTATGAAGGTAGTCGTCAAAAAGAAGGATAACGCCATTCCCGTGGCGATCACCACGGAATATATCAAGTTACAGGACGCCATGAAGCTGGCGAACGCCGCGGAAACCGGCGGCGAAGCAAAGCTGATGATTCAGGAGGGGCAGATTCTGGTCAACGGCGAGATCTGCCAGATGCGGGGCAAGAAACTGCGCCCCGGCGACCGGTTCGTCTGCAACTCTCAGGCGTACCAGATCATCACCCATGAATCTGAATGAGCTGAAGCTCCGATCTTTCCGAAATTATCAGGAAATCGCGGCGCAGTTTGACCCCGGCGTCAACCTGATCGTGGGGGATAACGCCCAGGGAAAAACCAACCTGCTGGAGGCTATATCCTATCTTGGCAGCGGGAAAAGCTTCCGGGCGCAGAAAACCTCGGAAATGGTGCGGTTTCAGGAAGATTTCGGGGAAATCGACGGTTCTGTATTCTCTCAGGAGCGGCAGCAGAGCATCCGATGGATTCTGTTTCCCGGCTCCCGTCCCCGGCAGCTGTGGCTGAACGGGGCAAAGAAGAAAACCGCCGGGGAGATCGCCGGGGTGCTGCCTACGGTGCTGTTCTGCCCGGAAGATCTGATGATCCTGAAAATGGGAGCGAGCCAGCGGAGGCGGTTCGGCGATCTGGCGCTGTGCGCCCTCCGGCCGAATTACGACGCGGCATTGACGGAGTACAACCGGATTCTGGAGCAGAAAAGCCGCATTCTGAAAGATCATTTTGAAAATCCCGGTATTCTGGAAATTCTGCCGGAATACAATACCCGGCTGTGTCAGGTGGGTGCGCTGCTGATCTCCTACCGGGCGCGGTTTTACGACAGTCTGGGCAAGGCCGCGGCCAATTACCACAACCAGTTTTCCGGTGGAGCGGAGAATTTTACCCTCAGCTACAAGACCGTCTCCACGGTGGTTGACCCCTTCGCCCCTGTCCCGGAACTGACACAAAACCTATTAGACCATCTGCAAAGCCACAGCCGGGCGGAGTTGGAAACGGCGCAGTGCCTGACAGGCCCCCACAAGGACGATTTTACCGTAAGCCTGTCCGGCATCGACCTGAAAGCCTATGGTTCTCAGGGGCAGACCCGGACGGCGGCCATCAGCTTGAAGCTTGCCCAGCGGGAGCTGATGGCGCGGGAATGGGGCGAAGAGCCGGTTCTGCTGCTGGACGATGTTCTGTCCGAGCTTGACCCCGGGCGGCAGGACTTTGTATTAAATAAGATCGTCTCCGGGCAGGTGTTCATCACCTGCTGCGAACCGGGACGGTTTACCAAACTGGGAAGAACAATTCAGATAGAAAAGGGAAGCATTCGCGAATAATTGAAGCATATCACGCAGGAGGGCATATATGTCTGACGAAACGAAAGTAACACAGGAATACGGCGCGGAGCAGATTCAGGTTCTGGAGGGTCTGGAAGCGGTGCGGAAAAGACCCGGTATGTATATCGGCTCTACCTCCTCCTCCGGTCTGCACCACCTGGTCTATGAGATCGTGGATAACGCCATTGACGAGGCGCTGGCCGGATACTGTAAGCATATTACCGTGACCATCAATCCCGGCAACTCCATCACCGTCACCGACGACGGCCGTGGTATCCCCGTGGACATCCAGCCCCAGACCGGGCGCCCGGCTCTGGAGGTCGTGTATACCGTGCTCCACGCCGGCGGCAAGTTCGGCGGCGGCGGTTATAAGGTCTCCGGCGGCTTGCACGGCGTGGGCGCGTCCGTCGTCAACGCTCTGAGCGAGTGGCTGCGGGTGCGGGTTCACAAAAACGGCAGCATCTACGAAATGAAATTTGCCCGTGGCAATATCACGCAGGAAATGCGCATCGTTGGCAAGACCGACAAGACCGGCACGGAGGTCACCTTCCAGCCCGACCCGGAGATGTTCGACAGTCTTGTCTATGACTACGAAGTTCTCCACGAGCGGATGCGGGAGGAAGCTTTTCTGAATGCGGGTCTGACCATCACCATCACCGACGACCGGGACGATGAAAAGCAGATCAGCGAGACCATGTGCTACGAGGGCGGCATCCGGGAGTTTGCAATTTGGTGCAACCGGAACAAGACGCCCCTGTGCGAGGACGTTATCTATATGAGCGGCAGCAAGGGCGACGCTTCCGCCGAGATCGCCGTGCAGTATAACGACGGCTACAACGAATTTCTGCTGTCCTTCGCCAACGACGTGCGCACGCCGGAGGGCGGTATGCACGAGACCGGCTTCAAGACCGCGCTGACCCGTGTTCTCAACGCCTACGGCGTGAAAAACGGCATCATCAAGGGCGACGACAAGGTTTCCGGCGAGGATTGCCGGGAGGGCATCACCGCCATTATTTCCGTCAAGCTCACCGACGCCCAGTTCGAGGGTCAGACCAAAGCCAAGCTGGGCAACGCCTATATCCGTACTCTGGTCGATCAGGTGGTAAACGACCAGCTGACCACCTATTTTGAGGAACACCCCGCCGTTGCCAAGGCCGTGCTGGACAAGGCCATGATGGCCAACCGCGCCCGGGAGGCCGCCCGGAAAGCCCGGGAATCCATCCGCCGCAAGACGGGGCTGGAATCCGGCCAGATGCCCGACAAGCTTCAGGACTGCAACGAGCGGGACGCCAGCCTTTGCGAAATCTACATCGTGGAGGGCGACAGCGCAGCCGGTTCCGCCATTCAGGGTCGGGACTCCCGGTTCCAAGCCATCCTCGCCATGTGGGGCAAGATGCTCAACGTGGAAAAAGCCCGGGCGGATAAGATCTACGGCAACGACAAGCTGTATCCCCTGATCGTGGCGCTGGGCGCGGGCATCGGGGACGAATTCGACATTGAAAAGCTCCGGTATCACAAGGTCATCATCATGGCCGATGCCGATGTGGACGGCGCTCATATCCGCACGCTGCTGCTGACATTCTTCTTCCGGTATATGCGGCCGCTGATCGAGCACGGCTACGTCTACTCTGCTGTGCCGCCCCTGTACAAGCTGACGAGGGGCAAGAGCGTGAAGGTCGCCTATTCCGACGACGAGCGGGACGCAATCTCCTCCCAGATGCGCAGCGACAACCCCAACGCCAAGATCGACATTTCCCGGTTCAAGGGCCTTGGCGAAATGGACCCCCACGAGCTGTGGGAGACCACCATGGACCCGGAAAAGCGTTCCCTGCGCCGTATTACGCTGGAGGACGCCCGCCGCGCCGACGAGATTTTCACCGTTCTCATGGGCGAACAGGTGGAGCCGAGAAAAGACTGGATCGAGCGGAACGCGAGATACGCAGTCAACATTGACATTTAGTTTTGCAGCAACCCTGAACTGGAGGTGCGTTTATGGGACATAACCGCAGTTATAAACCCGAGGATATCCGCTTCCCCGACCAGGTGATCACAGAGTCCAACCTGGTGGATGAAATGGAGAAATCCTATATTGAATATGCCATGTCCGTCATCGTAGGGCGGGCATTGCCGGACGTCCGGGACGGACTGAAGCCCGTTCACCGCCGGATTTTGTACACCATGTACGAAAGCGGCCTGACCTCCGACAAGCCTTTCAAAAAGTCGGCAACCTGCGTCGGTGACGTGCTGGGCAAATACCATCCCCATGGCGACGCGTCGGTTTACGACGCCATGGTGCGTCTTGCTCAGGACTTTTCCATGCGGTATCTGCTGGTGGACGGCCACGGCAACTTCGGCTCCGTGGACGGCGATCCCCCCGCGGCTTACCGTTACACCGAAGCCCGGCTGAGTAAAATTTCCAACGAAATGCTCCGGGACATCGACAAGGACACCGTGGACTGGGACCCCAACTTCGACGAGACCCGCAAAGAGCCCCGCGTACTCCCCTCCCGCTTCCCCAACCTGCTGGTCAACGGTTCCTCCGGCATCGCTGTCGGCATGGCCACCAACATCCCGCCCCACAACCTGGCGGAGGTCATTGACGCCTGCGTGTGCGTGCTGGATGACCCCGAAGCGACTTTGGCCGACCTGATGGAGCATATCTCCGGCCCGGACTTCCCTACCGGCGGCATCATTATGGGACGCAGCGGCATCCGCGCGGCTTACGCCACCGGCCGTGGCAAGGTGGTCGTCCGCGCCCGGACGGAATTTGAGGAACACGGCAAGGACCGGATGCGGATTATCGTCACCGAGCTTCCCTATCAGGTCAACAAGCGTCAGCTCATCAAGAACATTGCCGAGCAGGTGAAGGACAAGCGCCTGGACGGCATTTCCGACCTCCGGGACGAGACCGACCGCAACGGTATGCGTGTGGTCATCGAGCTGAAAAAGGACGCCAATCCTCAGGTCGTGCTGAACAATCTGTTCAAGCAGACGGCTTTGCAGTCCAGCTTCGGCATTATCATGCTGGCGCTGGTGGACAACCAGAAGCAGCCGAAAATTCTCTCCCTGCGGCAGATCATCGACGAGTACCTGAAGCATCAGGAAGAAGTCCTCACCCGGCGCACCCGGTATGACCTGAAAAAAGCCCAGGAGCGGGCGCATCTGCTGGAAGGTCTGCTCATTGCCCAGGATAACATCGACGAGGTTATCCACATCATCCGCTCGGCTTACGACGACGCCAAGCAGCGTCTGATGGATCGCTTCAAACTGGACGACGTTCAGGCACAGGCCATTCTGGACATGCGGCTGAAAGCCCTGCAGGGTCTTGACCGGGAAAAGCTCCAGAGCGAGTATGACGAGCTGGAAGAAAAGATCAAGTATTATCTGGAACTGCTGGCGGACGAGAACAAACTCAAGGCTGTCCTTCGCGGCGAGATGATCGAAATTCGGGACAAGTTCGGCGACAAGCGGAAGACCGAGATTCAGGAAATCGAGGACGAGATCGACATCGAAGACCTGATCGAGGAGGAGACCTGCGCCTTCACGCTGTCCAACCAGGGCTACATCAAGAGAATGCCCGTGGACACCTACCGCACCCAGAGCCGTGGCGGCCGGGGCGTCAACGCCCAGAATCTGAAGGAAGAGGACTACGTCAAGAGCCTGACCATTGCGTCCACCCACGACCACATGCTCTTCTTCACCGATCAGGGACGGGTGCATCACCGCAAGGGTTACCAGATTCCCGAGGCAGGCCGCACTGCCCGGGGCACTGCCATTGTCAATGTGCTGCCCCTGAATCCCGGCGAGTCCGTCACCGCCATGGTGATCACCCGGGAGTTTGACGAAAACGAGTTCCTGATGATGGTCACCCGGAAGGGCACCGTGAAGCGGATTCCCTTCGTCTCCCTGAAAACCAACCGCAAGGCGGGCATCCGCGCCATCACCCTGGACGAGGACGACCACCTGATTAACGTCATCCGCACAAACGGCGACGACGACATCGTGCTTGCCACGGCCTTTGGCTACGCCATCTGCTTTAACGAGAACGACGTGCGGTGCATGGGTCGTGACGCGGCGGGCGTTCGCGGTATTATGTTAACCGACGGAGACTATGTAGTCGGCGCGGAGAAGGCCGAGGAGGGCAAGACTCTGCTCACCGTCACCCAGAACGGCTACGGCAAGCGCACCGCTCTGACGGAGTACCTGCGCACCGGCCCCAACGGGGAAAAGCAGGCGCAAAGCCGGGGCGGCAAGGGTCTTAAGAACTACAACATCACCCCCAAGACCGGCAATGTGGCCGGCTGCCGTGTGGTGAGCGAGAGTGACGATGTTATGCTCATCGAAAACGGCGGCGTCATCATCCGCATTCCCGCGTCCTCTATCAACGTCTACAAGCGGGACGTTCAGGGCGTCATCGTCATGCGCATTGACGACGGCAATCAGGTGGTCTCTTTGGAGCGTGTCGAGAAGATGGACGAGGAAGAGACCGGAGAACAGGCATGAAAACCGTGACCCTGTACACTGACGGCGCCTGTTCCGGCAATCCCGGCCCCGGCGGCTGGGGCGCCATTCTGGAATACAACGGCGTGGAAAAGGAGCTTTCCGGCGGGGAAGACAGCACCACCAACAACCGCATGGAGCTGACGGCGGTCATCCAGGGATTGCAGGCGCTGAAAGAACCCTGCACCGTGGAGCTGTACAGCGACAGCAAGTACGTCATCGACGCGCTGGAGAAAGGCTGGGCGTGGGGCTGGAAAAAGCGCGGCTGGGTCAAATCCGACAAAAAGCCCGCCCTGAATTCCGACCTCTGGGAAATCCTCCTGTCTTTGACCCAAAAGCACGACGTGCATTACCACTGGGTCAAGGGACACGCGGAGAACCCGAAGAACAACCGCTGCGACGAGCTGGCAGTCAGCGAGTGGAAAAAGCGTAAATGAAAGATCATCGGGCGGCAATTTTGCCGCCCGATGTTACCATAGGAGGAATATATGTTTTTATCCATCGGCAACGACATGGCTGTCCGGGACAGGAGCATCATCGGCATTTTTGATCTGGACAACACTTCCACCTCCAAGCGCACCCGGGAGTTTCTGAACCGGGCGGAGCGGGAGGGTGAGGTCATCCCCTGCGATGATCTGCCCAAGTCCTTCATCCTGACGGCGGAATACGGCTTTTCCCGCGTACATCTGACGGCGCTCAACGCTGCAACGCTGGAAAAGCGGTTAAAGTAAAGATT
>ENA-UOOD01004016-UOOD01004016.1-human-gut-metagenome-genome-assembly--contig:-CS67-NODE-4016-length-11735-cov-12.371747_pt1 | contig 11735 bp, 8 predicted proteins | sample MGYA00242464_ERZ724011 | MGnify/ENA metagenome assembly ERZ724011 | reverse complement strand
CATCGGTGATGTGGTACTTGCCGCACTTCTTGCAGTAGAATACCGGGATGGGCACACCCCAGACGCGCTGGCGGCTGATGCACCAGTCGCTGCGGTCGCGGACCATGCCGGCCATGCGGTCATGGCCCCAGGCGGGCTGCCACTTCACATTATCAATGGCCTTGTAGACATCCTCCTTGAAGGCGTCAATGGAGCAGAACCACTGCTCGGTCGCGCGGAAGATGATGGGATGATGGCAGCGCCAGCAATGCGGGTACTGGTGGGTGATGTGCTGTACACCCATCAAGTGGCCGCTCTCCTTGATATGCTCCAGAATGACCTTGTTGGCATCCCAGACCTTGAGGCCTGCGAACTTCTCGCCTGCCTCGGCGGTCAGACGGCCGGCGTCATCCACGGGGACAACCACAGGCACCTGCGGATAGTGGTTGACGCAGACCTCAAAGTCCTCGACACCATGGCCGGGTGCGGTATGGACACAGCCGGTGCCGCCCTCCAGCGTGACATGGTCGCCCAGAATGACCAGACCCTTGCGGTCAAGGAAAGGATGCTGGTACTGCATCAGTTCCAGCTCGCTGCCGAGCACAGTCTCCGGCAGAACCTCATACTCGTCGATATGGCAGCCCTTCATCGTGGACTCGACCAGACCGGCGGCCATGATGTGGTAAGCATCGCCGATCTTGACGAAGGCGTACTCAAGGTTGGGGTTCAGGCAGGTAGCCACGTTGGCGGGCAGGGTCCATGTGGTCGTGGTCCAGATGACGATCCATGCCTTGTCCAGCGGGACATTGTGCTTAGCCAGCACACCGTTGGGGTCATCGGTCAGCTTAAAGCGGACATAGATGGAATCGCACTCGTCCTCAGCATACTCGATCTCCGCCTCGGCCAGCGCGGTGCGATCCTCGGGGCACCAGTAGACAGCCTTCATGCCCTTGTAGATGTAGCCCTTCTTGGCCATCTCGCCGAAGATCTCGACCTGGCGGGCCTCAAACTCGGGGCGCAGGGTCAGGTAGGGGTTCTCAAAGTCGCCCTGCACGCCCAGACGCTTGAACTGAGAGTTCATCACATCAATATGCTCGGTGGCGAACTCCTTGCAGATCTTGCGCAGCTCAAGCTTGGAGACACCCGCCTTCTTATCGCCGAGAGAACTCAGCGCCTTCAGCTCGATAGGCAGGCCGTGGGTATCGTAGCCGGGCACATAGGGTGCCTCAAAGCCGGTCATATTCTTATAGCGGATGATGATGTCCTTGATGATCTTGTTGAGCGCGGTGCCCATGTGGATGTTGCCGTTGGCATACGGAGGGCCGTCATGCAGGATGTACTGCGGCTTGCCCTCGTTGTTCTTGATCATCTGCTCATAGACATGGTTGTTCTCCCAGTCCTCGAGCATCTTGGGCTCTTTCTTCGGCAGACCGGCCCGCATTTCAAACGGGGTCTGCATCTTATGGATCGTGTCGTTGTAGTTCTGCGCCAAGGTTTCCTACTCTCCTCTATTTTTTGGATTGATGGCAATCCCGCCTGCTGTCAAGCGCTGGTGAAGCGCTGCTTAACGCCCGCCGGGCCGACATTGCGCGGGGCTGCCCTCTATGGATTCTTTCAGCGTCAGCTGTCAAAGTCAACGCCTTCAAAGTTATCGAACGCCGGGGAGTTCAACTCCTCCTGCGGTTCGGCACTTACTTTTTTGCGGGTGGTGCGTTTGGCCGCAGTGCCCGTCTTGCGGGTACGGCGCACCGGCTTGGCCTCCGGCTCATCATACAGGCCGGAGACATCCTGAAAGCGCGTCTCATCTATGGCCGGGGCTTCCATTTCGGGTACCGGGGCCGGTTCCTCCGGCTCCTCGGGGTGGGGCGCGATGGCAAACTCCACTGTATCCACCTTTTCCGCCGCAGGGCGCAGCGGCTCGGCTGCAGGCTGCGAGGCAGGCTCCTCATAGTATGCCGTTTCCTGCACCGGGGCCGGGGCAGGCTCGGCCGCAGGCTGGGGGGCGGGCGGTGTATAAGCAGGCTCCGCCGCCATGACAGGCTGCTCAACCGGGGCTGCCGTCTGAACCGGGGCCTGCACAGGCTCGGCCGCAGGCTGAGCCGGGCGGGCCGGCGCATCCTCGGGCTGCGGGGTGTAATCAGGCAGCTTATTGATAAGGTTGATATGCTTGCGGTACATCTCGATCAGCGAGCGTTTGAAGCTGTCAGCCTCGCTTTTCAGCGTGACGATCTCCTGCTTGGCCAGCTCGACATCATCGCGTGAGCGCTGCTCGCGGTCCTCAGCCTTGATGTTGGCGGTGCGTATGATCTCGGCCGCCTTCTGCTTGGCCTCACGGATGACATTTTCACCCAGACGCTGGGCATTGATCATCGTGGTGCGCAGCGTATCCTCCTCGGCACGGTACTGGTCGATGCGCTGGGCCAGCACAACCAGCTTTTTCTGGAGATCATCGTTCTGGGCGGCCAGCTCATCCATGCTCTGGGCCACCTGCTTGAGATAATCGTCCACATCGTCGCGGCGATAGCCCTGAAACGCTTTTTCAAACGTTACGCGGCGGACATCCTCAGATGAGATCATGACTTTCCTCCTGTATGCGGGGCTTTACGCCCCGTTATTCCCGGCCCGCGGCGTTCCGTGGGCAGATCATGCGCTCAGTATTGATAAAAGGATATAAACAGGCGGTCCTTGCGGCTTTTGCCGCCGACGGCCGCCAGCCTGAAGCGGCCCACACCCCGCACCGTGAAGATATCCTCGGCATAGGCGGTCTCGTGGGCGGCCTTCAGCGGCAGATGGTTGATCTCCACACGGCCCGCAGCAATATATTCTGCCGCGCGGATGCGGGAGGTATGCAGCATCACGGCCAGCACCGCATCGGCCCGCAGGGACGGCACAGTGGCCTGCTGCAGGGCACGCTCCCGGTTTTCCAAAAGATGGGAGGGCAGCGCGTCGGCACATTCGGTGTGTACGGTGCAATGTCCCGCGCTCGTCAGCTCGGTGCAAATAAACTCCTGCTTATCTGCCAGAACAACAGCGTAAAAGGTATCAGGCTTTTCCGTGTCTGCCAAAAGGTCTCCCACACAGGCACGCTCCAGCCCCAGACCAAGGATAGAGCCGAGATAATCGCGGTGTGTCGGCAGCTTATCGCCGCAGGCGGTAAACTGCAGATACGCGAGCGGCTCCTCCTGCCAAGCCTCGGGCGGCTCTATGCAGAGGACCTTTCGCTCCGCGCCGTCAAACCCGCCCCAAAAGCGGATGCAGCTGCACCCGGCCCTGTTGCAGGCGGCCTGCGCCAGACTCTGCTCCCGGTCGGAGAGAAAGCCCGTATAGCGCGGGATACCGCGGCTTTCACAGATACGGCACAGCTCCTCAACGCGGCGCATCAGACGGCGCTCATCATCGTTCTGGGGCGGCACAAAGCCGCGGACTGCCGGGGCTGTGTCGGCTGTATCAGAAGAATACACCGTTATTCTCCAGCTCGCCGATCAGGTCACCCATAATATCGACATTGTACGGCGTGATGATGAAGGTGCTAGTCGCCACACGCTTGATTTGGCCGTTGTTGGCGTAAGCCACGCCGGACAAAAAGTCGATCAGGCGGCGGGAGATCTCCTTGCCGGTGGACTCGAGATTTAGCACCACCGTATGCTTGGCGTTGAGCTGATCTGCAATGGCGGAGGCATCCTCAAAGCGTTCCGGCTTGACCAGAACGACCTGCAGCTGGGTCGTTGCATTGATATTCACGACCTTATTGCTGTGCTGCTTGACCTCCTGCTGGGTGTAGCCCTGCGCCGCAGCGCCGCCCTGCCCGCCGGGGAAGATTTCGTCTTCGGTATCGTCCACATAGGATTCTGCTTCGGAATCGATACCGAGTTTACTTTTCAAACTGTCAAACATGGACATGGTCGTAAAACTCCTTTAAAAAATATGCACTGTTCACGGTCAGTACACTGCTACAGCGATATACATTAAATATTATCTTCTTTTTTGGTACTCTTGTCAATACAAAAGCCCGTATTTTCGTTATAATAGTTTGCCATCCTGCAGGTTTGTGCCCTGCACGATGATCTCGTCATACAGCCGCACCTCGTTATCGGTGCCGATCTTGCCGTTATCGGGGATCAGGATATAGCTGTCGTTCTCATACAGGGTCGCGATCCGCAGAAAGCGCTGCAGGTTGCCGTACTTGACATAGACGCCGCGCTGGCCGTCCACGATGTGGAGCGCCTGCTTGTCAATGCGGATGCCCTCGTAGGTCTTGAGGTCGATCTGCACGGTTTCCAGACCGAAGCCCAGAATATCGGCGTTGATGGTCTGGCATTGCAGCACGATTTTGGCAATGCCGCCGTCCTTGTCAGTCTGCACCTCCTCAACTGTGGCAGAAAGCGGGGTGTTCTGCTTGCCGGGCACGCTGATCTTCACTGTACCGACATTTTCAAAGCGGGCGGCGGTATCGAGGTCGCAGACGGCGTAGAATTTCCAGCTGAAGCCTGTTGTGATCTGCCCGGCGCGGTCGGCGTCAGCAGCCGGGAAGCCCTCCTGCAGCATGGTCTGCAGTGCGGCGGGGTCAGCGTCATCCAGCGCCTGCCGGTCGGCCCGGATCGATGGCGAGGCCGCCGTACTGCTGAAATAGCCGTTCGTTGCCGCCGTGATCGTCTGCAGGGTGTCAAGCTGGCTTTTCAGGCCGTCATACTCCTCCTGCAGGGCCGCGATGGTCTGGGAAAAGCCCGCCGTCTGCCCGGTGCTGATCTGCAGCCGGTTCTGAGCCAGCAGAAAGTCATCCTCTGCCTCGGAGATACCGCCGTACTGGGCCGTGTCCAGCTTGTCAAGCAGGTTGTACAGGGACTGCCTTGTCTGGTTGGTCAGCACGGAAAGCTCGCTGCCGGTTGAGTTCTGGGACTTGGTCAGCAGCGTGATGGTGCGCTCCAACCGGTCAAGCCGTTCGCGCTGAACGCCCTGCTCATCGTTGGTATAGCACTCTGCGACCACGGTGCCGTTCGTCACGCGCTCACCGTCCTGCACCAGATACCCCAGATTGCCGCTGCCAGCCACATCCACTGAGTCAAACGCGACAACGCCGCTCAGGCGCACGCTCTCGGCCATCGTGTACCGGATGGCTGTCTCGGTCTTGTAGGACTGGCGGAAGATGACAAAGCACTGCACAATGATATAAACCGAGACAAGCGCCAGCGCCAGCAGGCCGACAGCCTGAAAAAATTTCTTGGCCGCCGGGCGGTCCTGCCGTTCTCTCACTGTACACGCTCCTTTCGGTTACTGTTGCAAAAAATCACGCACCAGCGCGCAGGCGCGTGCGGTGACATCCTCTTCGTCGAGATACAGCCAGACAGCCTCATTCTGGCGGCGGAACCAGGTCAGCTGCCGTTTGGCATAATTGCGGGTGGCCTGCTTGAGCTTTTCGGTGCAGTCCGCAAGGCTCTGCTCCCCCGCAAAATACGGAAAAAACTCCTTGTAGCCGATGGCCTGTGCCGCTGTGCGGTAGGCCTCGCGGTGTTCATACACCCGGCGGGCCTCGTCCAGCACACCGTTTTCGATCATCGCATCGACCCGCCGGCCGATGCGGTCATACAGCACAGCGCGGTCGCGGCAGGTCAGACAGAGACAGATCGAGCGGTACGGAGGCCGGGCTGCGCGGGCATTCACCCGCTCGGCGCTCATCCTGCGGCCGGTGGACTCATACAGCTCAAGCGCCCGGATGACCCGGGGCAGGTTGTTCGGGTGGACAAGCGTTGCGTAGTCGGGGTCGATCTGCTGCAGCCTTGCATACAGCGCCGCACCGTCTCCCGCATCGGCCTGTGCCTGCAGCCTGGCACGGATAGCGGGGTCGGTCTTTTCAGGGGCAAAGCTCATACCGTTCAGCAGGCTGGTAATGTACAGCCCTGTGCCGCCCACCACAAAGGGCAACCTTCCGCGGCCCGATATCTCACGGATCAGCGGGTCCGCCGCAGCGGTGAAATCCGCCACACTGTAGGCTGTTTCAGGCGGCAGGAAGTCCAGCAGATGATGCGGTATTCCCTGCTGCTCCTCCGGACTCGGCTTTGCCGTGCCTATGTCCAGCCCTTTGTAGAGCTGCATCGAATCGGCGTTGATGATCTCGCCGTCAAAGGTCTTTGCCAGCGCCACGCTCAGCGCGGTCTTGCCGCTGGCTGTCGGCCCGCCGACAGCGATAACGCGGGGTTCAGACAAGTCGGCCAAACTGCTTTTCCAGCTCCTTCCGGGTGATTTTCAGCACACAGGGCCGCCCATGGGGGCAGAACGGCGGGACCGTTCCGTCCATGATGTGCTGGGCCAGCGCCAGCATCTCGGCAGCGTTGGTGCGGTCCCCCGCCTTGATGGCGGCACGGCAGGCGATGGAGTGCAGCACCCACTCGGTTTTTTCCCGCAGGGCATCGCGGCCGCCGTCCGCCAGCTTTGCGGCCAACTCCACAAGCATATCCTCGACATCGTCCACCGCCACATCGGCGGGCACGGCACGGACAACCACGGTCGAGCCGCCAAAGTCCTCGGCCTCAATGCCCGCATCGGTCAGCAGATCGAGATTCTGCAGCACAGCCTGCTTTTCTGCAGCGGTCAGGTTGACCTGCACCGGCACAAGCAGCATCTGGGACGGCACATTGCCGTAGTCCCTGGCAAGCTGCTCAAACAAAATACGCTCATGCGCGGCGTGCTTGTCGATCAGGCAAAGCTCGCCGCCGCGTTCCGTAATGATGTAGGTCTTGAACACCTCGCCGACAAGACGCAACGGCTCGCTTTGGGGCGGCGGCACCAGTGTTGTCTGCTCAGGGACAGCGGCATCCGGCAGGGCACTCAGGGCGCGGGGTTCGTTTTCTGCGTTTTCTGCATCGTCAGGCTCGGACGGCTGTGCCGGGGCCACCGCTGGAATGGCTGCTGCTTCGGCAGGCGTTTCGTCCGGCATGTCGGGCAGCACATCCAGCACCGTGTCATCAGTCAAGGCGGTGTAGGGCATCGGCTGCGGCACGGGGATGGATGTATCGGCGGTCACAGGCGTCACCGGCGCGGCAGGTGCCAACGGCTTCTGCGCAGGGCCGGCCTCATAGGCCGGTCGCGGAGACTGTGCCTCCAGAACATCCGGCAGAGGCCTGACGGGCACGGGGGCCGTCAGACCGGCCATTGCGCGATACTCCGCTGCAGAAAGCGTGGTGAAGCCGCCTTTCTTCTGCGGGGCAGCGGTTGGCCGTGCCAACGGCTGCGGAGCCTCCGCAGGCTTTTTCCCCTCAGGCTCGGGGGCCGTGTGGCCCATCGCAAAGCGGCACTCCCCGCTGCCGGGGGTCGCAAGCGCGGCGCGCACGGCGCGGTATACTGCGTCAAAGACATCGCTCTCCCGTGCAAAGCGGATCTCCGTCTTGGCCGGGTGAACATTGACATCCACCATGTCGGGCGGCATTTCCAGCATGAGGACGGCACCGGGGAACTTACCCTGCATCATTGTGCCCTTGTAGGCATTTTCCAGCGCGGCCATGATCGTGCGGTTCTTGACATAGCGGCCATTCACAAAGAAATGCTGTGCCCCGCGGCTGGCGCGGCAGGCACGCGGCGGCGTGACCAGACCGGTGACATGGTACAATTCGCTCCCGCCGTCCACGGCCAGCAGGTCGCGGGCAAACTCACGGCCCAGCACAGCATAGACAGCGCTGCGCAGATCCCCGTCACCGGGGGTCACATACTGCTGCTTGCCATCCCGCAGGAAGCGGAAGCTGATCTCGGGGTGGGACAGCGCCGTGTGCAGCACTGTATCTGCCACAAAGGTAGCCTCGCTGGCGTCCTTTTTGAGGAATTTCATCCGGGCGGGCGTGTTGTAGAACAGGTCGTTGACCGTGATGGTCGTGCCTACCGGCCGCGCGCCCGGCTCAATGCCCAGCGGCTCGCCGCCCTCAATGCGGTAGCAGCAGGCGTACTCATCGGCCTCGGTTCTGGTCAGCACCTCGACCCGGGCCACGCTGGCGATCGAGGCCAGTGCCTCGCCGCGGAAGCCCAGTGTGTGGATATGCCCGAGATCCTCCGCCGTGGCGATCTTGCTGGTGGCATGGCGGATAAACGCCTTGTCGATATATTCTGCCTCAATGCCTGAGCCGTTGTCCACGATCTGCAGCTGTTGGATGCCGCCGCGGACAGCGGACAGCGTGATCTGGGTCGCGCCCGCATCAATGGCATTTTCCAGCAGCTCCTTTGCCACAGAGGCCGGCCGTTCCACGACCTCGCCCGCTGCGATCAGTTCTGCCGTATGCTTGTCCAATACGCGGATCTCCGCCATTGCTTTCACCTGCCTTTAGTCTTTGTCAAGGGTATTTTTCAATTCATACAGGAAGTTCAGCGCCTCCAGCGGGGTCAGCGTCTCGATGTCCACCTTGTGGAGCTTATCGACGACCTCGCTGGGAACGCTCGGGTTGTTGTAGGCCTCCACCGTCTCAAAATCCAGCTGCATCGTGCTGCTGTGGCCGGGGGCACTGGCCTCCAGCTGGCGCAGCACTGCATGGGCGCGCCGGGTCACGCTGCCGGGCAGACCGGCCAGCTTTGCAACCTCGATGCCGTAGCTGTCATCAGCAGGCCCTGCCACGATGCGCCGCAGGAAGGTGATGTCCTCGCCCCGCTTTTTGACGGCAATGTTATAGTTCTTTACGCCGGGAATGTCCTGCTCCATGCTGGTCAGCTCATGATAATGGGTAGCGAACAGCGTCTTGCAGCCGATGTTCTCGCAGATAAATTCTACCACACTGCGGGCGATGCTCATGCCGTCAAAGGTCGAAGTGCCGCGTCCGATCTCATCAAGAATGACAAGGCTCTCCTTCGTGGCATTTTTCAGGATCTCAGCCACCTCGGTCATCTCGACCATGAAGGTCGACTGCCCGGCCGCCAGATCATCCGACGCACCCACGCGGGTAAAAATGGCATCGACAACACCGATGCGGGCGCTGGCCGCGGGCACGAAGCTGCCGATCTGCGCCATCAGCGCGATGAGGGCATTCTGACGCATGTAGGTGGATTTACCGGCCATATTGGGGCCGGTGATGAGCAGCATCCGGTTTTCTTCCTCATCGAGCAGCGTATCGTTGGGCACAAACAGGCTGCCCTTGAGCATCTGCTCAATGACGGGGTGGCGACCCTCCCTGATCTCCATGACGCCACTCTCATCAACGGTGGGCATGACATAGTTGTTCTGCAGGGCAGCCTCGGCAAAGCCGGCCAGCACATCGAGCTGCGCCACAGCCGATGCCGTGCGCTGGATGCGGATGACCTCAGCCGAGATCGCCGACAGCAGATCGGCAAAAAGCTGATGCTCCAGCACCAGCAGCCGCTCGTTCGCACCCAGGATCTTATTCTCCAGCTCCTTGAGCTCCGGCGTGATGTAGCGCTCCCCCGTTGTCAGGGTCTGCTTGCGGGTAAAGCTGTCCGGCACAGAATCGGTGTAGGAGCGGCTGACTTCGATATAATAGCCGAACACCTTGTTGAAGCCGATCTTCAGCTTGGGGATGCCGGTCTCCTCGCGGTAGCGGGCCTCGAGATTGGAAAGGTATCCCTTGCCGCCGTGCATGATGTCGCGCAGCTCATCGACCTCGCTGTTGAAGCCCGCGCGGATGGCACCGCCGTCCTTCATATTCGCGGGGGGATCATCGACAAGGGCCGTGCGGATGTTTTGCAGCACGTCCTCCAGCAGGTCGATCTGATCAGCCAGCTGCACAAGCAGCGGCGCGCCGCAGGCGGCCGCCTGCGCCTTGACCTGCGGCAGCATGGCGCAGGTGTCCCCCAGTGCCTTGACCTCGCGCGGGGTGGCAGAGCCGTACAGGATGCGGGTGGTCAGGCGCTCGATGTCGAACACATGGCCGAGTGCCTCTTTCAAATCGGCGCGGGCCATGTTGGCGGTGTAGAGCGCCTGCACGGCGCAAAGCCGCGCATTGATGGCCTCGGCATCCACCAGTGGCTGCTCGATCCAGGAGCGCAGCAGCCGCTTGCCCATCGAGGTTTCGGTCTTATCCAGCACCCAGAGCAGCGTGCCGCGCTTTTCGCGGCCGCGCATCGTCTCGGTCAGCTCCAGATTGGCGCGGGTCACAGGGGAGAGCCGCATATACTGGGCATCGGCATAGTTCTGCACGGTCTTAATGCGCTCAACGCCGTGCTTCTGAGTCTCGTGCAGGTAGTTGAGCAAGGCGGCCACGGCGTAAGGCACGAGGGCGTCTCTCTCATAGCCCAGCGCCGCGCGCCAGTCCGTACCGAACTGGTCCGCCATCGTGGACTCCATGACAGCGTCCTTGAAGCAGGCGTCCTCGCGCAGCTCCACCAGCGCGTGAGTGTGCTGCTTGATGTAGGTCGTCACATCCTTGAAGTCGAGCATCGGCGGGCAGATCAGGATCTCGCTGGGCATGTACCGGCAAAGCTCGGTGATGATCGCGCCGCCGATCTTCTCGGCGTTCAACTCTGTGGCGTAGGCCTCACCTGTCGATATATCGGCAAAGCAGACACCCGCGCGCCAGCGTCCACGGGTGCGGCGGCAGTAAATGCTTGCCAGATAGTTGTTTTTATCCTCCGAGAGCATGCTGCTCTCGATGACGGTGCCGGGGGTGACAACGCGGATGATGTCCCGCTTGACAAGCCCCTTCGCCAGCGCCGGATCCTCCATCTGCTCACAGATGGCGACCTTATAGCCCTTGGCGATCAGGCGCGCCATATAAGTCTCATAGGAGTGGAACGGCACGCCGCACATGGGGGCGCGCTCCTCCTTGCCGCAGTTTTTGCCGGTCAGTGTCAGCTCCAATTCGCGCGAGGCTGTCAGCGCGTCATCATAGAACATCTCATAGAAGTCTCCGACGCGGTAAAACAGGATCTCGTTCGGATGCTGTTTTTTGATTTCAAAATACTGCTGCATCATGGGCGATACTGCTTGCTCGGCCATGTTTCACACTCCTGTTGATTCTAGCTGGTATGTTGTTCTTGTAGGGGCGGATTCCATATCCGCCCGGAAGGTATGCGGCTGCGTACAGTGCTGCGGGCGCATATAGAATGCGCCCCTACGGCCTCTCTGCCCCGCGCCTCAAGCTTTTTAGTGGCAGCCGCCGCAGCTGGCGCAGCTGCCGGTGCAGCCGCCGGTGGGTGCCTTGACACTCATCGGGTCGCCGCCGTTCATTGCCGTGTTGATGATGGCGTCAATATGGCCGACCATCTCCTCGCACTCTTTCTTGGCCGTATTGTAGCGGACCATGCCCTCACTGGCCATGATCTGGCTGTACAGGCTGTTGACGCGCTCGTTCAGCTCGGCCACACGGGCGGCATCGGTCTCGGGCTTGGCGCTCTCGTTGTTCAGGTCCAGACGGGCGAGGTTGAATTCGCCGATCATCTGCTGCAGCTCCTCGTCAGCGTCATTCTCACGGCGGGCAGCGTCCAGCTCCAGATAGCGGGGGTCGGTCTGCAGGGCGGCGGCGGCTTTCTTAAAAAGATCAATGCAATCCATGGTAGATATTCTCCTTAATTATATATAGTAGGTTTGATACCGGTTTACTCGGCAAGCTCGCCGACCAGCAGGGCGGCGCGGGAGCCTGTGATGCGCACCATGGCCCACTGGCCGATGAGCGCCTCGGGGGCTGTGAACTCCACAACAAGGTTATTGTCGAGGCGGCCGTTGACGGTTCCCTCGTTGCGGCCGGCGGCCTCCACCAGCACACGGACGGTCTGCCCCGCCATGGCGGCGGTGGCCGCAAAGGCGAACTCCTCCTGCGTTTTCAGCAGGCGGT
>ENA-UOOD01004014-UOOD01004014.1-human-gut-metagenome-genome-assembly--contig:-CS67-NODE-4014-length-11740-cov-13.104835_pt1 | contig 11740 bp, 7 predicted proteins | sample MGYA00242464_ERZ724011 | MGnify/ENA metagenome assembly ERZ724011 | reverse complement strand
GTGGGAGCAAAAATCAGAAAAAGACTTGACCGCCTACCGTTTCAGGTATGCCCTCGGCTTTTTATTATATCACACTACGCGAAAAATGTCAAACCATAGTTTCCGTTTTTTTGCAAGAATAAGTATAGGTTATCCGCAATTGTCAAGCAAAAACGGACTTGACAAACCGGAGAAAATCGCGTATAATAAAAGTAAAGAGAGCACACCAGTAGACGGTCTGCTCCCAATGAAATGGTTAAGAAATAACCGCCTTTAGTTGGAAGCTTTGGGGCGGTTATTTCCGTTTATTATCGTTATTATGGAAAATATCGTGCATCAATGCTATAATAGCAACGATCAGGATACTGTACTGAATCAAATCTGACCAAGTTACGTATTCCATATCACTCACTCCCTTCTGGGAGCCGGAATCGACCGCCTACCGTTTCAGGTATGCCCTCGGCTTTTTATTATATCACACTACGCGAAAAATGTCAAACCATAGTTTATGCTGTTTTTCGCAAGAATAAGTATGGCTTCCTCGCAGTTGCCAAGCAAAAACAGACTTGACAAACCGGAAAAAATCGCGTATAATAAAAGTAAAGAGAGCACACCAGTAGACGGTCTGCTCCCATTTGCGAATATGTTATAGAATAACCGTCACAAGTTGGGGAACTTCAGGGGCGGTTATTTCTTTTTCTTCTTGTGATTACGGTTGCCATGTTTTTTATACAATGAAGTGATAAATGTTGCCAGAGAAATCAGAAACGTTCCGATTTCCAGCAAATCACGAAATGTAACAAAACTATCCACTGCAATCACCTCCCATATGCTGGATTATGCAAATGGGAGGGAGTACTCCGAACAAACCGCCTACCGTTTCAGGTATGCTCTCGGCTTTTTATTATATCACACTACGCGAAAAATGTCAAACCATAGTTTTCGTTTTTTTGCAAGAATAAGTATAGGTTATTCGCAATTGTCAAGCAAAAACGGACTTGACAAACCAGCAAAAAATGCGTAAGAAAAGAGAGTCTGCCAGTACAGCAGACGATCTGCTCTCACGCAAAAGGCTCTGCCTCAAAGCAAAAAAACGCCGGACAATGCCGGCGTTTTCTTCTGTCCGGTAAAGAAAGCTGCTGCCGGACAGTTTGTTTTTAAAGATAGTCCTTGATAAGGCCAACGCAGGACTTGCAGACTTTCTTGTCGTTGAAGTCAATCAAGTCATCTGTGCGTCCGCAAAGAGCACAGCTGCACTGTGCCTTCTGGATAATGATTTTTTCACCTTCGGTGTAGATCTGCAGGTAGTCGTTGCACTCGATCTGCAGCTGCCGACGCAGTTCTTTCGGCAGGACAAAACGTCCGAGGCTGTCTACACGACGCATAATGCCAGAGTCTTTCATTTTACACGATCTTCCTTTCTGCCTGTTTGCTTTTACCAGAAGTAAACAGATTCCTTTGCCTGTTTTTGAAAAGAAATACACAGTTTCTGCCGGATCTCTGCGGGCAGACCTGTCGGTTTTACCGCTGAAAAAACAGCGATTCCGCAGTGCTACAGAGATCTAAAGTGCATTTTCTATGGAAAACAGGTCGCTTTCAGACCGGAGGAATGTATTCCGATCTACAAGTGCTATTATACAACATTTTCCGAAATCTGTCAATCTATAAAATGACTTTTTTCTCCCTATTTCGGAAACTTATCATTCCATAATTTTTTCTTATATTGAAATTGCGAGAAAAAGCAAAAAAACACTTGACAGAACCGGAATGATGTGCTATAATAATATACGTTGCTTGTAGCATCATGAGATATTAGCTCAGTTGGCAGAGCATACGCCTTTTAAGCGTAGGGTCGAGGGTTCAAATCCCTCATATCTCACCAAGAAGTCCGTATCATGGTTTGTGATACGGATTTTTTGCTGTATGCGGCAATCTTATCAAAAATCCGCCTGTCGGATTTTTATGAGGTTGTCCTAAGGCAATACCGCACAAAGCCCGCCTGACGGCTTTGCACGCAATCTGCGTGCAGATTTTCCGTCATATTGCCCAGAAATCCCTTGCCATACGGCAGTATGCCTGCGGAATTTCTAGGCAATCTGCCGAAAAATCTGACAACGCACCTTACGCACAATCTTTGTGCGGTATTGCCCTGAAGCCGGTTCCGCGGGCAGCCGGCAGGAGAGAAAGGCGGCGTAGCGGCGTGGAACTGGAAAAACAAATCCGGCTGGCTGGTCGGGTAGATTCTGTCATTCAAAAAGGCATGCAGGAGGGAAAGATCACCGGTGCCTGCGTAGGCGTATACCAGAATCAGGAAGAATATTTGTGTAAGGCATACGGTCTGGCAGATCGGGAACAGGGAACGCCCATGCGGACGGACACCCTGTTCCGCATCTTCTCCATGACCAAGCCGGTGACGGCGGTGGCGACCATGCAGCTTTGGGAGTCCGGCAAGCTGGAACTGAGCGATCCGGTTTCGTGGTATATTCCTGCCTTTCGGGAGAAGCTGGTAGATGTGCACGGCGAACTGGTGCCGGCGAAGCGGGAGATCTGCATTCAGGATTTGCTGAACATGACCTCCGGCATTCCCTATCCGGACTGCTGGAGCGAATCCCAGAAGAAAATGGGAGCATTTTATGGCGAGATCGACCGCCGGAACGCCACTGACCACCCTGTGGATACGCAGGAATTCGCACGGCGTGTGGGGGAAGAAGTGCCGCTGCTGTTTCAGCCGGGAGAGAAGTGGTCTTATGGAGCTTCGGCGGATATTCTGGGGGCAGTGCTGGAAAAGGCGGCAGACATGCCATTGGACGAGCTGTACCGGAAGCAGATCTTCCAGCCGCTGGGCATGACAGATACAGATTTCTACGTGCCGGCGGAAAAGCGTTCCCGTCTGGCACAGCTGTATCAGTATCACTGGGGCGAAGATTTCTGCGGGCTGGCGATAGAGCCGGATCCCCATTTGGGCATGACGGACTACCGGAAGAAGCCGGCGTTTTTTTCCGGCGGGGCAGGGCTGATCTCTACCATGCAGGACTATGCCCGGTTTGCCAATCTGCTGGCGGGAAAAGGGCTGCATCGGGAAAGCGGCGTGCGTCTGATCGGCGAAAACACATGGCGGTATCTCACCACGCCGCAGCTGAGCGATGCCCAGAAAACGGGAATCGACTGGGAGCAGCTGAAAGGCTATACCTATGGCAACCTGCTGCGGGTGCTGGAAGATCCGCTGGTGTGCATGACCAATGTGCCGGCTGGGGAATTCGGCTGGGACGGCTGGACAGGACCGTATTTCTGTGTGTCCCCGCAGGACGGCACTGTGCTGTTGTATCTGATTCAGGTCTGCGGCGGCAGCACCAGTGATATTGTGCGGAAACTGCGGGCGATCACATTCGGGTGCTTGTGATGATAAAGTGAAAAACGGACTTGACAAATCAGCAAAAATCGCGTATAATAAAAGTAAAGAGAGCACACCAGTAGACGGTCTGCTCCCACTATGTGCTATTCGAAGATAACCGCCTAAGTTGGGAAGCTGGGGCGGTTATTTCCGTTTTTTGAAGTTTAAGTAAGCAAGATACGCCTTAAAGACTTCGCAAACCATGCTAATGCACTTGACGAGAATGTCTATGTTCATTCGCACTCACTCCCTTCTGGGAGCCGGAATCGACCGCCTACCGTTATTGGTATGCCCTCGGTTTTTTATTATATCACATTACGCAAAAAATGTCAAACCATAGTTCCCGTTGTTTTCGCAAGAATAAAAATGACTTGACAAATCGGAGAAAATCGCGTATAATAAAAGTAAAGAGAGCACACCAGCAGACGGTCTGCTCCCACTGCATAAGTTAAAGATTTAACCGCCGCGAGTTGGTAGCTTCAGGGCGGTTATTTCCGTTTTTTGAAGTTTAAGTAAGCAAGATACGCCTTAAAGACTTCGCAAACCATGCTAATGCACTTGACGAGAATGTCTATGTTCATTCGCACTTACTCCCTTCTGGGAGCCGGAATCGACCAGCCCGTCGCCCAGCGGAAATGGCGACGGCAGACTCGCCCAAGGATAGCGAGCCGCCTACCGTTTCAGGTATGCTCTCGAGTATTTCGTATATCACACTACGTGAAAAATGTCAAACGATAGTTTGTGCTGCTTTTCGCAGACACCCACAAAAAAACACCAGCATCAACCGGAACGTCTTCCCGTTGATGCTGGTGTTTTGTTATGGCAATACCGCACAATCTTTGTGCGGTATTGCCTTATATGGTTTCCGTCAAAACGTCAAACTTATGTGGTATTACCTTAGGATTCTTCCAGACCGGTATTGATACCGCTTTTTTCCAGTCCTGCCAGTTCTCCGGACGGTATTTCTCCGGAGTTGTCTTTCTTTTTCGGGAAGACGAACTTCAGCAGGATCGGGGTGACGATCGTGGTGAATACCACCATGATGACCAGCGGTGTCATGAACTTCTCGCTCATCAGCCCTACAGAAGCACCCTTGTTGGCAACGATCAGGGCGACCTCACCACGGGAGATCATACCAATACCGATTTGCAGGCTCTCCTTGTTGGTGTACCGCATGATCTTTGCACCCAGACCGCAGCCGATCACCTTGGTGACAACTGCCAGCAGCATCAGCAGCAGCATGAATACGATCAGCTTTCCGGTCAGACCGTCCAGTGTCATTGCCAGACCGATGTTTGCGAAGAAGATAGGGGACAGGAGCATGTAGGACAGCGTGTTGAAACGGTTGACCACATACTCGTTCTTTTTCAGACCGGATACTGCCAGACCGGCAACGAATGCACCGGTGATGTCGGCAACGCCGAAGCAGATCTCGGCAATAAAGGACAGCAGCAGGCAGAAAACAAATGTCACGATGTTGTGACGGCGGAGGTTCTCGTTGCTGGATTCCCGCCACTTTTTAAAGAAGAAGTGGTACAGTACAGCGGCACCGATCGCCACAATGAAGAACGCCAGAATGTTGATGACAACAGCGAATACACCGTCGTTGACCAGCAGTGTGCCCAGTGTCTTTTCGCCGCCGCCGTCGCCGGTCTTCTTGCCGCCCAGACTGATAACGACAGTCAGAGCGATAATGCCCAGAATGTCATCGATTACGGCAGCACCCAGAATGGCATTGCCGGCACGGGAGTTCAGGGCACCCAGTTCCTTCAGAGTTTCTACGGTGATGCTGACGGAAGTTGCAGTCAGGACAACGCCGATGAAAATGTTCTGCCAGAACAGGGAAGCCATTTCCGGATCCTGTTCCGTATTGTAGAAGTCGGCGAGGAAAAATCCGCCTACCAGCGGAACAATGACGCCCAGCAGGGCAATGACAAAGGAGGCAAGTCCTGCCTTTTTCAGTTCCTGAATGTCGGTTTCCAGTCCGGCACTGAACATGAGGACGATAACGCCCAGTTCTGCCAGACTGACGATCAGGTCATTCCGTTCTACAACGTCCAGCAGCATCGGGCCGAGAATGATGCCGGCTGCCAGTGCACCAACAACCTGCGGCAGGCTGATCCGCTTGGTCAGCAGCCCCAGCAGCTTGGTGGACAACAGAATGATCGCGATTTGCAGTAAAAAAGAATAATCATTGTTGAATAAAAAATCTTTCAAACCCATAATGGTTTCTATCTCCCTTTATAATTTGCTTTCTGTCAAGAATGATCCTATGTCAGTTTTGGTTTGACGGTACCATGTGGTCAGTTTTATCAAAGCACTCCCTCCGCCTGCGGCAGAGCCTAACTAGCCGCCCTTTTCAGGGGAGCCTAAATCAGCCTCCCCTGAAAGGGGAGGGGGACCAGCGAAGCTGGTGGAGGGGTTCCCACGTGAAGTCTTTTTCTTGATGTAAAAGATTTACAAGATAACCCCTCAGTCACCTGCGGTGACAGCTCCCCTAAAGGGGAGCCTATAATACAACAAAGGAGAGCCTGAACAAGCCAAGCCTCCCCTGAAAGGGGAGGGGAACCGCCGTTAGGCGGTGGAGGGGTTCTCACGTGGAATCTTTTCCATTACAAAAAAGACTTTCAATCCCCCGCCAGATTCTGCCGCAGCACTGCCGCGTCCAGACCGTTCACCGTCTTGTCGGCGTGGAGATCGGCGTTGGCAGCCCCGGCCTTGGAAAGCTTCTTGTTGCCCAGCAGATACTGGATCAGCAGCACCAGATCAGCAGTGTTCACCTTGCTGTCTGTATTGACATCGCCCAGCAGCGTATCCGGTTTCTGGGGCGTGGTAACAGTAGTTGTCACCGGCTCCTTGCCGTCCGGTTCTCTGCCGGAGATCAGCACGCCGTTCTGGTATACCGGAATGCAGTCCGAAATGACATACTCGCCCACGTTTTTCAGCAAGTCCGTGTTGGAATAGTCGTTGGAAGCGCCCCAGCCAGTCTGGTAATCCGGGAAAACCAGAGCCAGCATCAGTTCGCACTGGTGCTGTCCCTCGGAGATCGGCATGGCAACACGGCCGTCCGGATAGGTCACTTCAATATAGTAGATGTTGTCCTTGTAGTGCTGCACTTCCGAGATCTGTGCCGGCGTGTAGTCGTCGTACATCTTCGCCTGATCGCGGTCTACCCGCATGACTACATCGCCGGGCTGGAAGCCGGCGTTGATGACTTCGGACAGATCCATGTAATACCGATAGGACAAGTTGTCCTCGATCCGTGCCGGCCATGCCGAGTGGTTGGTCAGCTTGAAACTCAGCGTCACACCGCCGGAAGTTTCCGTCAGCTTGGTTTCCACATAGAATTCCTTGTCCCGCGTTTCCGGTTCCGGAAAATCCGGATCCGGTGTGCCGCCGTAGGCTTCGGTCATCTTGCACAGCAGTGCCGTGAAACCGGCGTTGTAGTCGCACGCTACCTCGTTGTTGATGTAGTTCTGCCGGTCGTCCTCGTAGGAACCGTCCTCGTTGGGACCGCCCACCAGTGCTCCATATAAGATGTGGCGGTTGGTTTCCGGCGTATCCAGTGCATTTTTCCACGAGCCGTGAGCCGTCCGGTGGTGGGGATTCTGCGGGAATTTTTCTCCGTAGCCCACCACGAAACTCTGCCCGTCCGGATTGTCCCCCAGACAGTAGTTGATCTGGTCTTCGTAGAACTGCTGATACTTTGTCGTGTCGGTGTCTTTCAGCACGGTGTCACACGCCACGCTTGCCAGAAATCCGGCAGTGGTGGCGTACCGCAGACAGCCCCAGGTGGTCAGCCACTTTGCACCGCCGTCCAGCGTTTTCACAGAGTCCGTCCAGTAGTTCAGGTGCTTCTGTACCCGTCCGATGTAGAAGCTGTCGTTGGTGTTGATCGCGTACAGAAGCAGACCGCCCTGCATCACGTCGTCCCAGCACATGCCCCACGAATATTTCAGTTCGTCAGAGCCCAGTTCCTTTCCCAGATTGGGGATATAGGAAGTCGCCTTGTCCAGATAGGACTGCTCGCCGGTGGCGATGTACAGCCAGTTTGCCGCGTAGAACAGTTCGTCATAGAAGTGGGACGAACGGTAGAATCCGCTGGCATCACTATTATTATAGGCTTCGTCGCTCCGTGTTTCGTCTGCCAGCCGGAACAGGTTCTCGGCGTGTTTCAGATAGTCACCGGTCTTGTCGCTTCTGCCCTTGAGGGCACAGGAGCCAGCCGCCAGTGCCGCCGCCATTTCACCGCAGACAGCGGAGTCTGTTCCGCGGAGTACGGCTCTGGCTTTGGTGTAGTCTGCCCCGTTGTCCTTCATGCCGTATTCCAGCAGCTCCACCGGCCCCCACCAGGTGTGATCCATCTGTCCGTTGCCCACCTGATAAACGGCGGTGTCGCCCTCGTCACAGGCGGCGAGATAGTCCAGCACAAAAGAGAGGTTGTTCACATAGGTTTCCAGTTCGCCGGTCTGCTCCAGTCCGTCAGGGTACTGGTACAGTCCCCACGCCAGCATGGAAGCGGAATACGCCATAGGCAGATTGAACTTGACATGGTCGCCGGCATCGTACCAGCCGCCGGTGATTTCGTCGGACATGGTGGAATCGGCACGCCACTCCACTTCGTTCCATTCCGGAAGCGGCCCTGCCTGCTGGCATTCATAAAAGTACATGGACTTCTGGAGAGCCTCGGCGTAGTTGGCGGAAAAGTCCGCCGCAGAAACAGACACCGGCGGCAGGGCACTGACACCCAGACAGACTGCGGTCAGCAGAGCCGCGGCACGTGTGCATCTTCGCATTTGTATCATCTTCCTTTCTGTTAGGGCAACACCGCACAAAGCTTGTGCGTAAGGTGCGTTGTCAGATTTCTGGGCAATATGACGGAAAATCTGCAAGCAGATGGCGTGCAAAGCCGTCAGGCAGGCTTTGTGCAGTATTGCCTTAGGTTCGGGCAGTAACGCACAAGTTCTGCACGATCCTGCCAGCTTTCTGCGGCATATTTCAGCTGCGGGGGACACCCGCCGGAAAAATACCGTTTTCCTTTTTATTATCGCACGTTTTCACGACATTGTCAAGCAGTTTTCATGAAAATATCACAGGAAATCGCCATGAAATCCCACGATCTTTTTGCAGGGCGAAGCGTAAACCACATTGGGGAGAAAAAATGTCTGTTTTTGGGGTGATGTATAAAATGGGGTACTTCCGTGAAAACTTACACACTAAGCAAAAGACTTCACGAAAGAACCCCTCCACCGCCTACGGCGGTCCCCCTCCCCTTTCAGGGGAGGCTTATTTTAGGCTCCCCTTTAGGGGAGCTGGCAGCCGCAGGCTTGACTGAGGGGTACTTCTGTGAAACTTCGCACATTACGCAAAAGACTTCACGGAGTACCCCTCCACCAGCTACGCTGGTCCCCCTCCCCTTTCAGGGGAGGCTATTTCAATAAAGGAAAGGCTATGATTCAAACTTCCAAAACAAGCTGTAATTTGTAGAGATTGTCGGCTTCCAACGGGAAAAATCTGTATGAAGTGACAAAAATTCTGGAAAACCAGATTGCATCTTGCAAAAAAGTACGGTTCATGTTATAATAAAATTGTATAGGCAGACGGGTGTTGGATTTTGTACCTGCACCGGCTGTCTGTGCCGTTGCAGAGGGCAAAGGCGGTTTTCTTCTATCATTCTGTCACTGCGTGGCGTATGATAAAGAGAGATCCTTTCTGCGATCTGCATGGAGTATGGATTCTCAGGGCAATATTGTCCTAGATAAGGTTTTAGGAGGAATTCTGAAGTGGAAAAGAAGCTGAAAAAAGGAAAGAAAGTTACCGTTCTCGGTGCCGGAAATGTTGGTGCGTCTATCGCATTTGCTCTGGCGATCAAAGGTCTTTGCTCTGAACTGCTGCTGATCGACATCAACAAGCCCAAGGCAAAGGGCGAGGCTATGGACATTATGCAGGGTAATGCATTCTGCCCGTCCTGCGATATTCACGACGGTGATTATCCGGACGCAGCAGATTCCGATATGGTCATCATCACCGTTGGTATTGCCAGAAAGCCGGGTCAGACCCGTATCGATCTGTGCAAGACCAATGCAAAGATCATGGCTTCCGTAATGCCGGAGATCGTGAAGTATGCTCCCCACGCATGTTATCTCGTAGTCAGCAATCCGGTTGACGTGCTGACCTATGAAGCAATTCGCGTATCCGGTCTGGACCCCAAGCAGGTCATCGGTTCCGGTACCGTTCTGGATTCTTCTCGTCTGCGTACCTGTCTGGCAGATCACGCTGGTCTGAACATCAAGAACATTCACGCATATGTATTCGGTGAACACGGCGATTCTTCCATGATCCCGTGGTCCCTGTCCAGCATTGCGGGCATGAAGTTTGATGAATACTGTGCAAATGTAGAAAATCTGGGCGACAAGGACGAGATCGAACAGGAAGTCCGCGACGGCGGTGCAGAGGTCATCAAGTGCAAGGGTGCAACATATTATGCAATTGCACTGTCTGTCAGCCAGATCACCGAAGCAATTCTGCGGGATACCAAGGCAGTTCTGACAGTTTCCACACTGCAGGACGGCACACACTACGGCGTAAAGGACGTTTGCCTGAGCCTGCCGTGCGTACTGGGTGCAAATGGTGTAGAACACGAGATCACACCGCCGATGACTGACGAGGAAATCGCACGTTTCCAGAAGAGCGGCGAAGCACTGCGTTCTGTAATCGACCAGATGGCTCTCTAATTTAAATAGTATAAAAGCACTCGCACGCCGGCACAGATCTCTGTGCAGACGGCTGCCGTACAGCGGCGGGGCTGATGCACCGGCACTGTCCGCTGACAAAAACTTCGGCAAACTGCCGAACACAGGCAATTGATTGGTTGGAAAGGGACAAAAAAATTATGGATTATGCAGCAGAATCTCTGAAACTGCACTACAAATGGCAGGGTAAGATCGAAGTCACACTTCGTGCACCGCTGGAAACCGCCGATGATCTTTCTCTGGCGTACACCCCCGGCGTTGCAGAGCCTTGTCTGGAAATTCAGAAAGATGTTTCCAAAAGTTATGACCTGACACGCCGCGGCAATCTGGTCGCAGTCATCACCGACGGCACCGCCGTTCTCGGACTGGGCGACATCGGACCGGAAGCCGGCATGCCGGTCATGGAGGGCAAATGTGCACTGTTCAAGCGTTTCGGCAATGTAGATGCGATTCCGCTTTGCGTTCGCTCCAAAAATGTGGACGAGATCGTAGAAACGGTTCGCCTGATCGCCGGCAGCTTTGGCGGTGTCAATCTGGAAGACATTTCCGCACCCCGCTGCTTCGAGATCGAGCGTCGTCTGAAGGAATGCTGTGACATTCCGATTTTCCACGATGACCAGCACGGCACTGCCGTTGTCACACTGGCAGCTATGCTCAACGCACTGAAGCTCATCGGCAAGGATATTCACGACATCAACGTGGTGACCAGCGGTGCCGGTGCAGCCGGACTTGCCATTATCCGCCTGCTGATCGCGATGGGTCTGGATCCGCACCATGTCATTCTGTGCGACCGCCACGGTGCGATCTACGAGGGACGGGATAACCTCAACCCTCAGAAGGAAGAAATGGCAAAGATCACCAACAGCGGCCACAAGGCAGGCACACTGGCAGAAATGCTGGCAGGGGCAGACGTTTTCATTGGCGTATCGGCTCCGCACTGCGTGACACCGGAAATGGTGAAGTCTATGGCAAAGGATCCGATCATCTTCGCAATGGCAAACCCCACGCCGGAGATCATGCCGGACGAAGCACTGGCAGCCGGTGCGGCAGTAATGGGTACCGGACGCAGCGACTTCCCGAACCAGATTAACAACGTTCTGGCATTCCCGGGAATTTTCCGCGGTGCACTGGACGTTCGTGCCAGCGACATCAACGATGCCATGAAGATCGCCGCAGCCAAGGCAATCGCCGATTTTGTAACACCTGATAAGCTGTCTGCGGAATATATCATTCCCAGCCCGCTGGAAGAAGGTGTCAGCGAAGCCGTTGCCAAGGCAGTGGCACAGGCAGCCAAGGATTCCGGCGTTGCAAGAGTGTAAGGTGCGTTGACACTAAGCCTGACACGCGTCTTTTGGGGTGATTTTCCCCGTTCGTCGTTAAAAATCCTTGCCGTGCGAAAGCACGCCTGCGAATTTTTGCCTAGAACGGAAAAAATCGCCTCACAAAATTCGTGTATCATAATAGTATCAACACCGTCTAACGTATTCCACGGAAATCAATTTTCATGATAGCCTCCCCTGAAAGGGGAGGGGGACCAGCGAAGCTGGTGGAGGGGTTTTTCGCAAAATCTTTTTATGACGTTTTCGGCATAAGTGGAAACCCCTCAGTCAGTGCTACG
>ENA-UOOD01004002-UOOD01004002.1-human-gut-metagenome-genome-assembly--contig:-CS67-NODE-4002-length-11762-cov-7.876570_pt1 | contig 11762 bp, 7 predicted proteins | sample MGYA00242464_ERZ724011 | MGnify/ENA metagenome assembly ERZ724011 | reverse complement strand
AACCTCTCCGTCTCGGCTTCGCCGAGCCACCTCCCCTGGGAGGGGAGGCTTTGGATCTGCGCCTCATCTCCACGCCCTGCGCATTCTATGATTGCATTTCCCGCAGAAAAATGCTAAAATATCATGATAGAATAAATTGGAGAGGTATCCGCGTGTATCTGAAATCATTGGAGATCCAGGGCTTCAAGTCCTTCCCGGACAAGACGCTTCTGCAGTTCGGCAGCGACTGTACCGCCATCGTCGGGCCGAACGGCAGCGGAAAATCGAATATATCCGACGCCATCAGCTGGGTCCTCGGCGAGCAGAGCACCCGCGCCCTGCGCGGCGCGAAGATGGAAGACGTCATCTTCGGCGGCACCGCCAAGCGCCCTGCCGTCGGCTACGCCGAGGCCACCCTCGTCCTCGACAACTCCGACGCCAGCCTTCGCATCGAGATCCCCGAGGTCATGATCACCCGCCGCTATTTCCGCTCCGGCGAGAGCGAATACTATATCAACAAGCAGCTTGCCCGCCTCAAGGACATCAACGAGCTGTTCATGGACACCGGTCTTGGCCGCGAGGGCTATTCCAACATCGGCCAGGGCCGCATCGACGAGATCCTCGCCCTCAAATCGACCGACCGCCGCGAGATCTTCGAGGAAGCCGCCGGCATCTCCAAATTCCGCCACCGCAAGGAGGATACCGAGCGCCGTCTGGCCAACACTGAGGACAACCTTCTGCGCATCGGCGACAAGATCTCCGAGCTGGAGCTGCAGGTCGGCCCCCTGAAAGAGCAGGCGGAAAAGGCGCAGAAATATCTGACGCTCCGCGGCGAGCTCCGTGGGCTCGAGGTCACCGTCTGGCTCGAAAACCTCAAAAAGATCGCCGAGACTGCCCGCAAGGCCGAGACCGACTACGCCTCCGCCGCCTTCATCCTCGAGCAGGCGCACGACGAGCTGACCACTCTCTACAGCCGCTCCGAGCAGCTGAGCCTGCAGTATAACCAGCAGACCCTCCAGCTCGACCACCAGCGCGAGACCATCGGCCAGCTCGAGACCGCCCGCCAGCAGACCCAGAACGATATCACCCTCCTGCAGTCCGAGATCCAGCACCACCGCACCAACATCGCCCGCGTGCAGCAGGAGCTGCAGGATCAGCAGACCCGCAGCGGCGGCATCGCCGGGCAGATCGCGGCCGAGCAGGAGAAGATCGCGGCAAATGATCAGGAGCTTTCCGAGGCCGAACAGGCTCTCGCGCAGGCGCAGACGCAGGCGGACGCCCTCTCCGGCGAAGCTGCCGCGGCAGGCCAGAAGCTGACCGCCCTACACGCCCAGCAGGCGCTTTTGCAGACGCAGAGCGCCTCCACCCAGGCGCAGATCGCCTCCATGGAGGCTTCCATGGAAGAGGTGCAGGCCCGCAAAGTGGTCCTCGAAGAGGACCTGACCGCCGCCCGCGCCCGCAAAGCCCAGATCGCCGACCAGCAGTCCGCCTGCAAAAAGAGCCTTGCCCAGGCGCAGGAGGACGCGCAGAGCGCGAAAAACACCATCGCCGGCTACGAGCTCCGGCTCAGGACCCGGCAGGACAAGCGCGACGCTCTGCAGAAGCAGGCGAGCGCCGCCGGCGTCCAGCTCGATACCCTCGATTCCAAGATCCGCATGCTGCAGGAGCTTGAGCGCGACTATGAGGGCTTTTCCAAGGCCGTCCGCCTCGTCATGCAGGACGCGGGCGCCGGACGCCTGCGCGGCGTCCACGGCCCGGTCTCCAAGCTCATCCGCGTCGAAGACCGCTATACCACCGCCATCGAGACCGCGCTCGGCGCGGCCATGCAGAATATCGTCGTCTCCTCCGAGGAAGACGGCAAAGCCGCCATCCAGATGCTCAAGCGCCGCGACGGCGGCCGCGCGACCTTCCTGCCCCTCACCACCATCCGGCCCCAGACGCTGCAGGATACCGTCTGCCAGCGCCAGCCGGGCTTCATCGCCATCGCCTCCAGTCTCGTTTCCTGCGACGCGCAGTACCGCGCCGTCGTGGAAAACGCCCTCGGCCGCACCGTCATCTGCGACACGCTCGACCACGCCGTGCCCATGGCCCGCGCGAGCGGCAGCCGCGTGCGCATCGTCACGCTCGACGGGCAGGTCATGAACGCGGGCGGCAGCATGACCGGCGGCTCCGCCGCCAAAAGCGCGGGCGTGCTGACCCGCGCCAATACGCTCTCGCGCCTCGCGGAAGAACGCAAAGCGCTCGCCGCCAGCGCCGAGACCCTCCGCCAGCAGGCGGCCGAGGCCGCTTCGCTCGCCGCGAAGACCGAGTTTGAGATCACCGCCGTCCAGGGCCGCCTCCGCGAAGCGGAGGACGAGGTCCTGCGCCGCACCGAGGAAGCCAAGCAGGTCCAGCTCCTGGCCGCGACGGTCGAGGAGAACCTGCAGAATCTCGAAGCCGAGTTTACCCGCCTCACCACCCGCACCGGCGGCGAGGAAGGCAAGCTCCAGACCCTCAAGGACCAGCTGCGGCAGCAGACGGATGCCCAGTCCGCCCTTGCGCAGCAGGAAGCGGCGCTCGACGCGGAGCAGTCCGCCCTTTCCGCCCGCCAGCAGCAGTCCGCGGACGAGATGACCCGCCTGCGCCTGCAGGCCGCCGCCATCCAGGCGGCCCGCAGCGCCTCCGAGACCACCATCGCCCAGCTGCAGGCCCTCAGCGAGGCCATGCAGGGCGACGTGACCCAGAAAACGAACCTGATCGTCGAATATGAGGCCGAAATATCCGCGCTCGAGGCGCAGATCGAAGAAAAGACCGCTGCGCTCGCGGCAGGCGAGCGCGAGCTGGACGAGGCTCAGCAGACGCTCAAAGCCGCCGTCGACGCCCGCGCCCAGCTCGAGGCCAAACGCAACCAGACCGAAAAGCAGGCGCAGGAGAAAAACCAGTCCATCCTCCAGCTCGAACGCGAAACGGCCCGTCTCGAGCAGAAAAAGGCCACCAGCGAGCTCGAGGAAAAGCAGATCGTCGACCGCCTCTGGGATTCCTACGAGCTGACGCCCGGCACCGCCGAAAAGGAGACCGTCGAGATCGAAAATCTCGCAGCCGCCAACAAGCGCATCGGCGAGGTCCGGCGGAAGATCTCCGCCCTCGGCACGCCGAACCTCGGCGCGATCGACGAATACGCCCGCGTGTCCGAGCGCTACGAATACCTCACCGCTCAGCGCGACGATGTGCAGCACGCCAAATCGGAGCTGGAAACGATCGTCGCCTCCATCACGACCGAGATGACGGAGATCTTCGTGCGCGAGTTTGCCCGCATCGACGAGTATTTCGGCAAGACCTTCGCCGAGATGTTCGGCGGCGGCAAGGCCTCGCTCATTCTGGAAGATAAGTCCGCGCCGCTCGAATGCGGCATCGAGATCCGCGTCCAGCCGCCCGGCAAGCAGGTCAAGACCATCACGCTGCTCTCCGGCGGCGAGAAGGCCTTCGTCGCCATCGCGCTCTATTTCGCCATCCTCAAGGTCCGGCCCACGCCGTTCTGCATGCTCGACGAGATCGACGCCGCGCTGGACGACCGCAACGTCGAGCGCTTCGCCAGCTATCTCCATACCCTCAGCGATAAGACCCAGTTCATCGTCATCACCCACCGCCGCGGCACGATGGAAGCCGCCGATGTCCTCTACGGCGTCACCATGCAGGAGCAGGGCGTCTCCAAGATCCTCCGCCTGAGCCTCGACGAGCTCGCCAAACAGCTGGGCATCACGGCGTAAGACGGATATCGCGTTCCAAAGCCTCCCCTCCCAGGGGAGGTGGCCCGGCGAAGCCGGGACGGAGAGGTTGTTTCAAATTTGCGGCAACCTCTCAGTCAGCCTGCGGCTGACAGCATCCCTACCCCTTTTGTCCCTTCGGGACATTTCCCCCTGATAGGGGGAATCGGCCCCTGAAAGGGGGGCCTTGGGCTTTGCCTTTTCCACTGCCAAACCATCCAGAAAGGATTCAGATACATGGGATTTTTTGAAAAACTCAAGCAGGGGCTGAGCAAGACTGCCAGCTCCATCAGCAGCGTCTTCACCGCCAGCGAGCTGGACGACGACTTCTACGACGATCTGGAAGAGAGCCTCATCGTCTCCGACCTCGGCATGGACACCACCGAGACCGTCATGGACCGCCTGCGCCAGACCGTCCGCGAGCAGCACATCAAGACCGTCGACGAGGCCAAGATCGCCCTGCGCGCCATCCTCGCCGACATGCTGAACGTCGGCGACTCCGGCCTGCGGCTCGACACGAAGCCGTCGGTCATCCTCGTCATCGGCGTCAACGGCGTCGGCAAGACCACCACCATCGGCAAGCTCGCGCACCAGCTGCGCGACCAGGGCAAAAAGGTCCTCCTGTGCGCGGGCGACACCTTCCGCGCCGCCGCGGCCGACCAGCTCGAGATCTGGTCGGAGCGCGCCCACTGCGATATCATCCGCCAGCACGAGGGCGCCGACCCCGCCTCCGTCGTCTATGACGCCATCGCCGCGGCCAAGGCCCGCGGCAGCGACGTCATCATCTGCGATACCGCCGGCCGTCTGCACAACAAGCAGAACCTCATGAACGAGCTGAACAAGATCTCCCGCATCCTGGACCGCGAGCTGCCGAACGCCAGCAAAGAGGTCCTGCTCGTCCTCGACGGCACGACCGGTCAGAACGGCCTCCTGCAGGCCAAACAGTTCCAGGAGTGCGCGGGCGTCACCGGCATGGTGCTGACCAAGCTCGACGGCACGGCCAAGGGCGGCGTCGTCATCGCCGTGGCACAGGCGCTGCAGATCCCGGTCAAATTCATCGGCGTCGGCGAGCAGATCGACGATCTCATGCCCTTCGACGCGAAAAGCTTCGCGGAGGCGCTCATATGAAAGTGATCCTGGCCAGCAAAAATCAGCATAAGCTCACCGAGCTCTCGGCGATCTTGTCCGGCCTCGGCTTTGAGATCGCGCTCGAGTCCGAATACGGCCTCGATATCGATGTCGACGAGACCGGCACGACCTTTGAGGAAAATTCTCTTCTCAAGGCCGAGGCCGTCATGAAGGCCAGCGGCCTGCCCGTCCTGGCCGACGATTCCGGCCTCATGGTCGATAGCCTGGACGGCGCACCGGGCGTCTATTCCGCCCGCTACGGCCACAAAAACTCCGATGCCGAGCGCATCGGCTATCTGCTTGCAAACCTGAAGGACGTTCCGGCGGGCAGCCGCGCGGCGAAGTTCGTCTGCGTCATCACCTGCCTGTGGCCGGATGGCCGGAAGATCGTCGCCCGCGGCGAATGCCCCGGCGAGATCCTCTTTGCCCCGCAGGGGACCGGCGGCTTCGGCTACGACCCGGTCTTCTTCCTGCCGGAGCTCGGCAAGACCTACGCCGAGCTCACCCCGGCGGAAAAGAACGCCATCTCGCACCGCGCACGGGCCCTGCAGGCCTTCTGCAGAATCTATCAGGAGGAATTGGAACATGATAACAAGTAAAGAACGCGCCGCGCTGCGCGCGCAGGCCAATCCGCTGGAGGTCACCCTGATCGTCGGCAAGAGCGGCATTTCCCAGACCCTTCTGGACGAGGCCGTCATCCTGCTCGACAGCCACGAGCTCGTCAAGGGCCGCGTCCTCGAGACCGCCGGACTCACCGCCCGCGAAGCGTCCGACATGCTCTGCGAAGCGCTCGGCGCTGAGGGCATCGCCTGCGTCGGTACGAAATTCGTGATCTGGCGCAAGTCGGAAAAGCTCGCGCAGGAAAAGAAAAAGGCTGCGGCCAGAAAGCCCGCCAAAAAGAAGCCCTCCGGCAACGACAACCCCGTCAAGGCCGGCCTGCGTGCCCGCAAGCAGGCGGCCGAGCAGCAGCGCAAGCAGCGCAAGCAGTACTTCCACGACAAGGCGGTCGCCGCTGCGATCGAGCGCAGCCGCCAGCAGAAGGAAGAACAGGATTAACAACGTGCAGGGGAGGAGCTGGATATGAGACGGATCGGCATTTACGGCGGCAGCTTCAATCCGCCGCATCTGGGCCACGTGCTGGCGGCGCGGAACGCGCGCGCGCTTCTGCAGCTGGGCGAGATCCTTTTCATCCCGGCGGCCATCCCGCCGCATAAGGCCGTGGCCGGCGGCTCGCCGGACGGCGAAACGCGCCTCGCGCTCACCGAGCTCGCCATCGCGGGCGAGACCGGCATGTCCGTCAGCCGCATTGAGCTTGACCGCCCCGGCCCGAGCTATACCGTGGATACGCTGCGCGCGCTCCGGGAAAGCTATGGGCAGGACGAGCTGTTTCTGCTCATGGGGACCGACATGTTCCTCTCCTTCTTCCAGTGGCGCGAGCCGGAGACCATCGCAAAATTAGCGACGCCTGTCTGCATGGCCCGCGTGCGCGCCGATGCCGCGCTTTCCGCCGCCCTTCAGCAGCAATCGCAGGCCGTTGAGACCGCCTTCGGCATCCGTCCCATCGTCCTGCAGAACGAGTGTCTGGAGATCTCCTCCACCGAGGCCCGGCGGCTGCTCTTCTTCGGCATCGCGGACGGGCTTCTGCACCCGGACGTGCTGGCGAAGATCGAGCGGGAAAAGCTCTACGGCGTGGGCGGCGACTACCGCGGCCTGCCGTTTGAAGACCTGCGCCGCGTCAGCCTCTCCCTCCATAAAGAAAAGCGCCGCGCGCACACGCAGGGCGTATCCGACACAGCCGTGCAGCTCGCGCAGAAATACGGCGCAGACACGCAGCTGGCCGCCCGCGCGGGCATCCTCCACGACGTCACCAAGGCGCTCACGCCCGGCGAGCAGCAAGCGCTCATCGGCCGCTGGCAGCTGCCCGTGACAGAGTTTGAGCGCGCAAATCCGCAGCTCCTGCACGCCAAGACCGGCGCGGCGGCCGCCCAGAGCATCTTCGGCGAAAGCGACGCCGTTGTCAGCGCCATCAAGTACCACACGACCGGGAAGCCCGATATGACGGCGCTCGAAAAGATCATCTATCTGGCCGACATGATCGAGCCGAACCGCACCTATCCCGGCGTGGACGCCATCCGCGAAGCCGCGGCGCGCGATCTCGACGCGGGCGTGCTGCTCGCGCTCGAGCGGACCATCGCCTTTTTGCAGGAAGAGCGGGCGGCTGTGTGCGAGACTTCCATCCACGCGCGTGACTGGCTCATGCAAGCCCGAAAGGAACTCTGAATGAAATTGTTTGGCAATCGCCGCCGCGCAGCCCATGCCGCGCCGCGGCAGAAGCTCCCGCGCGGCACGCGGGCGGCGATCATCGCCGTGTGTGTCGTGCTGGCGCTGACGGGCGGTGTGTTCGCCGCCTGGAAGCTGCTCGTAAAGCCCGTGCAGCGCCCCAGCCTCTCCCAGCCGGATCCGGAGCCGGTATCCGAGCCGGACGAGGCCGAACCCTCCGTCATCCGTGTCACGCCGCATGAGACGGAGCAGCCGGAGGAGGAACCCGGGCCGGACGTCCCCACCGAGCAGCCCAAGGCTCTGCAGGACGGCGTCTACAACATCCTCATCTGCGGCACCGACGACGACGGCACCCGCACCGACACCATCATCATCGCCCATCTCGACGCGAACGACCATACGGTCGCGCTCCTGTCCATCCCGCGCGACACGCCGGTCGCGACCGGCGGCGGGGGACTCATGAAGATCAACTCCGTCTACGCCGGCGGCGGCAAGGACGGCATGGAGCGCCTGGCCGCCAGGCTCAAAGACCTGCTTGGCTTCCCGGTCGACGGCTACGTGCTCGTGGACCTCGAGGCGTTCCAAAAGACCGTCGACCTTGTCGGCGGCGTCGAATTCGACGTGCCGATGGACATGAACTACGAAGACCCCTCGCAAAACCTCTATATCCACCTGCAGAAGGGCCTGCAGACGCTCGACGGCGAACAGGCCATGGGCCTCGTCCGCTTCCGCAAGGGCTACGCCACGCAGGACATCCAGCGCACCCAGACCCAGCAGCAGTTCCTCAAGGCCCTGGCCAAGCAGTGCCTGTCCGTCAGCAGCCTGACGAAGCTCAGGGAATTCGCGGATATCTTCTCCCAATACGTCACCACGAACCTCACGACCGGCAACATGGTCTGGTTCGGCAAGGAACTGCTCAGCTGCGATTTTGACAATATGAAGACCTACACCGCCGAGGGCGAGGGCGCGATGATCAATGGTGCGTCCTATTACCCCCTCTACGCCGGAAAACTGCTGAGCGTCGTGAACGAAGCCTTCAACCCCTACGATACGCCCATCAGCGCCGGGAGCCTGACCGTCGTCACGCCGGAGACGGCCTATTCCTACCAGAAGCAGGCCGACCCCGCCCCGGAGATCCCCGAAACGCCGGAAACCACCGAAGCCCCCGACGAGACCCCGGACCTTCCCGCGGAAGATCCCGCGGAGGACCCCGCCGACCCCGTACAGCCGGAACAGCCGCTCCCGGACGACCCCTTCGCGGGCGACGCGCTCTGGGAAGACACCGATCCTGAAGAATAGAAAGGAAGCAAACTATGCTCAGTGCAAAAGAAGTCGCCGCGCGCGCGGCAAAGGCGCTCGACGCCAAGATGGGCGAGGACATCCGCCTCATCGGCATCACCGATATCTCGACCCTCGCCGATTATTTCCTCATCTGCACCGCTACCAGCTCCACCCACGTCAAGACGCTCTGCGACGCCGTCGAAGAGACCATGGACGAAGCCGGCGAGCCGATGCTCTCCCGCGAGGGCCATCGCGGCGGCACGTGGGTGCTCATGGACTTCGGCAGTCTCGTCGTCCACGTCTTCACGGCCGAGGCCCGGAAGTTCTACGACCTCGAACGCCTCTGGCAGGACGGCCATCAGGTGAATCTTTCGTCCGTTCTGGGCGAAAACGCTTGACAAATCCGCGAAAAGTAGTACAATAACCCGGTAAAAGGCAAAGAAGGGGAATGCCCCGCGCGAATTTCTCAGAGACCCGGCGGCCGGTGCGAGCCGGGAAGGACGCGCGGACGGCTCTCGCCCCGGAGCCGCTGTTCCGAACCGCAGTAAGAACAGACGGATGGCCGCGTTAGAGGCCGCTTGAGGGCTGCGTCTGCAGCCGAAGCAGGGTGGTACCGCGTAGTTTACGCCCCTGACCGGATGGTCAGGGGCGTTTTTAACGTCAGAATTATCAGACAAAGGAGTTTGTTATGAAATACGATTTTGCAGCCATCGAGAAGAAATGGCAGGAAAAGTGGGAGCAGACCAAGCCCTACGCCGCTGTCACCGGCGACAAAAAGCCCAAGTTCTACGGCCTTATCGAGTTCCCGTACCCCTCGGCCGCGGGCCTGCACGTCGGCCATCCGCGCCCGTTCACCGCGATGGACATCATCTGCCGCAAAAAGCGGATGCAGGGCTATAATGTCCTGAACCCGATCGGCTTCGACGCTTTCGGCCTGCCGACGGAGAACTTCGCCATCAAGAACCACATCCATCCCGCCATCGTCACCAAGCGGAACATCGAAAACTTCACCCGCCAGCTCAAAATGCTCGGCTACAGCTTCGACTGGGACCGCGTCGTCGACACCACCGACCCCGAGTACTACAAGTGGACGCAGTGGATCTTCCTGCAGATGTACAAGCACGGCCTGGCCTACAAGACCACCATGCCCGTCAACTGGTGCACGAGCTGCAAATGCGTCCTGGCCAACGAAGAGGTCGTCGAGGGCGTGTGCGAGCGCTGCGGCGCGCCGGTCATCCGCAAGGAAAAGAGCCAGTGGATGCTCCGTATCACCAAATACGCCGACCGTCTGATCGACGATCTGGACGATTTGGATTACATCGAGCGCGTCAAGACCCAGCAGCGCAACTGGATCGGCCGCTCCACCGGCACCGAGGTCACCTTCCACACCAACACCGAAGACGATATCACCGTCTACACCACCCGTGTCGACACCCTCTTCGGCGTGACCTATACCGTCATCTCGCCCGAGCATCCGCTGCTCGCCAAGTGGAAGGACAAGATCGCCAACTGGGCCGACGTCGAGGCCTACAAAGAGGCCGCTGCCCGCAAGTCCGACTTTGAGCGCGGCGAACTGAACAAGGACAAGACCGGCGTCCGCCTCGAGGGCATTGAGGTCACGAACCCCGCCACCGGCAAGGTCGTGCCCATGTTCGTCTCCGACTATGTCCTCATGAGCTACGGCACCGGCATCGTTATGGGCGTGCCCGGCCACGACCAGAGAGACTGGGACTTCGCCACGAAGTTCGGCCTGCCCATCGTCGAGGTCGTCAAGGGCGGCGACATCACCAAGGGCGCCTTCACCCTCAAGGACGATACCGGCATCATGGTCAACTCCGGCTTCCTGGACGGCATGACCGTCAAAGAGGCCATCCCCGCCATGAAGCAGTACGCCATCGACCAGGGCTGGGGCCACGAAAAGGTCAACTACAAGCTGCGCGACTGGGTCTTCTCCCGCCAGCGCTACTGGGGCGAGCCCATCCCGATGGTCTCCTGCCCGAAGTGCGGCTGGGTGCCGGTCCCCGAGGATCAGCTGCCCGTCGTTCTGCCGCAGGTCGAGAGCTATGAGCCGACCGACGACGGCGAAAGCCCCCTGTCCAAGATGACCGACTGGGTCAACACCACCTGCCCGTGCTGCGGCGGCCCCGCCAAGCGTGAGACCGATACCATGCCGCAGTGGGCCGGCTCCAGCTGGTATTTCCTGCGCTATATGGACCCGCACGACGATCAGGCGCCTGTCTCCAAGGAAGCCGAGCAGTACTGGGGCCCCGTCGACTGGTACAACGGCGGCATGGAGCATACCACGCTCCACCTGCTCTACTCCCGCTTCTGGCACAAGTTCCTCTACGACATCGGCGTTGTCCACACGAAGGAGCCTTACGCCAAGCGCACGAGCCACGGCATGATCCTCGGCCAGAACCCGCACTACGTCGGCAACGTCTCCACTGAGGCCGAGAAGCAGGCCCTCATCGAGAAATACGGCAATCAGGCCCTGCGCCCGGCTGTCAAGATGTCCAAGTCCCTCGGCAACGTCGTCAACCCCGACGATGTCGTCAAGGCCTACGGCGCGGACACCATGCGCCTGTATATCATGTTCATCGGCGACTTTGAAAAGGTCGCCACCTGGTCCGACGAGGCCGTCAAGGGCTCCAAGCGCTTCCTCGACCGCTGCTGGAACCTCATGGACATGGCCTCCGACTCCGAAGCACTCAGCGAAAAGAACGAGGCCATCATCCACAAGACCATCCGCAAGGTCACGCAGGACATCGACGAGCTCAAGATGAACACCGCCATCGCCGCCCTCATGACCATGGTCAACGAGTTCTACGCCAACGGCCTGACGAAGGGCGACCTCAAGATGCTCATGCTCATGCTCAGCCCCTTCGCCCCGCATATGGTCGAGGAGATGTGGGAGCTGACCGGCGAGGCCGCGAAGACCGGCACCATGGCCATGCAGCAGCCCTGGCCGGAATACGACGAGAGCAAGACCGTCGCCTCCCACGTCGAGATGGCCGTCCAGGTCCTCGGCAAGCTCAAGGGCACGATCAACGTCCCCGTCGACTCCGAGCAGGACTTCATCGTCGAGACCGCCAAGCAGAACGAGAAGGTCGCCCGCGCCATCGACGGCAAGACCATCGTCAAGGTCATCCTTGTCAAAAACAAGCTCGTGAACCTGATCGTAAAGTAAACAAAATTTTTGAAATTTGCCGGACAGGCGAAAAAAATGCTTGACTTTACAACGCCTGTTCACTATAATAATGAAGCCAATTATGTTGGCCCTGAAAGCAGCCTGGATTTAGCCGGCTGCATCGGAGGGAGGGAAAACAATGTCTGAAGTTCGCGTCAAGGAAG
>ENA-UOOD01003997-UOOD01003997.1-human-gut-metagenome-genome-assembly--contig:-CS67-NODE-3997-length-11770-cov-3.592830_pt1 | contig 11770 bp, 4 predicted proteins | sample MGYA00242464_ERZ724011 | MGnify/ENA metagenome assembly ERZ724011 | reverse complement strand
TGCCTTGCCCTGTTGACCGTCTCATAAAACATATTTTCAGAAAGTGAGCTATTGATAAACGCCGCCGGAATACCCGCCTCATTCAGTGCCTTTACCTGATCCTGCATGAGTGAGATAAGCGGCGAAATGACAATTGTTATTCCGGGAAGCAGCATTGCCGGAATCTGATAGCACACCGATTTTCCTGCTCCTGTTGGCATAACGGCAAACACATCCCTGCCCGACAGTATATTGTCAATTACCTCCTTCTGCCCCGGTCTGAACGCCGCATATCCGAACAGTGCCTTCAGCGCCTCCTCCGGTGTCCCATAGCTCCTATTTTTCCCCGGCTCATTCTCCTGAAAAGCTACATTATCATAGACCTGCATGTCATATTCCGAAGCAGCCTGCCCTTCAAAATCGCTCTCATACTCTGCCTTCTCCGCCATTTTAAACAGGCTGTCCCATGCCCCATCGTCCATGCAGCTCTCATCATAACCCGAATTGTTGTTCATTATATTCTCCCTCATTCCTTTTAATTTATCTCCGCAGCAAAACATACATTCTATTTCAATTATACCTAATTTATCAGTCAATTTCAACTTATTGTGGAGAATTATTTAGTTATTCCTTCGGTTCACCACCACAGCATCAGTTCACCACCACAGCCCCGCTTCATTAAAATATCCACACAAAAAACCGCCTGCCCTGTTCTCCTGCAGAGCAGACGGTTTTCGTCTATGTATCGATGTGAAATTTATATTACATTCCGTACCTTATCAAATAATAGATAATATACACCCGGCCGGGACAACCACCATCTTTCAACTGTTATATTCTCCTTTATCCTGCTCAACGTCTTTTTTCTTTTTTAATCATAAGCACCGCTCCGGCACCAAGGATTATCATTACTGCGCCAAGTACTATAAGCCAATTCGGAAGCCATACATTGCCTGTATGTGGTGACTCTATAATCTCTGCATCCGAATTCTTCCCATTGTCCGTTTCGGCTTCGGAACTACTGTCCTCCACCCCAGCATCAGCTCTGTCCATCGGTTTTTCATCTACAATTACTGTATAGTCCGATGCATGTGTAAATACAAGTCCGGCATTTCCTGCTGCGTCAATTTCATCTGAACAGATAAACTCCAGCTTACCCATCTGCTTATTGAAATAGAACAGATTTGCATACAGCCCGGCATTCTTCTTATCCATATTGATGGTAAGAACCGCCGCAAAACCAAACTCTCCATCGTGGGCAAGTGTCAGGTTCACCCGGTAACGTTCTCCCGTGACATTGTTGATAATATCAAGCGGTATTCCCGCTCCTGCATTTTTACCGTGGGCGATACCAAAATCAATGTCTCCAAAAATATTCTTGATATCCTTGCCGTTTACCGTCCATGTAACTTCATCGCCCATATCGAAGATGACTGTTATATCCCTGTCTTTGATGCTCTCAAAGATATTCTGTGGAACAATGGTGCTTCCGTTCATATCCACATTTATGGTTTCTCCGTCCTTTGCTGCTTCAATCCGGCTCCTGATAACATCCCAGCCGTTTTTCCCACTATCTTCCTTAATAAACGGTTTTCCCGTCTCCGGCTTGCTGCTATCTGTATTTTGGTCTGCCATATCCGTGCCCGGATTTTTATTATCTGTACTTCCCTGATTATCGTCCGGGGCTCCCGTATTGTCATCATCCTGCAGCTTTTCTATCGCCTGCGTATAGCTATGTCCGCAGTTCGCGCAGATATAGGTCATAACGCCCTCTGTTGTCGTGGTAGGCTCCTTCGTCACCTTCGAGGTATAGCTGTGTCCTAAAGCCGCAGTAATGCTTCCGGAGCAGAGCAGCGTATTGCAATCCTTGCAATAAGTATCGCCCGTATAGCCTTCATCCTGACAGGTCGCGGTTCTTGCATTTTTCACTTCTGTATTAGCATGAGCACATAAGCTTCTTGTAATGCTTACCGTCACGCTCTCATTAACATAGCTGCCTTTATCCGCTCCTATGTAGACTGCTGTTGCCGTGACTGCTGTCCCGGCTGCCAGCTCTTTGTCTTTATCGCCGTCCTGCCATGCCCAGTCCATATAATCGGACAGGCTGACATCACCCACCTTTGTAATGCTGTTAGCTGTGCTCATAGTCGAACCCGGCATATTCGGGGCATTCTCTGCCTTATTTACCGTAACCTTTACCTTACAAGAGGCTGTATTATAATTAGTCTCATCTGATGGAGTGAAGGTAATGCCATACTCCGAAGAATTGCTGTCGGATACACCCGGTTTTATGCTGCCATCCGTCCATGCAAAGGTGCCCGGCATTCCTGCCACGCCTCCTGACAAGCTGCTCTCAGAAAGGCACTGCCCATAGGTCAGCTCTGCCGCTGCCGGTACGGTGCTGACAATCGGTGTCGCTTTCTCTATCGTGACAGTCACGGTGATAGCCGCACTGTCATAATTCGTGCTGTCGTCCGGTGTAAATACAGCTATATAGCCTGTATTATTCACAGTCGGCACAGCTTTACCATTCTGCCAGCTAAAGCTTCCTTCTACATCCGTCTCCACACCACCTACGATATGTCTTGCACTGCCACCTGTCAACTTGAAATCATTTTCCAAGGCAGCATTCGGACTGTAAACCGCAGTGCCGACAGTCGGGGCGGTCAATATAGGAGCAGCCTTAGCCACACTGACAGCAACACTTCCTTCCAATTCCTGATACGTAGCACCATCAGCCGGGGTGAATATCCATGCCGCTGTAGTCGTGCCTGCGGACAACACCTCATCAGGATTCTTCCATGTAAGTATTCCTGCCACCGCCGTATCCGTGCCCTGCTCTACAAAGGAAGCCTCCCCTGTATTCAGGGAAAGTGCAGACAGCTTCTGCCCATAGGTCAATGTACTGCTTCCGCTTATAGCAACACCACTTCCGCTCTTTTCCGAAACAATGGTCTTATCCACAATTGTAATTGTAAGCGTATAAGCAGCATCCTCGTAATTATGCATCGAAGCCGTGACAATCATGGTTGCTGTCTGTCCTGCCGTTGTGTCCGCCTTTACCTTGTAGGTCAGATTTCCCTTATCATCAACCATAGCTCCGTCAATAATGCTGTCTGGGTCTGTTACAGAAATCATATAGCTCGTCGCGCCTCTATCCTTTGGCAGTTTCCCTGCAATATCGACTGTAACATCACTGCCGTCCGAGCCTTTCGTGTAGGCGTAACTCTTATTTTCAGTGAGCACATCCGGTGCGGCTGCCTTAGTGATAGTCAATATACCGCCTCTAATAGTCACTTCATAATTTCCATTGGCAGACACTCCTGTAATGTCATATTCGCCCACATCAGAACTTTCATCCGCTTCAGAAGCTGTGGTGATGGCAAGCCTCTCTATGGTATCATTCTCCGCCAATGTGCTTCCTTCTGCCAGCGTATAAGTGAAGGATGGGTCTGCCTCTTTATATTTCCGTACAGCATCCGCAATCGTAACCAAAACTGCTTTCCTGCTGACAACAGGAGCAACCTTGCAGGTCACACTGTCATAATCTCCCGCCACACTGCTGTCCGGTGTGAATGTCAGCTCATATTCCACCGATGTTCCTACACTCGGCATCTCAGATTTATTTGCATCTGTAATGCCCCATGTTCCGCTTACTTTCACACCTGAGGTATTTACAGCCAGGGCATTCGCGGCATCTATGGTCATGTCCTCCACCTTTGTGCCGTAAATGCCGCTAAGTATCGGTTTTTCAGTAACTGTCAGCTCTGCTTTCTTCACGGTCAACGTAAGCTCTGTGGTCTGTGGTGCGTCTCCCCTGCTCGTGCCGCTTATAAAGCTCTCGCCCATCGGATTGTAAGAAACCATCAGCGTGTATGTTCCTGCTGCAAGGGTATTAAGCCAATCTGCCTTCAAAATAAGCTTATCATCGGACACTTCAAAACTATCTGCAGCAACCGGAGCAGCTCCCATCACAATCGAAGCCACAGTATTGCCGTTAAGGGATGCTCCGACTTCCACATCAGCTGCCGAGGTTTTTATAAATTCCGCACTTACTGTAGCTGCAACATCAGTATAGACTACTGTACCCTCGGAATTGATAATCGTCTTATTTCCCGCCTTATCCGTGATACGGGCATATACAATGAATTTTTCACCCGGTTCTACGAAGAAGCTGCTGCCTGTCATCCATGTTCCGTCTGCTTTATAATCGCCTGCACTCTCCACCTTCTGATACTCAATCGTATTCACGCCGCTGGTGGCATCCTCTCCCGTGATACTTACATCTACCGTTTCCTTAAAGAAATATCCGAAGGTTATCTTGTTCAGAAAGCCGGTAAAGCCGTTATCTTTTATCCTGATTTCTCCGGTCGGTACAGCCGTGTCAATCTTTATCTCTGCAGACTTCTTATCCGTGATACCTCCATCTGCATTTTTCAGATAATATTCTACGGTCTGTATTCCTTCCCTACTGACAGTCAGGCTATCCTGCCATATATTTTTATCTGTCGAAATGGTATACCCGCTCAGAGGTGTCAGTGCAGCATCACCCAGATACCAGCCATTATCTCCTGTTATTCCGGAAACCGCGGCATCCTCTGCTGCCAGATAGCCAATGCTCCATTCCTTGGATACACTGCCTGCTCCCTCAAGGGTATAGTTATCATTGCCGAGAGCCATCACCGTGGCAGTATAATTGCCGGTCTCGGCTGCCCTGTTAGTATTCGTGCCGCTGTTTTCATAGGCAAGTGTAAAGCTGTCACTCCCTACTGCATTCTTCACCGTGGCGGTCACGCTCTGCTCATTGCCGTTGTAGGTAAGTGACGTGTTTCCGCTCCATTCCAGCATGACCTTCTTAGGCTTGATGGCAGCATTAGTCTCAGTCTGTTGTCCAATGCCTGCCAGCACATAATTGCCCGCACTTGTTCCGCCGAGTGCTATATCGCTTATGGTGACAACCTTGTTTTCTTCTGCATTGGCATCCGCAAATGTGCCTGTGGCAGACCGGACAATCAACGTGTCTTTATCCTTATCGCTCACTCCGTCTAAAACCGCCGCACTGCAGTCCAATATTGCGGCTGTAGTGCCGTTATAGGTCTTATTTCTGGCTGTGATACCGGAAACAGTGACCGGCTTTTTTTCAATCGTGAATGTCTTCGTCACGCTTCCGTTATAATTTTCTCCTGCTCCGGTAACAATAACGGTTGCTGTTCCCACATTCACATTGTTCTCATAGGATACCGTGTAATCTGTGTTCTCGGTAAGTGTCGTGTTATTTAAAACAACTCGTGAAACGGCCGGGGTCTGTGCCTCTCCACTGTAGGTCACTGTGTCCGTCCCCAAAGTCACGGCTGCTCCCTCTATCGAGGTCTTTGCAGTTTCCACCACGGAAACATCGGAAATCGAATAACTGCCCTCACCCTTTGTCGTCGTGTTATCACTCTTACGGTAGGTATACCCTACCGCTAGCAGACTACTCAAATCATCTCCGCTGGTTCTGTCACCTCCATCGCTGTCCGTAAGCTTCAGTGTATTGCTGAATATGCCGCCGGAGAGTGCGCCGTTTCTCAAGCCCACAGTTTTCTTAAAGGTACCGCCGGATATCAGGACACTGTCGGCAGCTTCGATATTCAGTGCCAGGTTGCAGCCGCTATACTCTCCAAATGTGCCGCCGGATATGGATACACCTTCTGCCCTCACAATATTGATTCCGTTGCCGCCACATCCGCCAAATCTGCCGCCGGATATGGATACGGTCTTCACGTTCTCTAATTGTACCGGAGACTCATATCTTCCGTTTGTAATGGATATTTCCTTTGCTTTTTCGGCATAAATACTGTTATTCCATGCGTTATACCAATCATTATTACCTCTGCCAATCGTTACGCCACCCGTTATGCGTAATACTGCGTTTTCTCCATTTACATGAATCGGATCTCCCTGTGTGTTGAACAAACCATTTGCATCCATTTTAATATTCCCATCTATCACCACTTCTCCGCCTGTGATGTAAAGCATCCGATAGCTAGACGCTCCATTTTCACCATATAGCTTCCCATTGCCTGTGATAGTGCATTTTCCGCCCTCCACCGTTATCAGTGGTGCCGTCATGTTAATAATGTACGGACTATATTTACAGCCCTTCATGTCAATGGTAATATCATCGCCATCTTTTATTGTAACGCTCTTAATCGCTTCATAATTATTTTTTGAAGCAACACCCCAATCCATGCGGGAACACAGCAGTGTTACCGTGGCAGTTTTCCCCCTTGCCGCTTCTATGGCATTGTACCAGTTGTCATAATAGGTTTCTGTTTCCTCTCCCTGTATTTTTAGCTTCGCCTCTCCGTTTGTCGTAAAGGTCAGACTTGAGATATTGGAATAAGCACCTTCCTTTTTTGCCACAAAATAATAGGTGCTCTCATTCTCTGCGCTTCCGCTCAGGGAAACTGTTGTGCTTGTATTCTCTACGGTTGTCGATGCCACAGCAGCCGCATTTTCAATCTCCGCAGCATCGGTAATCGCCGTTTCGCTTTTTACATAGTAGACGGTCGTGCCGACTGTATTCAGTGTCAGCCTGGCATCGATGGCTGCAGCACCCTTCGAGCCTGCTTCTGCACACAAGACAATCTGCTCCGATTCTAACATCACAATCGTATTTGTATCCGTGTCTGAGATTGTCTGTCCGGATTTTTCCATGGCATTTCCAGTATTCAGTGCGGAAACCGTCACAGAAAGCTCCGTGCTTTTGCTGTTTGCCGGGAGATATAAGAGCATCCTGCCATAGTAGTTTTCCACCTTACTCACCTTAGCCGGCGCATAATACTCTCCATTGTCTGCAGAAAGGATGACATTATCCTGTTTCACAGTGACAGAGGCAGCCTCTAAGTCAGATGTGATTGCTTCATCATAAAACTCCAACGTGACCGGATACAGAGGAGTGCCGATAGTCGCGTCATAACCGGTCGTTCCTTCTGCAAAGACAAGCGTTTTCTGATACTCCCTGCCATCTATCGTCAGTGTAAAGCTCTGGCTGCCCGTCAGCCTGCCCGTGGTGAAGCTTAAAGGCACAGACAGCTTTCCGATTTGGAGAAGCTCCGCCGGGGCTGATTCTGCCAGCACCGTATCACCAAGCTGTATCCTTGCAGATGCCGCATCAATAAATCTGCCGTCATAAACAGTAAAATTCACCGTGTACTTATTTGCGGCAGTACTTCCGCTGTCGCCATTTCCTGTCTTGACTTCACCGGTGATATTTATGTAAACATTCTCGCTGACAGACACCGTGCCGCTGGCACCGGAAATATTATTCTCATTCCGAAAACTACCATAGCCGATATTGCCATTTGCTGTCACAGCACCGCCGGTTATGCTGATTGTGCCAAGGCTGAACACATAACCGGCAGCGCTTGCACCCTGATAGCCGACACCAATCGCTGCACCATCCTTTCCTCCCGTTGCCGTTACGGTACCGCCACCAATGGTTATAGAATCTACATTTCCGTTTGAGCCGCCACCGATGCCTGCTGCATAGGAACCACCTGTGGCATTGACCGTACCTCCGGTAATCGTGATATTTCCGCCGCTCTCACCGATTGTTCCTCCTATGCCTGCCGCCTGATAGCCGCCCGCAGCATTAATCGTACCGCCCTCTATGATGATATTTCCTACATACACCTGTTTTATATCGCTGGTGATTCTTGCCATACCACCAATACCGGCACCGCCGTAGCTGCCATGAAGAGCCTCTCCATAGCCACCCTTTGCGGTCAGCGTTCCCGTACTGTCCGCGGTAATTCTTAGGGTTGCCTTCGTCTGCCCCATAACCTCGATGCCGGCACCGCCCCAGCCGGCAGCCTTCAGGGTATTATCGCCCTTTACTGTCAGGTTCAGCGTAGCACCATATCCCACACTGATGCAGGAGCTGATGTCCTGGGACTTCGTAATATTCAAATCCTCAATGGTCAGATTGACTGTAGTGTTGTTGCTGATAAAGATGCCATTCGTAGTAGTTCCCGTCAAGGTCTTGCCATTAAACTCATCGACATTATCGGAGTCAATTACAACGTAATCAGAATAACCATAGCCGAAGGTGATGCTTCTGGTTTCCAATGCAGACACGTCAAGCGTATCACTGCTGTTAAGCAGCATGACGCCGTCATCGGCATCCTCCACCACAACGCATATTTCCGGCAGCTCCACATCTCCGGCAAGCGTATATGTATTGCCGTCTATGTCCATTTCCGGGATGACCGCCGTATAGACAAAACAGCCCCCGCCGTACTCTGCAAGCTCCTCAGCATCACTTGTAAAGACATCATGGTCGCTTTTTTCTTTGTCAAGCTCCCATGTGATGCCCTCTATTATGACGGATTCTTTCTTTATTTCTTCACCCTCATTACTGTCTGGAGCGGTATCACCTGAGTCATTGCCGGACAGGATAACTGTCCCCGCCGGGTCCTCGTTTTTTTCTTTCTCTATGAATTCTTCCCCTGCCGCTGTATTCTCCTCCGTTAAATATTCCTCCGGTTTTTCATATACGGTATACTCCACCGCAGCCTTTAGGGAATCCGGAAACAGGATGTCACTCTCCTCAGCTCCGAATGAAAGCAGCTGGTATTCCTTCGTCCCATCTAACGCTTCAAATGCGGTAATTGTATATGCTTTTATTTCAACAGCCGCATTTGCAATCATCAGTCCGGGATAATCTATGGTAGAATTTACCATAAAAAATGAAAGGGCAAAAGCAAGCATCCTCTTTACCATATGCTTCGAACATAAATTCTTCACTTCATTTATACCCCCTTCCCTCGATTATTTGTTCCTGTTATCTTTTTCATAATGATATCCTCGCTTTCTGTAAGCATTGTCTAAGCTGTTCTTTATGTATTCACAGCAGATTAATCTCTCTCCCGCGGTTGACCGCCTGCTGTCTGTTCTGCACCTGCAGCTTTCGGAAGATATTATTTGTGTGAAACTTGACCGTTCCTGTCTTTTTCCCCAGCCTGTGCGCAATTTCATCATTGCTCAGCCCCTGTGACATCAGCCGGAGTACAGCCGTTTCCGTTGCTGTCAGCGGCTCGAAATATTCCGCGGGGGATTTCAGGTAATTCGGAAAATATCTTCCCACCTCGTCCGCAAGCAGCTTAATCTGATCCGTTAATTCGTCTGCTCCTTTTTCCTGCTGGTAAATGTTAATCATCTGCACCATGCTGTTTCCTTCGTCTGCAAGCAGGCGGATATACCCGAATTTCCCGGCAAGCTCAAGTGTTTTCGTGAGTTCCTCTATGAGATGCTTATTATCCCCCGCCTTATGACAGATGATAGCGGATAGCATATAGCACTCACACAGGTCCATATGGCGGTTTCCGGGTGTAAGCAGCGCGATAAGCTGCTTTACCAATACATGGGCGACCATGTATTTGCCCGTTTGCAAATAGCACCGTACCTTTACCAGATAAGCATACATATCCATCATGAAGATGTCATCATTTTCATCCGGTGCAGTTTTCTCAAGCCATTCCTCTACATCCTCCTGCCGCCCATCATAACAAGCTGCCAGACATTCCAGGGCATTCAGGCTGCTGGTCAGCTCCTCCCACCCTGTCTCGTATATCCGTTTGCGGATTTTTTCTACCAACGGCTTTGCGGTTCTTGCCTGTCCATTCACAAGCAATATCTTCATTTGCAGGGCTAATGCCACAAACAGGCATCGCATATCATTTTCCTGCTCCATAAGAGGTATCGTCCCTGTCACAAGCACAAGTGCATGGAAGCAGTTATTATTCTGGTAATACCACTCCGCAAGTGCTATCTCGTATACACCCTTTCCACCACTCCCATAGAGCTTCCCTATTGCTTCCGTGATGGTGTCCTTATAACGCTCCAAGCATGGTCCAAATCTCGTAAAATCCCGAAAGCCATTTAAAATGCTTGGACGGCAGGCCGACATCGTAAGGCTCATGATCGGTACTGCGCCGGCCTTTATAAGAAAGAACGCAATCCTGAGAAACATGAAATCATCCGTATAAGGCATGACCAGTTCTGTGCTAATCCTGTAAAAATCACTGTGATCAAAGTCCTGCAGCTGCCAGTTTCTCGGTGTCTTACCTAAAATTGCCACATATTCCTTTGCATCGTCCAATCGTCCCGCCATCGCACAAAGCAGGGCAGGATGTGTTATAAGCACTGGATTGTTTACATAATCCTCCCGCTTAATGCTAAAAATATAATCGCGGCAATCCCATAATGCCGGCATGGAAAAAGGATGCTTTGCAAACTCCTCCAAAACCATTTCAAGTAACTGTCCTTTTTTATCGGCCGCCCGCATAATACGCAACATCTCTTTCCGTGTGCGCGGGTAGGTCTGTTTTTCTTTTTTTGCCATTTCATTCATCCTTATCTGAAAGTTTAAGACTACTCAAGTTCAGTTATATTTATTTCATTCGCTCTTGTAAAGCAAACTTAGGTTATGGAAAATCCCAAACCTGAAGTAAGACTTTCCTCCTTTCCGCAATGCCTCAAAGGCTGAAAATCAGGCATTTACGGCATTCAGAAAATACATCTATATTAAAATCACAAATTAAAATTCATTTTCACTTTATAAGCCACATTATCCGCTGTCAATGGGCAATAAGTCATGTAGTACACCATTCCGAGGGCTGTTGCATAAAAAACCGCCTGCCCTGTTTTGTTATGCAGAGCAGACGTTTTTCGTCTATGTATATATAATTGATATTACATTCCGTACCTTATCGCATAATAGATAATATATACCCAGCCCAGACAGCCATGCAGAATCGCCCAGCCGATAGATTTCCACTTAACATACGACAGCACCACTGCCAGAGCCGTACCCACAGTTGCCCCAACATCCACCGTCTTTTCAACTGTTGTGTTCTCCTTTATCTTGGTCAACGTCTTTTTCTCCGAATCGGACGGCCCATATATGAGATCCTCCTCCGAAACCTCAAGTGTGCTGGCTAACATCGACAAAGTCTGTATATCCGGCTGTGTCTTTCCGTTCTCCCATTTCGACACCGCCTGTCTTGTCACATTACATGCTGCAGCAATGTCATCCTGTGTAAGCTGATTCTTTTTTCTGTAAAACTTAATATTGTCACCTATCAAAATAAGTACCTCCAATTCAATTTATACTCAAAATTATACCGACAGGTGGCTGAAAGTAAAGAAAACATTGGTTGCAAACGCGCAACTTTGGGAGGGTTGCTATTCAATCTTGCTTTTTATGTCTATAAAGCATATATCTTTTCTGTCCCAAGATGCTCAAATGGTCTAAACAGTTCTCTTAAGGAATCTGACTTCGACCAATCAATCTTAGAAACAAATGTTCCAAATGAGCGCATTGCATTTTTAGGATATCTGACACTGAAAAATGTTCCGACTGTTCTCTGATTGCTTACATTCCTGACATAGCTTAGCTGTGGTTTTGCAAACAATAACTGAATTGCCTCTAAAAATGTAGTTTTTCCACTATTATTATCTCCAACTATAAGGTTAATCTTTGAAAAATCCGAAACCGTTAGCTGCTTAATACCTCTGAAATTATTTATTTCAATCGAATTTATAACTGTCATTATTCGTCCCCTTCCAGATTCTCAAAACTTATTACCAATCTTGTGTGTGTTGCTGTGGCAATTTTCTGTAATGTTTCTATCTTAGGAACAACCTTTCCATTCTTTATCTTACTTATGTTGGATTGAGACATATTGGTTATCCGGCATAAATCCTCCTGCGTAAAATTATTTTCGTCCATCACTCTCTGTATCTC
>ENA-UOOD01003985-UOOD01003985.1-human-gut-metagenome-genome-assembly--contig:-CS67-NODE-3985-length-11794-cov-7.477979_pt1 | contig 11794 bp, 8 predicted proteins | sample MGYA00242464_ERZ724011 | MGnify/ENA metagenome assembly ERZ724011 | reverse complement strand
TTGGGGATAACTCTGGGGATAACTTGGGGATAACTTTGTTTGGTACTGCATATTTTGCAGGGGGTACTGCGTATTTTACAGGTGGTACTGCATATTTTGCAGGTGTCACTGCAAAATATGCAGTACCTTTAAATAAGCTATTGTTTTTCTCCTACCATTATGGTATACTCAAGCCAATATAAAAATTACAAATTTAGGAAAGGAGAAGAGATCATGACTGGGGGAAGATCGGCTAACCAGTATCATGTACTACTTTAACCATGAACGACAAAGTACAGATTAAAAACTGCCGCCCATTCACGATGATCCACAATGATTTTTTGGATTATGAAGGATTAAATTCAAAAGAGAAATTGGTCATGATCACATTGATGCGGTATGATGGAACTGCATTTCCATCCATTCCTAAATTATCGAAAAAAATCGGTCTGTCTGAGCGCACTGTCCGATATGCACTTAAATCATTAGAAGAAAAAAATTTTATTTCCAGACACCCACGCTATACAGCTGACGGTGCACGAATGAGTAACTCCTATACTATTACTGATGATCCTGACATTTGGAAATCAGAAACATCTGATGAACTTTCAGAAGAGATTTCAAAACAAGAACTTGAAGAAATGGCAGAATTGCTTCGAGCTGCAGGTTATACAATACAAAGTCCAACAGAACAGACTGTTTCTAATTCACAGGCTGCTTCACAAGAACAGCTATCGCTTTCAGATACATCTGACTCCGAGGAAGTTATACCTTCTAAAAATGTAGAAGAATATTCCATGGACTATTTATATCAATACTTCAACTATGATTTAATTTGCAGCTTTAAAAATCCGTATGGCGGACTAAATTTCCTTGAAAATGAACACGATCAAAAAGTGTTAGATACTGTTTTCTCTGTTTTATATGATATGCTAAATGATCCAAGCGCCTATATTCAAATCGGACAGGACTCTATTCCTCAAGCGGTTGTGAAAAATGAGCTTCTTGGCTTAACTTTTGATGCCATTATTGGTGTAATCGATGCTTACAATAATGAAACTGAACATGGTGCCATCTATGATCCTGTCAGCTGGCTTCGAAATGCTCTATATAAAGGCAGCCAGCCACACATTCCTGATGGGTGATTAAAGTGATATAATTTTTTTCAATAAAAAAGCGTACCAGTCAAATTACTTTAACCGATACGCTTCTTTGTGTTACCTATTTTTCTATTTTCATAAATTTCAACTATTTTTAAATTAATCCCTGAATCAGAATAAAAACAATCAAAATCGGAAGAATAAACTGGAAATATGGCCTTAATTTCCTTGAAATTTTTATGCCATCTCCTGTATTTGCTTCCTCACAATATTTTTCAAATCCCCAGCCCCACTTTGTTACACAAAACAGCAGGTAAATTAAAGAACCTATAGGAAGCAGCAAATTGCTGACAATAAAGTCTTCACTGTCAAGCACATCGCGCCCTCCAATCAGATGCAAATTGCTCCACACATTATAGCCAAGCACGCACGGAAGACTTGCAATCAAAATAACGATGCAATTGATCAGTGCAGCCTTATTTCTTGACCAGCCAAACATATCCATACAGAATGACATAATATTTTCAAATACCGCAATCACAGTAGAAAAGCTTGCAAATGTCATAAATAAAAAGAACAAGCTTCCCCAAATGCGTCCGCCTGACATATTAATAAAAACATTTGGCAATGTAATAAAAATCAAACTTGGTCCTGCATTTACTTCCACGTTATAGCTAAAACATGCCGGGAAAATGATCAAACCAGCCATAATTGCAACAAATGTATCAAGTGCACAAATTCGTACACCCTCTCCTGCTAATGTGTGATCCTTTCCCATATAGCTTCCAAAAATTTCCATTGCTGCCACGCCAAGACTTAGCGTAAAAAATGCCTGATTCATCGCTGCTGTAATCACATTTTTTAATCCTACAGCTGCAACAGCCTCTGTATTTGGAACAAGATAAAATTTTACACCCTCTGCTGCATTTGACAATGTAAGGCTATGCACAGCAAGAACAACAATCAGCAAAAGAAGGGCAGTCATCATAAACTTGCTGATCTTCTCCAGTCCATTCTGTAATCCTCTGCTGCAGACAAGAAAACCAACTACAACTGTTAAAATCATCCAAAATGCCATCTGCTTTGGATCTCCAAGCAAATTAGAAAATGCCTGCGCAGTATCCTCAGTTGTCATTCCGCTCTTAAAGCTGCCTGTCAAAAACTTAAAGAAATATGTAACCATCCATCCAGATACCGTGGTGTAGTACATCATTAACATGCAGCATCCAAATATTGCCACCCATCCATGGATATGCCACTTGCTGCCTTTTTTCTCTAGTGCCTTATAGCCAAGCACCGCACTCTTTCTGCTGGCACGACCAACTGCCAGCTCCATTGTCAGAACTGGCAATCCCATTATCACCAGAAAGATCAAGTAAAACAGTACGAAAATTCCGCCGCCATTTTGTCCCGTCACATACGGAAAACGCCAGACATTTCCAATTCCTATCGCACACCCCGCACTTACAAGCAAAAAACCAAGGCGCGATTTAAAAGATTCTCGTTTCAAAAGCCATCCTCCTTTTTAATGCTGCACAAACAGCAATTTTGTTTATTTTATCATGACATTCTGCCTTGTGTCAATGACTCAGACAAGCTCCATATTGATCTTTACTTTTCCGTTTTCTGCACACACAGATGCAGTGCTTCCATTTATAAGCGTCATCATCGGTGCTAAATGACCGATATCCAGATCCATCAGCACTGGCACCTTATATTCCTTTAACAAATCAATCACTGCGTGATATTGATCTAAGCCAATCATTTCCTCACCAAAATGAAGCGGACGTCCAATCAAAAAGCCCTTAACATGCTCAAACCATCCGGCATGAATCATCTGCCAAATTGCACGTCGAATACCAAATACATTCAAATCACACGATTCCAAATACCAGATAATACCATCCTCCTTGTATCGCTCATTAAATGACTTCACCTGATCAAACTTTGTTCCCGTTAAATTTACAAGACAGTCCATGCAGCCGCCGATCAATCTGCCCTTAAATTCGATGGTTCCTTCCGTCTCAAATGCCTGTACCTCACCCGTGTGGTCTTTTTGTGTCAGGAAACCTCTCACAAGACTCTGTTCCGTCAGATTGTATGGCTCAAGCGGATGCTCCTCATCGCGCAGCCCTTCCTTTTCCCAGAGCGGATAACTCTGCATCATCAGTTTCTTTCCTGTAAAAAGTGAAAAGCAATCTTCAATTGATTCATCCCACGGTTCCATACCAAATGTTCCGGCACATGGTCCATAAATGGATGCCACATCGCAAATTGTAGTCAATAAAAAGGTAAAGTTTGTATTATCCGAATAGCCCATATACCACTTTGGCTTTGCTGCCTTGATTGCATCAAAATCTACATCATCCAAGATCTCGCACATCAGCTCACCGCCGCCGCAGGAAATCAGCGCATCTGCCTCATCTGACAAATACATCTTATTTAACTCTGCTGCACATTTTTCCGGCGTATTGCTGATTCCTATTCCACTTCCCTCAAAGCAGTTTGGACCAAGCATTGTCTGATACCCCATATCATGAAACTTTTCAAGCGCATGATTAAATGACGTTTTATAAGGCTCAATATTACATCCAAATGACGGTGCAACAAATCCAATAGTACCATTTTTCTTTAAAAACTCTGGAAATCTCATATTTATTTTATACTCCTTTCGCTTCCACAAAGCCACAACATTAATTATTATTTATCTTTCGCCATGGACTTTTTGACTCTTGCTTCATCATATCATATCTGTGCTGTCCTTGTAAATTAGCCGAATTTTATTTTTATGAAATGTCAGCATCCCCTCATCGCGCAGACGGCACAGCTGCACAGACAAGCCACTTCGATCCACGCCAAGATAATCAGCTAACTGCTGCCTGTTATAGGGAATTTCAAATTCGGAAGACTTGTTTTTTACAGCCTGTTCAGACAAATATGACAGCAGCTTTTCCCTTGTGGAACGTTTTGCCATATGCGTGATTTTCTCGCTGAGCTTTCGATTTTTCTGTGCCATATCAATCAGCAGATTTTGAATTAACTGTGCATGAAAACTGCATCCGTCCGGGCAGATTGAAAGTATTCGACCGACATTTAAAAATAGAATGGTTGTGTCCTCCTTAGCCTCCACGCTTACATTTAGCACGCTGCCCGGCACACAGGCAAACACCTCCGCAAAGCATTGACCAGGTCCAAGCACACTAAGAACATTTCGCCCGCCCCAGACATCCTCCTGCACAATGAGAACACTTCCAGACAACACCAGACCCAGCGCCTTTGTCTGTTCGCCCTCTCTTAAAATATATTCTTCTTTTCGATAGGTCTGCTTTCTCGCCTCTAGGCAGCCAAACAGCTTTTCCAGTTCTTTCTCCTCAATGCCACTAAACAGCCCTGATCGTGCTTTTATAATAGGAAGATATTCTTTCATTTGCTATCCACCTCCGTATAAAACTTTCTTTTTTCGTTGAAATTTCAACCGACAATCTTTGATTATTATACTATACTTTGTCCATCGCGAAAAGAAAAATTTCAATACAAACTTTAGGAGGATTTAAATATGAGCCAAAACATAACAAATACAAATGCAGCAAATATAAACACAACAAGCAGTATGTTTTGCTTCCAGTGTGAACAGACCGCAGGATGCACGGGCTGCACCAGAGCAGGTGTCTGTGGCAAATCTGCAATGACAGCCAAGCTTCAGGACACGTTAACCGGAGCCCTGATCGCTCTTGCAAACACTGCTGCCTGTTCAAACAAAAATTCCAATCGCAATCTGAGTGCATCTTTAGTGGATGAAATCAATCATCTGATCTTAGAAGGACTCTTTACTACCATCACCAATGTAAATTTTGATGATGCTTCTATCAAAGATCTGACAGCACGCATTCACACAGCTACTGCAAAAACAGCTGACGCTTGCAATGTTTCTATCGTTTCTGATTATGATATGAACAATATCTGGAATGCAAACGAGGACATTCGTTCCTTAAAGTCTCTGATTCTGTTTGGTGTGCGCGGTATGGCAGCTTACGCATACCATGCAATGACGCTTGGCTACACCGATGTTTCCTTAAACCAGTTTTTCTTAACCGCACTCGACTCTCTGTCCAAGGATTGGGGCATGAACGAGCTGCTTCCGGTTGTTATGGAGGTTGGCCGCTTTAACCTGACCTGCATGGAACTTCTTGACCGTGCAAACACAGAGACCTTCGGAGATCCGGTACCGGTATCCGTTTCCCTGACTGTTGAAAAAGGACCATTCATTGTTGTTACCGGTCACGATCTTGAGGATATCAAACAGCTTCTTGAGCAGACAGAGGACAAGGGCATCAACATCTACACCCACGGTGAGATGCTTCCGGCTCACGCTTACCCAGAGCTTAAGAAGTACCCTCACTTAAAGGGCAATTTCGGTACCGCATGGCAGAATCAGCAGAAGGAATTTGCTTCTCTTCCAGCACCGATTCTATTTACAACAAACTGCTTAATGCCTCCAAAAGCTTCCTATGCAGACCGCGTTTTCACCACTGGCGCCGTTGTCTTCCCGAATACACCATTTATTTCATCATCCACAGATGGTCACAAAGACTTCACTCCAGTCATCGAAAAGGCACTTGAGCTTGGTGGCTTCTCTAAGGATCAGCACTTTACCGGAATCAATGGTGGTTCTAGCGTGATGACTGGCTTTGCACGCAATGCTATACTTTCCTCTGCTGGTGAGATCGTCGATGCCGTAAAATCTGGCGCAATCCGCCATTTCTTCCTCGTTGCCGGATGTGATGGTGCTCGCGCAGGCCGCAACTATTACACCGAATTTGTAAAGCAGACACCGTCTGACAGCATCGTGCTGACACTCGCCTGCGGCAAATATCGATTCAACGATCTCGACCTTGGTACCATAGGAGCCTTCCCACGCCTGATGGATATGGGACAGTGCAACGATGCCTACAGCGCAATCAAGGTAGCTGTCGCACTTGCCGATGCCTTTGGATGTGGCGTGAACGACTTGCCGCTCTCCATGGTCCTCTCCTGGTATGAGCAAAAGGCAGTCTGCATCCTCCTTACACTGCTTCACCTCGGTATCAAAAACATCAAGCTTGGACCGACACTACCAGCTTTTCTCTCTCCAAATGTGTTAAATTACCTCGTTGAACATTTCTCAATCGCACCTGTTACAACACCAGAGGCTGACCTGAAGGAGATTCTGGGGTAATTATTCTAGCTTCCTTAAATTTCCTATAAAAGAGAAAACGTAAGCGCTCATGTTGTGCTTACGTTTTTCTCTTCATTTTTTATCTGTTTTTTTCAATGGTAACTCCTCTACAGCTAATATAGAATATTACCTTCTATAATGATGTACGAATATTACACTTCAAAAATAAAGGAAATGGCTTATTTCCTAGGTTTTCTAGCAAATTTTCCTTCTTTTATTTTCTTTCTTCTTTATATAGACAAAATATTTAATATGAAAATCATCTCTTCCGACCGTTGAGCCGGACGACCCACCGCCCCATGGGATCCGTCGCTCCGGCTCTGCCGCCATTGGCGGCACCACTACACACATAAAAACGTAATCAAGGAAAAAAATATCACTTTCAAAAAATGAAAAATTTTTAATTTTTGAAAGTGTGTGACTATCTGAAAGCAACAACAAGAGCAAACGTTCTCGATAGAATCATTGAACTGAATGATACACCATCAGATCAGAAAAAATAAAGCAAACTTTCTCCATTTCTCCACTGCTCTTTCTATGATATAATTTCAGTATCATTCATATCATAATAGAAAGGCGTTATCATGAGTTTTTCCTTCTCACAAAAGAAGCATTCCTCCGGTGCCCGGCTGATGACCGAAGGAAACATTGCCAAGCAGCTGATTCTATTTGCGCTTCCACTCCTTGTAGGAAATCTGTTTCAGCAGCTTTACAACACTGTTGACAGTATTGTTGTAGGCAATTATGTCAGCAAAACAGCACTCGCAGCAGTTGGCTCTACTGACTGTATTATCAACACCATAATAGGATTTTTCTCTGGTTTATCCACTGGTGCAGGTGTTGTTATCTCCCACAATTTTGGAAGCCGCGATGACAAAGCACTTCATTGTACTGTACATACCACAATCGCACTTACACTTGTGCTTGCTGTCTTCTTTACGATTGCAGGACTATTTTTGTCACCATTTTTTCTTCGTTTAATGGATACACCAGAAGATGTTTTGCCTGAATCTTCCAGATATCTGACAATCTATTTTGCTGGTGTTTCTGGTCTTATGCTATACAACATGGGGGCTGGAATTTTGCGCGCAGTCGGTGACTCTACACGCCCACTTTATATTTTGATTGTCTGTGCAATCACAAATATTATTCTCGACCTCGTTTTTGTAATTGTTTTTCACATGGGCGTATCTGGTGTTGCCTACGCAACAATCATTTCCCAGTGGATATCTGCAATTCTTGTGCTGTCCATTTTGACAAAAGAGACGAATGCCTACAAGCTTGTCTGGAAAGATCTTCGCATTGATAAGGCAACCACTTTGTCGATTCTTCGCATCGGTTTTCCAGCAGGACTTCAGATGGCTGTTACATCCTTCTCAAATGTATTTGTTCAATCATACATCAACCACTTTGGATCTTCCTGCATGGCTGGATGGACTACATACGGAAAGCTCGACAAATTCTGTCTACTTCCAATTCAGAGCGTCGGCCTTTCTGTCACTACCTTTGTCGGTCAAAATCTTGGTGCCGGCAATATGAATCGTGCAAAAAAAGGCACTACCACTGCGCTTATTATCGCAATCGGTACTGCCATAATTTTGATGTTTCCAGTTCTTTTATTCGCACCTACCCTGACATCCCTTTTCACACAGGATGAAGAGGTACTTGCATTTGGTGTTCGCTTCATTCAACTGATGATGCCATTTTATATTGCAATCTGCTTTAACCAGATTTATGCCAATGCACTGCGCGGTGCAGGAAACTCCACCGCGCCAATGGTCATTATGATGGGAAGCTTTATTGTTTTTCGTCAGGTTTATCTGTTCATCATCTCAAAATGTTTTAACACCATTACATCTGTTGCCTTTGGATATCCATTCGGCTGGATTCTTTGCAGCGTGCTTCTCTTTATTTATTATCATAAAGTAGGTTTGCACAGTAAGAAGCAAATTTAATGCTGATGGCGAATTAATCCAAATGCCTTAGAAAACTCCATCACTAAAATCGGAATTAAAACCATTCCAAGTGCTGTCAGATATAGCTTTAAAGAAAGCAGCTCAAGTCCAAACGGAATGCGAAGTGGTGTAAACAGTACTGCAAGCACAAGCACAATAGAAAGAAGCGCTGCCTGATTTAACTTTTTATTTGTAAACACACCAATCTTAAACAGCGAATGCTCTGAACGCATATTGTACGCTTGAATTACCTGTGACAATGCTAACACAGCAAACGCCATTGTTTGACCCCCTGCCACTGTTCCTGTTGATTTTTCACCAATCATAAATGCAAACAATGCGAGTAATCCAAACATCACACCTTGAAGAACAATTCTCACGCCAAACCCATGAGCGAATAAACCTTCGTTTTTGGGTTTTGGTTTTTGTGTCATAACCTCAGACTCTACTGCTTCCATACCAAGTGCAATGGCCGGCAAACTGTCTGTTACAAGATTGATCCATAAAAGCTGCATAGAAAGAAGCGGTGTCTTATGCCACAGCATCATTGCAGTAAAGACGGTGATCACCTCTCCAATATTTGTACCAAGCAGGTAGCCAACTACTTTTTTAATATTGGCATAAATTCCTCTGCCTTCTCGCACTGCATCTACAATTGTTGCAAAGTTATCATCGGTAAGCGTCATATCAGCTGCTCCCTTAGCCACATCTGTTCCTGTAATTCCCATTGCACAGCCAATATCAGCAGCCTTCAGTGCCGGTGCATCGTTTACACCATCTCCAGTCATCGCTACTACCTGACCTTTTCGCTGCCAGGATTTTACAATACGGATCTTATTTTCAGGTGACACGCGAGCATAAACAGCAATGCTTTCCACCTGTTCATCCAATTCTGAATCTGTCATTGCATCTACCTGTGCACCAGTTAAAGCGCGGTCGCCCTCTCTCATAATGCCAAGCTCTCTTGCAATCGCAGAAGCTGTCACTACATGATCACCTGTAATCATAACTGGCTTAATTCCCGCCTTGCGGCATCGCGCAACTGCTGCCTTCGCCTCTGGTCTTGGAGGATCAATCATGCCGACAAGTCCGCAAAAATGAAGATCTCCTTCAAGAGTCATCATTGATTTTTCATCTGGGATCTTATCAATTTCCTTATAAGCAACTGCAAGTACGCGAAGTGCACGCTCACTCATCTCTTCCATTACCAGACGTGCCTGTGATAAATTTCCTGATGTGCAAAGAGGTTCCATAACATCAAATCCACCCTTTACAATTGCAACAAGTTTTCCATCCATACGACAAACAACTGTCATGCGTTTTCTGTCGGAATCAAATGGCAGCTCTGCCAGGCGCGGATACTGCTTTGCCAAACTTTCCTTTGGCATTCCATTTTTATGTGCAGCAAGCACAATAGCTGTCTCAGTCGGATCACCGATATGCTGTTCCTTATCACCATCAAATACAACAGCACCATCACAGCAAAGTGTTCCCAGACGAAGAAGTGTCTTTACTTCCTCAGATGGCTTTGTTTCAAGCTTATTAGCCTGTGTTTCCCCATCAAGATATGTTTCTACTAAGGTCATTCGATTCTGTGTCAGCGTTCCCGTTTTATCTGAGCAAATGACGGATGCACTTCCCAATGTCTCAACTGCTGGCAGACGACGAATAAGTGCATTTTTCTTAACCATTCTTTGTACACCGATTGACAATACAATTGTAACAATTACAGGAAGTCCCTCTGGAATTGCAGATACAGCAAGTGATACAGATGTCATAAAGATTTCCATTACTTCAAGTCCGTTTGCAAGACCAACAACAAAGATAATTGCACATGCTGCTAATGCCAAAATTCCAAGATATTTTCCGAGCTGTGCCAGGCGCTTTTGAAGAGGTGTCTGTCCATCATCGGCTCCTTCCAAAAGATTGGCAATCTTTCCCATCTCAGTATCCATTCCAGTTGCTGTCACAACTGCTACAGCAGTTCCATATGTGATGCTGCAGCCTGAAAAAACCATGTTGCTTCTATCTCCCAGCGGTGCATCTGCCTTTGGACAGGCACCTGCATCTTTTTCTGCCGGTACTGATTCACCTGTTAGCGCAGACTCCTCGCTCTTTAAGCTGACACTCTGCAAAAGCCTTGCATCTGCCGGAACAAAATCACCTGCTTCTAAGCGTATGATATCACCTGGCACTAACTCTGATGCATCAATGATTGACTCTGCCTTGTCACGAAGAACACGTGCATGTGGTGCCGACATACTTTTTAATGCTTCTAGTGCTTTCTCTGCACGGCTTTCCTGCATAACACCCATTATCGCATTTACAACCACTATCAGTAAAATCAGCAATGGTTCAAAAAAACCTTCCGGATCACCTTCCACACATGCTACCACAAAAGAAATTGCCGCTGCTGCAAGTAATATCAGAATCATTACATCTTTAAATTGCTCTGCAAATCTCTCCCAATTACTCTTTGATTTCTTTGCACGCAATCGATTCTCGCCATATTGCTCCCGGCGCTTTTTCACCTCCGATGACGAAAGTCCTGTTGCTTCCTGCACATTAAGTTCCTGTAAGACTTCTTGTTTTTCCTTATTATGATACGTCATACAAAACCCTCCTTCTGCCAGTTTTCTTTTTTATTTCAGAATCATTTTTTGCTTTCTATCGCTAACTATGCAAAAAGACCCATGTATGCCTTATTTATTAGAAAAGCACACATGAGTCTCATTCTTTAAGATTTGCCAGGCATATGCCGAGTCTGTTGACAAATCACGCAGTCCGCGAACTACTCCCTCACAATATTCAATTGTTCAGAAAAATGAAAGCAGTCTTTCTCCCACTCTGATAGTGTCACTATACCACACCACGTCTAAAAAAGTCAACCCTGATCTTCCAATAAAATCGGAATAAAATATCGAAGCTGTATAAACCACCAATACCAGTCGTGTGAAACATCGCTTCCCCAGAAATCACACCACGCATTAATTTTCTTTTCATCAAAAATACGTTTTAAATTGCGAAGCGTCTGTGCACCGTCATATTCCCAAGCACCCTGACCCACACAGAAAACTATCTTTTTCTGATTATAAAGCCTTATATACGGGTGATCAGCCGGCATATTCTCTAAAAAACGCTCTGGCGAGTTCTTATAAAGATTTTCATCACACCAGCCGTGAAAAAAGTAATCACTGTTGTACACACCAGAAAGCGCAATCAGTCCGCTAAATAACTCTGGGCGACGCAAAAAAGTAATAGCGGCCTGATTAGCACCTAAACTTGGGCCTGTTACAATTGGCAGCATATTCGATGTATTTTTTTGCATCAGAATCGGATACACTTCTTCAATAATATAATTATGGTACTGCTCCTGTCTTGCTGACCGCCACGAAGGAATACCATTTTCACATGACCAGCTTTCTTCATCCACCGAATCCACTGTCACTATTTGAATGCGGCCCTGTTCAATAAAATCACTCAGATGGTAAATTATTCCAAAATCCTCATAATTGTGGCAATTTGAATCCTGTGTTGGAAAACCA
>ENA-UOOD01003982-UOOD01003982.1-human-gut-metagenome-genome-assembly--contig:-CS67-NODE-3982-length-11798-cov-5.115132_pt1 | contig 11798 bp, 7 predicted proteins | sample MGYA00242464_ERZ724011 | MGnify/ENA metagenome assembly ERZ724011 | reverse complement strand
CACAAGAAGCCTTGGCGGTGACCATGGCATTGGCTGTCGCGGACTTAGTGGACTTGAACATCTTTGGCGTCTCCTTTCGTTTACTTCGTTTTGTTTACGATGCGGCAATTTTAGCACCATATGATAAACCTGTCAATAGCAAATAATATATTTTTTTGATAAATCTTTATGCATAGTACCGAATAGTCTGTTTTATCCGCGAAATGCGGGTGTAAACTCGGACGAAAAAATAAAGCTTTTAAAGAACGGCGGTGAAGCATAAAAAATGCGTTGCAGCTATTGCCATATAACACAAGTTATTGTATAATTTCCATATTAGGGAAACTATATATATGGTGGTATGATTTGATGGATAAAACTCATGTAACTATAAATGTGGCGGGGCAGGAGCTTCGCCTTTCAGCCGACGACAGCGAAGCATATATCCGCAAGATAGCCGGATATGTAAACGATAAGGTGGATGAGGTACAGCGTTCTTATCCCAACCTTAGCACGGCGAACTGCCTCATAATGGCCGCGCTGAACCTTTCGGACGAGCTGCATAAGCTGCGCGAGGATTACGATGCCTTGGATTCACGCATATCCGAGCTTAGAGAAATGCCAAGGCAGCAGTCTCCTGTCAAGCGCCCCTTTGAGAGCAAGGCTACCGTAGGGGTAAAGTAATAGTTATATCCGCAAATACGCGGCTCGGGGCTTATCCTGGGCCGCTTTTTTAAAGGCTGGTTTATTTATGATGGAGCTTCTTTCCCCGGCGGGCAGCCGGGAGGCATTGATTGCCGCCGTGCAGAACGGGGCGGACGCGGTATACTTTGGCGGCAGCATGTTCAATGCCAGAAGGTTCGCAGCGAATTTTGACGACCATGGGCTTATTTCTGCCATAGACTACTGTCACGAGAGGGGCGTAAAGGTAAATATTACGCTTAACACCCTTTTGCTTGACAAGGAAATATCCCAGGCGTTGAAATACGCTGAATTTTTATGCAGAACAGGGGCCGACGCTGCTATAGTGCAGGATATGGGTCTTGTAAGCCTTATACGTAAAAATATTCCGGAGCTTCCCCTACACGCCAGCACCCAGATGGGCATACACGAGCTGAACGGCGCAAGGGAGGCTGAGAAGCTGGGCCTTGAGCAGGTGGTGCTATCCCGGGAGGTGCCGCTGGGGGAGATCGAGTATATACATAATAATACGCCTATAGCCCTCGAGGCCTTTGCCCACGGGGCGCTGTGCATGAGCTTTTCAGGCGCCTGCCTGCTTTCCTCGATGGCGGGGGAAAGAAGCGGCAACCGCGGCACCTGCGCACAGCCCTGTCGCAAACGCATGGGGCTTGACTATATGCCGGGTAGAGACGAATACGACCTGAGCCTTGGCGACCTTTGTATGATAGAACATCTTGCGGAGCTGAAACAAGCCGGCGTAAGCTGCATAAAATTAGAGGGCCGCATGAAGCGGGCGGAATACGTTGCGGTGGTGACGCGGGCATACAGGGACGCTCTGGACGGCGCGGATAAAGCCGAGATATCCCGGCATAAGAAGCGCATGCTGGATATGTTTGATCGTGGCGGCGGCTGCACAGGCTACTTTTACGGAGACAACGCCCATACCGGGTGCATAGCAGTAAGCGATAGATCAAAGGAACTTATCGAAGAAGCGGCTAACAGCTACGCTAAGGATACACGCAAGCAGCCTGTAGATATGGAACTGTACATGCGCGTAGGTGAGGCTGCAAGGCTTGCCATGCGCTTAGGCGGCGATAATGTGGAGGCCGTGGGTGACGTTGTACAGCCCGCCCAAAAACCTCAAACCGCCGAAAGGTATATGGAACAGGCCCGAAAGCTGGGGGATACGCCATTTATATGCGCAGGAATAAGGGCGGATATCGACGAAAAGGCATTTCTTCCTATGAGCGCGGTGAACGCCCTGCGCAGAGACGCTTCCGCTAAGCTTTTGGAGTCTCTGCATTGGAGAAGAAGCTGCGACAGCGGCGATGTTCCAAAGCTTAAAAACCAGCCTGCGGAGCACACCCGGATAACCGCCATAGCGAGTACGCTGGATCAGGCGAAGGCGGCATTCGGTGCGGGAGCCGACGAGGTGGCTCTGGAGCCCTGGGAATTTCACATTGCAGCCTTTGAAGCAGCTGCGGCGTTTAAAGGAAGCAAGAAGCTTTTGATATCCCTTCCCGTGGCAATAATAAGCCATAAGGAAGCGGAAAAGATTATGAAGATAATCGGAAGCGGCCTTATAGACGGCGGCATAGCGGCCAATGTTGGCCAGCTCGAGCTTATAAGAAGCCTGCCGCTCAGGATAGCGGGGACACAGATGAACGCCATGAACGGCTATACCGTACAGGCATATAAGGATATGGGCTTTGACAGAGTGACGCTTTCGCTGGAGCTTACCAAACCACAGATGCGGGATATTTCAGGGGCCGGCACTGCTGTAAGCGTATACGGCAGGGCGCAGCTGATGCAGCTTCGCCATTGTCCGGTGAAAGAGTACAGGGGCTGCCGCAGCTGCGATGGCTTCACGGGGAAAATGGTCGATGAAGGTGGCAGGGAATTCCCCCTGTGCAACGTCCGACAGGAAGACGGCTGCCTGGTGCGGCTGCTCAACTGCCTGCCCACCGATATAACGGACCTATACGGCGAGCTGCCAGAGCCTGAGGCCGTACAGCTTGCATTTTACGATGAAGCTCCTGAAAAGGTACGGGAGCGCATAGCAGCTGCTATGGCGGCAAGAGACGGCAGAAAGGTATCCCCGGCGAAAAACGCCACCCGCGGCCATTGGAACAGGGCAGTAGATTAAATTCGGAGATGAATATGCAGGAAAAGGTTTTAAAAACACTTGAATACGACAAAATAGCCGAAATGCTGAAGGCTAAAACCGTGACCTGCGCAGGCGCCGAGCTTGCAGAGGGCATGGAGCCTTACGATACATTTGACAAGGTAAAATCCGCGCTGGCATTTACGGCCGAGGCGGAAACGGTAATTATACGCACCGGCCGTTCTCCTATAGACAGCTTCCCGGATATGCGGGAATGCCTGAAGCGCATACACGCGGCGCTGTTCGTATCTCCCTCCGAGCTCATGGGCATATCCCGCTGCCTGCGCGTTTCACGTCTCGCAAGGGAGGCCATCGAGAAGGAAGAAAACGTTCCGCTCCTCAGCAATCTTGCCGGGTACATCTCTACCCACCGTTCCGTGGAGGAGGAGATAGATCGATGCATATTGGGAGAAGATGAGATATTCGACGGGGCGTCTCCGGAGCTTTCGAGAATACGCCGCTCCATGCGCCAGACAAACGATAAGGTGCGCGAGCGGCTGGGCAGCATGATACGCTCTGCTGCTTACTCGAAATACCTTCAGGAACCGCTGATAACCATACGCAACGGCAGGTTTGTTATCCCTGTAAAGCAGGAATACCGCCAGAATGTGCCGGGGCTAATACACGATCAATCCGGCAGTGGGGCGACGCTGTTTATTGAGCCTGCCGCGGTGGTGGAGCTTGGCAACCAGTATAAAAAGCTTATAGCCGAGGAGCAGCAGGAGATAGAGCGCATACTCTCAGAGCTTACGGCAATGGTGGCGCCCTACGGCGGCGAGATAAACGAAAATATAAGGATACTGGGCGAAATGGACCTGGCGTTTGCCAAGGCAAAGCTGGCCCGGGACATGAACGCCACGGAGCCCAAGCTCAATAACACCGGCTACATACGCATAGTGCAGGGGCGACATCCCCTCATACCCAAGGAAACGGTGCGGCCAATAGACATATGGCTGGGCCGCGATTTCAGGACGCTAATAATCACAGGCCCAAACACCGGCGGCAAGACCGTAACGCTAAAGACCGTGGGGCTGTTTGTGCTGATGACCCAAAGCGGCATGTTCATACCTGCGGACATTGGCAGCGAGATATCCGTATTCGACAGCGCATATGCAGACATAGGCGATGAGCAGTCAATAGAGCAGTCCCTCTCCACCTTCTCCTCCCATATGACGAACATAGTAGGCATACTGAAGGGCGCTGACGGAAGCTCACTAGTGCTGCTGGACGAGCTGGGAGCAGGCACCGACCCGGTAGAAGGCGCGGCCCTTGCAATGAGCATACTGGAGGAGCTTCATTCCCGCAATACCGTCACCGTGGCCACTACCCATTACAGCGAAGTCAAGGCATTCGCGCTTACCCATGACGGAATAGAGAACGCCTCCATGGAGTTTGACGTTGACAGGCTGTGTCCCACGTACAGGCTATTTATAGGCATACCGGGCAAGTCCAACGCCTTTGAAATATCCAAGCGGCTTGGGTTGGACGAGGGCGTGATAGACAGGGCGAGGACGTACCTCAAGGGCGAGGACGTACACTTCGAGGATATAATCTCCAGCGCCCAGAGCCGCTATCAGCTGGCGGAGGAGGAGCGGGCAATGGCAAGCGCGGCTCGGCGCGACCTTGACAAGCTCCGTCAGGAGACTGAAGCCGAGCGCAGAAAGCTGGAGGCGGACAGGGCAAAATACCAGGCGAAGGCCAAGGATGAGGCGCGGCGCATAGTGGAGGATACGCGCCGCGAGATGGATAAGCTGATAGCCGATATCCGCAGCATAAAGGGCGTGGACAGGAGCGCCGCAGACAGGGTGATACAGCAGTCCCGTGACGCCCTTCGCAAGCACCGTGACGACCTTGCCGAAAAACTGGTGCTTAACAAAGAGGACGGCACCAAGCCGCCTAAGACAGTCAACCCCGGGGATACGGTCAGAATAGTGTCTCTCGATAAGAAGGCAACAGTGCTTTCCAAGCCTGACTCAAAGGGCGAGGTTCAGGTACAGGCGGGCGTGATGAAGCTCAACGCAAAGCTTGCGGATCTTCGCATGATGCAGGACGACACACCGCAAAAGGGCGTGGGCAAAATACGTCTTGAGAAGGATCGCCAGGTAGGAATGGAGCTGGACATCAGGGGAATGCTGGTGGACGACGCAATACTGGTGGTGGACAGGTACATAGATAACGCGGTGCTTTCCGGCCTTACGGAAATAAATATAATACACGGCAAGGGCACAGGCGCATTGCGTGCCGGAATACAGGATTACCTCCGCACAAACAAGCGGGTGAGATCCTTCCGCCTCGGCAACTACGGCGAGGGCGACGCGGGCGTAACAGTGGTTACGCTGAAGGAGACAAAACAGTGACAAGTGCCGCAAAACGGCTGATTTGGACTGTTTTTGCGGATTTATTCATACCAGGTTCATATTTGGGTGGTATCATTTATGATAGCAGTTTCAGAATGCCTGAGAGGCACACCCTGCCGCTATGACGGCATGGCAAAACCGAACAAAGGGGCGCGGGAGCTTGTAAAAGCGGGCGCCGTATGCATATGCCCGGAGGTACTGGGCGGGCTGGACACGCCACGCTCACCTGCTGAGATACAGGGCGGCGACGGGTTTGATGTGCTATGCGGCAAAGCGAAGGTCGTGAATAAGGCCGGCGAAGATGTTACGGCGCAGTACGTGAAGGGTGCTGAAATAGTCCTTGAGCTATGCAAAAAGTACGGCGTTACAGAGGCTGTGCTGAAGGAGAAAAGCCCCTCCTGCGGATCGAGCCTCATCTACGACGGCAGCTTTACTGGTACACTGAGGCCGGGCGTGGGCGTTACAGCGGCGCTGCTCCTGCGAAACGGTATAACCGTAAGGGACGAGCAAAGCTGTGCTGAAACGGGAAACAAAGCAAAATAAACGAAAGGCGAATATTACGGCAATGGATAAAAAATCAATACTGGTAATAGATGACGACCGCAATATACTGGCGATAATAGAGATGTACCTTAAAAAAGAAGGGTGTACAGTAACCACCTGCGAGAGGGGCGACACGGCCCTTGAGGCCTTCCACAAGGCAAAGCCCGACCTGGTAGTGCTGGACGTGATGCTGCCCGGTATGGACGGCTGGGGAGTGCTCGGCAAGATTCGGGAAGAGAGCGACGTGCCGGTTATAATGCTTACTGCAAAGAGCGACACTATGGACCGAATACAGGGGCTGGATCTTGGTGCCGACGACTATATGGTAAAGCCCTTCGAGGCAAAGGAGCTTATTGCCCGCATTAAGGCGGTAATGCGCAGAAGCGGCGGACAGAGCGAGGAAAAGAAAGTATCCTTCGATAATCTGGTAATATCCTTGGATAATTACTCAGTGCTGCTGGACGGCAAGCCTGTGGAAATGCCGCCCAAGGAGATAGAATTGCTGTACTTTCTCGCTTCCCGTCCGGGAAAGGTATTTACCAGGGAGCAGCTGCTGGAGCAGGTGTGGGGCTTTGACTTTTTCGGAGATTCCCGAACAGTGGACGTTCACGTGAAGCGTATTCGGGAAAAGCTGGGCGAGCGGGACGAGTGGCAGCTCAAGACCGTATGGGGAGTGGGCTATAAGTTTGATGTCGCTAAGTAGACAAGATTTTTAACGGGAACATTGGCTATATGTTCAAAACGCTGTTTTCAAGAATGCTGGCTACATACCTTTCGGTGACGCTGGGGCTGTTGATTCTCCTCGGCTTTACCGTAGGCACCGTGTTTCAGAACCAGTACAAAACCGAAAAACGCGACGAACTCAAGCGCGAAGCCCAGGAGATAAGCGCAGCTGTGACGGAACGCTACATAGACAGCGCCAAGCGTGCCGTGGCTGAAAAGGAACTCCTGACAATCGCAAGAAAGTATGATGCCATGGTCATACTTCAGTTTGCGGACGAGAGCCTTGGACGATGCGTGTTCATCGACGAGGAATCTACTGCAAAATGGGCGGGCTGCGACGATATGGATATATCTGACGTCACCGGCGACATACTTTACGGTGGCAAAAAGACCGAGATAAGAAAAATGCTGGGAGATAGGGTAGACATGCCAACCATGTCGCTTACGGGGCCTATAACGAATGAAAACGACAAGGTGATAGCGGCTTTGGTGCTGCATACGGATACCAGCCGTATACAGGAGTCCATACGTCAGGTTACTATGGACGTAATATTGTATTCCTGCATAGGAGTGGTGCTGGCGATGCTTGCGGTATCGTATATCACGGGCAAAATGACAAAGCCTATCATCGAGATGAACAATATCGTGATGCGCTACTCCAAGGGAGAGTTCGACCTCCGCGTAAAAAGCGAGGGTACGGACGAGGTAGCCCAGCTCGGGAAAAGCTTCAATATAATGGCATCGGAGCTTAACACGCTGGAGGAGGCCAGAAGAAGCTTTGTGGCCAACGTTTCACACGAGCTGAGGTCGCCGCTCACCTCGATGAAGGGTTTCCTCGAGGCTATGCAGGACGGCACTATAGCGCAGGAGGATTACGCCAAGTATCTGGATATAGTCATAAACGAGAACCGGCGCATGACGTCAATGGTGAACGACCTGCTGGATCTGGCCAGAATAGAGTCTGGCCAGGTAGTGATAAAGAAAGAAGTATTTGACATAAACGAGCTGATAGTGAGGACTATGCTCACATTCGAGGCGAGGGTGGACGCCAAAAAGCTCAATGTGGAGTTGGATATGAAGCCGGAGAAGATAGCCGTCGAGGCGGACCCCGGCCAGATAGCCCAGGTGGTGCGGAATCTCATAGATAACGCCATAAAGTTTACGCCGGAGGGCGGCAGCCTGTGGCTTATCACCAAAGTAAAGAAAAAGGTCGTTACGGTAACGGTCAAGGATTCCGGCAAGGGCATAGATGCCGACAGCATACCGCATCTGTTCGAGAGGTTCTACAAGGCGGAAAAGGCCCACACGCCCGGAGAAAGCGCCGGCACCGGACTCGGCCTTGCCATAGTAAAGCGAATAATAGATCAGCACGATCAGGATATAACCGTGGAGTCGGAGCCGGGAAAGGGGACGAGTTTTACCTTTACCCTCAACGCCGCGGAGCGAAGCGTCAAAGGCGCGGCACAGAAAAAAGCTTAAACACTTGGAGGCAGCATATGGAAGAATACAGTGAAATGAACGGACAGAACGATGAGCAGAACATCGGCGGCGAGTTCGGCGGCAGTTATTATCAGCACAATGCCATGCCAAGGGAAAAGAAGAGCGGGCAAAACAGCTGCGCGGGTTACATACTCGTAGGTATACTCTGCCTGCTGGTTGGCATAGCTGTGGGCAGCTGCACAACGACGCTGGCCATATCCGGCATAAAGGAGGCGGCGGAGAGCGTACTTCCCGGCGAGGATAAGGGCAGCGGGGACAACGATGACAGCGGTTTCAGCTTTGAGTGGCATTTTGGAGAGAAAAAGCCGGAAAACAATAGGCCCGCCAAGGATGAAGAATATGAGGAGCCTGAAAAGAAACAGTATACCGGACGCGAAATGCCGGTGCTGGACGGGCAGGTCCCCATCATTTCAGATACAGTAAATCCCGCTCCGGACATAGTGGAGCAGACCTTTGAGGGTGTGGTAGGGGTCAATTCATACGAAAAGGTAAAGGACAAGGACGAGCTTGAGGGCTACGGCAGCGGCTTCGTGCTTTCCAGCGAAGGCTACATCGTGACAAATGCCCACGTTATAAAGGGTGCGAGCAAGGTAACCGTCACTTTACCGGACAACGACAAGCAGGAGATAGACGCCGAGGTGGTAGGCTACGATTCCACCATGGATATCGCTGTGCTCTATATCAGGAAGGACGGCCTGAAGCCACTGGCACTTGGCAGTGCCGAAAATGTACGGGTGGGCGATTTCACTATCGCCATAGGAAATCCCTCCGGCAGTGAGCTGGCGGGCACGGCCACATTCGGCATAATCAGTGCAACATCGAGGAACGTAAACATTGACGGCCGCGAGAACGAATATCTGCAGACCGACGCAGCCATCAACCCCGGCAACAGCGGCGGCCCTCTGCTCAATATGAAGGGCGAGGTAATAGGTATAACTACTGCGAAGAACATATTTGCCGGCTATGATGAGTACGGCAACACCATAAGCGCCGAGGGCCTCGGCTTTGCCATACCTATCGATAAGGCTGTGGAGGTTGTGGAGGAGCTGATAACCCAAGGCCACGTTGCTCGTCCCGGTATGGGCATAAATGTGATCGAGATAACCGAGGAAAATGCTGAAGAGTATGATCTGCATCCCGGTATACTGATTTACAGCGTAACTAAGAATGGCCCTGCGCACAAGGCTGGCCTCAGGGTGGACGACATAGTGACAGCTTACGACGGCATAAACGTTACTACCCAGGGCGACTTCGTGGATTACATTAAGGATAAGCGGGTAGGGGATACGGTAAGCTTAGAGATCATAAGGGGCGACGAGGAAATTACTATAGACGTCACCCTGGGAGACATTAACGAGATGGGCGACGAGCTGGTCGGCAACAGGACTTCAAGCCTGTTTGACTAAATAAGCGTCAAATATGCTAATAAATCCGATAAAAACAGTTTACAAAAGGCGGATTTATCTGGTAAACTATTTGTTGGTGCTTTATGCGCGCTTTGGCGCAAAAATGCGCACGAATAAGTTATTCAATTATTTATATTACACCTTAGGGGGATTGAAATGAAGAACTATACCGCAGCAAACATCCGCAACATAGGCGTATTCGGCCACGGCGGCGAGGGCAAGACCACTCTTACCGAGGCCATGCTCTTCAATGCCGGGCTCCTCGAGCGTCTCGGCAAGGTTGAGAACGGAACCACCACTACCGACTACGATCCCGAGGAAGTAAAGCGCACTATCTCCATCAACTGTGCTCTTGCTCCTTACGAGTGGAAGGACGTAAAGGTAAATATTATAGACGCTCCCGGTTTCTTCGATTTTTACGGTGAAGTTACTGCGGCAATGGCAATGGCTGACTCCGCTCTGATCGTCGTCGGCGCCGTATCCGGCCCCGTTGTAGGCACCGAGAAGGCCATGGATATGTGCAAGAAGTCCGGCAAGGCCCGCATGATCGTAGTAAATCAGATGGACCGCGAAAACGCCAACTTCGATAAGGTCATGAATGAGCTGAACGAAAAGTTCGGTCCCAGCGTAGTTCCGATTCAGCTGCCCATAATGGAAGGCGGCAAGCTGGTAGGCTATGTGGATACCGTTCATATGATTGCCAAAAAGTACGATGGCAAGGGCGAGAAGGATTGCGATATTCCCGCCAATCTGGCCGCACGGGCGCAGGAAGTCTACGAGGCCCTCACCGAGGCAGCCGCCGAGACTGATGAAGCCCTTATGGAGAAGTTCTTTGAGGAAGGGGAGCTCTCCCGCGAGGAAATAATCTCCGGCCTGAACAACGGTATTCTGGGCGGCGACATTACCCCTGTTTGCTGCTGCGCCGCACAGCCCAATATTGGCGTATGCACCCTGATGGACAATCTTGTCAAGTACATGCCTCCCGCCTCCATGGCTAAGGCTCCCAAAGCCGTCAATCCCAAGACCGGAGATGCAGTCGAAGTGAAGCAGGACGGCAAGTTTGCGGCTCAGGTCATCAAGACCGTTATTGACCAGTTCGGCAAGTATTCCATACTTAAAGTATACAGCGGCGTTCTCAGCGCAGATGTTGCTCCGTACAATACCCGTGAAGAGAAGTCCGAGAAGCCCTCTGCCCCTGGCATTATGCGCGGCAAGAAGGTCACTCCCGTCGATAAGCTCATCGCTGGCGATATAGGCGTACTGTCCAAGCTTCAGTATACCGCTACCGGCGACACCCTGTGCGACGCTTCCGCACCTGTGCAGTTTGAAGCCATCAAATTCCCTGAGCCCTGCATCAAGCTGGCCGTTTCCGCCAAGAAGCAGGGCGAAGAAGATAAGGTCTTTGCCGGCCTTAACAAGCTGCTCGAAGAAGATCCAACCATGGCCCTTGAGAAGAATGCCGAGACCGGCGACATGCTGCTCTGCGGTTTGGGCGAGGTGCATATTGATGTTCTCTGCGCAAAGCTGAAGAATAAGACCGGCGTAGAGGCTCAGATATCCGATCCCCGCATTCCTTACCGTGAGACTATCCGCGGAACCGCAGAGGCCGAAGGTAAGCATAAGAAGCAGACCGGCGGCAGCGGCCAGTTCGGCGTGGTCAACATGCGCTTTGAGCCCCTTACCAACGGCGAGGATTTCGAGTTTGTCAACGCCATCGTCGGCGGCGTAGTTCCTAAGGAATATATCCCCGCGGTCGAAAAGGGCACCCGCGAGGCCATGAAGCACGGCGTGCTTGCCGGTTATCCCATGATCGGAGTAAAGGCCACTCTGTTCTTCGGCAAGTATCACCCCGTGGATTCTAAGGAAGTTGCATTCAAGAGCGCCGCACGTCTTGCTTACAAGGAAGCCTGCGCCAAAGCACAGCCTGCCCTGATAGAGCCCATCTATCAGTACAACATCACCGTTCCCAACGAGTATACCGGCGCCATCATGGGTGATCTGTCCAGCCGTCGCGGCCGTGTGCTCGGCATGAACCCCTGTGAGGAAGGTACCGAAGTAGTAGCAGAAGCTCCTCTCTCTGAGATGTTCAAGTATGCTACCGACCTGCGTTCCATGACTCAGGCCCGCGGCTCCTTTACCAGCCAGTTCGTACGCTACGAGGACGTCCCCGCTTTCGAGGCAAAGAAGATCATCGAGAACGCCCAGAAGGAAGAGGACGAGGAAGAATAATCTTCTTCGAACGCATCGGAGCAAACAACAAAGCCTGGAAATATGAAATGTCCCCCGTTTGTTGGAAAGTATTATATACTTTCCAACAAACGGGGCTTCTATATACTCAAAGGATACCTCAAAGGCTTCGTTGATAACGCTCTGCGACCGTTTTGTATAGAAAAGAATTATAGCAGGAAGTGTTGCATAATGCTTACTTATGAAATAAATAATGCA
>ENA-UOOD01003977-UOOD01003977.1-human-gut-metagenome-genome-assembly--contig:-CS67-NODE-3977-length-11819-cov-6.026947_pt1 | contig 11819 bp, 10 predicted proteins | sample MGYA00242464_ERZ724011 | MGnify/ENA metagenome assembly ERZ724011 | reverse complement strand
AGCGCCAGCATGCCGTCCGGGGTATACATCGCCTGATGGATGTTTTTATGCCGAAGCACCTGAAAGACGCCGCCGATCAGCACCGCCCAGAGCTTGTCGCCCACGGATCGATTTTCCGCCATAAAGGCCTTTTCAAAGCCCTCAAGCCGCGGAATCCGAATCAGGCCGAGGAGCGTCATGCCCTCTGCGCCCGTCAGGTTGACAAACGCCGTCAACACGGCGGGCACGCACAGCAGCAGGCCGATCGTGCCGGAAATCACCGCATGCCGCTTCCTCCTGCCGAAAATCAGCGCGATGATCGCGCAGGCCAGAATCGCCGCCGGGGCGATAAAGAAATACATATCCTGCGCGTAAGCCGTCAGCGCCAGCACGATCATGCCCGGATAGAGCGCCGCCGGTTTGGTTATGCCGCGCGCAATCAGGTACAGCGCAATCGGCAGCAGGTACAGCGCCGCGCACGAGCCGCAGGTCATCCGCGCTTCCAGCACGAAAATCGGGCAGAGCGCGGCAATCAACAGCATCCAGCGCGCCGCGCGCCTGCCGGAAAGCGCCTCACCCAGCCCGTAGGCCGCAGGCATCGCCGCGCAGGAGAGCAGCGCGAGCGGAAGCCGCACCGTCAGCTTGCTCATGCCGAACAGACCGACAAACGGTGCGGTCAGCACAGCCAGCAGCGGCCCGGTCGTCTCGCCCGCCCATTGCGAAAGCTGGGTCGTCAGCCCCTGCCCGAAGAGGAAACCGCCCGTCTGCCAGAGCGCTTTGGCCTGCACGCCGACAAGCGCTTCCTCCGCGCTGATTCCGGCGGGCAGACTCGTCAGCCTCGCCAGCCGAACGAGCACACCGGCGGCAATCGCCGCCCCGCAGATCGCGCGGTGCGTCTTTTCGCTCATCGTCCGCGCCCCGTCTCCCCCGCGCTGGACGGCGGCAAAGAGAATCGCGACGGCAATCGCCAGAAATACCAAAGAATCCATCGTAAACATCGCTTTTTCCTCACTCCGCCCAGTATCTCGGATAGACCGCCGCAAAGTTGCCGAAATCGGTAATCAGATAATCCGCCTCGTCAAACAGCGCCTTCTCGTTCTGTCGGACGATATAGACCGCACATTCCGTCGGGTCGGGCGTGAAATCCCTGAAATCCTGGAAGACGTATCGCTCGGTGAAATACCAGCCGTTGGGCTGCCCGTCGCTGCCGCGCAGCTCTTCTTCCTCCGAACGCATGGCGTAGTCAATCCGGTGCGCAAACATCACCTGCGCCGTCATGACCTTTTCGCCGTCGTTGCGCGACATTGTGGTCAAATAATATCGGTCGCAGTCCCAATCCCATGCTTCGCGCAACGCCTCCTGCGCGCCGTAGAGGAACGTATTGGCCGTCTCCGTCTGATAATCCGCGTCGGTAAAATACACGCCGCACGCGCCGGCAAAACCGATTGCGATCATCACGACCATTGCGGCCAGCGTCGTGCGCAGCCGCCTGCCCATCTGCCAAAGCGCATACGCCGCGCAGAGGATCCACGGATAATAGAGAATGTTGTTGCGGTTGACCACCGCGCCGACCATCGTTGTGTTGATGATGGCGGCGAACATCCAAACCAGAATCAACATTCCGCCGTCGCGCAGCGGTTCCTCGCTCCCCCGGAGCGCCAGCCGCCTGCGGTCGCGGCAGAGCCTGTACCAGCCGTACAGCGCCGCCGGGATGACGAAGGGATACATCGTATCGGCCCACGCGATGCCGCTGTACCCCTCCGCCGGATAATAGCCGGTGGCGGTGGGCAGGAAATCCCTGAGCTTCTGCGCCATGCTCAGATACGGGTTCGGCGAACCAAGCGAAATATCGTTGACGCGCTGGGATTTTTCAAAGCGCGGCATGGTCATCCTGCCGAGCGTCATCGTTTCCAGCCCGAAGGCGTTGATCACCATGGTCGCGTAATACGGCCCGGAAACCGCCGCGAAAATGGCAACGCACACCGCCAAATCCAGCGGCTTCACCTTTTTGCGCGCCGTCAGGAAAATGGCCATGGGCAGCAGGATGCAGGGCACGGAAACCGCCGCGAGGCCGTAGGCATACGGCGCGAGGCCAAAGACGACCATCGACAGATAGAGCGCCCAGCGCCTGCGCGTGCCGATCAGCAGCAGCTCCGTCGCCAGCAGCACCACGTGCGGCAGCATATTCGCCTCCAGCGCCCAGCGGCTCATAACCATGTGCCACGGGTTCAGCGCCAGCAGGAACAGCGCCGTCAGCGCAAAGCCCCTGCCGCCGATGCGCCGCGCCACGTCCCACATGAGCGGCAGCGTCAGCAGCCCCATCAGCAGCATCGGAAAGCGCAGCGTGAACTTGCTCAGCCCGAAGAGCTTGACGAACGGAATGAGCAGATACGAATACAGCGTGGACATCTGCGAATAGCCCCACGCCTCAAAATACGTCGGCCAGCTCGTGCCGTATTGATCTGTTCCGTTGTTGGCCAGACAGAGCGCCTCCACCGCCGCCATCGAGCCATCCTGATTCTGCCCCATCGGCAGTTCCAGAAAGCGATAGCAGCGGACGAACGCGCCGACCGCCAGAAGCAGGCCGAACGCCACCCAATACCCCTTGTTTGAAAGCGTCAGTCTCCGTTCAAGCCGCGCGATTCCGCGAATATTCAGCACACGCTCGCGCGCGCCGTCGTGAAACGCCAGAACCAGCAGCACAACCGCCAGCGGCACAAAGACCGCCCTGCAAAGGATTTCCATGCCTTCCGCTCCTTTGTGTTTTGATATGCCCGCGCTGAGTTGAAAAAAGAGAACCGGCGAACACCGATTCTCTCAAAGCGCGAAACTTACGCGTTCTTGGCAACCTCGACGAGCTTGGCAAACGCAGCCGCATCGTTCACAGCCAGATCGGCCAGCACCTTGCGGTTGAGATCAATGCCAGCCTTCTTCAGGCCGCAGATGAACTTGGAGTAGGACATGCCGTTGATGCGGGTCGCGGCGTTGATACGGGCGATCCACAGGGAACGGAAGTCACGCTTACGCAGCTTGCGGCCGATGTAAGCGTAACGCAGGGAGCGCATAACCTGCTCCTGCGCGGCGCGATACTGCTTGGACTTGGAGCCATAGTAGCCCTTCGCCAGCTTCATAATCTTCCTGCGCTTCTTATGGGCATTAACCGCCCCTTTGATTCTTGCCATGGTTCAAAAACCTCCTTGCCGGCTGGGCTTACTTGTACGGGATGAGCTTCTTCATCGTGCCCGCGTAGCTCTGGGAGACATACGCAGCACGACGCAGGTTGCGCTTGGTCTTACGGGTCTTCTTGTTGAGGATGTGACGCTTGAAGGCCTTGGCGCGCTTAACGAGACCGTTCTTGGTCAGGGCGAGGCGCTTGGCGGCGCCGCGATGAGTTTTCTGCTTAGGCATAAGGGGAATCCTCCTCTCCGGATCTTTATTCTTTCGGAGCCTGCTTGGCTTCTTTGCTGGGGTCCTTCGGAGCCAGAATCATGATCATGTGGCGTCCCTCGACGAGGGGCTTGCGTTCCACGATGGCCACGTCCTTGACCCGCGTGACGAAATCCTGCATCACCGCCAGGCCGATCTCCTGATGGGTGATCTGCCTGCCGCGGAAGCGGATCGAAACCTTGACCTTATCTCCGCCCTGAAGGAACTTGACAGCCGCCTTCGCCTTGGTCTGGATATCATTTTCCTCGATCGTGGCGGAGAGCTGCACCTCCTTGATGGAGACGACCTTTTGATTCCTGCGGATCTCGCGCTCCTTCTTGGCCTGCTCGTAACGGTACTTATCATAGTCCATCAGTTTGCAGACCGGCGGTTTGGCGGTAGGAACAATCTTCACCAGATCAAGCCCCGCCTCCTCGGCCAGCTCAAGCGCCTTGCGGATCGGCTGCACACCGAGCTGTTCACCGTTCTGGTCGATGACACGCACCTCGCGGTCGCGGATTTCCTCGTTCATCATCAGATCAGCCATGTTGTTTGCGATACACCTCCATAAAATCTCTTGCGCATCTGCGCAAAAAAAGAGCGGGCAAGCATGCCCGCTCTCTGCATAGCGAAAAGCGCCAATGTGCCGCGGCTGCTGTTCGCGCCGGGCGAGAAGCGGGCAGGCTTCTACTTCGTTACCCGAAGAGTATACCCCATTCCCGCGTTTCTGTCAAGCCCTTTTTTTCTTTTTTCCCATTTTCCCCAGCAGCCGCCGCGAAACGGGGCGCTCAAAGCCATACGTCAGCAGCGCCGCCAGCAGCAGCGCTACGGCGAAGCACACGAAGGTATACCGCTTCTGCCAGAGCAGCTCGCCGTCGTAATTGGGGGTGGCGGATACGCTCGGGATGATCCGCGCCCTAAGCAGCCAAACCGCCAGCGTCTGATGCCAGATATAAAACTGCATCGACACCGATGAAACAAACCGCGTCACGGGGTTAGATAGGATATGCCGCACAACCCAGCCTGCGTTGGCGCTGGCCACCAGCAGCATTGCCCCCAGCAGCCCCATCGCCAGTCTGCGGTTCATCTGCCCCAGCCGAATGGCCTCCGTCGTCGCGCAGCCCGCCTGCACCTTGGCCGTGCGCCAGAGCAGCCAGAGCGCCGCAGCCGTCGCCGCGCTGCACACAAGGCGCATCGCCGCGCCGTGCTTCACCCGCGAGAGGCGCACATGCGCGAGCGCCGCCGCCATGCCCAGCGCGAACGTATCCAGATACGCCGGAAGCTGATTGAAATACAGGCTCACGTCCGGGTACGTCGCGGCGATATATCCCCGCGTCGCCAGCGCAATCCCCATCATGGCAGCGAATGTCGCCGCCGGCTGCCGCCGAAACGCGCGCGCCAGCAGCGGAAAAATCAGATAGAGCTGCATTTCCAGCGCCAGCGTCCACAGCGAACCGCCGAGGTTGGTGGCGTAATAGGTATCGTAGGCGAACATCTGCGTGTAGGTCAGGTGGCTTGCCACGTCGCGCAGCATAAACGAGCGATTGCCGCCGTAAGCCCGCGTCGCCAGCGCCACGCCAAGCATCACGGCAATCGTCAGCAGATAGGACGGATGCACGCGCGCCAGCCGCTTTTCATAAAACGCCGCCGGGCTCTGCCCCTTCTCCCCTTCGCCCAACCGCGCCCACGGCAGATACAGGCAGAAGCCGCTGATGAGGATCATCATATCCACCCAGATATACCCGGAGCGCACCAGCGGGTCAAAGCTGATCTCCCTGCCGAAAACCGTCAGATTCGGGTAGAGCCACGACTGCTGCCAGATGTGGTACCACGCGACAATGCAAATCGCCAGCGCGCGCACACCGTCGCAGGTATCCACATGCCGCGTGTCCGGGCTCTTTTCCGCGTCCGCCAGCCATCCTTTGATCGGGTTCATCGCGCCCTCCTCACTGTATGATGACGTCCAAATCGTCCTGCCCGTCCGGCGCGCTGTCGCCCTCCAGGCGAACCACCAGCTTGTGCGGCAGGCAGACGATGGTTTTGGCCGCGTTTTTCATTTTGCCCTGATGGATGCAGAGTCCGTCGCGGCAGTTGGCTTCCTTCATATAGACCGCGCCGTTTTCCACCGCGATCACGTTGACGGCTCCGTCGTCCTGCTTGATTTCATAGGTGTCCGACATGGCCAGCGGGCGGCGGAGCACCTCCCGCCCTTCCACCGTCACCACGACGGTCGAGGCCTCCCTGCCCCCCGCGATCTGCGATACGCCGAAGAGCGCCAGCGCCGCCGCCAGCACGGCGGCAATGATGATGATGTCTTTCTTTTTCATGGTGATTTACGCTCTGTCCTGATGATTTGCCTTTCAGTTTTCCGGATTGTCGGCGCTTTCTTCCCTGTCCGTCGGCTCGCCGAGATAGCTCAGGCGGATCGTCCGGCCGCTTTGCAGGCCGCGCAGCGTGACGGTCTTTCCCCGCACGCTGACCACGCTGTATTCGCCCTTCGTCGGATACGGCTCGTCGCCCACGGTGATTTCGTACCCGCTTCCGCCGAAATAGCCTTCCTTCCCCGCAATGCAGCAGCTTCCGTCCTCGCGGAAGACGTATTCCGTGCCGCGCGTGTCCTTCCATCGGCCGATGAGCTGATAGACATAGGCCTCCATCCGCTTCTTCGCGGTCTTGTTGCCCTCGATGCGCTTGAGGATAGGCAGCGCGTCGAGCGGCTTGCCCAGCGCCGTCAGCTCCTGCGCCCGCGCCAGGCAGGCCGATTCATACATGTCGTGCATCTGCGCGTAGCGCGGCGGCAGTTCGCTTTCGTAATACGCCGCCAGCTCGTCGATCACAGCGGCGTAATTGCCCAGCTCCGTATCCATCCGCGCGCTGTTATAATCCGCGCTCAGCCATGCGTCCTCGCTGTCCGTCACGCGCTGCTTCGCGTCCTCATAGCTGCCCAGCTCGGCGAACGCCTTCGCCGCCGCTTCGTATTCCTGCGCGTCAAACAGCGCGGCAGCCTTGGCGTAGCGCGCCTGCATGGCGCCGTCCTCTGCGTCCAGATACGCGCCGCAGGCCTCGTAAAGCGCAATCGCCTCGTCGTATTCGCCCGCGCTCATCGCCTGCTGCGCCAGCAGATAGCGGCAGCGCTGCGCCTGCTCGGGCGCGTCCTGCACGTCGCCCAGCGCTTCAAATGCGTCCAGCGCATCCTGAAGCTCGCCCGCGTTCATCGCCGTCTTTGCGATTTCATATCGACATTCATCGGCCTGCGCGGCCGCGTCGCCGTAGTCGCCCAGCGCCTCGAGGCGATCCAGCGCCGAATGGATATCCTGCGCCTTTTCGCTCATCGCCAGCTCGTATTCCAGCGCGTTGCCCCGCGCCATCGCATCTTCATAACCGCCCAGCGAATAGAACTCGATGGCGGCGGCTTCCTTCTGCCCGTCCGAAACGAGCTGCTCGGCATAGGCGTACACCGCGCGGTTGATCGCCGCCCGCGTCTCCTCGCTTTCGGGGAGCTGCTCCAGCCAGCCGATGGCCGTCTGGTTGTCGCCCGCCTCCAGCGCCGCGTTGCCCAGCGTCGTCGCCACATCCGCGAATTTCTGCGGCGCGTCCTTGTAATCGCCTGCCGCCAGAAGCTGCTCGGCCGCCTTTTCCAGCTCGCCCGCGGAAAGCGCGTTCGTGCCCGCCGTATAGCGGCAGAGCTGGCCGCGCGTCTGCGCGTCCTCATACACGCCGAGGCTCTCAAACAGCGCCGCGGCGGCTTCGTATTCGCCCGCCTGCTGCTTTTCCAGCCCCAGCGCGTAGCGGCACTGGCGGATCAGCGCAATCGCGTCCCCCGTGTCCGAAACCAGCATGAACTGGTCGCACGCGGCCTGATACTGCCCCTCCCGCATGAGCTGGCGGCCATAGAGATAGATACAGTCCGTCTTCTGTGCCGCCGCGTCCTCATAATCGCCCAGCGAGCCGAAGCGCTCGATGGCCGTCGGATATTCCAGATGCTCCTTCGCCGCCTTGGCGACGTCGTAAATCATCCCGCGCAATGTGCCGCGCGCTTCTTCGTTCGCCGCGAGCGGCGTCAAAAGCGCCTCCGCCGTGTCGGTATCGCCGCCCGCGATGGCCAGCTTGGCGCGCGCGATGATCGCCTTTTCCGCCCGCTGCGTGTCGCCGATGGCCTCGGCGCGCTTCGCCGCCTGCTCGTAGGCCGAATCCGTGCCCACGTTCATCAGGCCGTCGATGATCTTCTGCTCCGCCGCGTCCATGCCCGCCGCCGCGCCGAACGCGGCCGGCCAGTATCGGGCGACCCGCGCATACAGCCCCTCCCCGTCCGCCGCAAGGCCGCGGTCCAGCTTGTCCCCGGCATACAGGCTCAGCGCGTAGGGCGCGCCCCAGCGCGCCGCCGCCAGCAGCAGCGCGACAAACGCCAGCAGCGTGATGACCGTGCGCAGGCGCTTTTTCTGCTTTCTCTGCTTTTTCTGTACGGCCTTCATCTGCTGCACGGTCTGCTCGCTGGAGCGGCGCAGCGTCTCGCGCGTCTTTTCCTCCAGCATGCGTTCCTTGCGCCCCAGCGTCGAATCAATCGCCGCGAAGGAATACGCCTTGACTGTGTGCGCCCGGTCGCGCCCGCAGCGCAGGCAGCGATCGTCGCTCGTGCGGTTGGCCCGTCCGCAGACGCAGAGCCAAACCGTGTCGTCCTCCCGCGCGTAGCCCACCGCATCCTGCCCGGCGACCGAACGAAGCCGATCCAGCTCGCGCCCGGCCGGCAGGGCGTTGGGGCTGTATTCGCGCACATTGCGCTCCTCGCGCCGCCAGATCACGCCGTCCTGATACCAGACCTTCTCCACGGCGGCCTCCACGCGCGCCACGTTTTCAACGTGTTCGGGCGCAAACGCGCCGGAGAAGTTCTCCCGCGGCTCACCGTGCGCGCCCGCGCGGACAAGCCGCCCGCCGAGGCGCTGATCCTCCGCGTCAAAGCAGATGATATTCATCTGGATGCTGTCGATCACCTTATCCGAAAGGTTGAAAAAGTCGATCAGGCAGAGAATCTGCCCGTTTTCATTTGTATCCTCGGTTTCCCGCTGAATCGTCACCCGGACGATCTCAACCGGACAGGTTAAATCGCTCTTCATCGTATTTCCCCTATGCTTTCTTCGTTCAAAGCGCCTTGAGCCTTGCAATCTCCTCCGCGCTCAACTCGCGCCACTCGCCCCGGCGCAGGTCGCCCAGCTCCAGCGGGCCGAACCGCACGCGGCGCAGCAGCAGCACCTTGTGCCCCACGCTGTCAAACATCCGGCGCACCTGCCGGTTGCGCCCCTCGTGAATCGTCACCAGAATATCGGAAAACAGGCTCTCGTCGCGCACCACGCGCACCTGCGCGGGATAGGTTCGGCGCTCATCGCCTTCCATATACACGCCCCGGCGCAGCCGGTCGAGCGCGTCGTTGCTCGGGTTGCCCGTCACGCGCGCCAGATAGACCTTATCCACCTCGCAGGAGGGATGCGTGAGCCGCTGCGCCAATTCGCCGTCGTTGGTGAGCAGCAGCAGCCCCTCGCTGTCATAATCCAGCCGCCCGACCGGGTAGAGGCGGACGGGGAAATCCGCGAAGCGATCCATCACCGTTTCGCGCCCCTTGTCGTCGCTGACGGTCGTGACCTCGCCCGCCGGTTTGTGATAGAGGATGTACCGCTTTTCTTCCTCCGGCGTGATGATCCGCCCGTCGAGCGTCACCACGTCGCCGTCCTCCACCTGCGTGCCCATCTGGGTGATGGTTTCGCCGTTGACCGCCACGCGCCCCGCGGCAATGATTTCCTCGCATTTGCGTCTTGCGGCCACGCCGCACATCGCCATGTATTTTTGCAGCCTCATTCCATGCTTCTCCTTATAACATCCATCGTGAAACGACCCGCCGCACATCCAGCGCCAGCCGTTTGCTTTCCACATATTCGCTCAGCACGATCTCGCACGAGGCCAGCGCCTTGCCGCCCACGACCACCTGCGCCGTGCCGATATGCTGCCCCGCGTAGCCCGGTGCGCGAACCGCCTGCGGCACGTCGAGCACAACCTGCGCGCTTTCGCCCTCGCATAGCGGCACGCGGAGATCCTGCATCGCGCAGAGCCGCGCGCTCGCCTGCCGTCCGTCGATGACGGCGATCTTTCCGGCGGCCATCGTCGGCCCGAGCACGCGCGCCATCGTGTAGGTTTCAAAGCAGGCGTCCATCAGCCGCGCCGCCTCGTCAAACCAGTCCGAACAATTCAGCACCACGCCGACCAGCTCCATCCCGTCCCGGCTCGCGCCGAAGATCAGGCAGCGCCCCGCGCGGCTGGTGAACCCCGTTTTAACGCCCGTCGCGCCGGGGTAGGTTTCCAGCAGCCGGTTCTTGTTTCTGAGCTGGCGGCTGTACGTCCGCCCCGCCCACGGGATTTGCGCCGACCGGGTGGAAACGATCCGCCGAAACGCCTCGTTGCCCATCGCCGCGCGGGCAATCCGCGCCAAATCGTAGGCCGTCGTCACGTGCGTGTCGTCCGGCAGGCCGTTCGGGTTGGAAAAATGGGTGCCGGCCGCGCCCAGCTCCGCCGCCCGCGCGTTCATCATCCGCACAAACTGCGGCACGCTGCCGCCGATATGCTCCGCAATCGCCACGGCCGCGTCGTTTCCGCTGGCGAGCATCAGCCCATAGAGCATCTGCTCCAGCGTCAGCGTTTCGCCCTCCGCGAGGTAGATCGACGTGCCCGGCACGCCGAACGCATTGGACGAGCAGGTGACCTCGCTGCTTAAATCGCCGTTTTCAATCGCCAGCAGCGCCGTCATCACCTTCGTGGTGGAGGCCATCGGCAGCCGCGCGCGGGCGTTATATTCAAACAATACGCGCCCGGTTTCCATTTCCATCACGCAGGCGGCCTTCGCGCTGGTTTCGCCCTGCGCCAAACCCCCACCATGATTATACATAAAAATCAGGGCGATGAAAAGCCCTGCCGCCCATCTTTTCGTGTCGCTCACCCCTGCTTTTCCTTTTTTTGCTCGGTTTTTGGCTCGGAAAATCGCGTTTCAAAATACCTGCGGTTGGCCAGCGCCGCCGCGTCGCCCGGATGCAGCAGCAGCGCGCGCTCGTTCATCTGCGCGGCCAGCCGGTATTGCCCCATGCGGTCATAGCACACGCAGAGCTGCATGGCCGGAACGTAATCATACAGCTCCGGCCGCACGAATCCGCCGCCCTCCGGCGGTCTGCACAGCATCGCCGCGCGATACCAGAAGGCCGCCGCCTGCCACGCGCTCTCCTCCATCTCCAAATCGCCCAGCGCGCAGAGCGCCTCCGCCCTCGGCGCGCCCAGCGCCAGCGAGGCCAGCAACGATTGCCGCGCCTCCGCGCGCCGCCCCAGCCTTTGCAGACATTCCGCGCGCTGAATATATGCGTCGATGCGGTTTTCAATCCACCCGTCCGGCATGGCCAGAAACTGCGCAAACGCCCGTTCGGCCATCCCCGGATCGCCCCAATCCATCCATTCCCGCGCGTAATAATAGCTGTCCCGCGCGGTCATCCGCCGCCCGCGCGCCATCCACTTTTCATAGATATCCAGATTGCGCCTGCCCTGCGGCGGCTTATCGCCCCGCTCGTGGCGAATCACGATGTCCTCGTGGAGCACGTTGCCCGATACGCGCATCGCCTCGTGCACCACGCCGGAAAAGACGAAGCCCGCGTCCCGGCGCACGATCCGCTCCCGCTCATAGATCAGCGTCGGCCGCCCGTCCTGCCCGATCCCCGTGTGATACGGCGTCATCACCGCGTCCACGTCGGCGGTCAGGCGGTTTTTGAGCGCCATCAGCTTCTCCTTTTCGCTGCGCTCCACCACGTCGTCCGCGTCCAGCCAGAGGATGAACGGCTTTGTCGCGCGGTCGAGGGATGCGTTGCGCGCGGCGGAAAAATCGTCGTCCCATGCGTAATCATAGACGCGGCTTGTAAACTGCCCGGCCACGCGCTTGGTGCCGTCCGTCGAGCCCGTGTCCACGATGACGATTTCATCGACCGCGCCCTGTACGCCGCTCAGGCATCGCGCGAGCCGTTCCTCTTCATTTTTGACGATCATGCAAAGCGAAAGTTCCGTCATGGCGCTCCTTTCCGCCCCCGGTCTGGCGCACACCGGGCGGCTCTCTCTCATAGAGTATGTCGGGAGACGAAAAAACACGCTCCCCCATTTCCATGAAAGCAGGTGACTCTTTTGCCGTATTATGTCGCAGGTTCATGTTCTCCGCATAGCTGTTCGAGCGCCCCGTGCATGCAGGGCGTTCCGGGCGACCGTTTCGGCGCTTTCTGTCCGCGTCCCCCGTTCCCGCCGCCCTTCCCGCCGACCTGCCCCGTCTGCCCGACCGGGCCGCAAGGCTCCGTCGGCCCCATGGGGCCGCAGGGCGTGCAGGGGCCGACCGGCCCGCAGGGGCC
>ENA-UOOD01003972-UOOD01003972.1-human-gut-metagenome-genome-assembly--contig:-CS67-NODE-3972-length-11824-cov-11.422381_pt1 | contig 11824 bp, 7 predicted proteins | sample MGYA00242464_ERZ724011 | MGnify/ENA metagenome assembly ERZ724011 | reverse complement strand
CTCTATCTTGGTAGGAACATCATAGCACATGAAGTGTCCAATAAAGCGTACTTCTCAAGGCGATGCGGAAAATCCATTAAATGTTTGCGCATTCGGTACGAATAGCATAGAATTTTCGCGCGCAAAACAGCACGATTCATGCGCCTTATGAGATGCAGAATTTGCGCGGCAATATACAAAGATAAGGGTGAATTTGAAAAGCGATCTGCGAAATAAAAATCGTTCGTATTTATCATTTCCTTGCATTTCCCATTCTGTTTTGATACAATAAAATACAACGCTGCGAAGCGCTGTTGTTAGACTTGGCAGCTTTGCGCAAAAGTGTTCTGCCAAGCAGCAGAGCACTTTTTTCATCTGGAGGAATCGAACTATGGCTGTGAGCTACAAGAGGCTTTGGAAACTGCTGATTGACAAGGATATGAAAAAGAAAGATCTGTGCGCGAAAGCGGGCATTAGCCCGGCGTCCGTCACAAAAATGGGGCGAAACGGTCATGTTACGACGGAGATACTTTTGAAAATTTGCACGGCGCTGGACTGCGGCGTGGAAGATATTATGGAAATTGTGCCGGATTCGAGTGAAAACACATGATCAAGTCCGCTTTATGGGACAGCCAATATGATATGATAACAATGAGCTTCCGAGAAATATACTGCTACTCCGCAGCATAAAAGCAATCTCCGCAACATCCGCGGAACCTTTGCTGCCGAAGGAATGACGATCAGCAAATCGACCAGCAGCAGCCTCGACCGCATCGCCAGCGGGCAGATCAGCTACCAGCAGGTATTGATCGATCTGCGGGCAAAGTACGAAAAGAGAGGATAGCACGTAATAAGTACTTTGTTTGGCCGTCTCGAATTTTAGATGGTTTCAATGAGAAGATATGTGTGCGCCAGGGCGAGAAATGTAGCTGCGCAAAGATAAGCCCTGGCAAACCGTGAATCTCAAATTCTTTTGAGGTGATGGAATGCAGATTATAGACAACATTAACAAGACCGTCAAAGACGATCTGCAAGCGGGTATTCATAAAGGCAGTAAGATGTCTGTTGCCGCCGCTTGCTTCTCAATCTATGCGTATCAGGAACTCAAAAAACAACTTGATGGCATTGACGAACTGCGTTTTATCTTCACCTCTCCCACCTTCGTGACTGAGAAGGCTTCCAAGGCTCAGCGCGAGTTCTATATTCCTCGCATTTCCAGAGAATGCAGTCTGTATGGCACCGAATTTGAAGTAAAGCTCCGCAATGAATTGACGCAAAAAGCGATTGCAAAAGAGTGTGCAGACTGGATTCGACGCAAGGTGGTTTTCAAATCGAACGTTACGCAGGAGCAGATGATGGGCTTTATGACGGTCGATGAAAGTACCTATATGCCCATCAATGGATTTACGACGGTTGATCTCGGTTGCGAGCGCGGCAACAACGCCTACTATCCGGTGCAGAAGACAGAGAGCTTTGAAAATGCCAACTACTTTCTCAGGCTCTTTGAACAACTCTGGAACGACAAGAAGAAGTTGCAGGAAGTCACTGACGTCGTAATTGAGAATATCTCCGTTGCATATCGTGAGAACGCTCCAGAATACATCTACTTTGTTGCACTCTATAACATTTTCAAAGAGTTCCTTGAGGACGTTTCAGAGGACGAACTGCCGAACGAAGCGACAGGCTTTAAGGAAAGCAAAATCTGGGGAATGCTCTATAACTTCCAGCGGGATGCTGTTCTTGCTATCATCAGCAAGCTTGAGAAATTCAACGGTTGCATTCTGGCAGATAGCGTAGGTCTTGGTAAAACCTTCACTGCGCTTGCCGTCATCAAGTATTACGAGAACCGCAACAAATCCGTGCTTGTTCTCTGCCCCAAAAAGCTCTCTGAGAACTGGAATACATACAAGGGCAACTATATCAATAATCCCATTGCCACAGACCGTCTGCGCTATGATGTCCTCTATCATACCGACCTTTCCCGTGAGCACGGGCGGTCGAACGGAATTGACCTTGACCGCCTGAATTGGGGCAACTATGATCTTGTTGTCATTGATGAGAGCCACAACTTCCGCAACGGCGGCGAGGTGTCCGGCGAGGATGCAAAGGAAAACCGCTATCTGAAACTGCTCAATAAGGTTGTTCGCGCTGGCGTGAAGACAAAAGTGCTGATGCTCTCGGCAACACCGGTCAACAACAAGTTTATTGACCTCAAAAATCAGCTTGCACTCGCCTATGAGGGCGATGCTTCGCAGATGAGCAAAAAGCTCGATACGACCAAAAGTATTGACGAAATCTTCCGTCAGGCACAGAAGGCTTTCAACGCATGGAGCAAGCTTCCCGCCGACGAACGCACGACGGACGAGCTTTTGCGGACGCTGGATTTTGATTTCTTTGAATTGCTGGACAGCGTGACGATTGCACGGTCAAGAAAGCACATTGAAAAGTATTACAACACTTCTGACATCGGCAAATTTCCAGAGCGTCTGCCGCCGATTTCGCTGCGTCCTTGCTTGACCGATTTGAATGATGCGATCAACTATAACGATATTTACAATCTGCTCATGTCGTTGAGTCTGATGATCTATACGCCGACGAATTATATCATGCCATCGAAGCTGGCAAAGTACATCGACATGACGCACCACAAGGGAAACAGCTTGACCCAGCAGGGACGCGAAGAAGGCATTCGCCGCCTGATGAGCATCAATCTTCTCAAGCGTCTGGAAAGCTCAGTCGCTTCTTTCCGCCTGACGATTGACCGCATTAAAAAGCTGATCAACGATACGATTGGGACGATCAAAAATTATCAATCTGGGGACTGCGTCCTGAATCTGACGGAGATTTCCGGCGCAGAAGATTTTGATTACGACGATCAGAACACTGATTTCTTCTCCGTCGGCAAGAAAGTCAAAATTGACCTTGCTGATATGGACTATGTTTCATGGATGCGCGAACTGGAAAAGGATGCGGAGAATCTGGAACTCCTGTCCCTCATGATTGCCGACATCACGCCGGAGCATGACACGAAGCTGCAAACGCTGTTCGACTTGATCCGGAAGAAAATCGAGCATCCGATCAATCCCGATAATAAGAAAATCATTATTTTCACGGCGTTCTCCGATACCGCAGACTATCTCTTTGCGAACGTCAGCAGATTTGCAAAAGAGAATTTCGGGCTGGAAACGGCAGAGATCACCGGCACAGTTGACGGAAAGACTACCATTCCAAAGCTCCGGGCAGACCTCAACACGGTTCTAACCTGTTTTTCACCCGTTTCCAAAGGAAAGTCGGTACTCCTGCCCGGAAGTACCGATGAGCTTGATATTCTGATTGCAACCGACTGTATTTCCGAAGGTCAGAACTTGCAGGACTGCGACTACCTCATCAACTATGACATTCATTGGAACCCTGTGCGCATTATCCAGCGGTTCGGACGAATTGACCGTATCGGAAGCAGAAACGACCATATCCAGCTCGTAAACTTCTGGCCGGATATGGACCTCGACGAGTATATCAACCTGAAAAGCCGTGTGGAAACCCGCATGAAGATTTCAGTTATGACCTCCACCGGCGACGATGACCTGATCAATGCCGAGGAAAAGGGCGATCTTGAATACCGCCGCGCACAGCTCAAGCGGCTGCAAGAAGAAGTCGTGGACATTGAGGACATGACCAGTGGTATTTCCATCATGGATTTGGGCCTCAATGAGTTCCGGCTTGATCTGCTCGAATACATGAAGCAGCACGAGGACATTGAAACCGCACCAAAGGGTCTGCACACCGTTGTTGGACAGACGGAGGATTCTCCTGCCGGTGTGATTTTCGTCCTCAGAAATATCAATGACAGCGTGAACATTGACAATCGGAACCGGATTCACCCCTTCTACATGGTCTACATCAGCGAAGAAGGCGAAATTGTCTGCGATTACCTCAACCCGAAGAAATTGCTCGACACGATGCGTCTGCTCTGCCGTGGCAAGGGCGAGCCTTGCGCAGAGCTTTGTAAGCGATTCAACGATGAGACAGATGACGGACGCAAAATGGGTGAAATCTCTGAGCTACTGAGCGAGGCGATCAATTCCATCATTGACGCGAAAGAGGAAAACGATATTGACAGTCTGTTCAAGAGCGGCGGAACATCTGCGCTGCTCAGTGCGGTTTCGGGGCTGGATGATTTTGAGCTGATTTGCTTTTTGGTTGTGAAATAGTAATCCACCTCTAAAAAGGAAGAGCCTCATTTCAATATATATTTGGGAGGATTACGACATGTCTAAATTGAATGTCGATCAGAAAACAATAAAAGAGTTGTTTCAGGACAAAAAGGCGGACTTTCTGATTCCGGACTATCAGCGTCCCTATGCGTGGGGAGAAGCAGAATGCCAAACTCTGTGGGATGATATTTTTTCATTCGCAATTCCCGATGAAGGGCGAATAGAGTTTGACAGTAATAGCGAATATTTTCTGGGCCCAATTGTCACCTTCAGAAATTTAAATTCCAAACTGGAAGTCATCGATGGACAGCAACGGCTTACCACGTTAATGCTCCTACTAAGAGCCTTTTATACGAAGTTTGGTCATATGCAAGACAGAGCGTCCATTGCAACTAAGCAAAATATCGAAAAATGTATATGGAAAACGGATGAGTTTGGCGAGCCGGATATGGCCGCGCTGAAGATAGATTCCGAGGTGGCAACAGACAAGGATAAACATGAATTTCTTGATATTCTTAGGACAGGAACGGTAAAACCTGGAGAAAAAAGCCGTTATGCAGCTAATTTTAAGTTTTTTCAGGATTGTATTGATTCCTTCCTGGCGAAATATCCTACATATTTCGCTTACCTCCCAACCAGAATTATGAACAACTGCATTCTGCTGCCAATTGAAGCAGAATCGCAAGATACCGCACTGCGGATTTTTTCCACCTTAAATGATCGCGGCATGCCGCTTTCAGATTCTGACATTTTTAAAGCGCAGTTTTATAAATTCTATACTGCTAAGGGTGAAAAAGATATCTTTATTAAGCGGTGGAAGGAGCTTGAGGAACTTTCCGAGAAAATATTTCACCCACAAAATGGCACTCCAATGGATGAATTATTTACGCGTTATATGTACTTTGTCCGCGCCCAAATGGGGATCAAGTCCTCTACGACGGAGGCATTGCGCAAGTTTTATGAAAAGGATAACTATACACTTCTGAAGCAGGATAGTACCTTCAACGATATGATCACCCTTGCTCACTTCTGGGAAGATGTTTCCAATCAGGATAAGGACAGATTCTCACTACGGATTCTGCGTAGATTATTTGTGCTGAACTATGCGCCAAACAGTATGTGGACATATTTTGTATCTGTCTATTTCATGAAAAACAAAGATGCCCATGGTATGCTTGATGATGAAGAGTTTTATCAGTTCCTCAATAAAATTACGGGGTTTATCTGGACTTATGCGGTTACGAATCCTGGAGTAAATGCACTTCGTACCCCCGTTTACACTGAAATGGTCAATATCGTCAATAATCGACCGATATCTTTTGATGGCTTCAAATTTGAGCCAACAACTGTGAAAAGCATGTTTGCAAACTTCACATTTAGCAATGTTCGGCCAATCACAAAATCAATGCTTGCGTGGTGGGCATTCCAAGATGATGCGCAGGAATTGATTTCTCTAGAAACGGTCTTGGAAATTGAACATATTTATGCTCGTAATCGCTTAGACAAAGACAAATCGCTGTCAGATGCGAAGAATTTGGAGGCACTTGGTAATAAGGCCCTTCTAGAAAAACGGATTAATATTCGTGCTGCGGATTATCGGTTTACTGATAAGGTCAAATATTACCAGGGATTTACGAATAGCCGAAACCAAAAGAAAGACGGTACAAGGAATCATGAATTGATTAACCTTGCCGCAGCAGCGGATTTTACAGAAGATGATATCCGTAATCGTACAAATCAGATCATGGTTGAATTTCTGAATTTCCTAACAGAAAATGACCTTACGAAATGAGAGAACCAAAATTACTGAAGGAAAGGAGACCTGATTATGCTTGGATTTCCTGCATCTACGGAGTTTGGCAAAAGAATACCGAAGCAGAAGTTCTATGAAAACCTTGAGGTTTCCCCTGCGTTGCGCCGTGTGTTTGTCGATCAGATCCGGCTGGTGTACTGGCGAAACAAGCTGGCAGCGTCTACGCTGAATATTGCTGCGGGCGAAGCCGTGACCGAGATTGAAGTATTCGAGGTGCGGCTGAATGATCCGCAGCTTGACGAAGCGGTGCTGAAACAAATCGACAAGGAAATCCCGTACCATATCCTCTTCATTCTGACCTGTGACGGCAAGGCTCAGGCGTGGATCGGCTACAAGGAGGCTGCTGCGTCCGGCAGCAATGCCTTCAAGGTAGGACGCTATTATCATACCGACTGGATGCCGGAAGACGAACTGCATCTCAGCATCGATGGCTTGAATATGGATGCCGTCTATGAAAGCCTTGTCCGACAGATTGCCGGGGACAAGCTGCAAGCGGATTCCGGCGAGAGCCTGAAAGAATCTGTTGAGCGTGATGAAAAGAAGAAGCAGCTTGAAAAGCAGATTGCCGCGCTGGAAAACAAGATGCGGAAAGAGAAGCAGCTTAACCGGCGGATGGAAATGAATGCGGAGTTGAAGATATTGAGAAAGGAATTTGAAACATATGGATGATGTATCTCTTGACCGCCGATCTGAACTTCAAAAACTTTATCTGAACAATATGCAGGAAATTAAGTGGAGAATAGAGGCGCTTGATGAGATTCGGTTTGAGAAAAAGACAACTAGATTTTTTCAGACAAATATAGATTTTTGCGTTGTCCAAATAAGAAAAATACTTGAATTGATTGCGCTATCTGCGTTGGTGTCGGATGCTGATATTTATAAAAATAAACTTGGGAAAATAGAAACGATGTGGAATGCACGACTGATTCTTCAAGATATTGAACGCATTCATCCGGAATTTTATCCACAGCCGATCTGCCAAGATTCCTGTGATACGAACCACTGGATTGATATTAAAGATGACTATCTCACAAAAGACAGGTTTATCAAAATATATGACAAATGTGGAAAAATGCTCCACGCACGTTCTCCATTTACTGACGACAAAACAAAGAACGAAGAATACCAGCAAACGTGGGATAGCGTTCCGCAATGGCGATCTTGGATTATTGCACTACTAAATCAACATATAGTAAAACTTTACAACCAAAATTATCTGTATTATATTGCCATGAAAGGCAGCGACACAGGGCACCCTGCTGGGAATATTTTTATGAAAGTAGCGGAGGAAAAACCTAATGGACAAGATGAAATTTGAATCGCCGGACTTGACGGCGCAGAATATAGACCGCATTGCTGCCCTGTTTCCGAACTGCGTCACGGAGATGCTGGACGAGGAACACAGCACGCCTGAGAAGAAGGTGTACAAGCGGGCGATCAATTTTGAGCTGCTGAAACAGATGCTTTCGCCGGACGTGGTGGACGGCGACGAGGCATACGAGTTCACATGGGTCGGCAAGAAGGCGGCTATCGTGGAAGCCAACAAGCCGATCCGGAAGACGCTGCGCCCGTGCGTGGCAGAGAGCAAGGACTGGGACAATACCGAAAACCTCTACATCGAGGGCGATAATCTGGAAGTCCTCAAGCTCTTGCAGGAGAGCTATCTCGGCAAGGTCAAGATGATCTATATCGACCCGCCGTACAATACCGGCAACGACTTTATCTACGCCGATGATTTCATGCGCTCGCAAGAAGAAGAAAACGAGCAGATGGGAATGTACGACGAGGAGGAAAACCGCCTGTTCAAGAATACCGACACCAACGGACGGTTTCATTCTGATTGGTGCAGCATGATTTATTCCCGGCTGATGCTGGCGAGAAATCTGCTGACGGATGATGGGGTTATTTTCACCAGCATTGATGACAATGAAGTAGACAATCTCAAAAAGATATGCGATGAAGTGTTTGGAGCAGTAAACTATGTTGCAACCTTCCCTTGGAGAAAACGAACTGCAAAATCCGATGTGCCATTTGGTGTGTCACAGGATTACGAGTACATACTGTGCTTTGCTAAATCCAGTAATTTTGTAGCAAGCGTAGATGGGAAAGAACGCAAATACTACGAAACGCCAGACTTTGCGGGTAGACCGTGGCGAGTCCACGATTTGACGAAACAGACAACTGCAAGTGAGAGACCAAACAGCTATTTCACAATCGTCAACCCCAAGAATGGAGAAGAATATCCAGCAAATCCAAATGCAACTTGGAGAATTACCGTTGACACTATTGAAGATTATTTGGCTCAGAATCGAATTGTTTTTCCAGGGGACTATGAGTTTTTAAAAATTTCAAAACCAGTCCTGCGTTATTGGAAAGAAGACGATATGAAAAAGGCAGGAGACAAATTTGGTAAAGTGGCTGTAAGTACTAAATTGCCGGATAATATAGGAATGTCGCAGGACGGAACAAAAGAAATTACCAATCTGTTAGGGACCAAAGCATTTAGCTTTCCTAAGCCGACTGTTTTGATTAAATATTTGATTTCTACATCGACTGAAGAAGGAGATTTTATCCTCGACTTCTTCTCTGGCTCTGCTACCACCGCCCACGCTGTCATGCAGCTCAACGCCGAGGACGGCGGGCACCGCAAATTCATCATGGTGCAGCTCCCCGAAAAGTGCGACGAAGCAAGCGAAGCCTACAAAGCAGGCTACAAGAACATCTGCGAAATCGGCAAAGAGCGCATCCGCCGCGCCGGGGATAAGATTAAACAAGCTTTGCTTAACGATGGAATAGCAATTAGAAAAATGACCGAATACAAAGCAACTCAAGGGAATTTGGAGGGCTTTTCGTATGGGGAGTGGATGGAAGCTCCTGAAGTAATTCAAGCAAAAGAGAAAATGGCTAGCTCATTAGATGTCGGCTTCCGCGTCCTCAAGCTGGACGATACCAATATGAAGGACGTCTACTATGCGCCGGATGATTACGATCAGGGGATGCTCGCGGGGCTGGAATCCAACATCAAGGATGACCGCACCGACCTCGACCTGCTGTTCGGCTGCCTGATCGACTGGGGTCTGCCGCTGTCCCTGCCGTACAAATCCGAGAAAATCGATGGCTGCACCGTCCACACCTACAACGACGGCGACCTGATCGCCTGTTTTGACACGAACATTCCCGAAAGCGTGGTCAAGGAGATCGCACAGCGCAAGCCGCTCCGCGCCGTCTTCCGCGATTCCGGTTTTGCGTCCAGCCCAGAGAAGATCAACGTGTTTGAGATTTTCAAGCTCTATATGCCGGAGGACGCGGGCGACATTTCCAAGCGCGTGAGGGTGATCTGATGGAGCGTGACATGGAGAACAAGAACATTCTGCCGGCAAATCCCGAGGATTCTGTGCCGGAATTGAAAATACTCTGCCAAAAGGCAGTCGATCTGATTGACCGTGCAAGAAATACGGCAATTCGCGAGGTAAATCTGGTCCAGCTTCTGACCTATTACACGCTTGGAAAGTGGATCGTAGAGGTACAGCAGGGCGGTTCCGGCAGAGCAAAGTATGGGAAACGGGTTTTAGAAACTTTGTCAGACGCTTTGAATCATGCGTTTGGAAAAGGGTATTCTGTGTCTACGCTGACGAATATTCGGAAATTTTACGAAATTTATAAAAACCGAATTCCGGCACCGATGGTTACGGATTTTGCAGAACCAAATTCGCAACCGCTGGTTACGAAATTCGGAAATGATGTGCCTTTTCGCCTGTCGTGGACGCACTATCTGATTCTGATGCGGATTCAGAACGAAGATGAACGTGATTTTTATGAACAGCTGGCAATTCAGGAAAACTGGGGCAAGCGTGAGTTGAGCCGTCAGTACGGAAGTTCTCTTTACGAGCGGATGCTGATTGGGAAGGACAAGCAGCAAATACTCAGACTGTCAAAAAAAGGACGGCTTGCAGAAAAGCCAGCCGATCTTGTGAAAGACCCCTATATTCTCGAATTTCTGGGCATTCCGGAGCAAACCGATTTTTCGGAAACAGAGCTGGAAAGCAGATTGATCGACCATCTGCAGGAGTTCCTGCTGGAACTTGGGACAGGCTTTGCTTTCGTTGCCAGACAAAAACGCTTTACTTTCGAGGAAGACCATTTTCGTGTTGATCTTGTCTTTTACAACCGTTTGCTGCAATGCTTTGTACTGTTTGATCTCAAAACCGAAAAACTGAAGCATCAGGATCTTGGGCAAATGCAGATGTATGTGAACTACTATGACCGATATGAGAAAACGGACTTTGAAAATCCAACAATCGGGATTTTGCTGTGCCCGCAGAAAAATGATGCTGTAGTCGAATTGACACTCCCCGAAAATTCCAACATTTTTGCGTCACAGTATCAGTTATACTTGCCTGATAAAAAACTTCTGCAAAAGAAACTGCAAGAGTGGATTGAAGAAGAAACTGGAGGTGAAGACGATTGAAACTGCAATTCAAACACCAAAAATTTCAAGCGGATGCGGCAAAAGCGGTCGTTGACGTCTTTGCCGGACAGCCGTACCTCACGCCTACATATATGATGGACCGCGGTGATGGAAACTATCAGATTGGCTTGGAGGATGATACGGATTTCACCGGCTGGCGCAACGAGCGTATTGTGCCGGAGCTTTCCGACAAGCTGATTCTGGAGCATCTGCAAAAGGTACAGCGTACCAATCAAATCAAGCCGTCGGACAAGCTGGAAGGTCGCTATAATCTGACGATTGAAATGGAAACCGGCGTCGGTAAGACTTATACCTACATCAAGACCATGTATGAACTGAACAAGCACTATGGTTGGAGCAAATTCATCGTGGTCGTGCCGAGCATTGCCATCCGCGAGGGCGTCTATAAATCTTTTCAGGTGACGCAGGAGCATTTTGCAGAGGAATACGGCAAGAAGATTCGTTTCTTCATCTACAACTCCGCACAGCTTACGGAAATTGACCGCTTTGCGTCGGACAGCGCCATCAATGTCATGATCATCAACTCTCAGGCGTTCAACGCCAAGGGTAAGGATGCACGGCGCATTTATATGAAGCTGGATGAGTTCCGCTCCCGTCGCCCGATTGACATTATTGCAAAGACCAACCCGATTCTGATTATCGACGAGCCGCAGTCGGTCGAGGGCAAGCAGACAAAAGAACGTCTGAAAGAGTTTTGCCCGCTGCTGACGCTGCGCTACTCCGCCACGCATAAGGCGGACAGCATTTATAACATGGTCTATCGCCTTGATGCGATGGAAGCGTACAACAAGCGGCTGGTCAAGAAGATTGCCGTTAAAGGCATCACGGAGTCCGGCAGCACAGCGACCGAGGGCTTCGTCTATCTGGAAAGCATCAATCTTTCCAAAGCTGACCCGACGGCGACCATCCAGTTTGATTACAAGGGCGCGTCCGGCATCCGAAAGAAAACAGCGACGGTCGGAATCGGTTATAATCTTTACGACAATTCCGGCAATCTGGACGAGTACAAAGTCGGCTTTGTGGTGAAATCTATAGACGGACGCGACAACTCCGTGGAGTTCCTGAACGGCGTCAAAATCTTTGCCGGTGACGTCATCGGCAAGGTCAGCGAAGACCAGCTTCGCCGCATTCAGATTCGAGAAACGATTCTTTCCCATCTTGAGCGGGAACGACAGCTTTTCCATAAGGGTATCAAAGTCCTGTCCCTGTTCTTCATCGACGAGGTTGCGAAGTACAAGCAGTATGATGAGGTTGGGCATCCGTTCAACGGCATCTATGCGGATATGTTCGAGGAAGAGTACAACGACATTCTCAGCTCCATGCAGCGGG
>ENA-UOOD01003968-UOOD01003968.1-human-gut-metagenome-genome-assembly--contig:-CS67-NODE-3968-length-11843-cov-4.555395_pt1 | contig 11843 bp, 10 predicted proteins | sample MGYA00242464_ERZ724011 | MGnify/ENA metagenome assembly ERZ724011 | reverse complement strand
ATCTGTTTCACCGGCATTTACTTTGACAAACCGGAATTAACCTTGGCACTTGACCTTTTTTTCAGGATTTTTTTTGTCTTCTGTTTCATAGAGCAAAAGATCTGCCGCGTACAGATAATCTCCCTGTTCCAGGGCATCAAATAAAGGATTCACTATCTCTGCCGCCTGAGGCAGCGCACTAAGCTGTCCTGCCTGTGCCATAAATGCATTCATTCCTTCTTCTGCCTGCTCCCCGTAAAAAAGGTCTGCTATCTCCTGCCAAGTACTCATGCCAAAAATCCCCCTTTCTGCAATTGATCCTCCACAAAGTCAAGTGCCTTTTCAAACCGTTCTTCCCGCTCTGCATCCACTATCTTCATATAGGACAAGACCATATCCATTACCGGTATCTGCCTGTAATCCTCTTCAAAGAAAGTTTTATGATACCCCCACTGGCGGATCTGCTTTATATCTTCCCCACATCGGTACATCTGCTCTTCCATTTTCATGCCCTCTTCCGGGTGAATCTGGTTATCTGCACTTTCCAGCCTGTTTCTAAATGCATGTTTCTTCGACGGCAGGGCATCGCACACCTGCTTCAGCGTCTCCCGGGTGCTGCCCTCCAGATGCACGCCCCCTTCCGTGGCATTGATCACCTTTACCCCCGGATAGCGATCCATCATCTTTTCAAACCATTTTTTAAATTCCATCCAGTCCATGCGGGACCACACTGTCCCACCATAGTATCCTTCTGTCTCGATCTTTTCTACCGGATAGGCTGATTCATCCCTGCCTGCCACATGACTGGCACCGCTGTCTGCAAAAGCCAGATCCTGACCGATCAAGATCAATTTCTTTGCCCCCAGTTCTACTGCCGACGCATACATAGCCGTGGAAACTCCCAGATAGTATGGCACCTGTGCCTCCGGAATTCCTGCCCTCTTCTGCATCATCCGGATCTGTTCATGGTCGTATCCCCAAATCTTAGGTGCCTGGTTAGATGTAAGAAATTCCGTTCTGGTATTGGAAGATGCCAGCACCGGAATCTCCTTGCTTCTCGGGTCTGCAAAACAAGCCAGATCCTTTCCCGCATCCACACTAGCCACCAGATCCGGCACAATATCATGTGCCAACATAGTAGGCAGAGCAGCATCCACACACCAGATCAAGGCTCTTTGCTCCACTCTCTTTAATTCTTCTATGTTTTTCTCCAAAGACGGTCCTGCCGACACCAGTATCACCGGGATATCCGGATCCCAGTCTTTTTTCAGTCTCGCCAGCGGAACACCCTGCTCCATGATCCGGAAGTTCTGTATCTGATTGCTGATCATCGCTGCCATAAATCTTTTTAACGGTGCCCGCATAAAGGTGATATCATCACAGACTGTCTGGCAGATCTGCTGCAGCCTGGCAAGTTCATCCTCATACCATCCCACATATCCCGGATGCATACTAAGCATAGTCCGTTCTACCCAGTCATCATCCAGCAGATCCTTTACTTCCTTTTCCAGTGCCGGCAGTTCTGCCATACTGAAAATATGTATTCTTTTGTTTTTTACCGCCTTTTTGTACAGATTACTGCTTTTCATGGCCTGATACACTTTATCCTCCGGCTCCAGTACCAAAACCTTTCCCGGCACTTTATCCGCTGCCTCTAACAGGATCTGGCAGTCTCCCATACCAAACAGGATCAGATTTTCCGTCCGGTCAGACAACCATTTCTTTCCCCACACAAAGGCGGCATACCGTCCCGAGTACAGGCTGCCCAGATGTCTGACGCCTCTCTCGCTCCTCAGCACCGGGACCGGGTGACCATCCTTTGCCCGCAGGGTTTCACATTTTATTGTCATGTTTTCCTCCTTAACCAAAACCAGGACAGGCAAAACCTGTCCTGATATCGTATTTATTTTTTCTGATTGAAATAAAAGGACTGCTCCGGTATATGAGTGTTGGTCATATTCCGGTAATATCTGGATGCCGTCTGGCTGTTCATGTGGTATTCACGGATCTTCTTCCGCTCTGCAGACAGATATGCCTTTAACCTCTCGCTGTTCTGATTCTCCAGTGCCTGGATCTTCATGCCATACTCCGAAACAATCACAATGCTTTTTTGCATGCGCTGGATATTTTCTTTATACTGATCCTTGTGGCTGCGGATTTCCGACTCCACTTTAGCAAAAAGTGTATCAAACCCTTCATCCATCTCATTCAGCGCCTCAATCCACCGCCCCTTCTCTTCCAGGATCTCATGAAAACGCTCCTGATCCAGTTCCTCCTGCTTCAAAAGTGCTTCCTGTTCCCTGGTACGTTCCAGGATATCTCTGAGAAGATGCTCTTTCTTCTTCAGCACATCTTCCAGCATTCGCACATAAACACTGTTCTGCCTCTCCATAGCCATCTCCTTTTGCGCAGGCACTATTTAGGCTGTTTGCTGCCAGCCGGCGCCGCTAACATTACTTCCTTCCAGGTGTCCCGCATTTCACGGATATACTTCAGTGCATCCTCTACAACCGCTATATCTTTGCTCATATTGGCCTCTACCAGTCTCCGGTAAATATAATCGTACACACGGTCAAAATCTTCCCATACCGGGTACTTGTGATCCAGCGTCACCCGAAGTTCGGTAATGATGTCCTGAGCCTTTTTCAAATTCACATGTGCTTTTTCCATGTCCTTTTTCTCAATACCGATAATCGCAATATTGCAGAACTTGATCGCTCCGTCATACAACATCAAAGTAAGTTCTGCCGGCGATGCTGTCAATATTGCATTACGCTGATACGCATTAATGGTATCCTGATTCATATATAATCTCCTTATTTAAGCGAATTTTATGCAAATTCCACATCAACTGCTGAACAAACCGGACATAGTACTCTGCTGGGACTGCAATTTGGCAAGAGCCGTCTCCATGGCAGTAAACTTGGAATAATAAGCATCTTCCATTTCTGCCAGTTTGTCCTCCCAGTCTTTGATGTCAGACTCATAATCTTTCACATCGCTCTTCATCTTGATGTCATTGTAGAAAGTCATGGAACTGCTGTATTTGCTTCCTGCCATCTTATCACTCATAGTCTGGCGAAGATTACCGAACACACCCGTCAAAGTAGCAATAACTACATCCGGATTTTCTTCCAATGCTTTCTTCAATTTATCGTCTTTCGCAGAGTACACACTGTCATCCGGATCACCATAGATATGAAGGAGTCCTCCCTCTGTATAGTCTGTGGATGTCATGATTCCCAGGCTGGACAATGCATAAGTTCCGCCGTCATACTCTACTGTCGTCTGCATGGCACTGCGCATAGCGTTGATAATGCTTCCCAGTGTAGAGTCACTGCGAAGAAGGGAATTTTTGATCTTCGTCTCCCATTCTTTTACTTCATCATCTGACATAGCCTCTTTTTCCTGGCTGGTCAGCGGCTCATAGCCTTTCGCCGAGTCAGCATTATACAGCGTATTCATCTCTTTCATGACAGAATTATACTCTTTCAGGAAACTCTTAACAGAGTCATAGATTGCATCTGTATCTGTTGTTACTGAGAAAGTAACCGACTCATTTTCCTTGGTAACACCGGTGAGACTGATCTCCAATCCGTTGGCCGATACGACAGAAGAAGAGGACGTAAGTTCTGCACCATTCAGGATGATCTTACTGTCAGATCCCTCGATCAAAGCCATACCTGTCGGAATGGATGTATTGGTACTGTCATTGGCTCCGCCATTTACTGTCGCCTTGCCGTCTGCATCTACGGATATATCTGCCAAACCAAGACTAGTCAGGGCAGAACTGCTCAACGCCTCATTACGGTCTGTAACAGATGCATACTTCTCTGTATAGGCAGCCATTCTCGTTTTTTCACTGTCTTCATCTACACCATCCATACCGGTAAACGCTTTCACGCCGGATGAATAATACTTGCTTACAGCCTTCTCGCTGAAATCTGCCATATCTGCTTCTGTTTTGCCTGAAAAAGCAGCTTCTTCAATCTGCAGTTTCACATCATCCTCCTTCAACTGGGAACTGATGTAAGACACCGTATCCGTGTCCGCCTTTTTGGCAACTGCTTTATCATAGTCTTCCTGTGTCTTGCCTGTCTTCAGATTTCCATCATCATCCAAGTATGTATTCTTCAGACTTTCTCTTGCTTTCTCTTCGTACTCACTGTACTTCTCGCTGTAAAGTTTCGCCTTTACATAGGTCTCTGCTGCTGTATCAGCAGACGCTTTCTTTGTATCATATGAAAGTTTGGCAATGGTATCCAGTGCCTTATTGTAATCATCTGTGCCTACACCGGAAGTCTGCAAAGCCTGCATGGCCTCATCAAAACTGGCTTTGTTGGTGTTGGACATATTGCTGTACCCTGCCGCTTCGCAAAGCGCACCTCTTGCCGTCACCTCCGCATTGCTAAGTCCGGAAGTAGAAATGGAAAAAGTATTGGCAACGCCACTGTCTTTACTACTGATGAAAATTCTCTTCTGAGCATCATCAAAGCTGGCATTCAAGCCGGCATTCTGCAATGCAGAAGTAAAATCTTTCAGCGTAGTATCTGCTGTTACAGCAAACTTGGTAGTTGTTCCACCTGTAGTAATACTGATCTCCTTGTTCAACAGAGACGAATCCAAATCTACTAACTTATCCGTAGCAGAGGCATCAATCTTTGCTCCGGTAAGATACTGGGCTGTGGCAATATTTTTTACTTCCATGGTATAACTTCCGTTTACCGCATTGGTCTTGGCAGAAACACTTGCCTTGCTGGTATCGGAAATCGTTGTTTTCTTGGTCTTATAAGCAGTAGATAACTGCATCTTGGTAACAAAATTGTTGTACAGACCTGTCAGTTTCGTATTCAGATCTGCCCACTTTGTCTGAGTCCACTCCAATTTTGTCTTTGCCTTTACCACTTTATTTTTCTTCAGACTCTGGGCGGACATCAATTCCTTTACAATGGCTTCTGTGTCCATTCCGGAGGACAATCCACTCATACGAATTCCCATATCTGCACCTCCTTATCTTTTTTCATCTACTAAAATTCCAGCCATCTCCCACATTTTCTGAAGCATGTCTAAGGACTTCTCCGGCGGGATCTCCCGGATCACTTCATCCGTATCTTCGTTGATCACTTTGATGGAAACACGATTTGTCTCTTTATGGTAGGAATACTCACAACGAGTATGCTCCATGCGGCGATTAGCACTGCGGACAGCATCATCAATGGTTGCTTCACTTGGCTTGTGCTCTTTTCCGTTCGTATCCGCTTCGCCACTGGCTCCGGAAGCCATCACAGTCCTTGTCATTGCTTCCGCTGCCTCTGAAACTGTCGTCGCTGCTGTGTGTACCGTCTCTGCCGGTGCACTAGTTACTTTGTGACTTTCCGACGCACTATAATTTGCGTTTACATTTGCGATATTTTCCATATCCATATCTAACACCTCCGTGTGTATTAAAAAGAAACATTTTCCCTAATCTATAGTAACTATCGGCTATCCGTTTTCGAAAGTTAACCCCTCTAACTAAATTTGATGTCAGGCATTTTTCCCATTCATCATGTCTCCCAGAGCCTTTGGCCCCGGTGTATTCACAGCTGCCTGATTAGCCTCCTGGATCTGTACGTACAGCTCCTTGCGGTAGACCGGCACGCTTTTCGGAGCATCAATACCGAGTTTGATCTGATCCCCCTTGACTTCCAGCACCGTGATCTCTATATTGTCATTGATCACGATGGATTCATTTACCTTTCTTGCTAATGCTAACATATCAACAGCCCTCCTTTTTTTCATTGAGGACATCATACACTTTGTATTTCACTTCATAATCATCATTTTCACAGATGATCTGTGCTCCCTTGCGGGTGTCTGCATTGATGATGATCGGTGCTTTTAAGTTTACAGACATCTGTTTTACATCTTCCGGCACGGTCATGGTGGTCAAAATAACAAGATTCTCTTCTGTCAATTCACCTATATGTTTCAGAAGTTCATCTTCTACAACCGGGTTGTAGTCTTCTTTTACCAGCCATGGCTTGATAACAGGCAGTGCAAAAGACGGTTCCTCTACGCTCTGGAGCCAGGAAATATTGCTGTCTTCTTTATCACAATCGTAAAGAATCGTAAACTTTTTGTACTCGCCTAATCCAATCAAGCCGTGTTCAAAAGTGAGAATCTTCTCTTCCGGAAGATCTACCTCTCCGAAAAATCTTGTTTTTACTAACATATGCTACCTCTCCTTGCCTTCTTTTAAATGAAATTCAGTAGTGACTGTCCCAGAATCTTTGAAGTGGCATTTAAGGTTGCCTGGTACAAAAGATCTGCTTCGTTGAAATTAATATAGGCTTTACCCAAATCTGCATTCTCATTATCACTTTTTGCCTCATCTGTGTCGGTTCTCTGCTGCTTCAGTTTGTTTTCCGTCATCTGGAGACGGCTGTAACGGGAGCCATGGTCTGCCAGGGCTACATTGATATCATTTTTCTGTCCCTGCAGCATAGTAATCGTGCCTCCCAGTGCTTTCTGAAGCACGGTGTTCTGCAGCTGGATCTGTGTTGTCAGCTGATCTTTCAATTCATTTAAGTCAGCCAGCTTGTCTGTGTCTCCTGCATTGCAGTCATCAATTCTCTTTTTAACTGCTGCCAGGTTCTGCTCCATTACATCCAGATCGTTGCAGATATTTGCCACTTCATCCACATGCCGGTAGATTGATGTGTTTATACTGTTGCATGCCTGTGTATTGACTACCAGGGTCTGGCTGAAGTTAATCTGATAACGGATTGTCTGGGTATCCGTCGTATTATATGTGATGGTCTTGCCTGTTCCGTTGTCCGTAGTTGTACAGTCAAAATAATGCTCCGGCCGGATCTGACCTTTGTTAAACTTCGTCTTCTCATATTCTACCTGGAGATCAGAGCCGCCACGGATCTTATCGTAAATCTTATCTCCAAATACCAGTTCTCCTGTCTCTTCTACAAAGTAGATCTCATCGTCTCCCGGCTGAAGGTGTTCATTGAACACGGTGTCGTCTCCGATTTTTTTATTTACAGCCGTCACCGTCTGTTCGTTACCATCTTTATCTTTGTACCGGATCACTACCCCTGCATCATCGCAATTGTCATAGGATACAAGGATGCGGTGGGTTGTCTGGAACTTGGACGCTTCCTGGGCATAATCCTGGTCCGTCTTGGCATCATCATAAACCGGCTGTCCATAAACATACTCATACTTATTTATGTCATTGATCTCCAGTTTTTCCTGGATATGGTATGTAACATTGGTCTGATTTTCCTCAAACAACAGTGGCACATCCGTTCTGTATCCGGTAAACAGGTAGCGTCCTGCATAATCCTGATTGGCATCCTGCTCAAAAATGTAAGATGCATTTTCCCGTAACTGCTTTACAAGGTTCTCACGGTCTTTGGCATTCACGGTGCCGGTGGCCGCCTCGGTACACACATCTACCATAGTGTCCAGACGCTTATCTATATCCTTTAATACTGTTTCCGTTGCATCCATCCAGGAAGTAGCATCTTCAATATTTTTCAGATACTGGTCAATCTCGGATATAGTCGTCCGATATTTCAGCGCACGGACTGCAATGGTCGGATCGTCCGAAGGACGCTGGATCTTTTTCTGTGTTGTATACTGCTGAAGATACTTATCATAAGCCACTTTATTTTTCTGCATGTTCAGCGTAGAATTGTTTCGCATCATATTATTTGTTACACGCACGGTTATGTCCCCCTTTCAGTCTTACACCATTTCATTGATCAACTTGTCTAATACTTCATTCATAACAGAAATCACTTTATACTGATTCCGCAGCATATTCTGGAATACGATCATATCGGATCCCTCTTCATCCTCATCCACGCCGGAAACGGATTTACGGTTGGTATCGATAGAATACAAAAGATTGCTCTCGCTCTTCTCCAGAGTGCTGGCCTTGCTGGCATTTACTCCCAGCGCCGAGGTCATAGACTGTAAAAAGGCATCCGGTTCACCATGGACAAACATTTGGGAATCATCTTTCAGTTTTGACAATTTCTGAATGTTGTCTCCGTTATCATTTCCTACACTGGATCCATTTCCATTGGCCTTGCAGGCAATCTTGTTTGAATCTTCCATCACTTCTTTTGTCACTGTAAAATTCAGCGCTGTCATGTAATAATAAGATCCCTGGTATTTTCCGTCTGCATCCGGGTTTCCTACAATCGAGGTAAATCCCTGATCCAGTCCGTTCACGCTTTCATTCATTACATAATTCTTGCCGTTGGCAGGAATAGTGGCATTGAAAAAGTCTATGCCCGCCTCATCATTCAGATCCAGTCCCTGTTTGTGGATCCGGTTAAATTCCTGAGCGTATGTTCTGACAAACTCATTCAACTGTGCCATGTAATAAGGAATTCCCTTGGCATTCACCGAGGTTCCTGCATGAGCCGTATAACTTTTATCCACTGCGATCTGCATCAATTCGTCATTGGTATCTTTCAAGTTAAACTCATAAGTATATTTACCGTCTGCATCTACTTTTACTTCAAAACTGTTGTATGCATAACGACGGTTATTGATGGTAATCTCACCATCGCTGGCCGGAATATTCAAAGTCAACAGATCATTGCAGTTTGTATTTTCAACGGTTAATTTTTTAGTGCCTGCATCATAAGCAGTAATAGTTCCGTCTACCACTGTAGCATTATTTCCGTCACGCATCTCGAACAACGCCTGCAGTCTTCCTCCCAGACTAGATGCATAAGGTGAAAAACTGGATCCATCAGCCCATGCAACATCATAACATCCTGTAATATCATTTATATTGCTGACCGTATCTTTCTGTTTTACTACCAGTTCATTCACATTGTAGGTATCTACCAACATCTGTCCGCCTACATACACATAGTACTGAGTCTCTCCCACACCGTCTGCCGGTGCTTTTTCCAAGGTTTCCACCGATACAAACTGAGACAGTTCATCGATCATAAGACTTCTCTGGTCTCTCAGGTCATTGGCCGTATTGCCGTATGCTTCGATGGTATTGATCTGCCGCGTCAAAGATGTGATCTTTTTTGCATAAGCATTGATCTGATCTACGCAGGTCTTAATCTCTGTGTTGGCCTCTGCCTGCAGAGACTGGAGTTTCGTAGCCACTCCATTTACATACTCCGTAAAAGTCTGGGCTGTCGTTGTTGCCTGAGTCCGGATGGTGCTGTTGTTTGGATTTCCTACCAGATGACTCAATACATCTGTGAAGGTATCAAACGCATCTGTAAGATTTACTTTATCATCCGATGTCACATTTCCACAGATCTGATCCTGCAGGGCACTGAGATAATACGCTTCTGTTTTATAACGGTTGTAACTTGTATTAGTCAGCTGATACTTGGTATCATAGTATTCATTACGGCTTCTGCTGATATCCGTAACCGTAACACCAAATCCCTGTGCGATCATGGAAGATTTGTTTCCTACCATGGATGTGATGTTGGCCGTCTGCTTGGAATATCCCTTTGTCTCCACATTGGCCACATTATGGAATGTAACCTGCAATGCCTGATTGTATGTCATCATTCCTGATTTTGCAATACTACCAAATGTTGATGCCATGGGATCAACCTCCTAACTTCTCGATAATGTATTCCAGCATTTCCGATATAGTTGTAATATATCGGGAGGATGCATCAAAGCATCGCTGGAATTTGATCAGATCGGACAATTCCTCTTCCGTGGAAACGCCCATTACATTCTGTCTTTCTTCTTCCAGTCCGTTTACGGTGACGGTCTGGTTTTCCACAATTCCTTTCCAGACACTTCCGTTGTTGGCCAAATCACCACAGATCCCCACATAAAAATCCAGTGCACTGTAAGTCGTCAGCGCATTCGGATTCAGAGTACCTAATTTTTCATTGAAGGAATCCGCAATCCCTGCCAGTTCCTGGTTGGCATATCCGCCATATTTTCCACTGGTCTCTGAATACTTGGTAGGAATGGTAGATGAATCCTGCAAAACAGTAGGATTCATCACCAGCTGGCCGATGGTGTACAAGGAATAAGTATCTTCCGGGTCTTCTTCGTTATATTTATAAACTTCTATATCGGATGTTGTTCCGTCTTCTGCCTTGACCGTTACCGTTGTTTTCTCATAACGAGGCATACTTCTTCTTGCGAACAACTCTGTTCCGATGGTGCTGTTTTTATCATCACCGATCAAAGTCTTGTCTTCATCCAGCACTTTGATGGTAGTTCCATCTGCCAGTGTCAGTTCTTTATTGGGACACAGGGCATCATTTACTTTTGTAACAATTCCATGAACCAGCATGTCGATCTGGCTCTGCACCGTCATTACGACAGAACATCCTACCGTATCATTGTAAACTTCCACATCTTTCTGAAACTGCTTATAATCGGCATCATATGCTGCCTGGTCAAAAGTACCGTCAGCCAGCTGATACTTGGCGTCTTCGCTGTCCGGCTTAACCGGGGTATCCGTGTACTTGGCTACAAAACTTCCCCTGGATACCAGGATTCCCTTCAAGGATCCCACATCTGTATCTGTCTTGGACGAATAGGTAAGTTCGCCACGGACATAATACTCTCCGCCGGATGCCCATACCGGTTTTAACAGTCTGGAAGTTTCACTCTCATACGCAGTCTCCAAATAATACTGATTGCTGTCATCCAGCAGATAAGCACCCTCTGAATATATAGTAATGGTCCCATTAGGACTTTCATTAGTCTCAAAATTAATGATGGTGGCAAGTTCATCCAGGCAATGGTTTCTCTTGTCCCTGTAATCGTTGGCCGGCTGTCCTGTGGCCTCATATTTCTGGATCTTTTTGTTATAATCCCGGATCTGGGACACCAGGCTGTTTACCTGGTCTACCTGTCTGGACACCTCATCGTTTAAACTGGTCTGATAGGAACTTAATTCATTCCACAGTACCTGCGCCCTCTGCACAAACTGCTGTGCAATGGAGACGATCTGGTCTTTATTTACGATGCTATCCGGATTCTCTGACAGCGTGCTGAGTGCTGCTTTCAAGTCTGCGATAGATGTACGGAACTCCTCTCCGTGAAGTTCTCCCATCATATCTTCTATTTCATATACGGTCTTTTCATTCTGCTCATAAAAGTTCTGCCGGCCCAGCTGCAGTCTGTATTTCGCATCCAGAAATTCATTTCGGATCTGTCTGGTCTTGACAATGGCTGTTCCGGTACCTACCTGGAGCATATCATCATGCATTCCCAGATTGGTCTGATAAAAAGAATCCGTCACAATGGTCTGCTGTCTTACATAACCGGTGGTCTGTGCATTGGCCAGGTTATGTGAGGTAGTATTCAAAGACGCCTGCGCCGCATGCAGTCCCGATACTCCGGCATTAAAACTCGTCATGAGATTTCCCATTGTTTTCTCTCCTTTCTGTTTTTTATTCTAACAAAAGACACGAATGCCTTTTACTGTTTTGCATCAAACATGCCCTGCTGCGGTGCGGTTCCATAAACCTCCGAGGCATCACTTGCATAGTTGCTGCTTCCTGAAGACATCCGTGTACTTCTGATTACATTCATATTAAATTCAACCATTTCCATGGCTTCTCTCAGTAAATTTTCATTGGATTGATTGATATCCTGCAGCTGCATCACTGTTTTCCTTAACCGATCATGCACCATCTGCAGTTTTCTCTGATCCTCCGGCTGTTTTTTCAAAGCATCGGCCAGTGACGCTAATGTCATCTTGTCCGGGTCTTTTCCTAACACCGTGGCAATATCCAGCACAATCCTTTTACGAACATTTTCCAGATGCTGGGTTTTGTCCACCAGTTCGTGTTCCTTTTCTACGATCCGGCGCATCGCTTCCAGATCTGTACCGGCGATTG
>ENA-UOOD01003967-UOOD01003967.1-human-gut-metagenome-genome-assembly--contig:-CS67-NODE-3967-length-11843-cov-8.857313_pt1 | contig 11843 bp, 7 predicted proteins | sample MGYA00242464_ERZ724011 | MGnify/ENA metagenome assembly ERZ724011 | reverse complement strand
TGAAAATTGAACGCTTCGTTCCGGATTCGGCGGAAATTTGGATTTGCGGATTATACTTCATCAGCGGTTTAACCGGCATCACGCCTTTACTGTAATTGTGAATTACCTCTCGCCCGGCAATACGTTCAAGCAGACACCTGAAAAATTCATTAATTACATCGGGGAGACTGTCAGCATCTCGTTCGCCCACAAGCAGACGGGCGAAAGTTATGACTTCGAAGGGGTTGTCACACAGGTGGAAATGGTCGGGAGCATGGGTGAGGCGGGCGGAGTGGCCATTCACGGAGCAAGCCCCACGATATTGTATGAGAACAACGGAACGCTTGACTCGTGGATGGACCAGACCCTCTCCGCCATCATAAAGGAGGCGACACAGGAATACGGGAAGGTCTCGCTGGCTTCCAATCCCAAATACTCCGCCAAAATCCCTTACATGGCGCAGTACAACGAGAGCGTCTTCGACTTTATGAACCGGCTCTCCGCCCAATACGGCGAGTGGTTCTATTACGACGGGAAAAAAGTCTATTTCGGAAAACCCGACAAGGACAACACGGAAAAGATCATGTACGATGTGGACCTGGAGGAGGTACGTCTGGTGGCAAATCTGGTGCCGGGCAAATCTGCAAGATACGATTATGTAGCGCAGGAGAACAAACAACATAATGCAGACACGCCCGCCAAACCCGATGGCATGAATGACCTCCAGTCCATTGCGCATGACTGTTCCGAAAAGGCGTATGGGGCAAAGACGACTGCCGCCGCCAATCCGCACATCGCCGACAAGGCGGGGCTGGACGGGCAGATGAAGGTCCTCAAAAATGAGTCCGGCGCCAATTTGTTGAACATAAGGGGCATAGGAAAGACATGCCGGATCCGGATAGGCGAAGTCATTGAGGTCTCTTTCCCCGGTGACATGAACCTGCCGCCCCTGGGAAAATTCCGCATCACCGAAATCACGCACGAGGTGCGCCGTGACGGGCATTATGCCAACACGTTTGCCGGGATTCCTGACGGAACGGTAAACATCCCTGTTCCCGACGCAAAACTCCCGCTGGCATTGCCCGAGCTTGCGACGGTGAAGAAAAATGACGACGAAAAGGAACAGGGACGGGTGAAAGTGAGTTTCGACTGGCAGAAAAACGGGAAAACAACCAACTGGATCAGGGTGCAGAGCCCCAATGCGGGAGTAAGCGACGCCGTATCCAAAAACCGCGGATGGGTGTTTGTTCCCGAAGTCGGTGACCAGGTCATGGTGGGGTACGAACACGGCAATCCGGACCGCCCCTATGTGACCGGAGCCATGTTCCATTCCGCTTCAGGAAAGGGAGGGGACAAAAACAACAAGACCAAAAGCATTATCACGCGCAGCGGAAGCGCCATCGTTTTCGACGATGAGACGGGAAGCATTGTCATCACCGACCAGACGGGAAAACAACTGATTCTGCTGGACGGGAAGGACGCCATTACGATTATGGCGAAAAAGAGCGTAGTCATCACCAACGAGGACAAGTCCGTTATCGTAATGGACGAAAAGTCCATCGGTATGCAGGCGGACACGATTTCCATCGAAGGAAAGAAAAACATTACGTTGGTTTCGGGCAACGAAAGTATGGTATTCAGCAGCGAAAAAAACATCATCAACGGCAGCGCCACCAATATCAAGCTGGAGGCGGCCAAGGAATATGACTTGAATACACAGACCGGAACCATGAAAGGCACGAACCTCACCGTGGAGGGAACGGCAAACATGACCGTAACGGGAGGCATTGTGAAAATTAACTCATAAACGGATTGGATATGGGAGCATCAGCATCTGTAATACAGGAATACTACAAGGCGGTCGATTACTGGGCGGACATAGCCGGAAAGAAAGACTGGAAACTGGCGATATGGATTGTCGGAAGGAACGATGTGGACCTGGTGGACAAGTTCCTGGAGATAGAGCGTTCCCCTGTAGGACAGTTCGATGACATATTTTTCCGTTTCGACACGCCCTACAGAGGCGATGACGACGAATATGCCGCACAGCTCTGGCAGGAGTATGCCGGATGGTTTGAGGAGCAGGCGGAAGAGAAGGATGACATGCTCAAGGCGTTGCGGCACGACGGGCTGCTCAAGACGGAGTACCGCCCCGACACATCGGCCGAGCCCACGGCGGCAAACCTGTGGAAGGAGATGTTGCGCTTCAAGGAGTGCATATCCCGTTTGGAGAATGCCTTCTTCTGCATCTATTTTCCTCCGGAACAATCCGGGGAATTTCCCCGGACGGAATGGTTCGGACAGGTACTGAAAGAGGGTGTTCCGCAGGGCATCCGTCTGACAACCATTGATTTGAAGAAGGACAGAAATGTCGCTTTGGACGAGTCGCCGGAGGTGGTCCACATACGCCCCCGCTTTGACATGGCGGCGGCACTGCATAACCGGATGGCACGCGCGGATGCCGGCAACGACCTGATCGCGCCGGAGAACCGGTTCAAACAGCAGGTGACGGCGGTCATGGACTGCACGCGAAAACAGGATTTGAAACCGCTGGAAAAGGAAATAAGGAAGCTCCTGGATATCGCCGGGGAACTGAAGGATGCGAATATTCGGATATCCGCTCTCTTCATCGCTTCCGAAGCCTGCTATGCTATCCGTGAATACAAAAGCAGCATGAAATACAGCGACAAGACCATCCGCGAGGCGGAAAAGGCGATGAAGGATGGCGAGGCGGCGGGATACAGTTACTGGAAGATGGCTGTTTCCATGAAGGCGGCAATCCTGACGGCAGAAAAGAAACGCGAAGAGGCGGTGGCTTTATACGAGGGGATAGCCAGGAAAGCTGTCGAACGGAAGGACCCCTATTATGTCATGGAGGGCTACCGGATGTGCGGCTTCCTGCGGTACGAGGAGGGGAAGCTGGAACAGGCGTTCGAATATTTCCTGCTGGCACTGGCGGGAGGAAGCTATCTTTCCGAAGACATCAGACGGGGTTCCACCTTCACCTATGCGGCACACCTGGCGCTCCATACGGGCAGGCAGGTGCGTGCGCCGATTGACATCGAGGTGCTGGAACGCCAGCTTCACGAATGGCTGGGCGAGGACTGGAAGGAACTGGTGGAGAACCCCTCCATGCGGCAGGCAAAAGCCAGAAGAAAAGGAGGTATTTTCAACTGAAAGAGAATTTAATCAACATATAGTTTAAACTTAAATATCGAATTTATGGATCTTGGAAATTACGGAATCGGCGGAAACGAAGTGAAGATTGACGCCTCCGAAGGCATTGCGGAAATTCCACAAAACCGGACATTATTGGTGGAGCAGTTGACTAAAGACGAACCGGTGGCTCCCGAAGTGATCACGGGGCTGACCAATATCGACCAGGTCTTCGCGCATTTCTTACCGGAGATAGATATTGAGTTCACCGATGCGGAAGGTGCTCCCGTGGAGGAAAACTTCCGTTTTCACAATGTGGGGGATTTTTCTGTCAAGAAAATGACGGAGCAAAGTCATTTCCTGTCAGGACTGAATACGGAAAAGCAGTTCGCCGACAGGATGGAGAAGTCGTTGCGCTCCAACAAGGTGCTGCAACGGGTATTGGAGAATCCGGCGACACGCGAGGCATTCGTCAATTCGCTTTCTGCCATGCTGGACGATTTAAAGAAAAACGAGAAGTCTAACCCTGCAAATGAATGACAACAGCTATGAGTGAACAGAACACACACAGGGAGGCAGCCGTACAACAACAGCAGGCTGCGGCACAGTCCAGAAACCTGAACGCGGAGCTACAGGTCCTGGCTAAGTTTGGTGGTTTCAATGTCCTGGAGTCCTCTGTGGACGGCATACAGAACCTGAACCCGGAGCGCAAGGCGCGCCGTAACATTTTCCTTACAGACCCCGAACGGGCGCCTGAGCGCAAGGAGCTGGAAAAACGGCTCGAAATGTGGGTGGACATGCTGCAAGGCAACAAGTCCATCAGCGAAATGATCGAACTGTGCCAGAAGAAATCGGCGGCCGTTTCCGATCTGCTTTCCCAGAATCAGCTGAAGGCGGTGGAAGAGGTGAAACAATTGGAGAAGTCATACCGTACGGTCATGCTTTTCTACAAGAATACGGATTCCGACAAGATTAAGAACATTTCCATCGTCAATGCTTCCATGGAGCAGCTCACCGACCTGGACAACTCTTTCTTCATCGATGCCATTGCGGACGAGCTGCGTGCCAACTACGACCGTCTGGACCTGCGCACCAACTATTCCTTGCTGGTCATCCCCGGCTACCTGGGTTCCAACAAGGTGATTGAGAAATGGGCGAAGATAGCGCATGACAACAAGGTGATGATTTATACCGACTTCGCCGACCTTGAAAAGCCGGACGATGTTATCGAAATGTTTTTCGATTCCAACCTGTCGGGAGGCGATGTGTACAAGTCCAACGTATGTATGGCCTGCAACTACCTGGTCGGACGTGGACGTTATGCCGAACTGGGCGAGACGGAGGACTTGCTGATTCCGCCTTCCGCGGCACTGGCGGGCAGCGTGTACAAGACGGTGATGGCACAGGTCACCGCCGGCAAGAAATACGGTTCCATGAGCGAGGTGGACGGAGTGGCTTTCAACCTGAAGAAGAGCGAGATCTCCGAACTGGAGAAGATTGGCTTGATTCCCATGGTGAAGGAATACGGCAAGGTGATGGCGTTCTCCGCCAAGACGTTGTTCAACGGCGACAACCTGGGCTTGCAGACCTATTCGGTGGTACGTGTGTTCGACTGGGTGACCAAGGTATTGATGGACTTCCTCAACCGGCGCGCTTTCGAGAACTGGAACAGCAAGGCAGAGAGGGATTTGCGCGGACAGATCAGCAAGTTCCTGGACAGTATCCAGGGTCCCGGACGCCTGATTGAAAAATTCAAGATTCTCCGCTTCGAGCGTGACCCGAAACAGAAAGACCGCATTTTCCTCGACATTCACTTGACTCCTTACTTCCCGGCAAAGAGTTTTGTCATCAAGTTGGAAGGCACCAAGGGGGATGACGAGAATGACTGGAACAGCGATTATGCACAGGATGCATAGGCAATCCCTTTTCTGAAACAGCCGGAGGACTCCGGTTAACCTCTCCGGCTGTTTCCTTTCTTTACTTTTCTAAACCGTTCTCACTATGTCAGATGTGTTGAAAAATATAGCTGATGCCGTTGACAACAACAGCACCAGACGGGGGTTCTCCGACCTTTTCGCCGACTCAAAGGCTGCCCTGGACAAGCTCCAGGCGGGACTGGGCGGACTGCTCCCATCCATGCCGGGCATGCCCGTAGCCAAGTTCGGCGACCTTGCCATAGGGATAGACATGCACCCTACGGTCACACCGCCGTCACCCGTCATGCCCGTGCCGCATGTGGGGAAAGTATATGACCTCATGGCGGACATCATGGCAGGCATCGCCGCCGCCATGCCGCCCGTCACCGAAGGGGTAGCGGGAGTGGCGTGCAGCATTCTCAAGGGGATGGCACCTACGGTGAAGGTGCATAACCAGTGGATTGCGCAAGCGGGCATAGGCATCGTGCACCTGCCCGCATTCGTCCTGCACCCGGCACCGCTGGTCAGCGGCATGTCCGAATCGGAGATGTGGATGGGCAGCGCGACCGTGCTGGCGGACGGTGCCCCCTGCTCCACGCTGACACATCCGGCGCTCTCCTGTAACCTGGTCGGCATCCCGACCATTCCCCGCAAGGGAAAGCCCAAGAAAGTGAGCAAGGCGTTGCTGGCACCCACTTCCATGCTCTCCACCATCACCTCCGTAGGCAAGCCGGTGCTCGTGGGCGGGCCGCCCACCATCGACATGTTCGCGCTGGCAATGAAGTTCGGGCTCAAGGGGCTGGGAAAAATGTGGAAGAAGCTGGGCGACAAGTTCCAGGACTTGATTGACAGACTGAGAAAGAAAGGAAAGAACCGGCTGGCGGACATTCTCCAGCCCATCAAATGCAAGACATTCGGCGAGCCGGTCGATGCGGCAACAGGCAGGGTGTACCACACCAACGTGGATTTCGAGCTGCCCGGCCCCATCCCCATCGTTTGGGAACGCACCTATTATAGCGACGCTGCTGTGGACGGCCCGTTGGGTTACAACTGGCACCACAGTTACAACCTGGGTGTCCGGCGGCTGGAAGAAGGGGCTTTCCTCTTCCGCCATGCCGACGGACGGGAGTCCTTCCTGCCCGTGCTGGAACCGGGGGATTCCTATTTTGACCGCAAGGAACAATTGCTCTGGACGCTTGACGGGCAGGGTTACCTGCTGACCGACATCCGGGGACTGCAATACCGATTCGACGGACCGGAGAACTGCTTCGGCTACCGCATGGTGTCGGACATATCCACCAAAGACGGGTTCCGCATCTGTTTCGAATACGCTTCGGCTGGAAAACTGGCGGAAATCGTATCTTCTCGGGGAGAACGCTTGAAAGTGGAAACCGACGAATTGGGACGGGTATGCTGTGTGTCTATGAAGCAGGACGGTGAGGAGACCAGGCTTGTCCGCTATCGTTATGACGACCGGGGCGACATGGTGGAGACCATCGACGCACTGGATGTCAGCAAGCATTTCGTCTATACCGACGGGCATCTGCTGGTACAGCTGACCAATCAGGGAGGCATGTCCTTCCATTGGGAATACGAGGGCAAAGGTGAGAACGCCCGTTGTGTGCATACATGGGGGGACGGCGGCGTCATGGAGTACTTCATCCGTTACGGCAAAGGCTACACCCATATCCGTAACGGGGAGGGTGCCGAAACCGAATACCATTACGGGGAGGACAAGCTCATCTACAAGATAGTGGATGCCAATGGGGGAATCACCCGCCAGCAGTACAACGGATACCAGGAACTGGAGGTCACGGTCAACCCCGAAGGCTATACCCGCAAAACTTCCTACAACGAGTTTGGCCAACCTGTCCGGATAACGGACGAGAACGGCGAGGATACGTTCCTGAGCTACGACGGAAACCGCAACCTCGTCCTGCTCTGTACGCCGGGAGGGAAACAGATCTCCTGGGATTACGACGGGATGGACCGTGTCGTCAGCCGCACCACGATTAGCGGGGAGACTGTGAAATACACTTACGAGGGAGGCGTATTGCATACCATTACCGATGGGCAGGGACGCGTCTATACCCTCACCTTCAACGACCGCTACGACCTCGAACTGTTGCGGTTCCCCAACGGCCTGTTCCGCAGGTGGGAATACGACGGCAGGGGCAGGCTCGTACTGGCGGTGGATGTCAAAGGCAATGCCACCCGGTATGCCTATGACCGGGCGGACAACCTGATACGGCTGGAGGAACCGGACGGCAACGTGCACCGGTTCGAGTACGACGCCATGGGGAACATGGTACATGCTGCGGACAACATCCGCGAGGTGAAGTTCACCTATGGGGCGTTGGGGGTATTGAAAAGCCGTGAGCAGGAACGCCACCGGATTACATTCGGTTACAACAGCGAGTTGCAGCTCCGGCGTATCGGCAACGAGGCGGGCGACAACTATTTCTTCGAACTGGACGGGCTGGGACAGGTAGTTACGGAAATCGGTTTCGACGGGCTGCGACGCGAGTATGAGCGCGACGGTGCCGGACGTGTCACACGGGTAAACCGTCCCGGGGACAAATGGACGGAATACCTGTATGACGGGCTGGACAACATCCTGAAGGAAGAACAGTACGACGGCGAGGTATCTCTTTACACGTATGACAAGGACGGTATGCTTGTCAAGGCGGAAAACAGCGAGAATTTGCTGGAGTTCACCCGTGACAGGAAGACGGGACAGATTATTGAGGAAAAACAGGGAGAATATACCGTCAACCGCACGTACGACAGCGAGGGCAACTGTACCCGTATCACCAGCAGCCTGGGAGCGGACATCCGCCATACGTACGACCGGGAAGGTAACTTGCAGACCATGCAGGCAGGCGAAAGCTGGCAGGCGTCATGGGTACGTGACAATACCGGGCTGGAGGTGCAGCGCACCTTTTCCGGTGGAGTGACTGTCAGGACGGAACGTGACTGCTTCGGCAGGGAGGTACGCAAGTCGGTGCGGTCGGGCGGCATAGAGAAAGGCGCCTACCGCTACCAATGGGGCATCGCCAACCGCCTGCTCTCCAAGGAGAACGAACTGACGGGCACCGTCACACGGTATGACTACGACCGTTTCGACTTCCTTATCCGGCAGGAGACCATGCAAGGTTCGGAAACGGATGTGATTTACCGTGTGCCGGACTTCGTGGGTAACCTCTTTGAGACACCGGATAAGAAAGACCGCAAATACGGTGCCGGAGGAAAACTGTTGGAAGACCCGGATTGTTTCTATCATTACGATGACGAGGGGAACCTTATTTTCCGTGAGTTCAAGCAGTTGCAGGAAACGGGCGTAGAGTTCGACCGCAAGCGCATGGAGAAGGAACGGGGTATCCATTTTCTGGCAACGGGAACGGGATGGCTGTACGAGTGGAGTTCCAATGGGATGCTGAAGAAAGTTATACGTCCGGACGGAAGACCGGTGGAGTTCCGGTACGATGCGTTGGGACGACGCACAGCTAAGCAGTATTTCGGAAAGGTCACATGTTGGGTATGGGACGGCAATGTACCTATTCACGAATGGGGCTACAAAGTCACCGATAGGCAACCGAATGAAGAGGAAAATACTCCATCAAAAGAACCGATAGAGGATATTACCACGTGGGTGTTTGAAGCAGGCACGTTTGTGCCAACGGCAAAGATACTGGAAGGTAAGCAATATTCTATTGTGTCCGATTATTTGGGTACGCCTATTCAGATGTATGATGAACAAGGAAACAAAACCTGGGACTGCAACTTGGATATTTACGGAAAAGTGACTAACTTTGCAGGGAGTTCTTTGAATGAGTGTCCGTTTGCCTACCAAGGAATGTATTTTGACAAAGAAACAAATTTATGCTATAACCGCTATCGCTACTACTCATCTGAAACAGGAAGTTATCTAAGTCAAGACCCGATTCGACTACAAGGAGGTAGTAGGTTGTATGGCTATGTGATAGATATCAATTCTTGGGTGGATATATTTGGATTAAGTGGCTTCTTTACTCCAACAGTCTTTAACGCTCCATCAGGAAATACCCATATTGTTTATCAACAAAATATTGATTGGGATTTACCTGTCAACACAAGAGATGGAATCAAAACTAACTTAGAGTTAGCGCAGCAAGGAAAATCTCCTTTTGTTGTTAAAGATGGTGTATATAGCCAGATTAATTTACATCATTCCAAACAAAATGCTCAGGGTTCTCTGTTTGAACTATCGGCAGCAACACATCAAAGATATTATGGTACTAACGCATTGCATCCTCATTTGCCTAATGCGCATCCTGACAATCCTGTTAATAGAGATTTATTCAATCTTGATAGAGAGGAGTATTGGAGAAAAAGGGCAGAAGCAGAAATCAATGCGAGAAAAGCCAAAGGAGGGTGTCACTAAATCAAAAAATAATATGTTATCAAGTAAATTAATAGATTTCTTTAAATCAAAAGGGTGGTGGTATGATGATTATTCACAGCAATATGCTGATGTAATCACTAATTTGAATATATCTTTAGACTCTAGCTTTGGACAATTCTATTTGCATGTAGAAGATGGACCAACTTTCTTAAACAAAGGATACCAATTATATCAAATTTGTTGGTTTTTACTTAACTCTTCGTATAATTTAGATATTAAACGAACTCATGATTCATTGAATCTCCCTCTTGAGTATCTCCCTCTTGATAGTTTTGAAGGAGAGGGAGGCTTTTTTTACAATAGAAAAACTGAAGAAGTTCTTGAATTAGAATTAGGGCAAAAGCTAGATGATTTTCTTAATGGAAAATTAAAACCCCAATGGACGAATTTTAATGAATTTCTGGAATGGTTTTTTGAAGTATAGTTGGAATCTCATCATATGGCATTTTCACAATCTGAATAATAAAACCGAAAGGGAGAGAACAAAATCTCCCTACTCGGTTTTATGTCTACATGAAAAATCATTCTCTTCAAAAAAGTTATCAACAGGTATTTTGCTACTGTCCCCTATTGTCTTATGGCTGTTATTGAGGGGTGTTGGTGGTGTGCTAATGGTTGTTATCCATAATAAAAAAATCCGTCAAATATCTATTCTATTTTTATCAAGTTTTAAGAGCCCCGTTCCTGCGGAGCATAAAAGAAAAGCCCCCAAACGAATTGAGTTGGACACATTACCGCCTGCTTTTAAAGGTCGAAAGTGAACAGGCAAGACTGTTTTATATGCAGGAAACAGTCGATTGTAATTGGAGTACACGAACACTTGAACGGCAAATCGGAAACCTCTATTATGAACGGATGCTTATGAGCCAAAACACCCAAAGTGTAAGGGAAGAAGCCACAGGAAAACAGATAATCCAAGAGCCGAAAGACATCATTAAAGACCCTTATGTATTGGAATTTTTAGGATTAAAGGATAACACGGACTTTAGAGAAAACGAATTGGAACAGGCTATTATTGATAAGTTACAGCGTTTTTTACAGGAATTAAGGAAAGGCTTCGCTTTTGTCGGTCGCCAATACCGATTAACCACCGAGACGGGAAAACACTTTTATACGGACTTAGTGTTTTACAATTATATCCTCAAATTCTTCTTAATCATCGACTTGAAAGCCGAACCGCTTACGCATCAGGACATCGGGCAGATGGATATGTATGTACGCTATTTTGAGGACAGGATACGGCAGGATACCGATAATCCGACAATCGGACTTATTTTGTGTACCGAAAAAGATAAAACCATCGTTAAATATAGCTTATTGAATGATAGCAGCCAGATTTTTGCATCTAAATATATGCTTTATCTGCCAACGGAACAGGAACTTAAAAAAAGATAGAACGGCAACGGGTACAGATAGAACAGGAGCAAAAACTAAATCTGTAAAGAATAACGCTCTCTATCCTGCGGAGCAAAAGCCCCCTTCCAGTTCAGGCAGATTTATAATCTGCCGGTTATGTGTATTAGGATTTGTAATCCTTGATTTTCCTACTGAAAATATATGGAAATAAGCAAAATGTCAATCTTTATAAATCTGCAATTGTCTGTTTTATTAATAAAAGAACTTTGAAATAGAAAGCTGCCCAAGGGCTCTTATCTAAAACATAGCATAAGGCACGTAAGCAGGATATGAGTTTTTGAACAGCTTCCTATCTCTACTAAAAATACACCAAGACTGTAAAAGCATCACCCCACATCACTCAACTCATGGTCCAAATCAAACCTCAACACATAAAAAACGCCATTTTCCACATAACCAAAACATCTGTTCCGCTGAGTGATTCTGAATTTCTTAATGCCTTTCTTCCATAGGTCATCTGAAAAATAACGCTTGCTTTTCTTATTCTTATTATACGTTTTGTAATCCAATCCTTTGTCCGTTGCAATGGCATTCCAATCCAATTCTTCAAATTTGCGGAATGAATCTATAAACTCGTTTTGGTTCTCATTGTTAATAAGGGAAAATCCATGAGTGTCATCTATAAGGCTAAAATCAAGTTTCCCGTCACAGAAACGAGTCGTGATATACTTCTTGAGAGGCAATTTCCCTCTTTCAAACAAGATGGAATACAATTGCTTCTCTTTCCATATATTCCCCACCGGAATAGCAACTCCGTCTTTGGTTACAACAACCGGATGCTTCTCATACAAGAAGCGTATAAACGACAGAAGACAGGCCGCGCGGGCGGTAGCTTCGGCAACGGAACTGCCGGACACATCCGCTTCATCTGCCAGGTAATCATTGATAGTTCTAAAACATAAGCCTAATAATCATAACTTTTTTAAAACCGG
>ENA-UOOD01003966-UOOD01003966.1-human-gut-metagenome-genome-assembly--contig:-CS67-NODE-3966-length-11844-cov-4.320129_pt1 | contig 11844 bp, 10 predicted proteins | sample MGYA00242464_ERZ724011 | MGnify/ENA metagenome assembly ERZ724011 | reverse complement strand
ATACGTATGTCTCTGCTCTCAATAGGTAAGCTCAAGGCTCGATATATTCAGCTCCTGCGGCATTTCATTATTGCGGATTGTGATATCCACAAGCAGGAACTGAACTTCCGAACGCAAGTTCCCGTTTTCATCCGTAAATCGATAATCTATGTATTCTTCCATCTTAGACGAATCAATGCCAGCAGCGACAGATGAATCGAATATTTCTGCATTGGTGACAATATACGTCATGGCGTTTTCCACGAGATCGCCCTTAAGAACACCGGCAGCGGATATTTCTTCACCAAATGCTCGAACGGCTCCGTCCTGAATATTGTATTCCGGTGCTGCAAAAGTGTCCTCCGTGATTTCGCTTACACCGATTTCATCCGGTTCTTCTGCTGCAAATTGCGGTTTATCCATAGGATTTGCAGCCTCCGCTTCCGAGCCTTTCTCGCTGAAGCCGGGCCTGTTTTCCTGCGGCTCACCGCTTTCCCCGCAGGACGGCAGGAGCGTCAGTACGCAAATGAGGATCAAAATGTAAATCGTTTTTTTCATTGATTTTTCCTCGCAAAAAACGGTGTTTAACAATGATGCCCGATGCCTTTCGGAAAGTCATCCCGCTTTCTTTTTAAAGGGTTTTTCTTTGTATTTCAAGTGGTCTTGCGCCAAATGACGTAATGTCTGCATTTTATGCAAGGCAGACTTAAACTCCGAAAGAATGCCCGGAAGATCCAAGCGATCTTCCGGGCGTTTGATGCTTCAAAGAGCTGTATAGAAAGAAAGCCGTGGCTTTTAGATTATGCCGGATTATTCCGCGTCCTCCTCGTCTTCAAGCAGGAGCGGGAGCGTGGCCTCATACTTGGTTTCGGTGGCGCTCTTTTCCTCCGCCTGCGCGGTGTAATTGCGCACGATGGCCGCCGCCTTCTCGATCGGCAGGAGCGTACCGGCGCCCGCGACGCAGCCGCCCGGGCAGGCCATGCCCTCGAGCAGATACCCGTCGTACTTGCCGGCCTTGGCAAGCGTGAGCATTTTCCGGCAGTCCTTGAGCCCCTGCGCACACGCGGTTTTCACCTCGCGGTCGGGGTCGATGTGCGAGATCGCCTCGCGCACCGCTTCCGCAACGCCGCCGGAAACGGCAAAGCCGCGGCCCGCCGCCGTGCCTTCGCGCAGCGGCGCGGTCTGGGTGATCTCATTAAAGTTGATGCCCTTGGCCTCGAACATGCCCATGACCTCTTCAAACGTCAGGACAAAATCGACTTCGCTGCGCACGGTCGTGCGCATGGCTTCAAGCTTCTTTGCGCTGCACGGCCCGATGAACGCGACCTTCTCGCCCGGGTGCTGCTGCTTGCAGAGGCGCGCCGTGAGCACCATGGGCGTGAGCGCCATGGAGATGCAGTTTGCCTGCTCCGGGAAGAGCTTTTTCGCCATGACCGCCCAGCTCGGGCAGCAGGACGTCGCCATGAACGGCTGCTCGGCGGGGACCTTCTCCAGAAAGTCCTTCGCCTCGTCGAGCGTGCAGAGGTCTGCGCCGACGGCCACCTCCGCTACATGCCGGAAGCCGAGCATCTTCATCGCGGCCTTGAGCTTATCCGGCGTCATGCTCGGGCCGAGCTGCCCGACGAACGCGGGCGCGACGATCGCAATGACCTTTTCACCGCCGCGCAGCGCCTGCGTGAGCTGGAAGAGCTGACTCTTATCGGAGATCGCGCCGAACGGACAGTTCACAAGACACATGCCGCACGAGACGCACTTATCATAATCGATATCGGCGCGGCCGTGCTCGTCAGACCGGATGGCGTCCATACCGCACGCCTTGGCGCACGGGCGCTCCTGCAAAATGATCGCATTGTAGGGGCAGACATCCGCGCACTTGCCGCAGCGGATGCAGAGATCCTCCTGAATGCGGCTCACGCCGCGGTGGCTGAGCTTGACCGCCTTTTTCGGGCAGATCTCGCGGCACGGGTGCGCCAGGCAGTTCTGACAGAGGTTCGTAACGATATAGCGCTTTTCCGGACAGGCGTTGCAGGCGAATTTCAGAATATTCACCAGCGGCGGCTCGTAATATTTCTCCGGTCTCGCGCTCTCCTCCACACCCGCGGCGAGCGGCGCGTGCTGGTCGAGCGGACGGGGGCTCAGGCCCATTGCGAGACGCAGCCGTTCGCCGACGATGGCTCTTTCCAGAAAAATGCTGCTGCGGTGCTCGGCGACCTCACCGGGGACGATCTTATACGGCAGGTCTTCAATGCGGGAATAGTCCCCACCCTCGTAGCCTATGCGGGCGACTTCGGTGAATACCTGACGGCGAATGTCGGTAATGGTGGAATAAATGCCGCGAATGCTCAATGAAAAACCTCCTTTGTTCGATTTATCTCGACGCGTTACGCAATATCTCGCTCCATGCCTCCGGCGACGCGGGGGAGAGATGCGCCGCATCTCCGTCCGTTTTCTGCCAGATGAGGCTCTCCTCTTCGACCCAGAGCCGGTATACGCTCTCCGTGCCGTTCGGCGCGTCGAGCGTGATCGTATAGTCGCAGTCTCGCTCCGGCGTGGGCGTATCGCCTTCGTCGAGCAGGAGATACCCGGCGAAAAATCCGTCGTCCGGCAGCGTGACCGCGTCGTCCGATGCGCCGTTTTCCGCAGTGACAGTGACCGTAACGCTGCTGTCCGCCGCGGCGCTCTCGGGCGCGGCGGCCATCATCCTGCCGCCTGCGGGCGCTGGTGCTTCCGCCGGGGTGTCCGTTTCGCCACTGTCCTCCGCCGCGCTGTACATGGCGATCCCCGACTCTTCCCTCGCCGTGCTGCTCGCGCCCTTCGCGGCGAAAGTGCCGGAAAAGGTCACTCCCGCCCAGATCGCCACGGCAGCCGCCGCGGCAAGCGCGCCGCAGCGCGTTACGAGGCGCTGGATGCTCGCTTTTTTCTTCGCCGGCTTTTCCGCCGGGGCAGCGGTCTCGTGGACGCGCGCCATCACGTTCGCCGTGAAATTCTCCGGCACATCGCCGAGCGCATCGTCCGTGCCGGATATTGCCTGCATCGCCTCATAAAAGCTCCGGCAGGCCTCGCAGCTTTCCAGATGGGCACGAAGCTCCTTGTCCTCTTCGGCGGTGATCTCGCCGTCGAGTGCTGCGCCGATCAGCTCTTCATAGTATTCACAGTTTTTCACGCTTCACACCCCTTCCCTTGTTTGGACGGGAAACGGTCGGAAAAGTTCCCGCTTTTGAGAAGCGCTATGCAGAGCTTTTTCCGCGCGCGGTTGAGCCGCGATTTGACCGTGCCGACCTCCAGCGAGAGCGCCGCGGCGATCTCGTCGTAGCTCAGCCCCGCGCTCTCGCGCAGGGCGAGAATTTCGCGGCAGTCATCCGGCAGCGCGGCGAGCGCTGTGCGCACGGCGTCCCGGTCGGCGGCGCGCTCGGCCAGCCTCTCGGGGGAATACCGCTCGTCGGGAATGGCGATCTCGGTCTCTTCGCCGTCGTCGTCTTCCGTCTGGAGCGACACGATAACGGCACGCGTATTTTTGCGCAGCATATCGATGCATATGTTGTTCGTCAGCCGGTAGAGCCACACGGAAAACCGGCTGTCGCCGCGAAAATCCGCAAGCGAGGTGTACGCCTTGAGAAACGCCTCCTGCGCGGCGTCCTCGGCGTCGGCCTCGTTTTTCAGTATGCGCAGCGCGAGACGGTATACCTTTGTCTGGTTTTCCGTCACGAGCGGCTCATAGGCGCTCTCGTCTCCGGCGAGAACGCGCTCGATATATCCTTTTTCCTCGTCTTTTGTCATGCTGTCACCTCAGATCGCGCTGTATGCCGCGGACGATCTTCTCCGCGTCGGCGAGCGTATTCATCGATACGATCTGCTGCTTATAATATCCCGCATGGGACACCTCGCGCAGATACCAGCAAAGCTGCTTGCGCGCTTCCAGAATGGCGATCTTCTCGCCCTTGAGCGAGCACGCCGTCGTGATCTGGCCGAGGGCTTCCTCCATCCGCGCGCGCAGCGGCGGGAGCGGCGGGACTTTCTCCCCGGCAAGAAGGGCGTTGCCCTGCGCAAAGAGCCACGGGTTGCCGAAACTGCCGCGCCCGATGAGCGCCGCGTCCGCGCCGGTGTAGCGCAAAATGTGTTCGGCGTCCTCCGCGGTCCATACGTCGCCGTTGGCAAATACCGGGATGCGTACCGCGCGCTTTACGTCGCGGATGATGTCCCAGTCGGCCTGCCCCGCATACATCTGCGCTCTCGTGCGGCCATGCACCGCGATCGCCGCGGCGCCCGCGCTCTCGCACATTTCGGCAAACGGCACGGCGTTGATATTGCCCTTATCGAAGCCTTTGCGGAACTTGACCGTCACCGGCACATCCACCGCATGGACGACCGATTCGATGATCTTCGCCGCGAGATCGGGCGTTTTCATAAGCGCGCTCCCGTCGCCGGACTTTACGACCTTCCCGACGGGGCAGCCCATGTTGATGTCGATGATCTCGGGGCGGCAAAGGTCTATCACCTTGCACGCGGCCTCCGCCATGCACGAGGGGTCGCTCCCGAAGATCTGCACGGCGAGGGGCGTATCCCCCTCGGGCCGGACGAGCAGCGTTTTCGTCTTGCCGTCCTGATACATGAGCGCCTTGGAGGAGATCATTTCGCTCGTGGCGAGCGCTGCGCCGTGTTTCCGGCAGAGGAGCCGGAATGAGGCGTCCGTCACGCCGGCCATCGGCGCGAGAAAGAGCCGCCCGGCGAGCTCCACGTTTCCGATTTTTACCATATGGTCTTATGGGCGCGTCGCCACAACGCGGTGGATGGGAAGACCCATCTCGGTGAAGCGCGCTTCGTAATCGGTCATGGGCGTGCCCTCCGGCATATCGGCAAGTGCCCAGCCGCAGCCGCGGAATGATTCGAGCGACCAGTCGAAAAGCGGCCCGTTGTCGGTCTTGAACCAGACCGCCCCGCCCTCCGGCAGCAGCGCGCGGTACTTATCGAGGAACTCCGGCGCGGTCAGACGGCGCTTGAACTGCTTCTTCTTGGGCCACGGGTCAGGGAAATTGATGTACAGGCGGGAAATCTCGCCCGGGGCGAACATCTCGGGCAGGAGCTCGGCGTCCCGGTCGAGAAAGCGGACGTTCGGTATGCCCTGCTCCACAACGCGCTCCATCGCAACGACCATCGCGTCCGGCACCTTTTCGAGCGCGAGCAGCAGCACGTCCGGCTCGCGGAGCGCCTGTTCGCAGGTGAAGCGGCCCTTGCCGCAGCCGAGCTCAAGACGGATCTCGCGGTACTGCGAAAACTCCTCCGCCCAGCGGCCTTTATGGTCTTCCGGCGTCCGGATCTGCACCGCGGCGCAGCGCTCCATCCGGGGGATCAGGTTCGGTTTTTTCCGCATTCTCATAAGGTTCACACTCCTGTTTCTTTCACACGCCATCATATCATAGCGACGAAAAAACATCAATCCGAAAAACCTTGCATGGAGCGGTTGTGTTTGGTATAATATCACGGCGAAAGCGCACGACCGGGTATAGCGAAGATGGTATCGCGCCTGCTTTGGGAGCAGGAGACCGCGCGTTCGAGCCGCGCTACTCGGACCAAAAGCCCCTTGGGATCCATGATCTCAAGGGGCTTCTCTTATTTTCTATATAGAACGTTTCTGGAATGAATTAGTGGCGGTTTTCCTTTTAGTGTGCTATAAATAACCGCAAACGGTTGGGCAGGGGTTCGGCTTTTTTACTGCGCTTTCAGAGCACGCTCCCACTCGGCCTCTTTAAATCCGACGAGGACAAGATCGTCCCCGACCAGAAGCGGGCGTTTGACCAGCATCCCGTCCGCAGCAAGAAGCCGCAGCATCTCCTCTTCGCTCATGCCGGGCAGCTTGTCCTTGAGTTCCATGGACTTGTAGAGCAGACCGCTGGTATTGAAAAATTTCTTCAGCGGCAGGCCGCTGCGTTCGTGCCACGCCGCCAGCTCGTCACAGGCGGGATTCGCCGTCTTGATGTCGCGGAGCTCGTAGACGATTTTGTGCTCGTCCAGCCACTTTCGCGCCTTCTGGCAGGTCGTACACTTGGGGTAACAGATAAATACCATAGTCTTTCGCTCCATTTCTGTGTTTGGGTTTTTATGATAGCACATTCCGTAAGAACGGGCAAGAAACAGGATAAAAAAGCCTCCCGTCCGACGCCGGCGCATGTCCACCGGAAACCGAACGGGAAGTGTTTTGGAGGATTATAGATTTGCGCTCTTAAAACGAAGCGCTATATGCTCGGCAAGCAGGGCGATGAATTCGCCGTTTGTCGGTTTTCCTTTGGCTCCGGAGATGGTGCCGCGGAAGATTTTCTGCTGCATCTCGAAGTCGCCGCGGTTCCATGCGATCTCGATCGCATGGCGCATTGCCCGCTCTACGCAGGCAGGCGTCGCAGAAAACCTTTTGGCGATCTCCGGATACAGCACCTTCGTTATTCCGGCGACGGAGCCCGTACCGCGGATCGTAAAAAGGATCCCTGCACGCAGGTATTGAAAGCCTTTAATATGCGCCGGTACGCCCATCTCGTGGAGAAGGTTGGTGACGGCGCTTTCCAGATGTGCGGGCGCGGGAGCCGGCACCTTCGGCGCGGGGGCCGGTCCGGGGACGGCGGCGGGCGGTCTCTTTTCCGCCTTCGCGTACTGCCGCAGGCACTGCAGAAGCGCTCCGGGGTCGCAGGGCTTGGGGATAAAATATGCCGCGCCGAGCCTTGCGCACTCGGCAACAATGGCGGCGTTGACAAATCCGGTGAGAACGACTACCGGCGGCGCGCTCTCCGCTTCGGCGAGCCGTCGCAGTACGCTCAGTCCGTCGAGCTGCGGCTGAACGAGCTCCAGCAGCACCACATCCGGCCGCAGCGACTGGATTTGAGAAAGGGTCTCCGTCCCGCCGGACGAAAAGCCTGCCGCTTCCATGTCTCTCTCCTGAGAAATCGCAGCCGTTATCGTTCGTTGGAGATCCGGATCCGGGTCGGCGATCAGCACGCGAAGTTTCATAATATCGCCTCCATATCGATTTTTTCCTTCAGCTGATCTACTACACGGATAAAATAGCATATTTTATGTCTTATTTCAACAAATCCCCCATAAAGATGCCGTTAATTCGTTCGACAATATTCGGCAGGGGACAGCCGCGAACCGGCGTACTTACGCCGCCGCGGCGTTGGCGTTGATCTTTTCTATCGTCTGCCGGATACCTGCCCAGACGGACAGATCCGTAAACACCTCCACGATGCTGCCGTAGTCGGTGAACGGCGCTTCCTGCAAAACGGACAGATCCTTCATCATGCCGTTGCGGACGATGTACTCCACGATCTGATTGACAAAATAGATCTGGCGGCTGTCGAGACTCGCATCGTTCAGATACCGCGCGAACGCCTCCTTGGCGGCGTTCATGTCCAGCCCCACGATCTCGCGGACGAATTCGCCCAGCGGCTTCTGCCCGTATTCCGCCTCGTAGTCCTGCTTCGTTCCGGCCTCGCTCCAGAGGATCCGCTCCAGCGCCTCCACATCGCCGGACGTCAGCGGGATGTTGCCGCGGAGCTTGGCAATCGCGGTGTCGTTCGCGTGCTGCCGTACATAAAACTCGGCTTTTGCCTTGTAATTTTTCAGATCGTCGTTTTCCAGCTCCGATCCCTTCCAGTCCACGGAAAGGATCTCGTCAGCGAAGTTGGTAGTATAGATGGCTCCGTCAAAGGGAATGTACTTGATGAGATCGCGCAGACTTTTCCGGATGTGCTCAAACTCGTTGATCCCCGCGCGCTCGACATAGTCCGTATGCAGGATCTTATCGATCAGCTCAGACTGTGCCGCGATCTCCGGGATATTCGCCACCGATGCAACAGCAGAGACTTTTTTGAAAAGGTCGCTCCGCGCTTTTCCGTACGTCTTTCCGGCGAGGTACGCCAGCTCAATGCCGTACAAGAGTGCGTCGAACCGCAGCGCCTTGGCATCGTCCTCCTCCGGCGTGATGAGCGGGGCGAGCTCCTGTCCGATGAGCAGCGTATCCTCGTAGGTCAGTGCGTTGTAGCTTTTTGGATCGGCATACAGCTCCACATACTTCAAGTGCTGCCGGACGGCGAAATTCTCGCGGTTCAGCTCCCGGACTTTCCGCACCATATCGTCCACAAGCGTCTTGCGGAAAGCAATCAGCTCCTCCGTCTGATACGCCAGATCCTGCAATTTATAAATGATCTGCGCTTTCAAATGGAAGATCGCGCCCTGCAGGGCGATCGTATTCGCCGTAGGTTTTCCTTTGCTCATGCGGAAAAACTCAAAATTTCCGCAGAAGTCGAAGATGTAAAATTTATCCTTGTCCCTGCCGTCCAGCAGTCCCGGACACAGGCGCGTGCCGCGCCCGATCATCTGCCAGAACTTCGCCTTGCTCATGACCTTCTTGAAAAACACCAGATTCAGCACCTCCGGCACGTCGATGCCGGTGTCCAGCATGTCTACGGAAATGGCGATCTGCGGCAGCTTCTTCGGGTCGGAAAACTCGTCGATGGCGCTCTGGGCATAGGTCATGTAGTTATCGATGACCCTGGCAAAGCCGGGCAGGTGGGGATACTCCCTGTTGAAAACCGCGAGGATTTTCTCCGCATGGGTGTGATTCTTTGCAAAGAGGATCGTTTTGCCGAGCCTGCTGCCGTAGTCGATGGTCAGCCCGTGGGTCATCAGGGTGTGCAGCACCTGCCGGATCGTATCCTCGTTGAAGATCCACTCATTCAGCGCCGAGGATGCGATGCTTTCCGGCAGCTCGCCGTTTTCATCCTCAAAGGTGTCCTCGTAGGCCTGCTTGTCCGCGTCGGAGAGCTCGTCGTAGACGATGCCCTGCTCGATGAATTTCAGCCGGGTCTCCACGGACAGGAAATCCACCAGATACCCGTCACGGACGGCCTGCGCCAGCTCGTAGCCGTAGGTCGGCACGCCGTTTTCCAGCTCAAAGATTTCGTAGGTATTCTTGTCGATCTCGTCCTTGGGCGTGGCCGTCAGACCCACCAGCGGCGCATCGAAATAATTGAAAATATCGCGGTATTTATTGTAGACCGAGCGGTGCGCCTCGTCGCAGATCACGAGATCGAAATGCCCGCAGGTAAAGAGCTTTCCCTCCTCGTCCTGCGCGCTGTCGATGACGTTATACATGGTCTGGTAGGTAGAAAAGACGCAGTGCGCGGTATAGTTATCCTTCTCCTCACAGAGATTTGTGACGGAAAGGTTGGGCAGCAGATTTACAAAGCTGCGTTTGGCCTGCGTGACAAGACTGCTGCGGTCGGCGAGAAACAGAATGTTCTTTACCCACCCGTGCCGGAGCAGCACATCGCACAGCGCAATGACCGTCCGCGTCTTGCCGGAGCCGGTCGCCATGACCAGAAGAGCCTTGCGGCGGTTTCGGGCAAAGGCATCGCAGACCGCTTTGATCGCGCCCTCCTGATAGTACCGTCCGGCAATGGCGCGATCCACCATGGCGTTTTTCAGGCTCGTCCGCATGGTCTGGAGATTGAACAGCTTTTCCAGATCGCGCTTGGAGTAAATGGCGGCGCACCGGCGCTCGGGGTATAGATTGTCCGTAATGCGCGTTTCAAAGCCGTTGGTCAGGAAAATGACCGGGCGGCGATGATATTTCTTTTCCAGCAGGTCGGCGTAGAGCTTGGCCTGTTGACGGCCTTTCGCCACATCCACGCAGGTGCGTTTCGCTTCGATCACCGCCAGCGGGCGGCTGTCGTCGCCGTAGAGCACATAGTCCGCATAGCCGACGTCGCTTTTGTTCGGCATGCCGGGCAGCTCCACTTCGTTGAGCCAGTCCTGCCCCTCTGTCCATCCGGCGTCGGCGAGCATGGTGTCGATGTAGAGCTTGCGGGTCTTGTATTCGGAAAGATCGAGCGGCTTCGGCACATAGGTCGGCTGCTGCGCGGCGCGGCGGGCGGTGAGCTCCTCCTTGAGCGCGGCGTTCTCCGCCATGAGCGATGCAAGGTCGGCCTCCGGCACTTCCGGCGCCGGGGCAGCGGGAGTCTCGGCGGGCTGCGTCAGAAGGGAGCGGTCAAAATGGCTCTCGGTATAGTTTTCGCCGTAACAATAAGCCACGAAGTCCAGAAACACATAGAGGTTTTCCAGACACAGCGCCGCCTGCTCCTCGGTGATCTTTTTGCCGGTGTGGGCGGCGTTGTTGCCCGCGCGGCGGATAAAGTCCATCCGCCGCCAGATATCCGCGCCGACGATGTCGCGGAAATCCTCGGCATTCATAAGGCTGACGAGCGTATCCTGATATGGCATGACCAGCGCTTTGTCCACGGAGTACATCCACTTCACGGCAAATTCCATCGCCCGCCGGCAGTTGAGCACGCAGGCGGAGGGATCGATATGTAAGATCCGCTCGGCGGCGACTGCCACGGAAGCGAAGGGTTCAAATTCCGCGGCGGAGAGGAATTTGTCGAAGTTGGTCATGATAACCGCTCCTTTGTGATTTCGTTTATGCGCTCGCAAACAAGATCGAATCGCTCGTTTATGTCGGCGTTGGAGAAGCGAAGCACGAGCAGACCGTGCGATGCTAAAACTTCGCTGCGTTCGGCATCATAAGCGATCTCCTGCTCTTGGAAATGCTGTGAGCCGTCAAGCTCGATGACAAGCTTTGCCGCGGCGCAGTAAAAATCTACGATATAGTTGTCAACGATCCGCTGCTTATAATATTTCACCGGATAGGTGCGCAGAAAAAGATACCACAGCTTTCGCTCCTGCGGCGTCATTTCGCGGCGCAGCCGGCGCGCGTTGGGGAGAAGGCGGTTGTTCTTTGGTATCACGGTTTCACTTCCTTGCGGATACGCCCTCTCAGTCAGCCTGCGGCTGACAGCTCCCCCAGAGGGGGAGCCAAGGGGGGGTGCGGGTTATCGAAGATAGCGCTCGTCCCCCTCTTGCCTCTCCCTCTGGGAGAGGTGGCGCGGCGCATAGCGCCGTGACGGAGAGGGAGAGGGGGATGTGCAGCGGAGAGAAATCTACCGAGGCTGATTATAGTATCTTACCCTTGACTTTGTGAATCATCAAAATCTGATTTCTTTAGCACCCCTGTACATTTTGCAAAAATTTCTTCACACCGCTGTGCAGTCAACAGCCCTAAGCAGTAGTTCTCGTACATCCGCATTAATGTATGCGTCTCTATTATCAAGCAGCCATTTCGTTCGGCAAGAGTGATTTGTTCTTTATGGACTGGCTCTCGCTGATCGAGTGGCTTGCTCCTAAATGGATTAATTATTAATAACTGTTTTACACTTTCAGAAATTCCCTCATCATCAAGACGATCTAAGTATCCTCGATAATGAAGTTCGATTTGTGAAATATGTTCATGCTTTACATTTGATGTTACTCCCTTGATTTCTCCAATAAAAGTGCAACTTGACTTCTTTATTAAAAAATCCTCTTTTTTCTTATCAACAAATTCTGACAAATCGCAGTCCAGTAGTTTTTCCAAGATTTCAAAGACAACCGAGACCAGATGGTCTCCGTTTGCGTATAATATAGATTTTACCCTGTCGTTTTGTTTTAACTTAGCTTTTGCAGCTTCAATTTGGTCGCTAGCCTCTTTGATTTTTTCCTCATATACAGCTATTTTTTCTCTTTGCTCTACATCATCGCCAAAACATATACCATTCATCCACTCAGGGGCTTCCGGTTGCTCACGTTCGGGAAAAAGGACTGATATGTAATGCTTGAGTCCGTCTATGTTTTGCGTAATGTTTAGCGTTGTCGCATATATTAGGTCTTCAATTATAACGGTTGTGTTTTTCTTGCTTTTGCAGGATCGTGTAATGACATCGTCGTTGTAGTTGAAACAAAAATCTGCATTATATTTATAGCCTCCCACATCTGTTTCAGTTTTCT
>ENA-UOOD01003959-UOOD01003959.1-human-gut-metagenome-genome-assembly--contig:-CS67-NODE-3959-length-11853-cov-9.094847_pt1 | contig 11853 bp, 6 predicted proteins | sample MGYA00242464_ERZ724011 | MGnify/ENA metagenome assembly ERZ724011 | reverse complement strand
GGCCCGTTCCGGCGGCGGGCGAGTAGGGCTGGATGGTGTAGCCCTTGTAGAGCAGGCCCTTGTCGAAGAGCTGCTTCAGAAGCCACCACAGCGTCTCGATGTATTTGTTGTCGTAGGTGATGTACGGGTCGTCCATGTTGACCCAGTAGCCCATCTTGCGCGTGAGGTCCTCCCACTTGCCCGTGAACTCCATCACCGCCTCGCGGCACGTGCGGTTGTACTCCTCGATGGAGATCTTCTTGCCGATGTCTTCCTTGGTGATGCCGAGCTTCTTCTCGACGCCCAGTTCCACGGGCAGTCCGTGTGTGTCCCATCCGGCCTTGCGGTGCACGAGGTAGCCCTGCTGCGTCTTGTAGCGGCAGAATACGTCCTTGATCGTGCGGGCCATGACGTGGTGGATGCCGGGCATGCCGTTTGCCGAGGGGGGACCTTCGTAGAATACGAACGTGGGATGGCCCTCGCGGGTCGTGATGCTTTTGTGGAACGTGTCGCGTGCGTCCCATTCGCCGAGCACGTCGGCGGCTATGCCTGCCAGGTCGAGGCCTTTATACTCCTTGAACTTCATATCGGTGGAAATTTCTTCGCTAATTTTCTGACAATTGGCAAAGATATAAAAAAGATTTGAAAAACGGGTCTGAAGCGTTCGATTTATGGATCTCCGTTCCGGGAAGCGGGGTCTGCGGGGGCCTTCCCTTCGTCGGGGCTGTCCGCGTCCGGCTTCGGGGCGATGACCGTCCCGGTCGTTTCCCGTCCGGTTCTGCGCCCGGGACGGACGCGGGTTTTGGGGATTACTCCCCCGCGGGAATGTCGATCCGGAAACAGGAGCCTTCGCCCGCCACGGAGTCGACGCCGACCGAGCCGCCCAGCTGTTCGGCGATCGACTTGCAGATCGACAGCCCGAGCCCGGTCCCCTGGGTGAAGGTGTCGAGTTTGACGAAACGTTCGAAGATGCGTTCCCGGTCTTCGGGCGCGATGCCGATGCCCGTGTCGCGGACGTAGAAACGGATGTGGCCGGGAATCCGGCGGAATCCGATCGTTACCGATCCTTTTTCGGTAAATTTCAGTGCATTGCGCGTAAAGTTGTTCAGCACCTGGGCAAGCCCCTTCCTGTACTCCGTGACGGGGAATTCCGGCAGCCCTTCCTCGACGCGCAGTTCCACGCCCGGCCGGCGCTGGAGGCGGAGCGAGTCGGCGACCTCCCGGCATAAGTCCCGGGCGTCGAACTGCGTGCGCTCGATGTCCGTGCGTCCCGACTCGATGCGCGCCAGATCCAGCACGTCGGAGATGATTTGCAGCAGCAGGGTGTTGTTGCGCAGGATGATGTCGGTGTACTCCCGGCGGGTTTCGTGCCTGCTTTCGTCTGCCAGCAGCTCCGAGAATCCGACGATGGCGTTCAGCGGGGTGCGGATTTCGTGGCTCATGTTGGCCAGGAACGCCGACTTGAGTTTGTTGGACTCCTCGGCGCGCTTCTTCGCTTCGCGCAGCTCCTCCTCGGTGCGTTTGAGTTCGCTGATGTCGTAGTTGACGCACGCCAGGTCGATCACGCCCTCCTCCGGACGGTAGTCGCGGCAGAGCAGGTGGATTTTGATCCAGCGCATCGGCTCCTGATCGCTCACGATGCGCACTTCGTTGACGAAAGTCCGGATTTCTCCGGTTTTGAGGCGTTCGAACTCCTCCTCAAGGTGTTGCCGGTCGTCGGGATGGACCTGCCGCCAGTGGCCGAGAATCTGTGAGGCGGGCGTGTTTTCCGCTTCGCCGTAATTTTTGGCCCAGGGACCCTTGGTGTAACCCTCTCCCGTAAGGGGGTTGTAGCTGACGCAGCCCACGTGTGCGAAGTCCGAAACCAGGTTGAAGAGATGCTCGAAATCGTCCAGCTGTTCGCGGCTGCGCGTGGCGTCGGTGATGTCTTCGAGCAGGATGACCAGTTCGTCGTCGTCGCCCGGCGTGTTGTAGATCAGGCAGCGGCAGGTGCGTTTGCCGTCCGGGCTTTTTCCGGTCTGCTCCCAGAAGGAGCAGGAGGGGATGTGCTCGAATGTGGGGATGTGTTTCAGGGGATCTATTCCCACCTCGCGGGCCGTCTTTCCGGCATGGCCCTGCGTGTGGATGCCCAGTATCCTGCCGGCCTGCTGGTTGATGTACGAAAGCAGGTAGTCGACCGCTTCGCCCGATTTGTCGCGCAGGATGTTGACGCGCAGGTAGCCGATCGGCAGGTGTTCGATCAGTTGTGCGAGGTGGCTGTAATTGCGTTGCGTCGCCTTGTAACTCTGATTGATGGAGGCCAGTTCGGCATTTTCGGGAGTGCCTTCCGTAACGCGGCGGACGGTTCCGAAAACCGAGCGGACGCCCGTCAGCGGATCGTTGGCGGCAGCCACGGCTCTGACTTGCAGGCATCTGTCGCCGTTGGCCGTGACGAACGTTTCGTCGAGCGAGTCGGAGACCTTGAGGGCGGCGCAGCGGGTGTAAATGCGCGCCCGGTGCTCCTCGCCGGGCAGCAGGCGGACCTCCTCGAACGAAATGCGGGTGCGGTCTGCGCCGAAAAGTTCCGCCGCCAGCTGCGAACAGGTCATTTCGCGCTGTCCGAAGTCGAGCCGCCACCACCCGATACCGGAGGCGTCGAGTGATTTTTGCAGCAGGTCGGGGGCGGCTTGTTCGGAGTGCATGGCAGAAATACCCTTTTTTCGATGTTTCTGCAAAAATAGAAAATTTCGGGAGAAAACGAATTTTGTCCGGATGATTTTTTGCGCGGCGGCGCTATTCGGTTTCGTCCTGCCGCGTCAGCGTGCGGATCACGCGCGCCGGATTTCCCACGGCCACCGAGTCGGCCGGGATGTCGCGCGTCACGACGGCTCCGGCGCCGATGACCGAACGGTCGCCGATGGCGACGCCCGGGCAGACGATCACCCCTCCGCCCAGCCAGCAGTCGTCGCCGACGGTGATCGGACGGCCCGCTTCGAGTCCAGTGCGGCGCTGTGCCGCGTCGAACGGATGCAGGGCGGTGAGCAACTGCACTTTGGGACCTATGAGCGTGTGGCGGCCGATGCGGATCGGCGCCAGGTCGAGGAACACGCAGTCGAAATTAACGAACGACCCTTCGCCGATTGAGATGTTGAGTCCGTAATCGCAGCGGAACGGTTCGCGGATGAATCCTTCGCAGCCGGGGCACAGCTCGCGCAGCGCGGCGCGGTAGGCGTCGTCGTGGCCGCAGAGTTCGACGTTGAGGCGGTGCATCAGGCGCGTGGCGTTGTCCCGGATGGCGGTGAGTTCCGCATCCCGGGGGTCGAACCACCCGCCGGCGAGCATCTTTTCCCGCTCGGTCATTTTAGTCGAAGGATTGCATTTCGATCAGCTTGGCGTAGATGCCGTTGCGTTCCATCAGCTCGTTGTGCGTGCCCTGTTCGGCGATGCGGCCGTGGTCGACGACAACGATCAGGTCGGCGTTGTGGATGGTCGACAGGCGGTGGGCGATGACCACCGACGTGCGGCCTTTGAGCAGGTTGTTGAGGGCGTCCTGCACGAGTTTTTCGCTCTCGGTGTCGAGTGCCGAGGTGGCCTCGTCGAGGATCAGGATGTCGGGGTTCTTGAGCACCGCGCGGGCGATCGAGAGCCGCTGGCGCTGGCCGCCGGAGAGTTTCACGCCCCGGTCGCCGATGTTGGTCCCGTAACCGTCGGTGCATTCGCGGATGAAGCAGTCGGCGTTGGCGACCTTCGCCGCCTCGACCACCTCTTCGTGCGTGGCGCCGCGCTTGCCCATGCCGATGTTGTTTTCGATGGTGTCGTTGAAAAGCACGGTGTCCTGCGCCACGACGCTCATATGGGCGCGCACGCTCTCCTGCGTGTAGTCGCGCAGCGAGATGCCGTCGATGAGTATTTCGCCCGCCGAGGGGTCGTAGAAGCGGGGCAGCAGCTCGCTCAATGTCGACTTGCCGCCTCCCGAGGGACCGACCAGAGCCACGGTCTGCCCGCGGCGTATCTCGAACGAAATGCCGTCGATCACTTCGCGCTCCCCGTCGTAGGTGAAGTGCACGTCGCGGAATTCGATTTTCTCTTTCAGCCCCGTGAGTTCCCGGGCGCCGGGTTTGTCCTGTATTTCGGGTTTCGTGTCGATGATCGAGAAGATGCGCTCTCCGGCGGCGATTCCCTGGTTGATGTTGGCGAACTGGTCGATGAAGGTGCGCACGGGGCGCGTGATCTGCGAGAAGATGGCGATGAAGGCGATGAATCCGCCGGGGTCGAGCACGCCTTTGGCCACGAGCGAACCGCCGAAGACGAGGATCACGCCCACGGCCGTGATGCCGAGGAACTCGCTCATCGGCGAGGCCAGCTGCTGCCGGCGGGCCATCGAGAGGGTCAGGCGCGCCAGGTCGGCGCTGATGGCGTAGTATTTCTGCTTGATGTATTCCGTGGCGTTATAGCTCTTGATGACCTTGATGCCCGAGAGCGACTCGTCGAGCGTCGAGACCATCTCGCCCATGCGCTGCTGGTTGGTGCGGGCCGGGTGGCGGAGTTTCTTCACGATGCTGCCGATCAGCAGGGCCACCACCGGGAGGAACAGCACCGAGAAGATGGCCAGCTCCCACGAAATGGCCACCATCATCACGATGTAGCCGATGATCAGAAACGGTTCGCGGAACGACACCTGGAGAGTGTTGGTGATGCAGAACTGCACCACGCCCACGTCGGAGGTGATTTTCGAAATGATGTCGCCCTTGCGCTGGTCCGAGAAATAGCCCACGTTCATGTCCATCACGCGCGAGAACATTTCGTTGCGCATGCGTTGCAGGGTCCGCGTGCGCATGTTCTCCATGGTCCATGCGCCGAGGTAGCGGAACAGGTTGCTCATCAGGCTGATGCAGATGGCTACAATGGCCAGCAGCATCAGTACGTTCTGGCGGTCGTATTGTTCGAAGATGTGCGAATAGGCGAAGTTGAAAAGTGTTGCGAGGTAGTCCTGATTGAGTTCCAGGGGAGGCAGCTTTTCGACGTATTCGAAGGAGTAGTTCGCGTCGAACATGGTGTTCAGGATCGGGATGATCAGCATGAACGTCAGCGAGTTGAACAACGCGTAGAAAAGCGAGTAGAAGAAGTAGGGGATCGCGTATTTCTTGATCGGCCGGGCAAAACCCAACAGCCGCATGTATGTTTTGAACATTCGGAGCGTATGTTTGTTGGTTACGCAATTAGCGGCGTAAAGATAGGAATAATAACCCGAAAAGCGAAAAATGTACGATAATTCGATGGATTATGGTGGACTTTGTGCCGAAAAAACGGTGCGGCGGCCTTCCTTTTTACCGCTCTGCGGGATCGTAGCCCGTGTCTTCGAGCCAGTGCGCCTTGTCGTTGGCCGCCGCCACGGCCAAACAGTCGCAGCGGTTGTTCTCGACTGTTTCGGCGTGGCCCTTGACCCAGACGAAACGGACGTTGTGGCGGTTGTACACGCGCAGGAAACGCATCCAGAGATCGGGGTTTTTCTTGCCCGCGAATCCCTTGCGGACCCAGCCGAAGACCCAGCCTTTCGAAACGGCGTCGACGACGTATTTCGAATCGGAGTAGATGACCACGTCCGAACCCTCGAACTTGAGCGTTTCGAGCGCCACGCACACGGCCATCAGCTCCATGCGGTTGTTGGTCGTGAGGCGGAATCCCTGCGACAGCTCCTTGCGGTGGTGTCCCGAGAGAAGCACTGCGCCGTAGCCGCCCGGCCCGGGGTTTCCGAGGGCCGAGCCGTCGGTGTAGATGGTGATCGGAGACAAAATATGCGTAGATTAGAGATCAAACATAGAGTTTATGACGGGATGTTCCGGTCCGGTTTTCCGGGGCTTGCGCCTGCCGTCCCGCCGCCGGCCGTTTCGCGGTTCATTCGGCGGCCGTTCCGCCCAGTTCCTTGTCCAGAATCTTTTTCGCCTGGTAAAAGGCATTCGTGTAATTGCGTGCCAGTATGGTGCCGTCCGGATCGATCAGAACGAAGAACGGCCAGCCTTCGATGGCATACGTTTCCATGATCTGCCGGTTTTCCGGATGACCGGTTTCCAGTTCCGCTTCGATCCATCCGTGTTCCAGCATGCCGGCCAGCACGGGGCGCATGTCGTCCACACCCGGCGACGGCGTTTTTTTGCCTGCGGGCAGACTTTCGTATACGCTCCGGATATCGGCGATGGATTCGGTCAGACCCACCACCTGCAACCCTTTGTCCTTGTACTTTTCGAACAGATCGCTCACCTGCCGGTCGATATGGATCGAGCCGGGACACAATCCCCAATGGTAGAGCAGCAGGTATCGGCCTTTGAAATCAGCCTTGGCGACAGTACGGTCTTCGGTCGTTGCCAGTGTGAAATCCGGCGCCGGTTTTCCTTCGGCGAGTTGTTCCATTCTTGCCATGCAGTCTGCGTACATCTGGCCGAAATAGCTCGTTTTCAACCCTTCGGACAATGTCTTGTAAAACCTGTGCGCCTCCTTGGCTGGGGTGTACGACAACTTGGGTATCCTGTCGATCAACAGGTACAGGCTTCCGTGCGGATTGGCCGCTTCGTAGGCTTTTCGCAGCATATCCTTCCGTTCTACGCCGGGATTGCCGTTGTAAAATCGGTTGAATTTTCCGCCCCATTCCCGGCTGGCTGCCGTATCGTTCCGCTCCGACGCTTCCCGTGCATTTTCCAGATAACGCCCCCGGACCCGGCCGAGCGAATCATCGACCGCCAGCAGGCTCGACAGCATGGGCTCGTCGTAAATTCCTCCGCCGAGACGGCAATAATAGATCGCATCCGTCGAGCCGGTCATGCCGATCCTATCGCCGGGCCTGACGATGACGGGTTTGCCTCCGCGATCCCCGGCTGCGGCTCTTCCGGCTTTCGGGCGGTAGGTCATCAGGTAGTACTGGTCGTGTTCCGACTTCCCCCGATGACGGAATGCGCCCGGTTTGCGGACTACGACGTCGAATCCCGGGCCGTACTTCCATGAAGGCAGGAGAATACGCTCGAAACGGAGGGTGTCTCCGGCTTGCAGTCCCTCGATCCTTCCCTCCAGTCTGAATCCCCGGGCATAGGCACAGGCTGCCGTCATGGTCAGGGCGCAGCATGACAGGAGGAGTTTGTATCGTAGGGCCATGATAGCTGTTTTAATGCTTATTTGCCGGATTCGAGCGCCGCCAACTGTTCGCGGATCGCCGTGATCTTGGCTTCGGCGTCGGCCTGCTTGGCGCGCTCGTTGGCCACCACCTTCTCGGGCGCCGAGGCGACGAACCGCTCGTTCGAGAGCTTCTTCATCACCGAGGCGAGGAATCCCTCGTAGTAGGCCAGATCGTCCGCGAGTTTTTTGCGCTCGGCCTCGGCGTCGATCTTTCCGGCCATCGGCACGAAGTACTGCGTCGTCTTGACGATGAACGCCGCGGCCGCCGGGTCCTTCTCCGCCACGGTCTCGATGGCCGTGAGGTTGGCCATCTTCATCACGACGGGGGCGAACTCCGCGGGATAGTTCTCATCGGCGATGACCCGGAGCGTCAGCGCCTCTTTCTGCGGCAGGCTCTTCTGGTTGCGGATGTTGCGCACCGAGGTGATGATCTCCTTCGCCAGTTCGAAGCGCGCCAGCATCGCGGCGTCTTCGGCCGCAGGCTCGGGCATCTGCGCCACGCAGATCGAAGCGCCTTCGGCGCGGGGCGCGAGGTCCTGCCAGATCTCTTCCGTGACGAACGGCATGAAGGGGTGCAGCACGCGCATCAGGGCGTCGAAATAGCCCTTCGTCGCCTCCATCGTCGGGGCGTCGATGGGCTGTCCGTAGGCGGGCTTCGCCATCTCGAGGTACAAGCCGCTGAAATCGTCCCAGAAGAGGCGGTAGGCCTCCTTGAAGGCCTCCGAGATGCGGTATGACTTGAAATCCTCGGCGATCTGGCGCAGCGAGCGGTCCAACGCCTGCCCGAACCACGCCACGGCCAGACGGTTGTTCTCGCTTTGCGCCGCCGCGGCGTCCACCGCCCAGCCGTTCAGGAGGCGGTAGGCGTTCCAGATTTTGTTGCCGAAGTTGCGGCCCTGCTCGCACAGCGCTTCGTCGAACATCACGTCGTTGCCGGCCGACGAGGAGATGAGCATCGCCATACGCACGCCGTCGGCGCCGTACTGGGCAATCAGGTCCAGCGGGTCGGGCGAGTTGCCCAGCTGCTTGGACATCTTGCGGCCGATCTTGTCGCGCACGATGCCCGTGAAGTAGACGTTCGAGAAGGGCTTTTCGCCGCGGTATTCGTAGCCGGCCATGATCATGCGGGCCACCCAGAAGAAGATGATGTCGGGACCGGTCACCAGATCGTTGGTGGGGTAGTAGTAGCCGATCTCCCTGTTGTCCGGGAAGCGGATGCCGTCGAACACCGAGATGGGCCACAGCCACGACGAGAACCATGTGTCGAGCACATCCTCGTCCTGCCGCAGGTCCGTCAGCTGCAACGAGGCGTCGCCGGCCTTCTCGCGGGCCTTTTCCAACGCCTCTTCGGCCGTCAGGGCCACCACGAAGCCGCCTTTGGGAAGATAGTACGCCGGAATGCGCTGGCCCCACCACAGCTGGCGCGAGATGCACCAGTCCTTGATGTTCTCCATCCAGTGGCGGTAGGTGTTCTTGTATTTCTCGGGCACGAAACGGATCGCGTCCTCCATCACGGCCTTCGTCGCCGGTTCGGCCAGCTCCTGCATCGAGAGGAACCACTGCATCGAGAGTTTCGGCTCGATGGCCACGCCCGTGCGCTCCGAATAGCCCACGTTGTTGGTGTAATCTTCGGTCTTTTCCAAAAGGCCCGCCGCGTCGAGGTCCTTTTCGATCTGCCGGCGCACGTCGAAGCGGTCCTGACCCACGTACATGCCCACCTTGTCGTTGATCGTGCCGTCGTCGTTGAAGATGTCGATGGTCTCCAGCCCGTATTTCTCGCCCAGCATGTAGTCGTTCACGTCGTGCGCCGGGGTCACCTTCAGGGCGCCCGTTCCGAACTCGATGTCGACGTATTCGTCGCGGATCACGGGGATCGACCGTCCCACCAGCGGCACGACGACGCGGGCGTCGGCGGGCAGGGCCTTGTAACGCTCGTCATTGGGGTTGACGCACAGCGCCGTATCGCCCAGAATGGTCTCGGGGCGCGTCGTGGCGACGATGATCGCCCGGTTGGTTCCCTCGACCTTGTAGCGCAGGTAGTAGAGCTTGCCGTGCGACTCCTTGAAGACCACCTCCTCGTCCGAGAGGGCCGTCTGCGCCGCGGGGTCCCAGTTGACCATCCTTACGCCGCGGTAGATCTTGCCTTTCTCGTAGAGGTCGCAGAAGACGCGCAGAACGCTCTCCGTGCGGGCTTCGTCCATCGTGAAGCACGTGCGGTCCCAGTCGCACGAGGTGCCCAGTTTGCGCAGCTGTTTGAGAATCACGCCGCCGTATTTCTCCTTCCATTCCCAGGCGTGGCGGAGGAACTCCTCGCGCGTGAGCGACGACTTTTCGATGCCCTTTTCGCGCAGCATCGCCACCACCTTGGCTTCGGTGGCGATCGACGCGTGGTCCATGCCCGGCACCCAGCAGGCGTTCTTTCCCGACATGCGGGCGCGGCGCACCAGCACGTCCTGCAACGTGTTGTTGAGCATGTGCCCCATGTGGAGCATGCCCGTCACGTTGGGGGGAGGGATGACGATCGTGTAGGGTTCCCGCTGGTCGGGTTCCGAGTGGAAAATATGCTGTTCGATCCAGTAGTCGTACCATTTGGATTCGATCTGCTGCGGTGCGTATTTGTCTGCGATTTGCATGGCGCGTTGAATTTTACTTTGTTTTCAGGGATGCAAAGTTATTAACATTCTGTCAAAGATAAAATAAAATTTCTAAAAAATCGTTATATTTGCACCAATATATATCTGTATATCCTATGAGCAAAAAAGATAAGATCAAAACCATCGAAGTAGACGACGTGAATCTCGTCCCCGAGCTGCTCGACGGCAATCACCGCGTGATCCCCATCGTGACCGGCGGCGACGAGCCTGTGGAAGAGGTCGAAGTGCCCGAAATCATACCCATTCTCACGCTGCGTTCGTCGGTGCTTTTCCCCGGCGCCATCACGCCCATCACGGTGGGCCGCGACAAGAGCATCAACCTCGTGCGCGCCGTGAATGCCGAAGGCGGTATTCTGGGCGCCGTGTTGCAGCGCGAAAGCGACGTCGAGGACCCCGCGCCGGACGACATGTACAAGGTCGGCACGGCCGCGCGGATCATCAAGATCCTCGAAATGCCCAACGGCAACCTCACGGTGATCCTGAACGGTCTGGAGAAGGTCGAGATCACGGAGTACATCACCACCGAGCCTTATTTCAAGGCCCGGGTGACGGCCCTGCGCGATTCGACTCCCGATGTGAAGAGCATCGAGTTCGAGGCTCTCGTGGACTCGATCCGCGACGTGGCGCTGAACATCATCAACGTGTCGCCGTCGATGCCCAAGGAGGCGGCTTTCGCCATCAAGAACATCGACTCGAAGCGCGGTATCATCAACTTCATCTGCTCCAACATGGAGCTGACGGACGAAGACCGCCAGTCGCTGCTGGAGGCCCCCGGCCTGCTGGCCCGCGCCCGCAAGCTGCTCGAAATCCTGATCCGCGAGCAGCAGCTGGCCGAGCTGAAGAACCAGATTCAGGAGCGCGTCAAGCAGGAGATCGACAAGCAGCAGCGCGACTACTACCTCCAGCAGCAGATGCGCACGATCCAGGACGAACTGGGCGACGGCGCCGATGCCGACATCGAGAAGATGCGCGAGGAGGCCAAGAAGAAGAACTGGCCCGCGGAGGTGGGCGAAACCTTCGAGAAGGAGTTGCAGAAGGTCGAGCGGCTGAATCCCGCCGTGGCCGAATATTCGGTGCAGATGACCTACCTGCAGCTGCTGCTGGAATTGCCGTGGAACGACGTGACGAAGGACAACCTCGACCTCAAGTGCGCCCGCGAACAGCTCGATCACGACCATTTCGGTCTGGACGAGGTGAAGGAGCGGCTGCTGGAGCACCTGGCCGTCATCAAGCTCAAGGGCGACCTCAAATCGCCGATCCTCTGCCTCTACGGCCCTCCGGGCGTGGGTAAGACCTCGCTGGGCAAGTCGGTGGCCGCGGCGCTGGGCCGCAAGTTCGGCCGTATTTCGCTGGGCGGCCTGCACGACGAGTCGGAGATTCGCGGACACCGCCGCACCTACATCGGCGCCATGCCGGGCCGGATCATCCAGACCATCAAGCGGTGCGGCTCGTCGAACCCCGTCATCATCCTCGACGAGGTGGACAAGGTGACCGTTTCGAACCACGGCGACCCGTCGAGCGCCCTGCTGGAGGTGCTCGATCCGGAGCAGAACACCACGTTCCACGACAACTACCTCGACATGGAGTACGACCTGTCGAAGGTGCTGTTCATCGCCACGGCCAACAACGTGGCCAATATCGCCCCGGCGCTGCGCGACCGCATGGAGATGATCAACATCGCCGGTTACCTCCTGGAGGAGAAGGTGCGCATCGCGCTGGACCACCTGCTGCCCAAGCAGCGCGAGGCCCACGGCATCAAGGAGCAGGAGATGACGATGACCCCGGAGGTCGTCGAGAACGTCATCGCCTGCTATACGCGCGAAGCCGGCGTGCGTTCGCTGGACAAGAATCTGGCGAAGATCGCCCGCGCCCGCGCCAAACAGATCGCTTTCGACGAGGCTTTCGCGCCCGAGATTTCGATGAAGGACGTCGAGAAAATCCTCGGCATGCCCAAGTTCCTCAAGGAGGAGTACGAAGTGGGCGGCATGACGGGCGTCGTGACGGGCCTTGCGTGGACCGAGGTCGGCGGCGACATCCTCTACATCGAGTCGGTGCTGACGCCCGGCAAGGGCAAGGT
>ENA-UOOD01003955-UOOD01003955.1-human-gut-metagenome-genome-assembly--contig:-CS67-NODE-3955-length-11862-cov-4.908952_pt1 | contig 11862 bp, 9 predicted proteins | sample MGYA00242464_ERZ724011 | MGnify/ENA metagenome assembly ERZ724011 | reverse complement strand
ATCCTCTTCTTTAATGTCAAATTCCTTTTTCAGAATGCCAAGAAGTCTGGAATCGATCTTATCCTCCACTTCCAGGCGGATCACCTCGCCCCACTGGCGCTTTTTCAACTGCTTCTGGATCTCCACCAGAAGATCCTCAGCTCCGTCCTCGTCAATGGAAAGGTCCGCATTTCGCATAATACGGTAAGGATGCGCGCAGACTACATCATAACCCAGGAAAAGCTTGTCAATATTCCGCTCAATGATTTCCTCCAGAAGGATCACGGTAGTATCCTCTTTCTTTGCAGAAGGAATCACGATCACACGGGGCAGCACAGAAGGTACCTGAACGGTGGCAAACACCAGAACCTCCTTGCCTTTTTTCTTATCCTTTTTGGAAATCAGAGCTCCGATGTTCAAAGTCTTATTTCGGATCAGCGGAAACGGTCTGGAAGAATCCATTGCCATAGGGGTAAGCACCGGATACACATTATCCTCAAAATAACGGTCCACATACGCCTGCTGCTCCTCATTCAGTTTCTCATGCTCCATCACAAGGTGAAGCCCTACCTTCTCAAGAGCAGGCAGAAGGGAACGGTTCAGGGTGCTGTACTGGGAACGCACCAGCTCATGGGTCTGTGCGCTGATCTCCTTTAACTGCTCCTTCGGGCTCATGCCTGCAATGTCTGTTTTGGCGTAGCCTGCATGCACCTGATCCTTCAAAGACGCTACACGGACCATATAAAACTCATCCAGATTGGAAGACACAATACTGGTGAATTTCAGCCTTTCAAACAAAGGCAGGCTTTTATCTCTTGCTTCTGAGAGAACACGGTCGTCAAACTTCAGCCAGCTTAACTCCCTGTTCACAAAATATTCCGGTTTTTCAAAATTTTTCAGATCCATGGTGCCCCTCCTCACACTTTTCTCTTCCGCCTGAATACCAGGCGGATACCAAATACTTCTTCAAAAAATTCAACTTTATCCATCAGAAGTCCAAGCTCAAGGGAAATATCCTGCTCAGAATCAACCGTAAGAAGCAGTGTTCTGTCCTTCAGCACAGCTTTCATATTCTTGACCTTCTGGTAATGGCTGCGGTCCATGGCATTGGCAATGCGAAGGATGGCAGTCAGCTTGGCGATCAGCAGGTAAACAGAGCGGTCCATTCCGATCTCCCCTGCAATCTCCTGGTAGTAAACAAATTCCGTTGTGTTGTAGCGCACTGCATTTGCAATGATCTGCCGCTCCTCTGTGGATAGTCCGATGATTTCTGTTGCCATAATGATCCGATAGGAGCACTCCGCCACATCTCCCATGCTGATGTATTTTCCGCAGTCATGAAGCTGTACGGCAATCTGCAGAAGCAGCCGCTCCCGGTCGCCCATTCCATGTACCTTCTTCATGCTGTCAAAAATAGCCAGCGCCAGTTCTGTAGTTCCTTTGATATGATCTTTTCCGGTGGAATAGCGCTTTGCAATGTTATGCGCTGCCACCAGAATATCATTTTCAAAATTGTGCACACTCTTGATGAAATTCTTCTTTTCCCCAAAATCATAGGCGATTCCGTCCAGAAGGGAAACACCGGGCATCCAAAGGGCTTCTGCATTGAACAGGTCAATAAAGTCCTTGCAGATGACCATGGTAGGCACGATCAGAGCCGCATATTCCGGATCAATGTCCATCTCCTCCGCCAGTGCCTCCTCAGTTTTGTAAACCGTCTTTTCATAGCGGTTTAAAAACTCCGCCTTTGTGATAATGTTGTCCTGCCGTTCCTCTTTGAAAAGAGTCTCGGTAAGGAAATCTCCCATCAGAATCACGTTCTTAATGTCCCGGTCCTTCAGGTAAAGCCGCTTGAATCCGGTCAGGTCGTTGCGGATAAATTCTTCCACCAGCTGTGCGTAGTTGGTGTTGGTTTTCTCCAGCTCCTTCAGTCTCTGGCGGATACGCACGCTTCCCATTTTCAGGCTCTGGGTAGTCACAAGGGCATCCTTGTCAAACAGGGAAATCTGCAGGTTTCCTCCGCCTACATCCAGGATGGCAGTTCCTTTCTGGATCATTTTCTTGAAGCCGTTTTCGATGGCTGCAATAGATTTGTAGCCAAGGAAATGCTGTTCCGCATTGCTTAAAACCTCTACGTGGATTCCGGTTCTTCTGTAGATCTGCTCGATGATGATGATGGGATTTTTCATTTCCCGGAAAACGCTGGTGGTGCAGGCGCGGTATTCTTTTACCCCGTACTCCGCCATGATCCGCTTAAAATCTCCTAACACTTCGCAGATGGTATCTACCTTGTCTACTTCCATGGTTCCGCCAGAATATACTCCCACGCCAAGATTCAGGCGGTACCGGATATCGTCAACGGTCCGGAACCCGCCCTTCCTGGAAAACTCAAAAATCTTCATACTGATCTCGTATGAACTGATATCAATTGCCGCAAATGTGGTTACTGCCATACCTTATTTCCTCCTGCAAGGGTTATTTCTTGGCTGCCGGTCACGACTCCCCCGCCAGCCTTTGTCTGACATATGGATTACTGTTCTTCGCTGGTACCAAGTATATGATCGATAAACTGCTGTGCGGTTCTTCCCGTCAGGCCGCCATGGGAAAGTTCCCAGGCATTGGCTTTCATAAGAAGCTCCTCTGTCGGCATCGTGACTCCGTAACGCTCTGCCAAAGTCGTAACAATTATCTGGAATTCCTTCTTGATTGGCGCCCCTAAATAGATGCGCAAGCCAAAGCGGTAAACCAGGGAAAGCTTCTCCTGTACGGTATCGGAGGAATGCAGATCTTCATCATCTGCTACCTCAAGCTTGTCTCCGGATTTCTCGCGCACAAGATGACGCCGGTTGCTGGTTGCATAGATCAGAATGTTGTCCGGCTTTTTCTCAAGGCCGCCTTCGATCACGGCTTTCAGATACTTATATTCGATTTCAAATTCCTCAAAGGAAAGATCATCCATGTAAAGAATAAATTTGTAGTTGCGGTTCTTGATCTGGGCGATCACATCATTCAGATCCTGGAACTGATGCTTATACACCTCGATAATACGAAGTCCCTCGTCATAGTAGCGGTTCAGAATTCCCTTAATACTGGATGATTTACCGGTTCCCGCATCGCCGAAAAGCAGACAGTTGTTGGCTTTTCTTCCTCTTACAAAGGCTTCTGTATTCTCGATCAGCTTCTGCTTGGGAATCTCGTAGCCAACCAGATCGTCCAGGTTCACATGCGCGATTCTGGTAATAGGCGCGATCACCGGCTTCCCGTCTTTGCCATGCTCAATGCGGAATGCCTTGTTAAGGCCCAGCTTTCCAACCCCGAAATCCTTATAAAACTGCACCATATCTGCCATAAATTCTTCCACAGTGGAAGCCTCTGCCAGACGTTTACTCGTGTCACAGATGCGGTCGCAGATTCTCTGGTTATACACCTTACTGTTGCATCCTGTATTCACATAATTGCAGAGAAAATCGGTGCAGTCTGTTCCAAAAGCTTTGTCAAAAACAGCAAGATCATAATCGTAAAGTTCCTTGAAAATCTCAAAGTCATGCATAGCCAGATGGTTGATGCTGCCCTTCACCGCGCCTCTGATCTCAGAAGCGGTGCTGAATGCGTTTTCGTGGTTTACCAGAAGCTGTGTCAGGTAATTGTGCCACAGATTCCCGGAAAATCCGTACATTCCAGCCATCTCCACCAGGCTTCCTGCCATATGGAAAAATTCTTCCTTCCGGTTTTCAAAGCCTTCTTCTTTTGCCTCATAGCTGTTCATCAGTGATGTCATTGTGTCCAGTATCTCACCGTTTTCAAAATCACGGTAAAGGATACATTCCTGTGTTCTTGCCATTTTTGTTTCCTCTCAATTTCATGGTGCAGATACGGCTCGATCTGTCACTTCAAAAAGAGCCTTCCTCTGCAGCCGTTTTTCTATTTTACTTTTGTTATATTAAAAACAGATAAAATCTTCTTAAATTCTCTGTATCTTTTTCCCTAATAATTTCCAAGAATCTTCAAATAACTTGTCTCTGCTTCCATTCCCCGCAGTGCGTTTTTCACAGCACTGTCCCGAAGATTTCCCTCGAAATCCACGAAGAACCGGTATTCCCAGGTTTTGCCGGGGATGGGGCGGGACTCGATCTTGGTCATGTTCAGCCCGTTGTAGATCATGTGGGAAAGCACATTATAAAGGGTTCCGCTTTCATGGCGTGCCTCAACGCTGATCTTGGAGCTGTTGTTCTCGTACACAGGCTTTTTCGCCAGGATAATAAATCTGGTTACGTTGCTGTCATTTTTGCAGATGTTCTCTGCCAGTACCTTCAGATTATAAAATTCTCCCGCATCCCTGCTTGCAATGGCTGCGTGGGTTCTGTCTTTTTCTTCGCTGACCTTCTTCGCCGCAGCAGCGGTGTTGCTCACAGCCGTCTGTTTCCAGCTTCTGTGCTCCTCCAGATATTCCTTGCACTGTGCCAGTCCCTGAGGATGAGAGTAAACGCAGGAAATATCAGAAAGCTCAGCTTCCGGCAGTCCAAGAAGTACATGTTCTACCTTCAGTACCTGCTCCCCAACGATAAACAGGTTATATTCGGTTAAAAGATCATAAATATCTGCCACAATTCCAGCAGTGGAGTTCTCAATGGGAAGAACCGCGTAATCTGCCCTTCCGGCTGCCACCTCTTCCATTGCATCCCGGAACAGCTTCACGTGATAGCTCTTAATATCTTCCTCAAAATAAGCCCGCATAGCACCATAACTGTAAGCCCCCTCTACCCCCTGGAAAACCACGGTCACATTGTTTCTGGGAAGCTCCTCTACCATTTGAAAATCTTCCTCTTCCTTAGGACCATGCTCAGTAAGAAGCTGGTACTGACGCTTCCGGCTGATGGCCATGATCTGCTGAAAAAGCTCCTGAGCGCCAAGCTCATTGAACTCTCCGTGGGCTTTTTTCCGAATTTCTTCTAATTTGGCATGCTCTCTTTCCGGATCCAGCACTTTCTTTCCTGTGTGGATTTTGTACTCTGCCACTTCCTCGCAGACCTTCATCCGCTTCTCAAAAAGCTCTACCATCTGGTTGTCGATCTCATCTATTTTCCGTCTGCATTCCTGCAAATCTGTCATGTTGTGTCCTCTCAATTTCTGTTGTAATACGCCGCACGCACACGGCAGTTTCTTATGAAATTCTCTCTTCTACCGCTCTTGTCAGATCCCCGATAAAGGACAGGGAACCAAAAGCCAGAATCACGCTGTTCTCATCATCCCCCGCATAAGCAAATGCCTTCTCCACTGCGTCTGCAATGCTCTTCGTGCTCTCTGCGCCGGGATTGAATTCCCTTGCTGCTTTTGCCAGTTCTTTCGCCGGCAGTGCACGGGGATTGTCCGGTGTCTCTATGGTGTAGATTTTTTCTGCAAAATGAGCGGTTTTCTCAAGAACGGTGCGGTACTCCTTGTCTGCAAAAACGCCCATAATGTAGATCAGCTTTTTCCCATTGAAGTAATGGCGGATGGATTCTTCCATCTTATCCGCTGCCCCGGCATTGTGGGCACCATCCACAATAAACAAAGGCTTCCGGCAGATCACTGTAAATCTTCCCTTCCAGCTTGTATGGGAAAGTCCATCCTTTCGCTGTTCCATGGTAGTATGCCATCCCAGCTCATCCAGAATTTCAAGTGCCTTAAGAGCCAGCACCGCGTTCTCCTTCTGGTAAACTCCCGCAAGGGAAATGTCAAATTTTTGTCCCTCATAAGTAAAGCTCTGCCCGAACACGCTCTCCTGCTCCAGAACTGCCTCGTCCGGGTCTGCTATTGTACAGGAAACGCCCAGCTGCTCACAGGTTTTCGTAATGACCTTTATAGCTTCCGACTCCTGTCTGGTGGTTACCGTCCTGCAGCCTGGCTTGATAATGCCGGCTTTTTTCTGTGCAATTTCTTCCAGGGTATTTCCAAGAAATGACATGTGGTCCATACTGATGGAAACCAGTACGGCAAGCTTGGTGTTTTTTATAATATTGGTGGCATCCAGATTGCCGCCCATGCCTGTCTCAAGAAGGACAAGATCACAATTTTCTTCTTTAAAATATAAAAATGCTGCCGCTGTCTCGATTTCAAATGGGGTGGGATGGTTCAGGCCTGCGTCTGTCATCTGGGTGATGACCTGGGAGATCCTGGCAACATGCCCGGCGAATTTCTCTCTGGAGATCCGCTCCCCTGCCACCTCCAGACGTTCCCTGTAGGAATATAAGGTGGGGGATATGTATCTGCCCACGCGGTAGCCTGCCCTTGTAAGGGTGGTATATAAATATGCGATTACCGAGCCTTTGCCATTTGTTCCGGCTACATGCACAAAGGGAACATCATCCTGAGGATTTCCCAGTCTGCCTAACATTTCCCGCATGTTGTCAAGTCCCAGTACGGAACCGTATTTCGCCGAATCGTCAATATATGCCCGGCACTCCTGATAGTTCATAAAAAAGTCCTCCTGTCGGAAATATGCGATGCTGCGCCTCGCTTTTCGGGAACCGCGAACTCCGCTTCGCTCCGTTTGCGTAGCGGAAATATCCGATGCTACGCCTCGCTTTTCGGGAACCGCGAACTCCGCTTCGCTCCGTTTGCGTAGCGGAAATATCCGATGCTACGCCTCGCATATTTCCTTCATTATACCCTTACCGTATAAAATTGGCAAGAATGGGAATGTTAATTTTAACTTTTTACGAGGGAGGCTTACCAATGAACAAACATCCATTTCTCTTCTGCGGATTCACCGGATGGTGTCTGGAAATACTTTGGACGGGACTTCATTCCCTGCTTCGGGGAGATGCTGCCATGAAAGGCACCACATCCCTTCTTATGTTCCCCATTTACGGCTGTGCGGCGCTGATCATCCCTGCTTACCGCAGGATCAAAAATCTTCCCATTTTTCTTCGCGGATGCCTGTATACTGCCGGTTTTTACTTCGGGGAATTTACCAGCGGCTCTATTTTGCAGGCTTTTCACATGTGCCCCTGGGACTATTCCGGTGCTCCTCACCAGTACCGGGGAATCATCCGTCTGGACTATCTTCCCGTGTGGTTTCTCACCGGATTATTTTTTGAAAAAATACTTACAAAATCTTCTTGAAAAATCATCCCAAGTAGTATATGATAGGTCGAAGAGATTTTGAACTATAAAATAATGATTACAAATGGAGGTAGATCATGAGACACTTAATGAGTCCGCTGGACTTAAGTGTTCCGGAACTTGAGAAGCTTCTGGACCTTGCCAGCGATATTGAGAAAAACCCCAAAAAATACGCCCATACCTGCGACGACAAACGTCTTGCCACTCTTTTCTATGAGCCAAGTACCCGTACCCGTCTCAGTTTTGAAGCTGCTATGATGAACCTTGGCGGCAAGGTTCTTGGTTTCTCATCCGCAGATTCCAGTTCCGCAGCCAAAGGCGAAACTGTTTCCGATACCATTCGTGTCGTTTCCTGTTACGCAGATATCTGTGCTATGCGTCATCCGAAGGAGGGTGCTCCGTTAGTAGCTTCTATGGTTTCCAATATTCCTGTTATCAACGCCGGAGACGGCGGTCATCAGCATCCCACTCAGACTCTTACAGACTTACTTACTATCCGTTCTTTAAAAGGCCGTCTTGACAACCTTACCATCGGTCTGTGCGGAGATCTGAAATTCGGCCGTACCGTTCACTCCCTGATCGAGGCGCTGGTACGCTACCCGAATGTAAAATTCGTGCTGATCTCACCGGAAGAGCTTCGCATCCCAAGCTACATCCGTGAGGACGTGCTGAAGAAAAACAACATCGAGTTCGTAGAGGAAGAGCGTCTTGAGGATGCCATCCCGGATCTTGATATCCTTTACATGACCCGTGTTCAGAAGGAGCGTTTCTTCAACGAAGAGGATTACGTTCGCATGAAAGACTTCTACATACTGGACAAACAGAAGCTTTCCCTTGCAAAAGACGATATGTACATTCTTCATCCGCTTCCACGTGTCAACGAGATTGCCGTTGAAGTGGACAATGATCCGAGAGCTGCATATTTCAAACAGGCTCAGTACGGCGTATATGTACGTATGGCCCTGATTCTTACATTATTGGAGGTGGAACTGCCATGTTAAATGTTGGAGCACTTCGTGAAGGTTACGTATTAGACCATATCAAAGCTGGAAAGGCCATGACTATTTATCATGATCTGAAGCTGGACAAGCTTGACTGTACCGTTGCGATCATCAAGAACGCCCGCAGCAATAAGATGGGCAAAAAGGACATTATCAAAGTAGAATGCCCGATCGAAGACCTGGATCTTGACATCCTTGGCTTCATCGATCACAACATCACCGTAAACATCATCAAGGACGAGCAGATTGTTGAGAAGAAAGACCTTCGTCTTCCGAAGCAGGTTGTCAACGTGATCAAATGCAAGAACCCGCGCTGCATCACTTCCATCGAGCAGGGCCTTGACCAGGTATTTGTTCTTGCCGATGAGGAGACCGAAGTTTACAGATGCAAATATTGCGAAGAGAAATACAGAGGTCACAGAAATAAGTAATTTTTGATTATATTTGCGCAATTTAATAACAATACTAACAAAGTTCCCGTAGAAGTATGAAAGTGCTTCTGCGAGAACTTTTTTATTTTCTGACAGCAAACGGAATAAAAAAATGAGAAGACTCTGCATACACAAAATCTTCTCAGAATTTCTTTTTTGCTGCACAAGCAAACCGATAAGCCGGGTTATGTCGTTGAGTGATCATCTGTCTAGGCCTTCCGTTGCCAGAAGGCTCAAGCGACCCACCTGAAAGCACGACGGGCAGCCGTATCGCTTTCTTCTCGGTCTTGCTTCGAATGGAGTTTACATGTGCCCGGCCTGTTACCAGGACGGCGGTAGTCTCTTACACTGCCTTTCCACCCTTACCATGGAAGCCATGGCGGTTTATTTCTGTTGCACTGGTCTGGGAGTCACCTCCACCGGACGTTATCCGGCATCCTGCCCTGTGAAGCCCGGACTTTCCTCGTCTGAACCCTTTCGTCTGTCCAGCCGCGATCACCTGGCTTGCTTGCGCAACTGCTATTCTAACATTATTCCTTTGCTCTGTAAAGCCTAAATTTTAAAATATTGAACCGTGACCGATCAGGTATTGAAGCAGCTTCCTCCAATAAATTCCCGAAGCAGGGAATTATTCGGCACTTCCTCGCTTGGCACCGGAACAAAGTAATCGAAGAATTTCAGAAGCCTGTTGGCCTCCAGATACTCCGGATCCTCCTTGGCAATTCCAAAGAGCAGCGGCTCCGCATACACTTTCAGGCACGCCAGCTCATAAATCAGGGCAGAATTAAACATTACATCCGCCTCTTCCTGATACGGGAAAATGTTTTTCTCTTCTCCTCGTCTCACAGAAGGCCACCTTGCAATGGTCTCCTTGGCAGAAGTACCTCTTGTTCTTGCATCCCGCACAATCCTGCGGATCAGCCTGCCGTCTGTAGTCGGAATCCGGTTGTGCTCGTCAATATTCAACTGGGTCAGGGCGCTGATATAAATCTTAAACTTGCTCTCCTTCGGAAGCGCATAGCTTAACCGGTCATTCAGCCCATGGATTCCCTCAATTACCAGGATATCTTCTTTTCCAAGCTGAAGGAAATCCCCTTTATATTCCCTCTGTCCTGTCTTGAAATTAAACACCGGAAGCTCCACGCGCTCCCCTTTAAGGAGTGCCAGCATGTCTTTGTTAAACTGCTCTACATCAATGGCTTCCAGGCATTCATAATCCTTTTCCCCGAATTCATCAAGAGGGGTATGCTCCCGGTTCACGAAATAATTGTCCACTGCAATAGGATGAGGCTTCAGTCCGTGAGCCGCCAGCTGTATAGACAGCCTGTGTGAAAAGGTAGTCTTGCCAGAAGAAGATGGGCCTGCAATCATTACAAACTTCTTATTTCCAGCCTGGGCGATCTGCTCCGCGATTCTGGAAATCTGAGACTCCTGAATTGCCTCCTGCATAAGAAGGATTTTCTGGATTCCCTGGCTGGTAATCTGGTCATTCAGCTCCCCAACTGTGGAAATATCCAGCTTCTTCCCCCACTCCTCCGATTCCTTCTGAACCTGAAAGATTTTATCCTGGGGCAAAAATTCCGGGATCTCATCAGGTGCTTTCGCATCGGGAAGCATAAGCACAAATCCCTCATCATAAAGCCGCAGGTCAAAATATGGCACATAGCCTGTATCATAGGCCATTGCCCCATAGAAATAATCCTCGAAGTTCTCTATGCTGTAAATATTTACCCTGGAAACCCTGCGGTAGCGAAACAGCTTCTCTTTGTCATACATGCCGTGATGGTGGAAAAGAGCGATGGCTTCATCGGTATTTACGCTTCGCTTTTTCACCGGAATCTGTGCCTTTACCAGCTCTGTCATTCTTGTCTTCACCTGGTCAAGAAATGCCTGATCCAGCTCCTGTTTTCCTTCCATGGTAAAATAAAAGCCGCTTCCAACAGAATAGTGAAGCACCACTTTCTCTATCTTTTCCTTGCCTGCAAGATCATAGATGGCTTTTAGAAGCACCAGGCAGGCGGTACGCTTGTAGGTTTTGTTTCCAATGCTGTCCCTGGTTGTGATCAGCTTCACTTCACAGTCCCGGTTCGCCTTTTTGTGAAGCTCCCGGATCTTGCCTCCTGCGATTACCAGAATAACAGGGGCATCTGTAGTTTTCTCATAATCTTTTATTACTTCTTTATAGGAAATTCCAACAGGAAACTCCTTTATTTCTCCGTTTATCGTAAGCCTTACTGTCTGATCCATAAGCCCTCCTTATCCGGTATGACATGCCACTCATTGATACCCCGGATTGCTCCGCCGCTATGCGGCTCCCGCAATCTCGTTACAATATTGTATAAGGACTCTTCACCTTCGCGCAGGTGAATTTCAGTTCCGGAAAGGCCTTCTCAAGCCGTTCCTTCATGTCTTCCATGAAAATGTATTCTGTGCCGTAATGCCCCGCATCAATGATGCAAAGCCCCTGGGCAACGGTATCAATTCCGGTATGGTGGTCAATATCCCCGGTCACATACACATCAGCCCCGGCAGCCAGCACATCGGAAATCATGCTTTTCCCGGATCCGGTACAAACTGCTGCAGTCTCCACCATCTGATTCAGATTGCCGTATACCTTCACATCTGCCAGTTTCAGATTCTTTTTCACCAGAAGCGCATATTCCTTCAGCGTCATCTTCGCAGGAATTTTGCCAACGCGGCCAAATCCAATGGTCTCCCCATCCATCTCACCGGTGGCAGAGAGCACCTTTGTCTCTGATAATTCCAGATATCCGGCACTTAAATCAGCCATTCCAAGAATGTCATAGTTGGTATGCATGGCATAATAGGAGATTCCCTCACGCACCAGCTTTAGGATCCTGCGTCCTGTAAAGCTGTGGTTGTTGATTTTCTTAATGCCTGAAAAAATCATAGGATGGTGGGTGACGATCATGTCTGCCCCTGCCTCTATGGCTTCCTCAAGCGTTTCATCTGTCAGGTCGAGGGCCAGAAAAACATGGTGCACTTCCCTTTCATCATCCCCTGTAAGAAGTCCCACATTGTCCCAGTCCTCTGCCGCAGCTGCCGGAAAATGTTCATCCAGCCAGCCTGTCAGTTCATTTACTTTCATATTCTGCCAGCGCTGCCTTAATCAGCTGCGCTTCCTCCTTTACTTCCCGGATGCGTGCCGTCACTGCCTCCGCCTGAGGCGCAGCCTGAAGCTGCTTTAAAATATCTGCACGGATTCGTTCCTCTCTTAAAAGATAGCGGTAAAGAACTGGATTATGCTCCTTCAAAAGAAATTTCCCAAAAGCTTCCTCCAAGGTGTAGGGCGCCGCTTCCGAAACCAGATTCTCATTCCCATCACC
>ENA-UOOD01003947-UOOD01003947.1-human-gut-metagenome-genome-assembly--contig:-CS67-NODE-3947-length-11873-cov-13.325436_pt1 | contig 11873 bp, 11 predicted proteins | sample MGYA00242464_ERZ724011 | MGnify/ENA metagenome assembly ERZ724011 | reverse complement strand
CCCCTCTCGGACTGGAGGACAATCTCATGACAAATGAGCAAAGAGAAAAGATAACGGCCCTGCGGCATCAGGGCTTTGGATATACGGCCATCGCCAACAGCGTCGGACTGTCAAAGGACAGCGTCAAAGCATATTGTCGATCCCACGGCCTCGCCGGTGAGAAGGCAGCGAGCCACAGCCTTGCGGAGGTTCCCACGCAGCTTTGCCTGAACTGCGGCAAAACGCTGATCCAGTTCCCCAGACGGAAACAGAAAAAGTTCTGCTGCCCGGAGTGTCGGACGGCATGGTGGAACGCTCATCCGGAGGTCGTAAAGCAGAAGGCTGTTTATACCTTTAGCTGTCCGGAGTGCGGGAAAGAGTTCACTGCCTACGGAAACGCAAAGCGCAAATACTGCTCCCACGACTGCTATATTGCGGCCCGGTTCAAAGGCGGTGATGCCTGTTGAGCAAGGATAAACTCCACAACGATATGCTTTATCACGCAGCTATTTCAATGGTGAAATCCATGCTCGAAAAGGGCTTGATCACCGAGGAGGAATACGCTGAAATTGATACAATTCTGCTCGAAAAATACCGACCATATTTGGGTACATTATTATCGGAAAACGCTTGATATTCCGGCCTTTTAGAGTGATATATAGACACTACCGGAAGGAGGAATTTCATTGAAAACAGTAGAGAAAATCGAGCGAAAACTGCCGGTTCTGAAAGCAAGAAAGCGAGTCGCTGCCTACGCCAGAGTGTCGATGGAATCCGAGCGGATGCAGCACTCGCTTTCTGCACAGGTGAGCTACTACAGCGCACTGATTCAGAAGAACCCAGAATGGGAATACGCTGGCGTTTTTGCGGATTACGGGATCTCCGGCACAGGCACCAAAAAGCGTGATGAGTTCAACCACATGCTGGCTGAGTGTGAAGCCGGAAACATCGACATCATCCTCACCAAGTCGATCCAGCGTTTTGCGAGAAACACCGTGGACCTTTTAAACACGGTCCGGCACCTGAAGGACCTCGGCATTGAGGTGCGCTTCGAGAAGGAAAACATCAATTCCTTGAGCGGCGACGGAGAGCTGATGCTTTCCATCCTTGCTTCCTTCGCACAGGAAGAAAGCCGCAGCATTTCCGAAAACGTCAAATGGGGCACGATCAAGCGGTTCAAGCAAGGCATTCCCAACGGCAAGTTCAGCATTTTCGGGTATGAGTGGCAGGACGACAAACTGGTCATCGTACAGGAGGAAGCAGAGATCATCCGCTGGATGTATGCCGAGTACATGAAAGGCGCATCCCGGATTGAGATTGGCAGGGCCTTGATGGACCGAGGCATTTATACCCGGCAGGGAAAGCCGTGGGTGGACTCCAATGTGAAGGTCATCCTGACAAACATCACCTACACCGGGAACATGCTCTTCCAGAAGGAATACTGTGAAGACCCGATCACCAAGCACCGTAGGAAGAATTACGGCGAGATGCCACAGTATTTTGTCGAGGATACCCATGAAGCCATCATCCCGATGGATGAGTGGCAAGCGGTACAAGACGAGTTCAAACGCAGACGGGATCTTGGCCCCTTCGGAAACAAGTCGCTGAAGCTCTCAGCCTTCTCCACCAAGATCACCTGCGGCTGCTGCGGCAAGCACTATCGCCACAGCGGAAAGCGAAACACCGCCGGTGGGGTTTATTACATCTGGACCTGCCAGACAAAAAGCCAGAAAGGTGCGTCGGCTTGCCCCTCAAAAAACATACCGGAGAAGATGCTCCAGAACACCACTGCCGAGGTGCTGGGCCTTGCTGAGTTTGACGAGGACGCTTTCAGCCAGCAGGTCAAGGAGGTCATCGTCATCGGAGACGACACCTTGACCTTTCGCTTCTACGACGGCCACGAGGTCACCGCCAAATGGCAGTCAACCGCAAAAACCGACTGGTGGACAGACGAGCGCAGAATGCTCTGGGGAGAACGACACAAGCGAAAGGATACCAATCCCAACAAGCACCTGTTCTACGAGTTCACCGGCTTCATCAAGTGCGGCTGTTGCGGTGCTAATTACCGCTGCCAATCCGGAAAGCGCAAGGACGGCACCCCGACACGGTCTTGGTACTGCACCGGTCCGAAGGATCAGTGCCACAACCCCGGCATACGGGACGAGACCATGAAGCGGCTGGTAGCCGACGTCCTCGGCCTTGACGAGTTCGATGAGGCTGCGATGGACGCCCGGATTGAAAATGCCACGATCCTCGACCATACGGTTACATTCCATTTCCGGGACGGCCACACCGAGTCCAGAGACTTCTTGGATAAGCGGCACGGCACTCCTTGGACCGAGGAACGGCGAGAAAAAGCCAGAGAATCCATGAAGGCCGCTTGGACAGACGAGCGCAGGGAGGCAATGAGTGAGAGAATCAAGAAAATAAGGAGCGAAAAGAAATGGCCAAATCCGTAACCACAATACCGGCGACGCTGTCACGTTTCACGGCGGCACCGATCAACAGCACCAAGAAGCGACGTGTGGCGGCCTACGCTCGTGTCAGCACAGACAACGAAGAACAGCTGACCAGCTATGAAGCGCAGGTCGATTACTACACCAACTACATCCAAGGACGGGACGATTGGGAGTTCGCCGGTGTCTATACCGACGAGGGTATCACCGGGACGAACACCAAAAAGCGTGAGGGCTTCAAAAGCATGGTGGCCGACGCCCTCGCCGGGAAGATCGACCTGATCATCACAAAGTCGGTCAGCCGTTTTGCCAGAAACACGGTTGACAGCCTTACCACCATCCGCTCCCTGAAGGAACACAACGTGGAGTGCTATTTTGAGAAAGAAAACATCTGGACCTTCGATGGCAAGGGCGAGCTGCTGCTCACGATCATGTCCTCGCTGGCACAGGAAGAGTCCAGATCCATTTCCGAGAACTGCACATGGGGCCAGCGGAAGCGTTTTGCAGACGGCAAGGTCACGGTTCCGTTCAAGCGATTTCTGGGCTACGACATGGGGCCGGACCACAACCTCGTGGTAAACCCAGAACAGGCCAAGCTGGTCAAGCGCATCTACGGAATGTTCCTGCAAGGTCAGTCGCCGTTCCAGATTGCCCGGACGCTGACCGAAGAAGGCATTCCTTCACCCGGCGGCAAGGACCACTGGAACCCCAGCAACATCAAAAGCATCCTCACAAACGAGAAGTACAAGGGCGATGCGCTGTTACAGAAGACCTTCACAGTCGACTTCCTGACCAAGAAGAAAAAGGCCAATGAGGGCGAAATCCCGCAGTACTATGTTAAGGATAATCATGAGGCCATTATCGATCCAGAGACCTTCGAGATTGTGCAGACCTTGATGGCAACCCGCAAAAAGGGCCGGAACCGCAAGAGCTCGGTCAGCATCTTTTCCAGCAAGATCAAGTGCGGCGACTGCGGCAGCTGGTACGGGCCGAAGGTCTGGCACAGCAACGATGCCTACCGTAAGGTCATCTGGCAGTGCAACCACAAATTCGACGGAGAGAAATGCGCCACTCCGACGCTCACCGAGGATGAAATAAAAGAACTGTTCCTCCATGCCGCCAATCAGGTGATCGACCAGAAGGAACAGTTTATAGCCATATACGATCAGGTCCTTTCAAGAAGCCTCGACACCACGGCACTTGAGAGTGAGCTTTCGGATCTGGAAGCTGAAATCAACATCGCTGCCGAGCTCATCGAGGATTGCATCAAAGAAAACGCTCACGTTGCTCTCGATCAAGCTGAATACCAGAAACGATACAATGCTCTGGTGGCCCGGTTCGATAAGGCCAAGGCCCGACACACCGAGGTCACCGATCTAATTGCCGAGCGCATGGCCCGAAATCACCAGATCGAAGCATACTTGAAAAACCTGCGGAGCCGGGAGTCGCTGACAGAGTTCCGGGAAACAGACTGGCTGGCGATGGTGAACTACATCACCGTCCACAGCAAAAAGGACATCCGGGTGACCTTCAAGGACGGTAACGAGATCAAAGCATAATCCCATAGACACAGAAACGCCTCTGAACCACGTCGGCTCGGAGGCGTTTTTTGTTATCTCATTCCCCAGAGAAAACAGTCAATTTTCTTTGTGCTGCCTATCCAGCTATAGGACGGCAAGGCTTTGTCGAAGGCATCGATGCATTCTTTTCCGTTTTGAGTTTTAAGAAAGTCTTTATACCACGCCTCGATTCTCGTATAAAGGGCTATGGCATTTTGGAGCCGCCCTTCTCCTTCTCCTTTGAGCCGCAGGTTCAGATTCTTCAAAACATACTGGTCCCAGATGGGCTTATCTGTGTTGAACGTAGCGTACATCTTACTGGAAAAGGACGGCTCGACATTTCCTGTATTCTCATAAAGGTATGTAATAATATCAGCGAAAGATAACTCCTCGGACTTCCCACGCTGGAACAGGGCATAATAGCACTCTCTCCATTCAGCGTTTCTTCGGACACGATAGTAGCCATTAAATTTTGTTTGAAAATCCTCGTCAGCCGACACATCGACATTTTTCCATTGAGAAATGATGTATCCGTACTGTTCAAGACCGAAGCTGGCAGCCAGTCGATCCTCTATGACCTTATTCGGATTGATTTTCATATTCATCCCTCATTCTTCTTTCGGGCAGATCTTCGGGAGGATTTCAAGGAAGTGCTGGCCTATCTTCTCGGCATCATAGCCGTTGTCCTCGCAGATGAACCGGACAGTATCCGGCAGCAGCACATGACCTTTTGCCTTCTCAGCTTTGTATTTCTGCCACTCTTCATATTCCTTATTTGTAATTTGCTTCATCTACACTTCCTCCTATAAAAACAGCCGTGACACCCCGACTTCCACAACTTACCCCTCAAACTCCAACTTACCCCTCAAGCGGCGAAACGGCGGTAGGAATAATTAAATTGTATCAATCTCGGTGTTTTTATATCAATATAGATCATCTTGACCTTGCCGAGATAGCTTTCCTGCAAAAGCTTGAGGACTTCCAGATTATCGCCCTCGATGTAGAGGTTTTCGGTATTGTCCCAGTCCTTGCTCTCTGCCACGCACGGGCGCAGCGTCTTCCGGATCGGCTTGTTGGCTTCCACGATAGCCGCCTTCTTGCCGACCCATGTGAACTCGTATGCCTCGTCGCCGTCCACCACGTCCGGCGAAAGCATCTGTTTCAGCAGCTCAAAGTTGACTGCCCGCTTGTACACCTTCTTCTCCGGCGTGCTGCGTTCCTCGTCCAGCATCTCTGTGATGCAGTTGGGAAATAGGGCGGCAATTTTTTCTATGTTTTCCGATGTTAAATCGGGGGTTTCAAATTTCGGTTTGTGCATGGTTGTTCTCTCCTTATTCCTCATCAAAGCTTGCTGAACTTGACATCAGTCCGGCAATGCACATTACGCTGTTTTTCATGTTTTTGTAAAAGTCCATGTTGCCAACCTTCAGACAATCGTTGTCTTGATATTCTTCAACAAAGATTGCATCATATATTTCTTTGATTGTATTTTCGATAACAGCGGAGTTATCGCCACTTGTTTTCTCATCGTGCTCCAATGCGCAATCGGCAAAGCAGCCAGTGCAAAAGCATTCCTGAAAATCCAGCAGCGGTGTATAATCTTTACCGTTAACGAAATTTTCAAAACGCTTGGTATCCGTCAGTTTTAATCCCAGCATAATTGGGATTATACAAGTCCAATAACAATAAATGGCATTCCGTTTTTCGCCGTAAGCAGGAAAATCGGCATGACCTTCTCTTACCGATTTTGGCACAGCGATTTTTGCAAGTCTGATATATTTTGCAATATCCCGCATTTCAAGTTGATACTCTCTTATCACCGACGCACAAACGTAATTGAACATATTTTCATTAAGCTCAAATCCTATGTTTGCGTAGTATTTTTCTAAATCAAATTTCGGCAATGCTGCTCTTAGATCAAAAAACCGATCCAGATATCGCGTTGCGTCAAAATCGCTACCGTAGTGTTTTTTTATTGTATGCTGCAATTCATTTATATTGACCGAAAAAACAAATGTGATTTCTTCGTCTAAAAAATAGTGTTTAATTTTCTCAAGAAGCTTTACCGCATAACTCGGTTTGCAGCGATCAAGCTCATCAACAAACACGATCAATCTCTCGCCGACTTCAGGGAGCAGTGACTGTAAAAACTCGCTGACCTTATCCGCCTCATCTTTTGTTTCCTTAATGAGATCTAAAGCATTTTCCCCTTTTAATACATTTATTAATTTGCTTATATCTTTATCACAAGCAAGTTTTATAAGTACACCGCAAATGTCAAGTGTTGATTTTTTACCGAACGAAAAATCAGGTCCTGTTTCTTTAACAATCGAATAAACCAACGAAAGAATCGGATCTTCATCATTGTCATTTTGCCATGCGTCGTAATATACGCATAGCTGAGGTTTTAATTCCGTGCTGCCATCTTCAGCATTAAATTCGCTACATTTTTCTTTAATTACCTTTCTGCGTTCTTCTGTCAGGAATCCATTTACCGGCTGATAATTTGGGTTGTGTGCATCCAAAACCATCTTGACCTGTTTAACAAAAAAGGTTTTCCCGCTTCCCCAATTCCCCTCAAGCGCAATTGTGCAATTATCTTCAATTGCATTCAGCATTTTAACGAATTGACGAACGAACTCTCCCCTTTCAATGCTGTCATTTATCAATGAGTTATAGACATTTTCATTTGTGGGTGTAAGATCCAGTGATTTCATAATCTGCTCAATACCTCCGTATTATTGTATATCTATGTTTGCAACCGAAATATGAATTTTCAAAATTCATTTCAGCTGCTGCGAACATCGTTTTTTAGCCGTTCAGCTCCTTTTTTAATCTTTTCAGCTCCGCATTTATTTCCATGCGCCGATTCAGCTGTTTTTCGCTTTTCATTTTCTTTTCCAGCGCGGCGATCTGCTTTTTGAGCTTTTCGCGCGCCAAGCTTTGCGCAACGTTTTCGGCGGCACCGCAATTTGCGTTCCACTCCTCCCCTTGCAGCTCGGCAACCTGTTTAACAAAGTTATCATAAACGGCGTCCAAAGTCAAGCCGTCAATGCGGAGATCAATCTCATTTTCCGGTATCCAGTCGGTGTGATAATATCTATTGACTTTGAAAGCGCTGCTGCCGGAGGCGGCGGCCGACTTGTGGCCGATCCACGCCTGAGCCTTGCCGTCACAGGTCAAAATAAAAAGGATATGGTACGGGATTTCCTTGTCGATTTGTTTCAGCACCGCTTCGTCAAGCTGCGGTCCGTTCAGGCGAATCTCAAGCACTTCAATCTCCGTTACGGCTTCACCCGCCGCAATATTCAGCGTGGACGCCGCCAGCTTGTTCCGCCAGTACACCAGCCGAATTTGATCGATAAACGCACGGCGCAGCGCCGGAGAAACGTCCAGATTCTCGTAAAATTTTTGCTTCGGTATTCTTTTGCCGAACTCAGTTGATAACGGAAATCCAAGCATCACAAGCCCTCCTTATTTCACGACTAAGAAGCAAATCAGCTCAAAATCATCCAGTCCCGAAACTGCACTGAGCAAGGCGGATGTGCCGCCGCTCCTGAACAGGCTGTCAATATCGTTTTCCTCTTTCGCGTCAATGATGGAATTGATCGCCTCGCTCAGCAGCTCGGAGACTTCGCCCATTTTGCGCCCGTCATCCGTCTCCTCATTGAATCGCCTGCAAAGCTCCGCACAAGGCTTGTCCTTTCCGCGGCAGAGCAGACGCATCGTGTCGAGCAATTTCTTCGGGTTGAGATAATCGCAGACAATTTCGCCTTCTTCGCTGATATAGACCATGTAGAAGGGATGAATACGATTCCGATTGTCAATATTCACACTGTCGTTGATATTTCTGAGAACGAAAATCACACCGGCAGGTGACTCCCCCGCCCTCCCGACAACGGCGTGCAGCCCCTTAGGCGCGGTTTCGATGTCCTCATGCTGCTTTATGTATTCAAGCAGATCGAGTCGGAACTCGTTGAGTCCCAAATCCATGATGGAAATGCCGCTGGTCATGTCCTCGATGTCCACAACTTCCTCTTGCAGCCGCTTGAGCTGTGCGCGGCGGTATTCAAGGTCTCCCTTTTCTTCGGCATTGAGAAGATCATCATCACCGGTGGAGGTCATTACGGAAATCTTCATGCGGGTTTCCACGCGGCTTTTCAGGTTGATATACTCGTCGAGATCCATATCCGGCCAGAAGTTTACAAGCTGGATACGGTCGTTTCTGCTGCCGATACGGTCAATTCGCCCGAACCGCTGGATAATGCGAACGGGGTTCCAATGAATGTCGTAGTTGATGAGATAGTCGCAATCCTGCAAGTTCTGACCTTCGGAAATACAATCGGTTGCAATCAGAATATCAATTTCATCGGCGCTGCCGGGCAGGAGTACGGATTTTCCTTTTGAAACGGGTGAGAAACAAGTCAGAACCGTGTTGAGGTCCGCACGGAGCTTTGGTATGGTGGTCTTTCCGTCAACCGTGCCGGTGATCTCCGCCGTTTCCAGCCCGAAATTCTCTTTTGCAAATCTGCTGACGTTTGCAAAGAGATAGTCTGCGGTATCGGAAAATGCCGTGAAAATAATGATCTTCTTATTACCGGGATTGATCGGATGCTTGATTTTTTTCCGGATCAAATCGAACAATGTTTGCAGTTTTGTGTCATGCTTCGGCGTGATGTCTGCAATCATGAGGGACAGCAGTTCCAGATTTTCCGCATCACGTTCAAGCTCACGCCGCCATGAAACATAGTCCATATCAGCAAGATCGATTTTGACCTTTTTGCCGACCGAGAAGAAATCGGTGTTCTGATCGTCGTAATCAAAATCTTCTCCCGCAGCGATATCTGTCAACTCAATTTCTTCCGAGCCGAGTTCGTAATTGTTGATCTTCTTAATGGTTTCGTCAATCTTTTTCCGCATTCTGTCAACCGTCAGGCGGAACGAATGAACCGAGCTTTCAAGCCGCTTCAGCAGGTTAATGCTCATCAGGCGGCGAACGCCTTCTTCGCGCCCTTCCTGAGTTATGTTGCGTTTTTCAGAGTCAACATATTTATACAGTTTTGAAAGCATGATGTACTTTGTCGGCGTGTAAATCGACAGATTCAGCGCATTCAAAAGTTCGTATATCTCATTGTAATTGATTGCATCGCTCAAGTCGGTCAAACACGGACGCAGCGAAATCGGCGGCAGACGTTCGGGGAATTTGCCGATATCGGAAGTATTATAATATTTTTCGATGTGTTTTCTTGAACGCGCAATCGTCACGCTGTCCAACAGTTCAAAGAAATCAAAATCCAGCGTCCGAAGAAGCTCGTCCGTTGTGCGTTCCGCAGCGGGAAGATTGCTCCATGCGTTGAAAGCAGTCTGAGCCTGACGGAAGATTTCGTCAATTTTCTTTGTTGTGTCAAGTTTTTTGTTTATTTGCGCAACATCGCCCTCATAAGCGAGTGCAAGCTGATTTTTAAGGTCAATAAATCTGTTGTTGACAGGTGTTGCCGAAAGCATCAGCACCTTCGTTTTCACACCGGCACGAATAACCCGATTGAGCAGTTTCAGATAACGGTTTTCCTTTGCATCCTCGCCGGACACCTCGCCGCCGTTGCGGAAGTTGTGGCTCTCATCAATGACAACAAGGTCATAGTTGCCCCAATTCAGGCGGTCAAGATCAATTCCGTTCGACTGTCCGTGTTCGCGTGAAAGGTCCGTATGATAGAGAACATCGTATCTCAACCGATCCGCTGCAATGGGATTGTTGATATAGTTGCCCTTGTACGTATTCCAGTTCTCAGAGAGCTTTTTCGGACAGAGAACAAGCACGGATTTGTTGCGGTTCTCGTAATACTTAATCACCGCAAGCGCAGTGAATGTCTTGCCGAGACCGACGCTGTCTGCCAGAATACAGCCGTTGAATTTTTCGAGTTTGCTGATGATGGCAAGAACCGCGTCGCGCTGGAAGTTATAGAGCATTCCCCAGATTTTGCTTTCCTTAAAGCCCGTTGCTTCGTTAGGCAGTTCGTCCTCCGAAACGTCATCAAGGAACTCTTTGAAAATGTTATAGAGTGCAACAAAATAGATATACTCCGGTGAGTTCTCACGATACGCCGCAGAGATATTTTCGATCACAATATCCGTGACCTCTTGCAGCTTTTTCTTGTCGTTCCAGAGCTGTTCAAAGAGCCTGAGAAAGTAGTTGGCATTTTCAAAGCTCTCTGTCTTCTGCACCGGATAGTAGGCGTTGTTGCCGCGCTCGCAACCGAGATCGACGGTGGTAAAGCCATTGATGGGCATATAGGTGCTTTCATCGACCGTCATAAAACCCATCATCTGCTCCTGTGTGACGTTCGACTTGAAAACCACCTTGCGCCGAATCCAGTCTGCACACTCTTTCGCAATCGCTTTTTGCGTCAGCTCATTGCGGAGCTTTACTTCAAACTCGGTGCCGTACAGGCTGCTCTCTCTTGAAATTCGTGGGATGTAAAACTCTCGCTGCGCCTTTGACGCTTTCTCGGTTACAAATGTCGGGGAAGTGAAAATGAAACGCAGTTCATCAATGCCTTCAAGCTGCTTTTTAAGTTCCTGATACGCATAGATAGAGAAGCAAGCGGCGGCAACGGACATTTTACTGCCTTTGTGAATACCCGCTTGCAGATCGTCCTTAACGGTCTTGTTAATGTTGTCTATAATCTGCATTCCATCACCTCATTGAGACACACAGCGGTCTCTTATTTTTATATAATAGCATAAAGGCTGTACGAAAAACCGGACTCAGTCCTTGTCCGTTCGCACAGCCTCACAAATATCCCCAATGTCACAGTTCAGATAGTCACAAATTCGCAGCAAAATAGAGAGGGACACTTCTTCCCCCTTATTCAGTTTTGTCCAAGTTCCGGATGAAAGGTTAAGCTCTTTCCGAAACGAGGACTTCTTGATGTCGCGGTCAATTAGTAATACCCAAAGTTTTTTATAGCTTATTCCCATAGTCTATACCCCTTTACTCATTCGCTAATTACGACCTCCAACATATTATACACGAAATCCTTTCTGTTTGCAATCAGCCCATTTGCAAATCAGAAGAAATGCTGCAAGTTCTTGATGTTTTTGTTTTTCAAAAAGCAAGGCGGCTATCAATGATAACCGCCTTGCTTTATTCCCTTATTCCCGCTGTGAACTGTGCTGCTGGGCGCGGTCATGCTCTGCACTCGGCTTGAGGAAATCATCCACATTTGCCTTCATGGTGTCGATCATCCGCACCTCCTTTTTGAGCCTTGCGCGTTCATCGTAGAGCCGCTGCTGCTCGTCGAGAAGCCTCTGCTGTTCTGCTTGCAGCGTCTTCAAGCTCGGCAGTTTTTCATCGCCCTGCATGGCAAGCAATGTGCTTCGCGCCGCCTCAAAAATCACAAGTTCTGCCGCATGATAATCGGTCTTGTTCCATTAGCCATAGGCGATCCGTCCTTTCGTAAAGGAAGAGGTGACACCAACTTTGTTGGTGCTGGAGGCATTCCCAACAAGCATTTTTTTCGATTAAGGGGAGGGTTTCCTTAATCAGAAATCGCCATGTGTATATACACCGGCTGTGCTTGCTATTCTCTTAAATCGTATTCCCTCGCAGAGATTCCTCGTAAAATACCCCTTCATATAACAACGGACAGTTTATTGGGATTTGTCCGGGATTAAACAGGATTTTTCTTGTTCTCGCTTTGATTTGATACGTTTGCAACTATCGTTTTCACATAAAAAAGACTGCTTGGCATTGCCGCCTTGCAGTCTATTTATCTCTGTATTCAATTCGTTCGGTCGCATGGCAAGCGACATTATTCCAGCGATGAGAACAGCTCTCCGTCAATGCTTAGGATGTCATCCATCGGAATCTTCGTGCCGT
>ENA-UOOD01003945-UOOD01003945.1-human-gut-metagenome-genome-assembly--contig:-CS67-NODE-3945-length-11883-cov-4.974806_pt1 | contig 11883 bp, 11 predicted proteins | sample MGYA00242464_ERZ724011 | MGnify/ENA metagenome assembly ERZ724011 | reverse complement strand
GCCGGTGACCTGTTCGCCCAGATCGCAGGGATAGGTCACGACCTTGCCCTGGCCGTTGCCGCAGACCTCGAGGGCCTCTTCCTTATTTATGGCATAAGCCACGGCACGGCGCATGCGCACGTCGGAGAATACCTCGCTCTCGCAGTTCATGTAAACAGACTCGTTGCGGCAGGAAAGCGCCTCGCTGATGGCGACGTTGTCGGCAGTCTTTACGGTATCCAGCGCCACGCCGGACAGGGGGTTGAAGTACAGATCCAGCTCGCCGGTCTGCAACGCCACCACGGCGGCGTTCACGTCGGAGACAGGCACATACTTCAGGTGGGTCAGATCGGGCTTTTTGCCATAATAATCGTCGCGAGCCTCGAATTTAACATATTCGTTTTCCTTCCAGTCGGTAATTACATAAGGGCCGGAGGAAACGACGCTCTCGGCAGTCTTTCCGTAGTCGTCGCCATACTTTTCCATGGCAGCCTTGGAGAACACGCTGCCATACTGTGAGCTGCTCATAATGGAAAGGCGGGAAGCGTCTGCAGCGGAGAAGTGGAATACGGCTGTCTTTTCATCCACAGCCTCTACGTCGTCCAGGGTCTTGTACAGCCAGGACCAGTTGTCGCACTGATCGCGGACGTACTCATAGGACCACTCCACGTCCTCGGCCGTGATATCGGTGCCGTCGCTGAACTTGGCGTCGGGATTTATATGGAAGGTGTAGGTCAGGCCGTCCTCGGAGATCTCCCAGGACTCGGCAAGCTGGCCGCAGAATTTTCCGTTGACCTTGCGCACTAAGGCGTCGTAGACCTGATCGAGGGCCTGAAGGTCATTTTGGGCGGTAACGTATTTCACGTTGAAGTTGGTGATCAGGCTGGCGGAGCCGTAAACGACCTCGCGGTCGTGATCGATGGCGGCGTCGCTGCCGTCAGCTTTGCCGTCGCCGCTGCTGCTGCTGCAGGCGACCAGACTCAAGCTCATCACCATGGCGAGGGCCAGGCAGAGCAGCTTTTTTGCGTATTTCATTTGTTTTCCTCCAAATTGTGTTTTTTATGCATTACTGCAATTTATATCACCGGCCGGGCCGGTAATATCCTTTTTTAGCCGTTGCAGCGGGTGCAGGCGACCTTGTGCCCCCCGCCGATATCCACGAGCTTGATTTCGCCGGCGTTACACTTCTCCGTGCAATACTCGCAGCGCTTGGCAAAGCGGCAGCCTGGAGCGGGGTCGATGGGGCTCGTCACCTCGCCGCGTATGAGCTTGCGGTCCGAATTGGCGCCTATGACGGGCTTGAGTATCGCGTCCAGCAGAGCCTTCGTATAAGGATGCTGCGGATTGGCAAAGAGCTCGTCCGCCTCGGCGATCTCCACGCACTGACCTAAGTACATGACCATGATAACGTCGGAGATATGCTTTACCACCGCCAGGTTGTGGGTGATAAACATATAGGTCAGGCCCAGATCCTGCTGCATATCCATGAGAAGGTTCAATATCTGCGCCTGGATGGACACGTCCAGCGCCGAGACCGGCTCGTCGCAGACTATAAACTTCGGGTTCAGCGCCAACGCCCGGGCGATACCGATCCTCTGGCGGCGCCCGCCGTCCAGCTCGTGGGGATAGGAGTTGATATACCTCTGGGCCAGGCCCACCGTGTCCATCAGCTTCTGCACCCTGTCCAGTATCTCCGCCCTGTTGGCGCAGACATGGTTCTGGATCAGCGGCTCGGCGATAAGCTCATAGATAGACATGCGGGGATCCAGGGAGGAGTAAGGGTCCTGGAAGATCATCTGCACCTTCTTGCGGACCTCCTTGAACTCGCGCTTGGAGCACTTTACGATATCCTGGCCGTCAAAATGTATCTCGCCGGAGGTGGCCGGGAGCAGGCCCATGACCACGCGGCCCAGCGTAGACTTGCCGCAGCCGGATTCTCCCACAACGCCCAGGGTCTTGCCCTCCGGGATCTCTAAATTAACGCCGTCCACCGCGTGGAGGAAGCTTCCGTTGCCAACCTTAAAATATTTTTTCAGGTCAACCGTTTCGACCAAATTTCCCATCGTTAACCTTCTTTCCGGAATCGGTTGCAGAATATCCTGTGACCGTCCTCTTCATAAGTATAGGGGGTACCGTTTACACACTCCTCCGTGCAGTAGGGGCAGCGTGGGCTGAATTTGCATCCCGCCGGCAGGTTGGTGGGATCCGGCATGAGTCCGTCGATGGGATGGAGCCGGTCCGTCTTTTCATCCAGATTGGGGATGGCGTTAAACAGGCCCACCGTGTAAGGGTGGTGATCGCCGGGATCAAATATGTCCCTCGCCGTGCCGTACTCCACGATCTCGCCGGCGTACATGACCGCCACCTTGTCGCAGGTCTCGGCCACCACGCCCAGATCATGGGTGATCATTATCATGGAGGTGCCGAGCTCGTTCTTCAGGTTTTCCATCAGCTTCAGTATCTGCGCCTGTATCGTCACGTCCAGCGCCGTGGTGGGCTCGTCGGCGATCAGTAGCTGCGGCTGGCAGGCCAGCGCGATGGCAATGACTATGCGCTGCTTCATGCCGCCGGAAAACTGGTGGGGGTATTCCTTCTTACGCTCGGGCGGAATGCCGACAAGCTTGAACAGCTCATCTACGCGGGCGTCCAGCTCTTCCTTTGATCTTTTGTCGAGATTGTGTATCTCCAGGGATTCCAGCACCTGATCGCCCACGGTCAGCGCGGGATTCAGCGCCGTCATGGGATCCTGGAAAATAATGGAGATCTCAGCGCCGCGAACATGGCGCATCTCGGGGATCGTTTTCTCGAGCAGGTTTTCTCCGCGGAACCTGATTTCGCCGCCCAAGACACGTCCCGTGCGCTCCGGCAGCAGGCGCAGGAGCGTCAGGGCTGTGGTGGTCTTGCCTGCGCCCGTCTCGCCCACCAGGCCGATGGTCTCCCGCTCTCCCAGCGTGAAGCTGATGCCGTTGACCGCATGGACCGTGGCCTCATCCGTCTTATATACGACCCGTAGGTCCTTTACTTCCAACAGAGTATTTTCTTCCATTTTATCACCCTCCTTAGTCCTTCAGCTTCGGATCCAGAGCATCGCGCAGGCCGTCGCCCATAAGGTTCATGCTCAGGGCGGTAAGGCCTATGGCGAGGCCGGGGAACACCACCATGTAGGGATACATGGTCATGAAGGTTTTAGCCTCGTTCAGCATAGCGCCCCACTCCGGAGCCGGCGGCTGAATACCCATGCCCACGAAGCTGATACCGGCGGCGGAAATAATGGCGCCGCCTATGCCCATGGTGGCCTGCACTATAATGGGACCCATGGCGTTAGGCAGTACGTGGGTCATGATGATCTGGAAATCGGAAGTGCCGCAGGAACGTGCCGCCTCGATATAGGTCTGCCCCGTTACGCCGAGGACCGAGGAGCGTATTATGCGGCAATACCAGGGGACGTTGGAAATTGTCATGGCCAGCAGCACGTTTACAAGGCTGGAGCCGAGCGCCGCCACTATGGCCAGGGCCATCATCATAGAAGGTATGCACATGATGGAGTCCAGCACGCGCATCATGATAGCGTCAAAGCGTCCGCCGACGTAGCCGCATACGGCGCCGAGCAAGCCGCCCAGCACCACGCCGATGGCTACGGAGCCGAAGCCCACCAGCAGTGAATTGCGGGAGCCGTGGACGATACGGGCGAAAAGGTCGCGGCCGTAGTTATCCGTGCCGAACCAATGCTCTGCGTTGGGGGACAGCAGGCGGTCGGCCGCCACCTGTGTGGTGGCCACGCTGTAATTTACGATCGCATCTGCAAAAATAGCTACTAACAGGATCAGCGCGAAAAGGATCATGCCGAAAACGGCTAACTTGTTTTTGCGGAAGCGGCGCCATATTTCGCCGGCGCGGCTCTTCTTTTTTATCGTGGGCTGCTGCACGGCAGCCCCGTTCACAGTATTAGTCATATCGCTTTTCCCTCCTTCATCAGCGCTTCAGATAGCGGGCCTTGATCTGCGGGTCGATGAAGCCGTACAGGATATCTACCACCAGCATGACCAGCGTATAGCAGACCGCCAGGATAACTATTGCGCCTATAACGACGGGTATATCCTTGCTGCGGATAGAGGTCAGGATCAGCGTGCCGACGCCGTTGAGGGTGAAAACGGCCTCCATGGTCACGGTACCGCCGAGCAGGACGCCGAAGTTCATGCCGACCATGGTGACGACCGGCATCAGTGCGTTGCGCAGCGCATGGCGGCAGATGACCACGCCCTCCTTTTGGCCCTTAGCCCTGGCGGTGCGGACATAGTCCATGCGTATGCATTCCAAAAGTGAGGTGCGCGTCATGCGAAGCTGGGATGCTATGAAGGAGCAGGCCGTTGTGAACCATGGCAGTATGAAATGCTTAAAGGTACCCGTGCCGTAAGATGGGAGCCAGCCTAACTTCAGCGAAAACAGCAGTATGAGCATCATGCCTATCCAGAAAGCCGGAAAGGACGCCAGCATCATGGCAAGCGTGGTCCCCATGGCGTCCCAGAAGGTGTATTGCTTCACCGCGGCCAGCACGCCCAGCGCGACGCCTATCACCACGCCTATCAGCGTGGCGCCGGCAGCCAGCGTCACCGTTACCGGGAAGCGGGCCATAACGGTCTCGAACACGCCCTTGCCGCTGAGCCAGCTATTGCCGAGACTGCCGTGGCAAAGATCCCAAATATACTTCGCGTAGCGGACCGTAAAGGGCTTATCGTAGCCTAACTCGGCGTTCTTCGCCGCCACGGCCTCCTCGCTGGCCATCTGACCGAGGATCAGGTGACCGGGGTCACTGGGCGTCAGATCCAGTATGAAATAGACGACGAACACTATTATCAGGATCGTCGGGATCAGCGCCAGCAAACGCTTAAGAACAAATTTCCCCATGTGTTTTTTTCCTCCTAATGTTTACACATCTCTCCTACCGGAGACATAAAACTCAGTTGCGATGATAGAGCACACTTCCCTCGCCTATGGTGTAGACCACATGCGCCCCCATGTCCGTACCTGGCAGGCCTTTGAACACGGCAAAATTTGCGTACTTTCCCACTTCGATACTGCCCAGCTCTGCATCCAGACCGATAACTTTGGCGGGATTGATAGTTATCATGCGCATTACACGAATGGGATCGGCTCCTTCTCGAACGGCCTGCTCGGCATGGCTGAGCAAGCTATCCAGCCCTTCCAACGGCGAGTCCACCGTCAGACAGCAGAGAGTGCCGGCCTCATCCAGCTTGGCAACAGCATCCACATCCACAAAACGCGACTCATAGAAAGACTTGCGTCCGCCGATGGGGCCGTATACGATCCCGCATCCGCTTGCAACGATTTCATCAAGATAGTTGCTGGAGCCCCAAGCATGCTCAATGGTAAAGCGGAGGTTATACTTGGACAGGCACTGAATCGCTGCAGCCATGTCATTGTGGGTGCAGTGGATGCGGGCGGGAATCTCCCTCTTCAGCACGGGGATCGCCACCTCATATTGTTCGTTGTAATCCACCTTTTCGCCACGATCCTTTTTATCCATATAGGCCTTGGCATTGGCAAAATACTCCTCCAGAATAAATGTAACGCCCATGCGGGAATCCGGCTCCATATTCTTGTTCTGGAACATGCCCTTGGGATTTTCGCCCAGAGAGAGTTTCATACATATATTGCGCTTGAGGCACATCTCAAAGATATTGCTGCCCCATGTGCGGGTGGCAAAGCCGGTGCCATCGATGACATCGCAGCTGCCGGGGAGAATGCCCAGAGTGGTAACGCCATTCTCTATAGCCCAGCGATAACAGCCATTGGTAGGATCAGCGGCATAGATAACATCCATCTCGGGACTTACGGGATTCGCCGTGTCCGTACAATAAGACAAATTTGCCGCATCTCCGTTAAGGCCAAGGCCTGCATGTGAATGGCAATCCACGATTCCCGGCAGCAGGTTCAACCCGGTCAGATCTATGGTCTCTGCGTCGTCAGCGGAAAGATCCTTGCCGATCTCCTTGATCCTTCCGTTCTCACAGAGAACATCGCCCATAAAGGGAGCTTTCTCCGTCTGAGGATAAACGGTGGCATTCTTCAGCAGTAACATATTAGCGAATCCTCCCTTTCTCAAGCCTGATAAACGGTCTCGCCGTTGATAACGGTCTCCAGCAATACCGCGTTGCACTTTTCAATGGGATTGCCTTCATAGATCAGATAGTCTGCATCCAAGCCAGCCTTTAGCTGGCCGATACGGTCGGAAACGCCAAAAAACTCAGCGGGATTGACTGTCAGCATGGAGACGATCTCCTCGCTGTTGGTGCAGGTCTGCATCAGCTTGGAAGCGTTCCAAAGTAGCATCTCACGCCCCCATGCCATATTGGGTCCTAAAACGGTGAGGCCAACTTTGGTTCCGTCTTCCGCCATATTCATAAGCTTGGCAAAATCCATGCGGTGTACCAGATGCGTAGCATTGCGTGATGTATCGCCCAGTACTACTGCCGCGCCGCGCTTCTTAATTGCATCGGCACAGCGATCCGCCTCATACGAAAGCGTGAAGATGATCTTCATTTTTGTGTATTCCTTAGTCGCTTCAAGGAAACGCTCCATCTCCGGTGCGGTCTCGCAGGCGACAAGAATAGGCATCCTGCCCTCGCGCACAGCATCCATGACTTCTTTGGTGCGCTGACTGCGGTAGTCATTGGCATACTCTGTGGTTTGCAGCGCCGTCTTCAGCATGGCGATCAGGGCCATTGGCGTTTGGGGGCTGCCCTTGCCGCTAAATACGCGGATAACTTCGCTGGTCATGGAAGCCTTCATCGCCGCATCGCGCTTGACCGTGATCTTATTTATATTTTTTCCCTTGGTCTTTACTACGGTGCAGGTACCGCCCAGAATCCCCTCATTGCCCGGGGTAACTAACATACTGGTGATGCCGGCCTTATACAATTCCTGAAGACTCAACTCATCGGGATCAATAGAATGCCAGATATCGAGATACGGCGTGACAGGGTTCGAGTTTTCGTTATAGTCCTTTGCAAAAAAAGCCATGTCCTGCGCGCCGAGGAAATTTCCGGAATCAATAAAGCCGGGAAATACATGCTTTCCGTTGAGAGAGCGGCTTTCGTCCCCATTGATGTTCTTTCCGACCTCGACTATTTTGCCGTCCGCAATTCTCATGTCGCCTTGGAACACTTCCCCATTGCCGATATGAAGCGTTGCATTTTTCAGAATCATTCTTTCTTTCCGCCGCTTTCCTCTCAAAAGCAGCTCTCCTTTCTGCGTTTATGCTATTGCTATTATTAAAGCTTAATCTTTCATCTATTAAGGCGGATTATTCCCGTCCTGAACGTCAATGCCTGTCCGCATCGACGTTTTATAAGAAAGCTTGCCGATTTTCAGAGGGATGTTTCTGCCATTGCTCCGAAACCGGAGCCCTCAAAAAATACAAGTTTGAATATAGCATTTATATATATACTATGATATAGTCATTCATCCAGCAAGGACAATTATCACATTATTTTGCGCTATTTTCTATATGCACCTTGCACAATTGTTGTCAATGCTCATGGTACATAATGACCACTAAATTATTGATTTTTTGTTTTTTGATACATGTTGTACCATTGCATCATTGATGATAAGGAGGAAAAACCATCTTGCGCCCACCAATGACGGAAAGCTATTTTACGACGAGGTTTGGCAATCGCTGGATCATCTGGATCACGGGATCAAGACCCTTTCCACCCATTCTTTGTTTTGTATTTTTTATTTATTTTTTCCATATAATGTAAAAATATATTAATGTCCGTACAGCCCTTGCCGGTCCTCAGATCCGGCTGCATCAGCAACGGTATATTCGCTTTTTCCTTCCAGCAGCCGGCAGCACCGGGAAAGCATCCGGCTTCTGCAATTAGTAACTAACGCCTGATTCAGTTATATACTAATATACTAAACCAGGCGTTTAAAATTTATTTTTCTATTGTCTGCTTTTCGGCAAGTGCGGCGGCTCCGCCGGGGCTAAACGCTCCTATTCTTCTTTTTTATTCATGCAGCGTTTTATCTCCTGACCGGTAGGCGTCGTGGCAAGGCCGCCCAGGGCTGTCTCCCTGAATTCCACAGGCATGCGCCTGCCCACGTCGCCCATGGCGTCTATCACCTCGTCCACGGGTATGCGGCTCTCCACACCTGCAAGGGCCATATCTGCACCTCCACAAGGCCTGCCACAGGGTCGCATATAAGGCCCATTAGGTTCTTCAGGGCCATGGCCACCGCGTGACCTATCTGCGCGCCCGTGCCGCCCTTTATGGCTACCAGCGCCCCTGCCGCCATGGCTGAGGCAGTGCCTATCTCGGCCTGACATCCGCCCGCGGCGCCGGATATACAGGCCCGGTGTGCAATTACCGCGCCTATTCCGCTGGCCACATACAGCGCTTCCAGAAGCTGATGCTGAGTGAGCTCCTCATAATTGCAAAGGGGCAGCAGCACCGCTGGCAGCACTCCACAGGCTCCCGCAGTAGGCGCCGCCACTATGCGCCGCATGCATGCGTTTGACTCCGCCATGCTGAGAGCCTCCGCTATAACATCACATACATAACCGCCGGACATGGCTGCGCCGCGCATGGCGTATTGGCGCATTTTAATGCCGTCGCCGCCCACAAGGCCGCTGACGCTCTTTCGCGTGCCGGTATATGTGTCTGCTGCATCCTCCATCGCCTGCCAGGTGATGAGCATCTTGGCCATGGACTGCTTGCGCGTCACCTGCCGCTCCTCCATGTCGGCCTGCAATACGACCTCCCAGAAGGGTATGTTCTCCCGCTCCATCTGGTCAAATATTTCCTTCATCGAATCGAGAGCCATCGTCCTCTTCCTCCTTGTCGTAATAGGTCACGGAAATTATTCCGGGAAGCTCGCTCAAAAACTCTACCTGATTGGGTTTTACATGCTGATCCGTCTCTATAACCATAAGCGCATCGCCTCCCCGTTTATGGCGGCAGAGGCTCATGTTGGCCACATTTACCCTTATCTGGCTGAGTATGGACGTTACCGCCGCCACCGCGCCGTTTTCGTCCTGATTGCGTATGACGAGAGTATTGAAATTGCCGGTAAAGTTCACATCTATACCGTCCAGCTTGTTGACGACTATCCTGCCGCCGCCTATGGATGAGGCCTGCATGACAAGCTGCTTGCCGTCTGCGCCCGTAAGCTCTATCACCGCAGTATTCGGGTGCGCATCCCGCAGCGCAACAGCATCTATTTCATATTTTAAGCCCCTCTCCTTCGCCTCGTCGAAAGCGAAGGGTATGTGGCTGTCGTCAGGTTTCATGCCCAGCAGCCCTCCAACTATGGCGCGGTCGGTGCCGTGGCCCTTGCCCGTCTCGGCGAACGAACCGTGAAGATGTATCTTGGTCTCTACAGGCTCGCTGCCCAGCAGTGTACGGGCCATGTTTCCCATGCGTGCGGCCCCCGCGGTATGCGAACTTGACGGGCCTATCATCACAGGCCCTAATATATCAAAAATGTTCAGCATATTTCACCTCCCGCAAAAAATACAAGGTTAATTATATCATATAAAAGCATTGAGCGGCACGAGTGCCGCTCAATTCCGTATAATTTATAATAATATGAATGTTCTCACACATATTTTTTCAGGTAAGAGGGCATTTCGCCCCCATCTTCGCTGACGCCTATGAATATGTCTATACCGCTCTTATCCGCAAAATCCTGTATCTGTGCGAACATTGCTTCCAGTTCATTCAGCGGGTGCTTTACCAGCTTCCTGAAGCCATCCACGTATATCCTCTGAAGATCGAAATCCTGAGCCGCTATGCCCGCAAGGAAGCCGTAGAACATCTTGGGGCTGTTTATGTTGTAGTGTCCCGCGTCTATAAAGCGTATCGCATGCTTGAGATCGAAAAGATACTGGCCCTCCGCGTCAATAAATACCACGCTGCCCTGAGTTTCATCTACCGAGTCATTTGCCATTTGGATAATGCGCTTTGAATTGCCCGTCCCCTTTTCGCCAAAGATGACACGAACCACTGATACTTCCTCCTCGTCTGTTTTATATGTAGATTATAACCTCAAAGGGGTCCGGGAATCAACTTCGCCGGCCCCTTTTTGCAAAACATTTGCAATTATGCTTTTTTCAGCGCTTCTGCCATGTCGGTATGCTCCCAGGGAAGGTCTATATCCGTCCTGCCGAAGTGGCCGTAGGCTGCGGTCTTTCCGTAAATGGGCCTCCTCAGCTCCAGTCGCTCTATTATGGCCTCCGGCCTGAAGTCGAAGCACCTGAGAAGCTTTTGCTGTATCTCGTCGTCGGGTATTATCCCGGTGCCCTTTGTGTCGACGTAAACGGATACCGGCTCCGCTACTCCTATGGCGTAGGCTATCTGTATTTCGCAGCGCTTTGCCAGCCCCGCCGCCACTATATTCTTAGCGGCGTAGCGTGCGGCATAGGCCGCGCTCCTGTCCACCTTGGTGGGGTCCTTGCCGGAGAATGCGCCGCCGCCGTGTGGTATGTAGCCGCCGTAGGTGTCGACGATTATCTTCCGTCCGGTAAGGCCGCTGTCTCCGTGGGGGCCGCCTATGACAAAGCGGCCTGTGGGGTTCACAAATATCTTTGTTTCGGGTATAAGATACTTCTCGGGTATGACCTTCAGTATTACCTTTTCCGTTATATCCTTGCGGAGCTGCTCCATGGGTATATCCGGATCGTGCTGAGCAGAGATGACTACCGCGTCTACGGATACCGGTCTGCCGTCCTCATAATTTACCGTGACCTGGCTCTTGCCGTCCGGCCTGAGATAGCTCAGCTCGCCGCTCTTGCGCGCTTCTGTAAGGCGCATGGTAAGCTTATGGGAAAGGGCTATAGGCAAGGGCATAAGCTCCTCAGTTTCGTCACAGGCGAAGCCGAACATCATGCCCTGATCCCCCGCGCCGGTGGAAAACAGCCTGTCGTTATCCCCATCCTTGGCCTCGAGAGACTTGTCCACTCCCATGGCTATATCGGGCGACTGTGCGTCCAGCTTTACTATGAGCTCAAGCTCGTTGCAGTCAAAGCCGTATTCCGGCTTGTTGTAGCCTATACTGTCTATTGTGCGGCGTATTATGTCCTTAACGTCCACGCTGCCTTTTGAGGTTATCTCCCCCATTACCATTACGGTGCCGGTGGTGGCGGCGCACTCACATGCCACGCGTGAATAGGGATCCTGTGCGAGATAGGCGTCCAGCACTGCATCGGATATGCTGTCGCATACCTTATCGGGGTGTCCCTCTGTGACCGATTCAGATGTAAAAAGTCGCTTCATTGGTTCAAAATTCCTCCGAATAAAAAATTAAAACCTCATACGCAGATGAGGTTCACTTTTCGTTAGCTCATCTTCCGGCATATCGCCGACGGAATTGGCACCTTGCCGCATTGGCAGGTTGCCGGGTTTCACAGGGCCGTTCCCTCAACCACTCTTGATAAGGCATATTCGGTTTTCGCGGTATATATTAGCACAAACTATTGCGTTGCGTCAATAGCCTCTTTTGGGTTATAATGCTTTGTATATCGTTATTTGAAAGGTATTTTTATTATGAAACGTGTTCTCGGCTGCATAAGACGTGCCGATGAAAGATACCGCATGATACACCCCGGCGATAAGATATGCGTCGGCGTATCCGGCGGCAAGGACAGCCTGTTGCTGCTTTACGGCCTGAAGCTGTATCAGAAGTTCTGCCATACCCCCTTTGAGCTGATAGGCGTTATGCTGGATCTCGGCATATCGGATCAGGATTATCAGCCCGTCGCGGACTTTGCCGAATCCATAGGCGTGCCATTTGAGATACTCAAAACAGATATAGGCGACGTCGTATTTAACATACTCCAAGAGTCCCACCCCTGCGCCCTGTGCGCCAAGTTCCGCCGCG